>Ga0256831_1000032_pt1 | contig 65181 bp, 61 predicted proteins | sample 132544metaG_FD_189087 | JGI IMG/M metagenome (GOLD analysis project Ga0256831, IMG submission 189087) | Hydrothermal vent microbial communities from Lau Basin, Pacific Ocean - 132-544 | ecosystem: Environmental > Aquatic > Marine > Hydrothermal vents | place: Pacific Ocean: Lau Basin | collected...
TAATAAATACTAGATTAAATTGATCCTAATTATTGGATTTAAACTATAACAATTGAAGCGTTAATTTAAAATATATTGTTTTGTGTGGTTATTGTATTAATTGTCACTTTTTGCATAAGTGCTTGCATGGATGATATAAGTACATACCCTTTAACAACAAAGGGTTACAGCTTATGTAAATTATTTTATGCTGATTTTCTTAATTAAAAAAATTCAATTAAGATTAGCTAATATGCTTGAATTAAGCTTTAAATTATCTTTTTTTTAAACTTTAGTTAAAAAGTATCCTCTATAGGTTGTTTTGATATAATTCTTCTTATATTATGATGAGAAACCAGGTTTGAATAAAATTTAATTTAAGGTTTTTGGGAGCGGATTGATGGCTAAACCAGACGAACTATCTGAAGAAGAGCAGAAAAAAATTCTTGAAAGTTCACCGAAAGGGACGTGGGCAATTATGTTTATCTATGGGGTCATATTTACGCTGGCCTTTCTCTATTTCTGGTTTGAGCTTTTTGTAGCTCGTGGCCCGGTTAATTAAAGGAGATTAACGGCATGGCAATTCATATTGATCCCCTTGAAAGAAAGTGGATAATCATGATCGCAGCTATTGTACTCCTGACCTGGGTACTTATTATCTATTACGCTGCAGTACAAAATGTACACCCACCCAGCAATGTCGAAGTCATTGACTCGAGTCGTTTGCATCTTGCTTCGGGAGTGGGCGGTGGTGAGTTTATGGAAGATAATTTAGGGGTACATCGGGATCCGGATGGTCTGCTTGTGGTAACCATGGTGGCTGCCCGTTATGGTTTTTATCCACAGCATATTGAAGTACCGGTTAATACCCCCGTCAGGTTTCGAATTGCTTCATTTGATGTGTTACATGGCATAATGATTCCTTTTAGCAATATGAACACAATGGTTGTTCCCGGCTATATTGCAGAGGTCAATACCAGTTTTACTAAACTCGGTGATTTTCCATTGATTTGTGATGAATATTGTGGCCTGGGCCATGCCTATATGTATGGCATGATTAAAATTGTGCCCAAAGATGAATTTAAATTAATCGCGGGGGTTAACTAATGGCAACATCTTCTCGGGTCATCAATAATATTGCTTTATCGACTGAAACGACTGACTCCACCAACAAGCTGGTATTCTGGAATTTCTTTGTTGCTTTTGCAGCCTTTGCCCTGGCTCTGCCAATGGGGGCTTATCAGGTACTCGAACGCAGTGGCATGTTTCCTGCTCTTGAAAACGCTCTGGTATATTACTCATCGACATCAACGCATGGTGTCCTGATGGCTTATGTTCTGAGCACCTATTTTATTATGGGCTTTGGTTATCACACGGCTGTGCACAGTCTGAAACAAAAATTATTTTCCCTTAAGTTTGCCTGGACTGGTTTCTGGATTTCAACTATTGGTGTTGTTCTGGCGGCTATTCCCCTGCTGACCGGAAACGCATCAATATTATATACTTTTTATCCGCCGGAATTTGCACATCCTGTATTTTATATTGGTGCTGCAATGCTGATTGTAGGCTCCTGGTTCTGGTGTGTTGTTATGGTTGTTTCAACGGTGCAATGGAAAAAAGCCAATCCCGGTAAACCCGTACCATTAATTATGTATGGCACAGTATTGAATGCATTATTATGGCTGTGGACTTCCATGGGGGTTGCCTCAGAAGTTGTGTTCCAGTTAATTCCGACGTCACTGGGTCTGGCTGATACCCTGGATCCTGGATTATCAAGGGTTCTATTCTCGGAAACTTTACACGGCATTGTATATTTCTGGTTATTCCCCGCTTATCTGGTGATGTACACCATTCTACCCAAAGAAGTCGGTGGCAAATTGTTTAGTGATGAAATGGCGCGTGTTGCTTTTGTAATGCTCTTTATTTTCTCGGTTCCCATTGGTATGCACCACTTGTATATGGATCCCATGGTGGCAGCTGGATGGAAGTTATTACATATGATTGGTACCTTTATGGTGGCCGTACCCACTTTAATTACCGGTTTTACAATTATTGCAACCATGGAAATTGCCGGACGATTACGCGGTGGAAAAGGTCTTTTTGGCTGGCTTAAAACTCTGGACTATCAAAATCCGATAGTTCTGGCATCCACGCTGTCACTGTTGATGCTGACCGTTGGTGGCTGGGGTGGTGTGATAAATGCCGCCTATTCTTTAGATGCCCTGATTCATAACACACAATGGATACCCGGACATTTCCATTTAATATACGGTGGTACAACGGTTATTATGTACTTTGCAGCCGCCTACTGGATTTGGCCCAAAATAACCGGACATCAATTATTCTCTAAAAAGCTGGCAATTTTGCAATTGTGGCTGTGGTTTATTGGAATGTGGGTGACTACTATGCCATGGCATTATCTGGGGCTTATCGGGCAACCTCGACGGGTTGATACTTTACAGGCTTACCAGCAAGCAGAAGAACTGCTCAGATCATGGGATTTCTCTATGCTTATCATGAACTTTGGCGCACTGACCTTACTGATATCAGGGCTTCTGTTTATCTATATTCTGTTTATGACATCGCGTCAGCCTGCAGTGAATGAGGCTGAGCGTGAAGTGAGCTATGCGGTAGCCATTCATCCTCCTCTACAGGTTCCAAAGGTATTAAATAGTTTAGCTTTCTGGAATTGGGCAATGTTGATTTATTTAGCCACAAGCTATGGCTATCCAGTCTTACAATTCTGGTTTATCGGCACACCTGAATCGGCACCGTGGGGCTATTAAAGGAAGATGAAATGATGAAATTATTTAACAAAATACTGATTGGGGTGGCCGGGTTTGGAGCTTTAGCTGGAATTGCTTTAGCCGGCGATGAGCGAGTTAAGGAACACACTGGCCCATCCTCTAATATTGCATGGGATGTGCCGCAACTGCTATTTGTACTAGGCGGTGATCCTGAACGTGGTAAAGAGCTCAATACTAAAATGATGTGTTATACCTGTCATGGTAAGGAAGGTGTCTCTGCTGCTCGTAACTGGCCGAGTATAGCCGGCCAGAAAGCGAATTACACCTATAAGATGTTAATTGACTATCGGGATGAGAAACGAGTCGATACAGAGACGTCATCTTTAATGGTTAAACTGGCTAAAACAATGAGTGAACAGGATATGGCAGACATAGCCGCTTATTATGCCAGCTTTCCCCTACCTCCAGCTACACGCCCTAAACTGGCCAGTAAAGAAGCCGTACAAAAAATTATACCTTTGCTGACCGATGGAGATGGTAAACGCATGTTGCCACCCTGCTTTTTGTGTCATGAATCAGGTCGATCAGGCGATGGTCGAGACACCCCTGCCATATTAGGACAACGAGCAGAATATTTTCGTAAAACAATGCAGGAATACAAGAATGGCTCTCGCCATAATGATATTTATGCCCGTATGCGACATATTTCAGCTGCTTTAAGTAATGAAGAAATTGATGCATTGGCACAATATTTTGCACAAATGAAATAAACAAGGTAACTGTCAAACAAACAATTGAATACTCTAATAAAGCTATACCATATCCGGAGTAATTATAAATTCGTTTGTATATCATTGTAACTATTTAATCCGTATAAAAGGATGGCTCATCAAGTCATCCTTTTTTGTTTTATTGGTTATTTCCTGAATAAAGCACAGTTGAATCGAAAGTAACATAATAGTGTCAACTGACTTATTCTGAATTTGTATTAAAAGAGACAAGTTTATTAGTGCAGTAAAAAAAGACCACTGCTTTCAATGTGGTCTTGATAATCCCAAAAAGGAACACATTAGTTATACTGTGTTAGGTTTGCCAAGACAATTTTGTTGTTTGGGTTGTCAGGCAGTTGCAAAAACTATTGTTGAATCCGGAAACGAAGATTATTATCGCTATCGGGAAACTCCTGATGGTACAGCCGGACCTGCCAGTTTGCCTGACTTTCTGGATCAGTTAACTGTCTATGATAATCCTGAGGTACAAAAATCTTTTGTACGACAGGACAATGATGGTACCAAAGAGGCTTTTTTAATTCTGGAAGACATTCGCTGTGCTGCCTGTATCTGGCTCAATGAACAGCATTTGAGATCCATTGAGGGTGTGGTCGATGTCAATATGGATTATACCAGCCATCAGGCAAGAGTGCGTTGGCAGCCACAAACAGTTCAGTTATCAGAAATTCTGCTTGCTATTGCTGCTATTGGTTATCGCGCTCATCCATTTGATCCCACCCAAAGAGAAAAACTTAACCAGGAACAAAAACATAAAAGCTTTACACGGCTGCTTTTTTCCGGCCTGCTGGGTATGGAAGTCATGGGACGGGCAATTGCCGGTTACTGGATGGGTGGTGTTGATGCTCAGGGTCATCTTGAGTTATGGGAAATTATTGGCCGCTGGACAGATTTAATGATAGTGACCATTATGCTGGGCTATTCCGGGATCAGCTTTTATATTTCTGCCTGGCGAGATTTAAAAAACAGGCACCTGGGTATGGACCTGCCTATTGTCATAGGCCTGACAACAGCTTATATCGGTAGTTTTATTGCTACCGTACAGCAGGCCCATGAAGTTTATTATGACTCCATCGCCATGTTTATTTTTTTGATGCTTGCCGCTCGTTATTATGAACTACAGGGACGGCTCCTGGCGGGAGCCTCACTTGATCGCCTGCTTAAAGTGATACCAAAGACCAGCCATCGCTTTAAAGGTAATACGCTGGAAGACGTACTGGTGACAGAACTGATGATTGGTGATCAGATTCAGATTAACCCGGGTGAAACGGTTCCCGTTGATGGCCGTCTTATTAGCGGCCATAGTAGTTTTGATGAGTCATTATTAACCGGAGAGATGATGCCGGTTATGTATTCTCCGGGTGCCCGGTTAATCAGTGGCAGTTGTAATATTGATCAGTCTGTCGTTATGCAAGTTGAACGCAGTTATATGGATTCCACATTAACAGACATTTATAGTTTACTGGAAAAGGGGATAAAGTCACGACCTCGTTGTGCATTAATAGCTGAACGAATTGCTAAATGGTTTGTCCTGGTGATTTTTGTTATAGCATCAATAACGGCCATATTCTGGTCATTGATAGATACAGCAAAGGTCTTACCGGTCACCATTGCGGTGTTAATGGTGACCTGTCCCTGTGCACTTGCGTTGGCAACACCGGTCGCTTTGTCATTGAGTTCCGGCTTGTTTGCTAAAATGGGCGTTCTGCCGCTTAAAATGTCTGCAATTGAAGAGCTTTCTGAAAGTGATACCGTCGTTTTTGATAAAACAGGTACCCTGACTGTTGGGCAACCTGAATTAATACAGACTATTTTATCTGATAATGCCAGCCGTGATGAAACCGCTTATCGACAGATTGCGGCTTCTTTAGAATGGTTTTCTGAACATCCCATAGCAAAAACATTCAAATTAGAAGATGATGAGCCGACTTATACGGTTAATAAATTAACCAATTATCCTGGACAGGGAATTACAGGAGAAATCAACGGTGAGCTATGGAAAATCGGTAAACTCTCATTTTGTACTAATAAAGTACTTTTACAACCATCACAACAAGCACAGGCCCATCAAGCTCACCTGGCGGGCCATATTGTAATAGGGCTGTCTAAAAATGAGCAGCTTGAATGTATTTTCCTGCTTCATGACCCGTTACGTGAAGGTGGTTATAAAATGATTCAGGCGTTATTATTACAGGGTATTAAAAAAGTAGTTATTTTAAGTGGTGATCATCCTGAGACTGTGGCCCGTGTGGCACAACAATTAGGGATAAATGAGTTTTATGGTCATATGAAACCCCAGGATAAGCTCAACTGGATACAATCTCAGCAGGCTCATAAGAAACATATAATAATGGTCGGTGATGGTATTAATGATGCCCCTACACTGGCCGCAGCCAATGTCTCAATTTCCTTTATCGGTGCAACGGATCTTGCTCAGATAAGCAGTGATTTTATTATTATGGGACAGCATATCAATGTTATTCCCAAACTGCGCCAATTGTCCCGGAAAAGCAGAACAATTATTATTCAAAATTTAAGCTGGGCGGGAGCCTATAACTTGTTGGCCGTTCCTTTTGCTGCATTTGGCTGGATTCCACCCTGGGGGGCCGCATTAGGCATGTCCCTGAGCTCCTTTATTGTTATATCAAATTCCCTGAGATTAAAAGATCGCAATAATTTAGTAAATAAGGATTGATATTGTTAGAAAACAAATCTGAAAAAGCCTCTGAACAAAAGAATAAGACAGCAAAAACCAGTCTGATAACTCAGCTTGTATTTGTGCTGTTATTTGTGATTATAGTAGCTACTATAGCAAATCAGATAAAATTATCCATGGATGCAAACAAGGTCATTATTAGCCAGGCCTATATAGAGCTCCCTGACAGGAAATCCCTGCCAATTGTTAGCCTGGAACAAGCAGGAAAAGGTAAAATTTCAACAGAAATGCTAAAAGGGAAATGGCATATGCTTTTATTTGGCTATACTTTCTGCCCGGATGTCTGTCCTGTTGAGCTGACCGTATTACATCAGATGATGGCTATTTTAAGAACACAGATTTCTTCTGAGCAATTACCTCAAATAGTTTTTATTTCTATTGACCCAGAACGGGATTCCCCTGAAATAATAGCAGACTATGTTAAATATTTTGATCCGGATTTCATCGGTTTAACGGGTAACAAAAAAGAGTTACAAATTTTAACAATGCCTTTGGGGATCACCTGGATGAAACAGAAAAATGCACTGAAAAACAATAATAATATTCCTGTTAATAAAAACAAGACCAATGAAAATTATCTAATATCTCATACCACAACGATTATCCTGGTGAACCCGAAAATGAAAGTGGCCGGTTTATTTCCGGCACCTCATTCGGCTCAGGAGATGGCTAAAATCTATCGGCAGGTGATAGAGAAAGAGGCATTGTAAGCATGTTAAAATACCAGGGAATTTTAAGCTGTTCGGGCTATCAAAATATATTATTAATATTATTGTTTTTAATCAATGTAACGGCTTTTGCAAAACAGCCTGGCAATCCGGATTTAATTGAAATTAACGCCCCCTGGATCAGGGCGCCCGCTCCATTTGCTCATGCCCTGGGTGGTTTTATGTTGTTAAAAAACCTTTCGGATATTCCTGTAACACTGGTTCAGGCCAAAGCGGAAGGTTTTGATGAGGTAATGATACATAAAAGTATCAGTGAAAATGGTATGCACAGAATGGAATATGTGGAAAATATTGTTATTGATCCACATAAGGAACTTAGGTTCGAGCATGGCAGTTACCATATTATGTTTATGGGACTGCACAGGAAAATCAGGCCTGGTGATAAAGTTCCCGTTACATTAATCTTTAAAAAAGGGCTGGAAAAAAGCGTATTATTTACGGTTCGCAAGCCAGATTAAATAGATTATGAAAGTCCTCAAAGCTAAAAACCTGATCCACAACAAACATTATTTTCTGCTTGTTTTAATGCTCTTTGGTTTTAACTTTTTAGTTTCCTGCGGTAAACCCGAGGTCAATCCACCCACGGTAGAACCTGTGCTATCAAACTATTTTAAGATATTACAAAATGGTGATTACAAACAGGCTGAGCGGGTCTATTTTATGCCTTTGCACTGGCGTCAGAAAGAAAAAATATTCAAATATTTTAACCAGGAGCATGAACTGATAAAACAAAAAGCACTAAGCCTTAAGGTCATCTCAGTTAAACAGAAAGGGCGATGGGCTTTAGCGGTTATGGAGCGTAGCCAGTCAGGGGAAACGCTTATTAATCAACTATGGTTTTTTTATTATGATGGACGCTGGCAGGTGATTTCTCCTGTAATATTTAAAACCGGCCCAGTGCGAGCAATGATGGATCTTTATCGTGAACAAAATGTTCTCTGGCTGTGGTTTGAAAGAGAAGGGTTTGTAAGACAAGGGTTTAATAAAGAGCAATATCGACCTGTATCATCCAATGGCAATACGCTACTTAAATCTGAAATAAAGCCGGGAACTGAGCACAAATGACATCAACCAAACATCCAAAAATCATTGCCTTATGGCTTTTTATTTGCTGTGCTACTATTTACTCTATGGTCGTACTGGGTGGTGCGACACGTTTAACGGGCTCGGGGCTTTCAATGGTGCAATGGGAACCCATTATGGGGTCGCTGCCCCCAATGACTGAATCTCAATGGCTCGAAAAATTTGAGCAATATAAACAATTTCCGGAATTTAAAGTTAAAAACCCTACTATGGATCTGGACGCATTTAAATCCATTTTCTGGTTTGAGTATTCTCATCGCTTACTGGGACGGTTAATTGGAATTATTTTCTTTTTTCCCATGGTTTTTTTCTTTTACAAAGGCTGGGTAAGTTCATCATTAAAACCCAGGCTTATTGCTATGTTCATCCTGGGTGGCCTGCAGGGTTTATTAGGATGGTATATGGTAAAAAGTGGCCTGGTCAATAATCCTGATGTGAGTCAATATCGTCTCGCTGCTCACTTGGGACTTGCGCTATTTGTTTATGCCTATATTCTATGGCTGGGCATGGATTTAGTTTTTGAACAGGATGAAGTTCATAATCAAGCCAGTACCATTAATAATGACTTAAAAAAGAAAAGGCTTATGAATAAATTAAAGCCCTTTTCCTTATTTTTAAGTTTTTTTGTCTTTATAACCGCTATATCAGGTGGTTTTGTTGCGGGTCTTAAAGCAGGACATGCCTACAATACTTTTCCCTTAATGAATGGGCAACTAATCCCTGATGGCCTGTTTACATTAGAACCTGGCTGGATAAATTTTTTTGAAAACATCACTACAGTGCAATTTGATCATCGTTTACTGGTCAGCCTGTTATTTATCAGTCTTATTGTTTTTTATTGTATTGCTATAAGAAAAAAACCACCCAGAAGCATAAGCGTTGGCTTGCATCTTATGTTAGTCATATTGTTTATTCAGGTTTCATTGGGAATTTCAACCCTTTTGCTTCATGTGCCAGTGCTTTTAGCGATCGGTCATCAGGCTGGTGCATTGCTGTTATTCACCATAATGTTATACCTTGGCAATCAAATCAAAAGGAGTTAACCTGTTGGATAACTTAGCGTAGGCGTTTTAATTCACGCAATTTGAGGGAAAGATGCACAAGATTCAGATTAAACAGGCCTGGACAGAGGTAGAACGTTGTCAACACTGTGCCATTCGTCATTTGGTATTATTTTCAGATTTACAACGTAAAGATTTTGAGCTGATTCATAAGCCAATTGATGAGATTGAATATAAACTGGGCGATGTTATCTATAAACAAAACGAAACCATGCAATTTGTTTATACCATTCGTTCAGGGCTGGTAAAACTGGTACAGAGTTTACCCGGAGGTCGGCCTAGAATTGTGCGTATCCTGGGGCAGGGTGACTTGCTTGGAATTGAAAGCCTAAATAATCAACAGACTAAACATATGGCTATTAGTCTTGATAAGGTCGACCTTTGCCGTATTCCTCACTCTGTCATCACCTCATTACAATATAATAGTCCCAGATTACATAAATCATTAATCGTGCGCTGGCAAAAAACGCTGGCTATGGCGGATTTTTGGATAACACAAATATCAAGCGGAAAAATAAAATGCCGGGTAGCACGTTTATTATTGTTACTGGATAAAAAGTCTGAGGGTGAAAATTTTTTAATGCCTACACGTGAAGACATTGGTTTAATGTTGGGCATTACCACTGAAAGTGTCAGTAAAACGACAGCAGAATTTAAGCGCCAACAATGGCTAATGATATCAAAAGACAATCGTGCGACGCTTGATGTTAAAGCACTGGAACAATTGTGCAGTGACTGACAATGGCTGACTACGAATAATCTCTATTCTTATCATGCATTATTAATTTGACAATTTATGGCCCTTTAAGAAAGATAATTCTGCTGGGAGCACGGGCTGTTTGCCCACGTCAATCAGTACTATTATGGATTAGACAGCCCACATTCCATATTTCCTGGAACCGCTTTTTCAATCATTTTAGGTTTTGGTAAGTCCATATTTTCCATAATTTTAATATATTCTTCCCGCGTTTTATCATTACCCAGGCGGGGGTTATATTTTTTCTCTTCCCCAATAGTTGACATGGTTCGACCTTCATAATCATGTCCGGGATAAATTACTGTAGAATCAGGTAAAGTGAATAATTTTCGGGTAATGGAATCATAGGCTTGACCGGCATTGCCCGATTGAAAGTCAGTACGGCCACTGCCGCGGATCAGTAGGGTATCACCCGTAAACACTATGCCATTAATTAAATAACTGATATCAGTGTTGGTATGCCCCGGAGTGTAAAGAACTTTAATCTTTTCACTTCCCAACATAATAGTATCTTCATCGTCAAGGAGTTGATCAGCACACTGACTGCCACTGTTTTTATGAACCATAACCCTGGCATTAAAACGTTTTCTTAACTCACCTGCTCCGGTAATATGATCGGCATGGATATGAGTTTCCAGTAAATAACGCAGATTAAGATTAAGTTCACGAATTATCTGGGTGTCTCTGTCAACCTGCTCTTTAACTGAATCTATTAGTGCTGCTTCGCCTGTTTTAGCATCCCATAGCAAGTAGGAATAGGTGCTGCTTTGTGGATCAAAAAACTGTCTGATTTGCATGATGTTTCTCCCAAATATTTATTATTCATAATAATATTGATATATATCAATAAATGTAATAAACATCACAAATATATGATATCCTTTTTTCCTTCGTGTTGTAAATTGGCATCAAACATGAGTAATTTTCACAAACCAAACTACCAGGACGCTAAATGAGACCTTTATCTTCATCATCTTCAATTGCATCTCCAACTGTTGTTGTTATTTTTGGGGCTGCAGGAGATCTAACCAAACGAAAGCTTATACCAGCGCTATTCAATCTTGAACTACAGAATCTACTGCCTGAGCAAATTGCCATGGTAGGTTTCGACCGAGTAGCAATGGACAGCAAGGGCTACCGACAGTCCCTGGAAAGTGATATTTCATCGTTTGTAGGTAATGGTTTTAAACAGCAGCTATGGGACGAAAATGTTGAAAAAATTTATTATATGCCAGGGGATTTTCGTGATCCTGATAGTTACCAGCAGCTGAAAACCCTGTTGAAACAGGTTGATAATGAACAGGGCACACCGGGTAATTATCTGTTTTATCTGGCTACTCCACCTAGTTTTTTCGGTATTATTGCAAGTGAACTGGCCAGGGCCGGACTAAACCAAGAAGCGGAAGGACAATGGCGGCGAATTATTATTGAAAAGCCCTTTGGCAATGATCTGGAATCTGCTATTGAATTAAATACCCGTTTACATAAAAGCTTTCAGGAGCATCAGATTTATCGAATTGATCATTATCTGGGTAAAGAAACCGTTCAGAACATGATGGCCTATCGTTTTGGTAACGGAACTGTAGAGCCGATATGGAATCATCGCTATGTTGATCATGTTCAGATAACGGTAGCAGAATCTATCGGTATTGAAGACCGTGCCAGTTATTATGAAGAAGCTGGAGCATTAAGGGATATGATTGCAAATCATCTCCTTGCGGTACTGTCTATAGTGGCAATGGAGCCACCCAATTCCTTTGACGCTGACGCCATTCGGGATGAACAGACAAAAGTATTAAAAGCCATAGAACCTTTTACCCCCCAGAGAGTTTTAACTGATACTGTTCGTGGTCAATACGGTGAAGCTGTTTCTGATAATGGTCAGCATCTACATGCTTATCGAGATGAACCGGGGGTCGCCAGTGATTCAACCACTGAAACTTATGTTGCACTCAGATTAAAAATTAATTCCTGGCGCTGGGCGGGCGTACCCTTTTATCTGCGTACCGGTAAACGTATGCATAAACGTTATTCTGAAGTGGTTATACAGTATAAACACGCGCCTAATATGATGTTTAGAGGTGCACTTGAGCGGCATAAAAATATTGAACCCGATCGACTGGTTTTACGCATACAGCCTAATGAAGGAATAAGTATGCAATTTAATGCCAAGGTGCCTGGTACGGAATTTAAAATGTCTCAGGTATTAATGGATTTTGATTATGATGATTATTTTGAAGAATCCAATACTGCCAGCGGTTATGAAACACTGATTTATGATTGTCTTTGTGGTGATGCTACCTTGTTTAAACGTGCTGATAATATTGAAGTATGCTGGGAGTTTTTACAACCGATTCTGGATGTCTGGAAATCTTTACCTCCCCGTGATTTCCCAAATTATCAGGCCGGCAGCTATGGACCGGAAGAGGCTGATGAATTATTAGCCAGAGATGGCTTTCAATGGAAAAACCAATGACATCAAATATTTGATGTTATTTTAGGTCTTAAACTGGGCCGGATCATACTTTGGTTAAAATATGTTCAATTTGAAATTTATAACCTCTGAGTATCGATTGACCGTGCTTCTTGATAAAGTTTCGGCAGCAGGGAGTACGGTCAATAGATACTGTATTTGCGTCTAAATGAGAATCATTAAAAGTATGCTCCCACCCTGAGGTCTTGAAGCTTTAGGTAGTAAAATATTCTCAAGACTAAAATCTAAACGTTAGTTTATCTAATTGACCTTCTAACTCTAATCCTGATGAAAAACAGTCAATGTGATTCTAGTTACATTGATTAACAGATAATACATAAATGTTATTTTTAAACTATATCTATTTATATAGATATGCTATCTTTTAATTAATTAACTCCATTTTTAGAGAACGGTATGTCTAAATCCTATCATCGTCTGACCACCATTATTATTGTTTTGCTAATCATTGGTCTTGCTGCCGGAGCCATTATTTTACGCAAACATCGTACCAGTCAGGTTGCCTCGCTTCCCAATATAGAGCCGGTGCCATGGGCTTTACATACCATTACCATAAATAAGGGCCGCCTGTCTCAGGAATTTTTAGCTCTGGCTACTTTAAACGGCAGCACTGAAATTACTATCAGCAGCCAGATTTCCGGTGAAATTTTACAAATGGGTCCCAGAGAGGGGATAAAGGTTAAAAAAGGGGACTTGCTGGCTAAAATTTCAGTGAGTGAATTAATAGAACAGCGGGCCGGTCTTGAAGCCCAGTTACAGGCGGCAGAAGCTGAATTATCACGCAGTAAAGATGAATTTAACCGTCAAAAAAGACTTATTAAAAAACACCTGACTTCCCAGGAATTATATGATGCGAAAAAAACAGCGGCCCTGGCCGCACAAAAGCAGGTTAATAATTTACAGCGTAAGATTGCGGCATTTAATGTTCGTATTGGCTATGGTAGCGTTTATGCGCCTGCTGATGCACTGGTCGCTGCGCGTTTGACAGAACCAGGTGATATTGCCATGCCTGGAAAGGCCTTATACAAACTCACTATTGATACCACTTCAAGGCTACAGGTTAAGTTACCACAACAGGTACTCGAACAGGTACATCCGGGTACTGATGTTATTCTTACACACGGCAGCTTACAACAGGTCGTCCATTTATCCAGAATTTTCCCGGCACTGGATGTTCATGCGTTAGGTACGGCAGAGGCCGATTTAAACAGTATGCCTTTTGGTTTACCCAGTGGTGCCAGGATCCCGGCTCATGTTATTTTAAATTCAGTTGAAAATGCTCTGATTATTCCACATCGAGCTATTGTTGAAAGTGGCGAATCATATGGAATGACCAAAAAAGGCTTTGTTTTTAAAGTTATTACTAAAAATCAGCACAAACAGCTTAAACGTGTTGTAGTTAATATTCTTTTAAATACTCATAAAGCTCTGGCAATCAGCAGCAATGAACTGCATAAAGGCGATCAGCTGGTTGCAGCCCATGAAAGTGTACTGATACAGCTTAAAAATAATGATCCCGTGGTAACTGACTCATCAATCGCTCATCCAGGAAACAGCCAATGAGCTTTGCAGAACGCTTATTAAAACAACCCCATGCGATTCTTGCAGGCACTATTATCGCTTTGATTCTTGGCTGGCTGGGATTTATTAATATACCGACCAACCTGTTTCCAAATACTAACCGACCCACTATCTCAGTGGTTGTGCAGTGGCCTGGTGCTACTACAGAAGACGTTGCCAATGAAGTGACTCACGCCCTGGAAGTGCGCTTATCTGCCATAGACGGTGTACGCAAAGTGACCTCAACTTCTCGAGATGAGGTTGCAGCCGTTCAGGTAGAATTTGAATACGATAACGAAATAAATCTGGCCGCTAATGCAGTCAGTACCGAACTATCCCGAGTCAGGGGACTTTTGCCTGAAAGTATTCATGAACCACTGATTTTTAAAATTACGGATGCCGCACGTCCGGTCATGACTCTGGCTGTAACTGCCCGACAGGGTAGTGGCCTGGATCTGGCCCAGGTCAGGCGTATTGCAGAATATGACCTGCGTGATACCCTGTTAAACCTGCCCGGTGTTGCCGAAGCAGAAGTGTTTGGTGGCCCGATACGTCAGGTCAGTATTGATCTGGACAGGGACAGGTTGCTGGCTCATCAGCTGGACATTGCCCAGGTGGCTGCCGCACTGGCTCGTTCTAATATCTCTCAACCTGCCGGGCTTGTCTACCGTGACGGAGAACGTTTACGTCTCACGGCGCAAACTCTGGCTAAGGGGCCTGAAGACCTGGCTGCCATATTGATCCCTCTGGAAGGTGGGCATCATGTCAGAGTAGGGGATTTAGGGGAAGTACACTGGGGAGCATCGGATCCCTCATCTTTATATCATGGTAACGGCAGCAATGCTGTGGCCATTGCATTATTACGTTCAGAAAAAGGCTTTGCACAACCAGTAATTGACTCTGTTAATCAACGTCTGGCAGATGTTCAGAAAAAGTTTCCTACCCTTAATATACAGGTTGCTGATACCCAGGGGCGTTTAATTGGGTTGACGGTCAGTAATATGCTCGATTCTTTACGGGATGCTATTATCATGACCGTTATTGTGATCCTGTTATTTATTGGTAATACTCGGGCTGCCTCAGTAGTTGCTCTTTCACTCCCCATTTCCTATCTGTTGACTTTTGCCATCCTGTGGTGGATGGGTTTTGAATTTGATATGGTCACTTTATCCGCCATTATTATTGCCGTAGGATTACTGGCAGATGATGTCATTGTGGTTATTGAAAATATCGAGCGTCGCATGCGCGAGCTGGGTGAAAACCGCAGACAGGCGGCTATTCGTGGTCTTGATGAAATTATCCTGGCGGATACCAGTGGTACTATCAGTACTATTGTAGTACTGTTGCCTATCATGTTTATCGGTGGCTATGTACAAACCGTTTTAAGACCCTTAACGGTGACTCTGTCCGTTGCTCTTATGGCTTCCCTGGTGGTTTCTGTTACCTTAATTCCCTTATTTGCCCCGTTAATATTAAAACCCGGTGCAAAAGATCCTCTGGCCTGGCTGTTAAATCCATTTACCTGTTATGTTATGGAGCCATTAAAAAAATTATATCTGTTCCTGGTTTCCTGGGGGTTAAATCACAGAGCTCTGGTATTGATTCTGTTTTTCTTTTTATTTGTTGTGTCTGCCAGCCAGATGAAATTACTGGGGCGTGAGATTATGCCCCTGATGGATACCGGTATATCAAGAATTACTTTTGAAGCCCAGTCCGATACCGATGATCAACAAATGCAAAAAATTATTGGACAGGTTGAAAAGGTGATACGAGATCAGATCCCTGCACAATGGCTGATTTCAGATTCTGTTATTATAGGCTCTGAACCGGGTGTTAAGTCCTTTGGTGCACAGCGCTTGTTACAACAGGGTGAAATTACTCTGAATCTAGTGGACCGATTTCATCGTGATCGCAGTATTTTTGATATTAATGAATCCTTACGCCAGAATCTAAGGAAAATTCCCGGCCTGATCACGGCTAATGTTTCTGTCTACGGAGCAACCCCTTTATCTTCCATACGCGCTAATGTCGATGTAATGATTAAAGGCCCGGATCCTATGGTACTGGATAAACTGGCCGACCAGGTTGTAACACGATTAGCCTCTATCCCTGGTTTAACCGGCGTTGAACGTAGCTGGCAGGGACATTCCACCCGCCTGGAATTAAACGTTGATCCGTCTCTGGCACGTCTCAATGGCCTGTCTGCTTCTACTATAGCTGAACAGGTAGCACAGGCGGTAGGAGGGACTTCAGGGGGCCGTTTAAGGGTAATGGGAGAGAACCCCATTCCTGTCTGGGTACGACTGAAAAATGGTCAAAGAAATACAGCCATCGATTTACAGGCTATTAATATTCGAACCAATGACGGCAGCTTTATTCCGCTTGCTTCTGTCGCCAGCCCACGTATTGTCGTTACCCCCACTGCTGAAACCCATCAATACCTTGAACCCACGATTGATATACTGGCCTGGCGCAGAGATATTGCTATTACGACCTTGCATGATGGAGTCGCCAAAGCACTGACTGATTTGAATTTACCCCGTGAATATAGTATTTCCTATGAAGGTGAATACAAACAATTATCCGAAACATTTTCCCGACTGGCAAAATCCTTTTTATTGGGTCTGGTTATGCTCTACCTTATGCTTAGCGTGACCTTTCGTTCGTTTCTTGACCCGCTTGCTATTATGGGCAGTTTACCCCTGGCCGTTATCGGTGCTGCATGGGGGTTATTATTAGGCGATAAGTTTGGTTCCATGCCATCCTTTATGGGGATGATATTATTAATGGGTATTGTTGTTAATAATGGCATTTTATTAATAGATTTTGCAAAAGTGGCCATGAGCAAGGGCAAGAATATCAATCAGGCCTTACTGGATGCAGTAGAAAAAAGAACCCGTCCTATTCTAATGACGGCATTGTCTTCTGCCATAGGCATGATCCCCATAGCCCTGGAATGGGCAGTAGGTATAGAACGTTTATCACCACTGGCATTGGTAGCCATTGGTGGATTAATGGCTGGTACATTCCTGACGTTACTGGCAGTTCCTGTCTTTTTTTCATTACTGGTTTCCTTACGCCTGAAAGTCATTAAATCTGCTGAGAGATAATATTTATGGATCTTGAAGATAATATAAAAATCGCTCAATTGCTGGGAAATATATCAGCCTTAAGAGATCATAAAACCAATGAGCACAATATCCGTGTAGCCTATCTTTCAAGTTTACTAGGTAAGAAATTTGATCTGGATAAACAGGCCATGCAGGGTTTAATGAAAGGGGCTTTTCTACATGATATTGGAAAGATTGGTATCCCTGATAAGGTATTACTAAAAGATGACAGCCTAAACAACCAGGAATGGGCAATAATGAAACAACATCCCGTCATGGGCGTTGAACTCATAAAGGATATTGAGTGGTTCCATGATGCTGTACCTGTTATTTTACATCATCATGAGAAGTTTGACGGTTCAGGTTATCCGGGCGGATTAAAAAAAGATGAGATCCCATTTAATGCACGCATATTTGCCATTATTGATGTTTTTGATGCCCTTGTGGCAGAACGGCCATATAAAAAATCATTTTCCTTAAAAAAATCATTAACTATTATCGAACAAAGCATAGACAGTCATTTTGATCCTGACATTGTTAAACAGTTTATGCTCTGTGCAGACAAATTTTATAAGGTAATTTCTAATTGTTCGAAAAAAGATCTAAAAAAGAAACTCATTAAACGAAGAGGGCGTGTTTTCGGTTTGTAAATATTTTTCTTTACCCAGGTCTTTTTATTTAAGAAAAGGGGCAACCGAAATAATTGTATAAGCAAAGGTTATTATGGACTTACTCATTTATTTTTTTCTGACACTTGTTTTTTCTACACTGTTCTCAATGGGTGGTGTAGGATCGGCTATTGCACTGGTCAGTATCTTTCCCATGGCTGGTATGCCTTTAAACCTGGCAAAGACGGTCGGCTTATTTATTAACTCAGTCAGTACCATTAGCGGCAGCATTCTAAACTTTTTACGTCGCGATCTGGATTTGCGTTTTGCACTGCCTCTGGTTATTTCTATTTTAATCAGCACCCCAGTAGGCGCTTATCTTAGTCAGTTTATCGCTGAATACTGGGTAAAGTGGGTATTAATTATTTTTTTATTACTCAGTGCCAGCCTTCTGTTAATACAGAAAAAACAGGCACAGGTTAATTATACCCGAACCTGGATTCTGTATATTATCGGGGCCAGTGTAGGGCTTGTTTCAGGTTTACTGGGAGTCGGTGGTGGCTCTCTGATCATTCCGTTATTAATATTTCTGGGCTTTGAACCTAAAAAAGCCGCTTATACGGTAAGCTTCGTTATTCCATTTTCTTCTCTGGGTGGTTTTTTTACCTACCTGCACTTTGTTCAAATGAACTGGCTATTATTAGCGGTAGTTACTATTGCGGCATTTCTGGGAGGAATTATTGGCAACCGAATTATGCATTATCGATTAAGCCAGCAGCAGGTTAAACAACTGCTTGCAGTCATTTTATATTTATTGGCAATAAAACTTACTATAAGTCAGTTCTAAGGAGGCTGATTATGTTGCAATATAATATTAAAGCAAAAAGGATGGATCAACATGGCAGTCTTGTTCAATGCAAAGAGGCTGAAATTATACTGGATACCGACTTAAATGGTCGCTCTGACGCATTTAATCCGGCAGAATTATTACTGGCTGCACTGGCCGCCTGTATTATAAAGAATATAGAGCGAGTAATACCCATCATTAATTTTGAACTTAATAATGTCCAGGTGAGCATTACCGGTTATCGCCAGGACAAGCCCCCTAAAATGCAGCGCATTGAGTATAAACTTATAATTGACACATTAGAAAATGATAAAAAACTGGCCTTATTACATCGTAATATTAAACAATTTGGCACTGTATACAATACCCTGGCTCTAGGTTGTGAATTAACGGGAACTATAGAACGTCAATAACAAATACACTTCGGTTCTTTGCAGAAAAACCACATGAAAGATTTAGGAGCGAAAATGAAAACACTGGATTTTGATAATTATTTACGTAATTTTGGTTATGATGAGCGTAAAGCAATGAAAATACAATTGCCGGAATTACTCAAGCTTTATAAAGAACAAAAAGTACAGCTCATTGATATTCGTTTTAATGAAGAATATGCGGCCTGGAAAGTAGGTATCGGTGAGCATATCCCTCTAAATGAACTTCCAGACCGACTGGATGAACTGGATCCGGGGAAAACCATAGTGACTATGTGTCCGTATTATGACCGCGCTGAAATAGCACGTTTATATTTAACCATTAAAGGTTATCATTCCCGATATTTAACGGATGGTATGTTAGGCATAGCCAGCGAATTACGCGGTGATATTGCACGTGATTATATGAAGTCTTTGTGATTTTATATCTGAGTTGTTTGCAATATTATTTAAGTACTGAATCAACTCTGATTTGAAAAAAATCTTATTTTAGAAAAGTTACTGTAGTTAGAAGGAGATAAAAATGACTGGTTGTAATAATGAATTTGCACAGAGTATTGTGCCACAGGAAATGTCCAGTGCAAGAATTTCTATTAACGATTTTATTGATGCCTATAATAAAGGTGAAGCTGAACTTGTGGATATCCGAATCCCAATGGAAACAGCAGTATGGCAAGTGAATTTCGGGTTAAAAATCCCGGCAAATGAATTACCCCAACGCCTGAATGAATTACCTGAAGATAAGCTAATTGTTGTAGCCTGTCCCATGACGGATCGTTCTAATATGGCTCGAAGCTATCTTGTTTCACACGGATACAACGTCAAATATTTACAGGGCGGGTTGTTAGGTCTTATGGATCACCTGAAAGGTGGTATGGCAAAAACAATTAATATTTAATAATACGGGTATTAAAAAAGGGTTAGATAAAACCTATCAGGAAACTGCTTTAATATTATGAATTTATTTACTTTATTAACAGTATATGGTGGTTATCAATGTAGTAGATGCCCGTTCTGATCAATCTGTTTATCGAATTACAGCCTCAAGACATTCAGATGATCTAAATGAAAGCAAAGAACCAATAGCTTATGAATTTATTGATTTATTACGTAGTCTGTCCGTAGGAAGTGAGCATGACTAACCCATCAGTCACTTTAATTGATGGAAAATTAAAGTTCATATTCACCACTATATGCTTTCTCACCTTCAATTACAGGCAGTGTCAGTCGATTACCCCAATGTGACCAGCCGCCGTTATAAAGACGAACATCCCTAGCTCCTAAAAATTTAAGCTGTAGATAGGCAAGGCTCATACGAAAACCATCATGACAATAGACGTATATGGTTTTATCTTTAGATATGGACTTGTATAACTCGGCCAGTTCTTTATCTGTACGCCATCTTTGAACACTGGTACCATCCAGACTGACAACATTAACAGCTCCGGGAATATGTCCGCCTCTGATAGAGTGCTTGGTTACTTTTCCGGTATACATATCATGTGGACGGGCATCAAGCAGGATAACATCTGGCTTACGTAAAGAAATAACATCAGTATAAACATCAGTCCACTCAACAAATAAATTATTATTGGCTGCTTTAAGTGTTACATTGCCCATAGTTCTTGCAGGTGATGGCTCTTTGGTCATCTCCTCAAAGGCACTCCACTCAATTGTACCACTATTTAGTATTTTAACCTGCTTCATGTTAAAACCATAAAGTTCTAATAAATAGTAGAGTCTGGAAACTAATGCAGTATTTGAGTCATCATAAAGTACTAATGTTGAATTATTATTTACACCCCATTGACGCAGGGTATTCTGAAAAGCTTCCCTGGAAGGAAAGCGCATTAATGGATCAGCAGAATTATCCCCTAGATCTTTAAAGCGCTGAACCTGTACTGCTCCAGGAATATGTCCTACAGTAAAATAACGATGGGGATGATAGCGAACTTCCAGTACCAGAACATTATCATCTTCTATATGTTCAGAAAGCCAGTCGCTATTAACAAAATAAGCAGGTTCAGCGAGGCTTATTCCAGGCATAATGATTAATAGACACATAAACCAGTATTTAATATTAGTGTACATTTTTTCTCCAGAAAAACTTTCGATTAAGATTAATATACTCTAAACGTTCATTTAATACTTAATCTTAATTGCTTGCATAAACCAGTTCATCGGTATTTTGAGTTAATAATACTTTCCAGTCCCGTTTAAGAAACAGGCGGGCACCAACAAAAGAAAATATAAGAATACCAATTAATAAAAATGAATACACAACCGCCCAGCCGCTTTCTGTCCAGCCGAACTTATCATTGGCCCATTCGGCAATAGTTATGTAACTGGTTAAACCTTCACCGAATATAACCTCATCAATGATTTCTTTATTTAAGGTGTAGGGCAGATAACCAAAATAAAAACCCGGCAGGGCAGCCAGGGCGGTACAGTAGCCTAAACCCAGTCGTGCGTATGTGCGTACTTCACAGCCAATCATTAATACCGCTCCCATACCTAATAAAGGTCCGCCCAGAATATGCCCCCAGTAAAGACCTTCTTCACCTGATGCATTGGGAACGGTACCTTCACCCCATAACCAGGAGTAAAGAATAAACAGGTTAAAAACCACAATAGCAACCATAAAACCCTGTAGAGGCAACATACCACGAAACATCCGGTAAGTACTTTCAGGAATACCGCAGCGGGTATAAAACTCGCGACTGGTTATACAGGCTTCAGGCGCCATAACTGAACACTCCGTACCAAAACCGGTTTTAGCAATTCCTATGCCCAGTAATATACCTGAAGCAGCCAGCCAGCCGATTTCAGTCAAACCAATGGATTGCTGAGAGCCGGAAATATCACCGGTTAATCCATAATATAATGGCACCAGCAGGAACACTAACAGGAATCCGGTCAGAATAATATGTACGGGGTTTTTCCAGGCTGAATAGTTGCAGTCATAACCGGGGCAGGGGTTATCATGGCTGCCTGCATGTTGTTCTGCAATGGCACGGGTTTCCTGGTGACGTAAATAACCTCCCATACCCATTGAAGTTATAATCTTAAATGCCAGGAATGCGAACGGGATGCCGGTAAATAACACTACCCAGGATGCAATACTCATGGAGGGAATACCTCCCAGAAAATGATGAGTGGTACATCCTCCCGCCAGACGGGTACCAAAGGAAAAAATAAAACCACCTGCAAAGGCCAACAGCAGCATACGGCCATCATATTTAACCCAGGCCCGGGATTCTTTTTCTCCGACTGCAACCATGCGGGCACCAAGTACAGCAAATAGAATAAACCAGTACACCCCGGGTTCATAAACACGCCCAACCCAGTCAATATTAAAAAATTCTTTTTCTATAACGGCAAACATCTGGGCAAAGCCCGTGGTCACCACAATAAACATATCATAATGATAATAAAAAACGATTTCTGCCAGGCCAACAAAAAGGCCACCTAGCCAGAAGGGCCATTGACGGGTAATAAGTGAACGAAACATGGGATACCTCTTAAAAGAAACTGGCCAGCAGTACACTACTGGCCAGACATTATTTAATATTATTTAGCTTCAAAATTAAATGCCTTCAACTTCATTTTTGCGTTTCGTCCATTCATGCATCGATCCGTCAAATAATTTTACATTCTTATTACCCATTAATTCATGCAGAACAAACCAGTGGCCACTGCTTAAATGTCCGGAATCACAATAAGTAATCGTTGGGGAAGAGGGATCAATTCCCTTGGACTCCATCATTTTTCTTAGCTGATCCTGAGGTAAAAACTCAGCGGCCTTATCGCCTTTTACCAGAAGTGAATGTTGAAACAATTTAGCCCCAGGAATATGGCCGGCGGCATAGACATACTTTTTCTTATAGGTACTGCCCAGGTAATAATCTTCAGCACGACCATCTACAATCTGGGTATCACTGTTTATGGCCGCTTTTACTTCATCGGCAGTTGCCCGAATATCATCTCTAGGTTCGCCAGCTACCCAGTTTCCTTCACCGGGTCTGGATTTATCACGGCTCATTGGCTTGCCGGCACTGTTCCATGCTGCGGTACCGCCATTAAGAATGGCGACATTATCATGTCCCCAGTACTTCATTTGCCAGTAGAAACGGGTGATAAAGGTCATATCTTTGGAAGAGGTTCCTTTACTGGTGATTACAACGGCATCACCTTTGTTAATACCCAGATTGCGCATCTGGGCTTCCATTTCAGATTTAGTTGGTACCAGTTTAATTAAATCATAACCATCCACATTACGATTGGCTCTGACTTTTTTCCAGTCCATCAGAACAGCACCGGGAATATGGCCTGCTACTTTTATACCGGATCCTTTTTTAGCACCGCAACCCTGCATACCGGCAATTTTATTGCCTTTACCGGCTTTTTTAGTAAAACTTTTTTTGTCTTTTCGTACATCAACAATGATGACTTCATTTTTGTGCTTATCCAGCCAGTCCACATCAACCATGGGACCAGGCACCTGCAGAGCAAAACTGTTACTGCTATAGAATAACAACAATAACAGTCCGGCTTTAAGTATGGATGAATATTTCATTAAAAATCTCCTTTGGTGTAAAACATATATTTTATTGATCTTCTTTTTGTGTGCAGTTAAAACAGAGCAATAGCTATGCCATTATCCTGTCCATAAGGACAGGCAGTTAATTGCGGTCAGTAATGCATTATTTAAAATAAAAAAGACGGGTAAAAAAACCTTGCAAAATGCCATGGTCTGGTATTTTGCAAGGGGAAATATATCGATTTATTGTTTGATAAGGCTTATTTTGAGGATTGCTTTAATTTACGGTGAAGGGTTGATGTATCAATACCCAGGCGTCGGGCAGCTTCTGTTTTATTACCACCGGAGCGGGTTAGTATATGCTGAATCCAGTAATCTTCAACAATCTGCAGGGGAGCATCGGGACTCCAGGGATAGTTTGAATCCTCCGGACTGATTTTTTTATTAAGCTGTTGTAATTCTATGGGTAGATGGTGTACATCTATAAGAGAGTTTTCAGTCAGTACCACCGCACGATGGATAACATTTTCGAGCTCCCGGATATTTCCCGGCCAGTGATGAGACTTTAATATCAGCAGAGCTTCATCTGAAATACCCCGTACCAGACGTCCGGTTTTACGGGTATAACAGGCAATAAACTGTTCAACCAGCATGGGAATGTCATCAATACGTTCTCTGAGGGCGGGTAATGGAATGGGAAATACATTAAGCCGATAAAAAAGATCCTCTCTGAAACTTCCGGTTGTAACCAGTTCTTCAAGATTCTGATTGCTGGCCGCAATAAGCCGAACATTGACTTTAATGGTTTTATTACCGCCCACACGTTGTAACTGACCGTGCTGGACAAACTCCAGCAAGCGGGTCTGAACAGCCATGGATGCACTGTTTATTTCATCCAGAAACAGGGTGCCTCCTTCAGCCAGTTCCAGTAAACCCTGTTTACGCTGACTGGCACCCGTAAACGCACCTCGCTCATAACCAAACAGTTCACTTTCAGCAACACTTTCTGCAACGGCACCGCAATTTATACTTAACCAGGGTTTCTGCTCATTACTGCTGCTGTGTATCCACTGTGCCAGCAGACTTTTACCCGTACCGGTTTCACCGGTCAATAATACCGGTGTTTCAAGATCGGAAACACGGCTGGCAAGATTAAGTGCGTTTTTCATTGCTGAACTACGGGAAACCAGCTGAGTCGTATGTCCATCCACCATTTGAAAATGCTGAGTCAAAGCTTCTATACGACGTTGTCGGGCCAGTGTTTTACTAACTTTTGTCAGTATTCTACGGATTTCATTATTGTCAAAAGGCTTACTGATCAGATCAAGTGCACCGGCGCGGAAAGCCCGAATAACAGTAGGCACTGTGGCATAACCGGTGATCATAACTGATGGAAGTTCCGGGAAACGGCCATTAGCATCTTCCAGAAAATCAATACCTTCACCATCCGGTAGTCGATGATCCGTAAATAAAACATCCGGGACAGATTGGGATAATAGCCGGTTTGCACTGCTGATATCTGCAGCAATAACAGGGTTAAACCCCGTTTTTTTTGCCAGGTTGGCTAACAGGGCTGCCATTGTCTGATCATCTTCGACAATTAATAATTCCCAGCTCATAAGATACTCTCCACAGTATGCTGCAAGCTTATTTCAAAAGTAGTCCCCTCTGCACCGGTACTGAGCAGGACAATATCTCCACCCATATTTCTGGCCAGAGTCCGACATAAGTTAAGCCCAAGACCGGTTCCTTTTCCAGCCGCCTTGGTGGTATTAAAGGCCTCAAATAATTTATCGAGTACCGATTCAGGCAAACCTGGGCCGTCATCCGATACCTGTATAGTGATATTCTGGGGATTTTTTTTTATTGATACCTTAATATGTCGGGCTCCGGCCTGCGCGGCATTGCTGAATAAATTGAAAATAATCTGCTCCAGTGAAGCGGGATCAGCATAAACTGTCGTTGTTTCAGCATGTTCAAGTTTAATTTCCTGTACACCTCTGTCCTGTAACACTGGTCTCATTAAGGAAAGCGTCTTTTCAATATGGTCATTTAAATCAAAATTATTCAGACGAGTTTCCGGCGGCCTGACGGCTATCAACAGGTTTTTAACCACATCAGAGCAGACTGTCGCCTGTTCTTCAATAGTTGCCAGGTAAGAGTCCACCTGTTCATTTTCCAGTTCTTCCCGAGCCAATTGAGTATAACCTCGAATATTACCCAGAGGGGTATTAAGCGAGTGAGCCAGCCCTGCAGCCATCTGGCCGACAGAGGCCAGTTGCTGTTCTCTGCACAGTCTTATGGCTGCAGAGCGGGCCAGCTGTTCAGCCTTGGTACGTTCATTAATATGGGTCTGTACCTCGTCTCTTAGTTCCTGGAAGGTTAGCCCCAAACGCTGCAGTTCTTCCGGCATGTTTTTCAGATCATTGATACCTGCTGTAGAAAGGGGGCTGCTAAGGCGAGCCAGGCGTTGAACAGGGCATATTACACTGCGTTCAAGAACATTGCGCTGAAACCAGAAAGCAGCGATAACCATGAGTGTCAGCGTAATAAAACCAATAATGCCTATACTATAAAGTTTATTTTGCGCAGGAGATATGTCATAAGCCAGTTCAACATAGCCGATAATTGAATGGCCTAACAGCATGGGTTCTCTAATTAACTTGAACTGGCTCTGCTTCGAATCAGGGCGCTGCCCCGTTTGAGCAAGTACCTCAGTATCAGTACGGTAAATATTAATAAAAACGATATCACTGTCCTGCCCCAGTTGTTTGGTATAACGTTCCAGAGTGGCATAATCGTAAACCAGAACGGCGTCAATACTGAACGTAGCCAGCTGACGGGCCAGTGCCCTTGCCCGCTCATGCTGTGATTGATAGAGAACTTCGCTGGCTCCTCTGTACACAGCAAATCCGACCATAAATCCGAAAAGCAGTAGTCCAGCAGCTAAAGTCATACCCAGGCGGTAGGAAAGCGATAAAGGCCGGTTCACCACTGCTCCGGAACCTCGGTTCGGGCTTCAATGGCCTGGACAACTTTACGGGCAGACTGAAACAGGGATAAATCAGGATAAACGAAATAAATGCCCGTTCCAAGAGCGGAGCCTGCTTTGGTAAAATCGGCTGTCGGCTTTAACAGGGCTTCTTTGATCCGTTCAGCCAGCTGTTTGTCAAAACCGGGTCTGGCCACAATTAAATGCGGGGGCAAAGGAGGGGATGTTTTAATTATTTTTAGCCCGGGTTCCCGGTGAGCGTATTTTTCTGCAACACTCTGGCGCAGACCTCCAGCATCAAAATCACCGTGCAGAACAGCAAGAGCAACCCGTTCATGACTGCCCAGAAATGCATAATCAAGAAGATCCGTAAACCCCAGTCCGGCAGCAGCTAACAAGGTACGGGGGGCATAATGACTGCTGAAAGAATGGGGTGCTCCGAAAGCAACACTGTGGCCTTTTAACTGTCTCAAAAATTGAACCGGACTGCCTGAACTGACCACAATTACACTATGGTAGCCGACCTGACCGTTAATGGCTTCTGCGGCCAGTGGTATTAGTTTTTGTGTCTGTCCTTTCAGGTAATGATCCTGGGCGCGTAAAAATGGCGTAGGTCCCATATAAGCCAGATCAGCACTGCCGTTACTGATTCGACGGATCTGATTGACATAGGAACTGGCCAGTTCCAGTTTAATAGAATGCCCTGTCTGTTTTTCAAGATAACTGCACAAGGGTTGAAAACGGGTAATAAGCTGGCTGGGAGTATCGTAGGGATGGACCAGAAAAACCAGACGGTTCTCATCGTCAGTGGCTATTTTATTAATCGCTGACTCAGGCTCCGAGTGTTGTTCACAGGCCGAATTTAATAGTATAAAGACCAGCCATAATAGTTTAAGGATTGTTTTTAACACAGGTTTGGGTAGCAGCAGGGCATTCATAAGAGTAGAGTACATAAATCGATTGAGCACTGCAATCCCTGGCCAGTTTAAGTTTATTGACTGCATGGCTGTCCAGTTCTTCAGCCAGCTGGTCAATTAGAAACGGATAAACACGCTCATAATAATCGGCATCAGGTTCTACAATAACTTCTGCCAGGGCAGAGTTTTCAGGCAACAGGGGCAGGCTTATACGGGCTGTCTGCCCCGGTAATAAGCGCGTATCTGAGAGCTCCTGCCAGCCATCTTTTATACTCCAGTGCATGCGGCGCTGAATAATATGCTCAATCTGTTTTTTACCGTCAATGGATTGAATACGCAAGCGTATTCTGGGTGTAATATAAGTAGGTAATGCATGACCTGCACCAATATTAACAACTTCTAAATGAATTGCTTTTTTAGTCCTGGTAATAGTCACTCCAAGTCCTTTTCGGGTCATTGCCCTATCATATATCCCTTTAAAGTTATGCGTACCATGCATATGGCAGTTCTGACATTGTATGCCTTCCTGTGCATAACGGCTGGCTTCCCATTCCTGGTAGGTATTTTCAAGCAGTTTTCCATTAACCAGAATACCGTCATCACCAAACTGATGGCAGGGGGCACAAAACTCCGATTTCTGGAACATTGCTAACTGTTTTACCTGACCATGTGGTGTTAGTTCCTGGTTTTTTGGACCATAACGTACATGCTGTCGGACATGGCAGGCCGAGCAATCAATACCATTTACATGAGCGTTATTATTATTTTTTAATAACTGCTGCTGTTCTGTACGCGGAGCATGACAATTAAGACAATCTTTTTTTGTATCATCGTCAAAAGCAGGCAGCTGACCCAATAGTCCCGGGCCGACGGCTCTGGCATGAAGAGAGGTGTGCCATTGCTGGTAGATATGCGGATGACAGGCAGCACATTTTTCCGGCTGCCGGTCTAATGCAGGGCTATTATATGCTTCCGGTATAGCCCCCTGCAATGGTACTGGCAGTGACCAGAATGAGCTGTCAGAAAAGACAAAAGCTGGATAGCCTAATAAAAATAAGGTTATATACCCACTTAATGTATTTGCTGGGTTTATTTTTCTGAAATAAAACATTAACAATTTATCACATAAGTTACATTATAATTTTAAACTGTTTGGAAATGTATGCAATTTTTTGGGCAAAACCAGTCAAATCAATACTATAATAGTCTATAATTTATACGTATTCATTAAGGAAACAGATAACGGATGCAATTAATCCGCTCCCATCCAGCACAATTAATATCACTTCCACAAAAGGATAGTGTTACACAGTTTAAGTGTTCCGGTGACTGGACAGTTGATGCAGTTCAGAATATTGCCTCCGTTATTGAAAAACTTGTACAGAACTGTCAACAACAGACCTTTCAATGGGATGTTTCAGATGTCGGGCGTGTGGATTCAGCCGGCATTATCATTTTCTACCATTACTATAAATTACTTAAATCCAGAAACTGTTCTGTAATACTCACTGGGGTAAAGCCCGAACATAAAAAAATGTTCAAATTATTGCGTCAGTTTATTCCCAGAAAACTGGCGCCTCAAAAAAAATCCAGTGTTAATCTTCTAAAACCATTGAATACTCTTGGTCATACCTGTGTCAGACTGGCTGTAGATCTATTTGCATTTATCACCTTTATGGGTGAAATATTTGTCAACCTGGCAACGTCAATTCTCCATCCGGGTACGGTTCGATATGGTGCTATAGTAAAAAATATTGAAGATGCCGGTGTCCGGGCAATGCCTATTATCGCGGTGACCAGTTTTTTAATTGGCATTGTCATCGCTTATCAGGGCGCGGTCCAGCTGCAGAAGTTCGGTGCTAATATTTTTATTGTGGATATGATAGGCATCTCAATTACCCGTGAACTTGCTCCGCTTATAACGGCCATTGTTGTTGCCGGAAGAACCGGCTCATCCTATACTGCACAATTGGGAGCCATGAAGATAACCGAAGAAATTGATGCCATGCGCACCATGGGCTTTGATCCTTATCGCTTTCTTATCGTGCCGCGGATCCTGGCATTAATGATAGCACTGCCATTAATGGTATTTTTTGCGGATATTGTGGGTATCCTGGCCGGTATGCTTATATCTGATATTCACCTGAATGTTTCACCTGTCGAATTCTTCCATCGCTTACAATCAGCCCTGGCAATTAAACATGTCTGGATAGGTATTTTTAAAGCTCCGTTTTTTGCCTGGTTAATTGCTTCTGTGGGCTGTTTTTATGGTTTACAGGTATCCAGTAATACTGAAAGTATTGGTCGTTATACCACCATCAGTGTTGTAAATGCAATTTTCCTGGTCATTGCCTGTGATGCACTTTTCTCAGTCTTATTTACGGAGCTGGGTATTTGAGCCATACTATTATTAAGGTTTCTAATGTGGTTACCCGCTTTGGAGATAATATTGTCCATGACGGAGTTAATTTAAGTGTCAGGCAGGGTGAAATCTATGGTTTGCTTGGCGGCAGCGGGTCAGGAAAATCAACCTTACTCAAAGAAATGATAATGTTACTGCACCCCCAGGAGGGAGAAATCAGTATTTTTGGACAAAACCTGATGGATATCAGTCGTCATGATGCTGCGCTTTTAAGCCATCAATGGGGCGTGCTTTTCCAGGCAGGAGCGCTTTATTCATCTTTAACTATAGAAGAAAATATCAGCATAAAACTGCGTGAATACAGTGATCTGCCAGCGGCCTTAATCAGAGAAATTGTACAGATGAAAATTGCCATGGTTGGCCTGCCTGACTATGTTGCAGAGCTGTATCCGGCAGAATTAAGCGGCGGCATGACTAAACGCGCGGCATTAGCACGTGCCCTGGTTATGGATCCTGAACTTTTATTTCTGGATGAACCCACATCAGGTCTTGATCCAGTCGGTGCGGAAGAATTTGATCATCTCATTCTGGACTTATGTCAAACGCTTAACCTGACAGTGGTTATGGTTACACATGATCTGGATTCAATCTGGACTATAGTTGATCGTTTTGCTGTTTTAGGTGAAAAAAAAGTGATAGCAGAAGGCACTCTTAATGAGGTTATAGAAAATCCACATCCTGTTATTAAAGAATTTTTCTGTGGCGCCCGGGGAAAAATAAGGAGCCGAAATGGAAAGTAAAATTAATTATACCCTGGTTGGCCTGTTTGTTATTATCCTATTAGCAGGTCTGGTTATATTTGTCATCTGGCTTGAAAAACTCAATACTGAAAATGAATATGATTATTATCATGTTTATATGAATGAATCGGTTGCCGGTCTTAATCCTGATGCATCGGTTAAGTATAAGGGCGTTAATATAGGAACCGTATCAAAAATCGGCATCAATTCAGATAACCCACAACAGGTGGAACTGCTTTTAAAAATTAAACATGGTATTAAAATCACTCAAAGTACCCGGGCTACGCTTAAATCATTTGGTATTACCGGTCTGACCTTTATAGAACTTAGCGGCAGCAGTAAAACGTCTTTACCGCTTACACAGGATGGCAATAAAATTCCAGTTATACCTTCTACACCTTCAATTTTTAGCAAGCTTGATATTGCTTTTAATTCCTTTACAGAAAAATCATATTTGGCACTGGACAAGTTTAATCGCTTACTTAATGATGACAACCTAAAAAAAATTGCTGATATACTTGTGGAAGCCGGATTATTAATAAAGGAAACCAGAAAGGAAGTAGCAGGGTTCCATCAATTGATTGAAAACGGTGTTGTTATGGAAAAAAACGCAGCCAACGCCTTTAAAACAATTAATACTGCATCTAAAAGCGTTCATGAACTGTCTCTCACCCTTAAAAAAAATTATGCTAATGTCGGTAATAATATGGAGCAGGATGTTCATCAAAGCCTTGAGCTTTTTAATAAGCTAATGTATGACATGGACATTCTGGTTGATGAACTTCAAAGAACAGTTCAGTCATTCGAAAACAGTCCAAGTGACCTGTTGTTTAAAAAGAGTCAGTCAAAGCCTGGTCCGGGGGAAACTAACTATGTTGAATAGAATGTTGAATAAATTCGCCCCCTTTTTATTGATACTGCTTACAGCCTGTGTCAGCCAGACCACACCACCGGTTACAGTTTATACTATTACTCCTCAATGGGAGGATAATACGAAATCAAACCAGGAAGCCAGTAATTATAATATGTCTGTTCTCAAAATTTTACCCATCCGTTCCATAGACGCCTTTACCAGCCGTAATATAATTTATACTGATAAACAGTACAGTCAAAACCCCTATATTTACAGCCGCTGGAGTGATGCACCGGTTAAAATGCTGCAGACCATGTTCCAGGTTCAACTGGAAAAAAGTGGTCAGTTTAAAGCAGTATTAGCATCGACTTCTTCTGCACGGGCCAGCCTTAACCTTGAGTGTACCCTGTATGACTTTAGTCATCATTTAAATCCTGATAACACTTCAAACGGAGTTGTCAGAGTAGGGTGTTACCTTATTAATAATAAAAACCGATCAGTACTTGCCCATCAGGAACTACTTGCTTTCATAGCATCTCCCACAGAAAATGCACAGGGTGCGGCCATGGCATTAAATAAAGCAGTAAATGAAGTATCAGTTCAACTATTAAACTGGCTCTCCAGTATAAATTGAAGATAATTACCTATGGATGTAATTACATACGGTGCCTTTATGGCATTGGTTCATGTACTTATTCAATTCGTATTTATTATACGAGTATTAATAAGACCGCACCGTCAACCTGCTTCACGTGTTGCCTGGGTTGTAGTTATTATTTCACTGCCTGTTTTCGGTATGCTTATCTATGTCTTTTTTGGAGAAGTTAACATAGGTCGAAAACGCATTGCTAAACTTCGTAATATTCTTGAAAAAATGCCTGAATTTTCAAGTGTTATTCTCAGAAATAATAAATACACTAAAAATAATATTCCTCAAAATTACAGCGATCTCTTTCGTGTAGGTCAGTCAATTAATGGCTTTGAACCCATCGGGGGTAATACCGCACAACTGATGGATGATTCCAATTCTGCTATAAATGCCATGGTTGCAGATATTGATGCAGCAGAACATACAGTACATATTCTTTTTTATATCTGGTTACCTGATAATAATGGCTGTAAAATTGTTGAGGCTTTAAAACGGGCTGCTGGCAGGGGAGTGGTGTGCCGTGCCATAGCGGATGATTTAGGTTCACGGGTTATGATCCGCTCATTACACTGGCAGACTATGCAGACAGCCGGTGTAAAACTGGCTGTGGCTTTGCCCATTGGAAATCCCTTACTGAAACCATTAACTGGTAGAATTGATCTTAGAAATCATCGAAAAATCATTGTAATTGATAGTAATATTACATATTGTGGTAGTCAGAACTGTGCCGATCCTGAATTCCTGGTTAAGGCAAAATACGCACCCTGGGTAGATATTATGGTACGTTTTACAGGACCCATTGCCACCCAGAATCAGTTTTTATTTGCCAGTGACTGGATGATGTATTCAGGAGAAAACATTGATGAACTTCTACAAAAGCCTGTTACTGCAGACCATGCAGGACTGCCTGCACAGGTAATTGGCACGGGGCCGACAGTACGTTATTCAGCCATGCCCGAAATGTTCGTATCTCTTATGTTTACCGCCAAAAATGAACTGATTATATCAACACCTTATTACGTGCCTGATGAAGCTATACAGAATGCCCTGTGTTCAGCAGCCTATCGCGGGATCAACACAATAATTATTTTTCCTGCCAGAAATGATTCCTGGGTAGTCGGTGCCGCCAGTCGGAGTTATTATGCTGACTTACTGGAAGCCGGGGTTAAAATCTATGAATACGAGGGCGGTTTATTGCACACAAAATCACTCTCTATGGATAAAGAGGTCACTTTAATCGGTTCAGCCAATATGGATCGCAGAAGCTTTGATTTGAATTATGAAAACAATATTTTATTATATGATCCTGAACTGACAGAGAGTATCCGAAAAAGACAGATTGAGTATATTGAGCAATCCCGTCTGATTGAGCAACGTGAAGTGGCTAACTGGCCATTTTACAGAAAGTTAAAAAATAACAGCGTAGCCATGTTCGGGCCGATTTTTTAATAACAGGGGAATATTATTTATGAAACCAAATCAGATCATAAACACTTTGTTTTTCATTGGTTTATTCCTGCTTTCTATTTTTTTACCTTCTGTAGTTTCTGCTGAAGAAAAAGTCATTAAAATTACTCCTGGTGATGAAGCGGATACTATTAATATGCGCTATGAAGTCACTTTAATGATGGAAGATTTAGGCTATAAATGGTACCCGGTTCTAAACGAATCCACTGGAGAATATTTAAAAGTCGCTGAAAGATATGGACAATACCGTATGCTGTTTGAATTAAAAACCACCCCCTCAATTCAGGTCAGGGTTCATTTCAGAGAAACTGATAATGTTACCGGTATCCACTTTACTGAATCGGATACATCAAAACTCAGTGCTTTTGCTAAACAACAATACCAGATACTTATAACACGAATAAAACATGAATTTGGCACAGAACATGTTACTGAAAACAGTTTTTCCCTGTTTACACCTTAAATCATTTAAAGTAATTAAGTAAAGAAAAACTAATAATAGGACCGGCATATCCTGTCTAAACTAAAGTTTTGCACGTTCTGCCATTTTTGATAAAGGAGAGATTTAAAATGATAAAGACCAAAACACCTCTTATAGGATGGGCGTTTAATGATGTGCTTAATGAACTTCATCAGATTGTATTTGAAGGCGTGCCTGGTGAATCAGAGCCATTTGAATTAACAGTACTTGAGCGTGAATATATTGCCTATGTACTTGCCTGTTATTATCAGTGCGAACGTTGCCGGGTATTTCATGAACGGGCAGTGAATGCGGCAAGAGTTAAAGAGAAATCGCCAGACTGGGACTGGAAAGATGATCTTCTCAGCGCAACATTATTTTTACATCTTGACAGCAAAAAGCTTTCTGAGATTGAATGGAAAAGATGGACAGAAACATGGACTGATTTCTCAAAACTGATTAACCTGCATCATAAAGGACTTGCCGCATATCTTGCTTATGCTGTGGGTATTGCACGCAATGATAAAAACCTGATGGATCAGGCCTTTGCTTCTATAAGTGAATCTATAGAGGATAATAATCGTCTCAAGGGTATCATTAGAGATATTGATGGAGTCGTTGTATTTATGAAAGCAGCAACATCAAAAAACAGGAGTGATCCGACTATTTTTAATAATCTACGTTCCCGTGGAATTGATGATATATAATTGCCTGGCTCCCAGACTGGATCAAATAAAAGCATTACAGATGGATTGATTCACCAGTTAAAATCATGCAGACCATGCTCCAGGTTCAACTGGAAAAAGCGGTCAGTTTAGCATCTGCATCTTCAGCCCAGGATAGCCTCAGCCTTGAGTGCAACCTGTATGACTTCAGTCATCATTTAAATCCTGATAACACTTCAATTTACTTGAGACAGATGTCCCAATAGGGAGTATTTTCAAACCGTTTTACGAGAAAATCAACAAAAGCTCTAACACGTTGAGAAAGATGACGTGTGGGAGGGTAAATTGCGTAAGCATTAATCTGTGGAAGTTTATAATCCTGTAATAATGGTACTAATGTACCACGTTCAATTTCTTTATAGACAACAAAGGTTGGGCTCTGGATAATACCCAGTCCTTGTACGGCAGCATCTTTAAGAAATTCTCCCGTGCTTGCTTTTAAGTATGGATATATTTTTGTTTTGATTTCCTTGCCATTAGTATCTGTAAATTTCCAGTATTCATAATCACGTAGCAGGCTATATACGAGGCATTGATGTGCTCTTAAATCATCTGGAAATTGAGGTAAACCCTTTTGCTCAAGATAAACCGGACTGGCACATATAATTGTCTTAACTGGTGCTAAACGGCGTGCAATCAAGCTGGAATCAGGTAAGGTTGCAATACGTACTGCCAGGTCAAAGCCTTCCTGCATTAAATCCACTTCACGATCATTAAAATCCAGATCAAATTCAATTTTCGGGTGGACATTTAAAAATTCGTTAATGGCTGGCCCCATATGCATGACTCCAAAAGTGGATGGTAAGGCTATCTTCAAACTGCCTTTTAATGTGCCATGAGCCTGTGCTGTAGACAGTTCTGCTTCGAGAAGATCTTCCACTATTCGTACAGACTGATGGTAAAAAGCTCGTCCCGTATCAGTCAGATTCATCCTTCGGGTCGTTCTATGAAAAAGTTCTACACCGAGATGCTCTTCAAGTTCTTTTAAACGCCTACTAACAGCGGATTTGGCAACTGATAGTCTATCTGCTGCACCACTGATACTCCCGGCTTCAACCACCCGAATAAAGGTATTCATATTTTCAAAGCGATCCATATCATTCCATTATTGTTGCATTTATAAGAACAATCATTTCCTATTATTGCTGTTTATTCTTTTTTTCTCAAGAAGAATAATATCTGTAACAACAAAGTATTAAAAATTACTCTGTAATTTGAGGATATTAAGATGACATAGACTAATCTAACACGAATAATACCCGCTATGGCGACTTCTAACGGTGCAGGTGTTACGATTTACCATAGTATTGGTACACCGACATTATGCAATTATGATCCTTTTCTATTTCTGGATCATATTAGCAGTGAGAATCCAGAGGAATATATCACCGGAATTCCACCTCATCCACACCAAGGTTTTAATACCTCTACCTATATTAATTGAATAATTTGGTTCATGTTCATGTCTGATAAAAGACGTAATAAACAGGGGTTATGAAGATGCAATGGAAAAATAATAAAACGCATTATGGTTTTATTGCTGTGGCTTTACACTGGCTGGTTGCACTGTTGGTTTTTGGACTCTTTGGACTCGGTTTATGGATGACTCAGCTTGATTATTATAATAGCTGGTATAAACAGGGACCATGGTTGCACAAAAGTACTGGTATCCTGCTGTTCTTTGTTGTACTTGCTCGTATGTTCTGGCGATGGTTAACACCACCACCCGAGGCATTACTCAGTCATAAAACGATGGAAATCAGATTAGCTCATTTTACCCACTCACTACTCTATTTATTGCTACTGGCTATCATGTTCAGCGGATACCTTATTTCAACAGCAGATGGTCGTTCAATAGACGTGTTTGGCTGGTTTTCCATTCCGGCAAGTATTACTTCAATTCCTGAGCAGGAAGATCAAGCCGGCTGGATACATTTGATGCTGGCATCATTTTTAATCGGAATAGCATTGCTTCATGCAGCTGCCGCTCTTAAACATCATTTTATTGACCGTGATCGTACTTTTAAACGTATTCTCGGAAAATAAGTTTTTTCTAACGATTTGGAGAACATTTATGAAATTACCAACATTAACTACGTCTATACTTTTTGCAGGATTGTCATTGGGCAGCTCTGCACTAATGGCCGCTGAATACATCATTGATACAAAAGGTGCACATGCGTTTATACAGTTCCGTGTACAACATCTTGGTTATAGCTGGCTGTATGGTCGATTCAATGACTTTAGCGGCAAGTTTAATTACGATGAAGCTGCTCCGGAAAAGGCATCCATTGAGGTTACTATTAAGACTGCCAGTATTGATTCAAATCATGCTGAACGTGATAAACATCTGCGTAGTAAGGATTTTCTCGATGTTAATAAATATCCTGAAGCTAAGTTTGTTAGCACCAGCTTTAACCCTGAAAAAGGGGGTAAAGGTATGCTAAAAGGGGAGCTGACATTACATGGTATTACCAGGACAGTGGAGATTGAAGTGGAATCTATAGGAGCAGGCAAAGATCCCTGGGGAGGATACCGTCAGGGATTTGAAGGTAAAACACGATTCGCTATGACTGATTTTGGTATTACAAAAAATTTGGGACCAAAGTCTAAAGATGTAGAAATGATATTATCGTTAGAAGGTATAAAACAATAAAGATTCAGATTCAACAATAATAAGGAGATATATTTATGTCTAACCCTGTCATTGCAGATAATAAACCTGTAAAAGTGAACCTTTCAAAAGGTGATGAGTATCATTTTTGTACTTGTGGCCGTTCTAAAAGCCAGCCGTTTTGTGATGGTTCACATATTGGAACCGAATTTACTCCGAAGGTAATTGTGGCTGATGAAGCTGGCGATGCGTATTTATGTGCGTGCAAACACAGTCTCAACCAGCCTTATTGTGACGGCACACATGAAAGATTTTCCGCTGAGCAGGTTGGGAAGGAGGGCCCAGGTCTGGAATCGAAAGAATCTGGTGTACCTGATGCGGTGGCAACAAAGGAAGAACCTACTATTGAGTTTATTCACCAGTTAGCAAACGAAGGTCTCAGTGTTATAGGACACCATGGACGAATGACCTCAATGGGTGTGCCACGATATCAATTACCCCATTGGGATGATTTGCAAGTTATGGTAGCACAAATGGCTACCAGGCCGTTAATGGAAGATCATCCTGTTGCAACGGAACTGGTTATAGGACCAGAATGTAAAAAACCATTAACCTTAAAAACTCCTTTATTTATTTCTGATATGAGTTTTGGAGCGTTGTCAGAAGAAGCAAAAATTGCCCTGTCCAGAGGCGCACAGTTGGCAGGGACTGGAATTTGTTCAGGTGAAGGCGGTATGTTGCCTGAGGAGCAGGCTGAAAACTCACGTTATTTTTATGAACTTGCCAGTGCCAAATTTGGTTACAGGGAAGATCTACTTAAAAACGTTCAGGCATTTCACTTTAAAGGAGGTCAGGGTGCTAAAACAGGTACCGGAGGACATCTTCCCGGGAATAAAAACAAAGGAAAAATATCTCAGATACGTGGTATACCAGAAGGACAACCTGCAATTTCACCACCAACCTTTAAGGATCTCAAGACCATTGTAGACTTTCGAAAGTTTGCTGACCGGGTAAGGTATATAACTGGTGGCATACCTATTGGATTTAAATTAAGTGCTAATCATATTGAAAAAGATATACAGTTCGCTCTTGATGCCAGCGCAGATTACATCATTTTAGATGGACGGGGAGGGGGTACCGGTGCGGCTCCAGAAATGTTCAGGGATCATATTAGTGTCCCAACAATCCCGGCATTAGCCAGAGCCCGACGTTATCTTGACAGCCAGGGAGCCAGTGGTAGGGTAACATTAATTATCACGGGAGGACTACGGGTACCAATGGATTTTGTCAAAGCCCTGGCGCTTGGTGCAGATGGTGTGGCGCTGTCAAATAGTGCAATGCAGGCCATCGGTTGTGTAGCTGCCAGGATATGTAATACTAATAACTGTCCAACGGGTATTGCAACTCAAAAAGCGGAATTGCGCAAACATATTAATATTGACCATTCAGCAAAAAAACTTGAAAACTTCCTTGCTGCATCGACAGATCTAATGAAAGTGATGGCTCGAGCCTGTGGTCATGATGCACTGAATAAATTCAATAAGGAAGATTTAGCAACCTGGCATCGTGAGGCAGCATATTTATCAGGTATTAGATACTCTGGTTTTGAAGTGATTTAAGGTTTATTTATACGATACCCAATGTAACTTTATTTCACATTGTATTATTTAAATTTGTATTCTATTATAAAAAACCATGTTATTAATTTCTAAATACTGGGTGTGAAAGGTAAAAAATATAGTTCCAGACTGGAACAGGTAATTAGTTTGTATCACCAATTGAATCTAAAAGTTTCACAGCGAGACAAATATGAATAATAATAACCTGGAAAGTGATGTATATAAGACTTTGCTTGAATCTACCAGAGCAATTCCATGGTCTATTGACTGGGAAACCAAAAAATTTGAATATATTGGGCCGCAGATTGAAGAACTACTTGGCTGGCCACAGGATAGTTAGGCAACTGCACAGGAGTGGATAGACAGAATACATGAGGAATACAGAGAAGAAATTACTACTTACTGTATTACCCAGTCTGAAAGTGGTGTTGACCATGAAGCTGATTATCCTGCACGGAAAAAAGATGGAGGATACATCTGGATCCGGGATGTGGTGCACGTTGTCAGAGAAAATGGCATCACCAAAAAACTCATTGGTTTTATGTTTGATATTTCCGAGCATAAACGACTTGAAAATGAATTACTGGAAGCTAATAAAAGACTCAAAGCTTTCTCCTACCAGGACGGCCTGACAGGACTTGCCAACCGCCGCCTGTATGATCAGACTTTAGAAACAGAATGGCCCAGGGCAATGCGTAATAAACAGCCCATTTCAATGATCCTGATAGACATTGATTATTTCAAAGAATTCAATGATATATATGGACATCTTGAGGGTGATTCTTGCTTGCAGACTATATCCAGAGCATTAGAAACTGTTACTACACGTTCAACCGATCTCTGTGCACGCTATGGTGGCGAAGAATTTTATTGTTACTTCCTGGTACCGATCAGGATAGTGCTATGGAAATCGCAGAAAAAACACGTCAGCTTATCAGGATTTTAAAAATTCCTCATAAAGGATCCAGCATTGATAAATTTGTCACAATTAGTGCCGGTGTCTGTACCTTGATTCCAGTAATTAATCAGTCACCATCAATACTGTTTGAAAAAGCTGATAAACAGCTTTACCTTGCCAAACACAAAAACAGAAACTGTGTAATGTGTGATTGAGATGGACGGCATCATGCCAACATAAATTTTCTTTAATATGAACAATTCTCGTAAAAAGTTCGGTACCTGAACCTTAAAACTTATACAGAATTTACGAGAGAGCGCCTTTTTATATTCATCTTTTTTGGTTATTTAACCCTAAGCTCAGAGACTTTATTTGAACCGGGAAATCCTTTCTATACTTTACTTCATATAAATTACAACTTCGCATAATATATATTATGTAAAATAGCATTTATTCATATAAATGCTTACTGGCCTTATATTTATTATTCATATATTATCAACTATCCTCTTACTATTACTTCTATTATTTCTGTCATTATATGCATGCTGTTTACACTGATTTTATATGAGAAATTGAAATGTGGTTTTTAAAAACTGAACCTCGACAAACTAAAGTTATATCTTCTTTTATCCTTGCTTTTGTTTTTATATTTGTCTTATTAAACAATTCTTATTCGTCAGAAATAAAAGAATTAAATCTTGGTATCCTGTCGCTGACACCGCCATCTAAAATTTATAAAAACTGGAAACCATTTGCCCAGTACCTTTCCAGCAAACTGGATATGAAAGTAATTATTATTGCTCCCCGTGGTTTTGGAAAATTAAAGAACATGGCCGAAAATAAACAGGTAGATCTGTTTTATGTGAATTCTCATATTTTTTACCGGCTGAAAAAATCCGGCAAGGCGGTTCCGATTGCACAGATGTATAATATAGCCGATAGTACTACCAGCCAGAGTAATATATTTGTTCGTAATGACTCCAATATCTCAGATGTTTCCCAGTTAAAAGGTAAAACCTTTGCTTTTGTCAGCCCTATGGGAGCCGGTGGTTACCTGGCTCCCCGTGCATTTATGTATGAACATGGTATTAAAACTAAGCAGCAAACCAATGAAATCTTTACTAAAAATCTGACTAATTCCATATATGACGTGTTATTGGGCAAAGCTGATGCGGCTACCATGTGCGGGGTAAATTACCAGTTGTTGAGTAAAAAATTAGAGACCGGCGAACTTAAAATCATTGCTTCCAGTAGTAAGTATCCAGAAAATGTACTGGCTGCCCGTTCAGACATTTCAACTTCCCTGCTTGATAAGATAAGAGCCATTGTTATTTCTATGCCTGATGATAGTTTTGGAAAAGAAATCCTTGCAACGCTTAATAAAATGAAAATTAAAAAATTTATTCCATATGATCCGGAAATTGAAAAATTAACTGAGGAACTGCTACGCTCCGGGGAATTCAGTGGCTAAACTACATCTTACACTTTTTGCTAAAATAGCAATCAGCTTATTTTTTCTATTTACCCTGGCCATGCTGACATCAGGCTATTTCATTGTCCTGAATCAGAATAATAATATCCTTGAAGAAAAAGAAAAACTGGCCTTTGCAAGTGCCAAAAGCCTGGCTGAAGGAAGTATTGATGCCCTGGTTTCCCGAGATTTTGAATTTCTTGAAAGCTGGCTAAAAGCGGTTGTTATTACCGATATTTATGCCTATGGTTATATTTCCGGTGTTTCCGGCCATATTCTGGTTCATACTGACGAGGATCAAATTGCAAAATACACCCAACTCCCCTCTTTTAGGCATTACACCTCTCGCAATCTTATATATCATGGCAGGCCTGTTAAGGAAATCATTTACGCTTCCAGTATTGATGACGATGTATTCGCCAATGCCCATATTGCTTATTATACTGATAACATCTTATTTACTGTGTTTAGTAATAATGATATTTATATTCTGTTTCTGGTTACGGTGACTTTTCTTAGTCTTATCTTACTGGCCACTTTATATATTATCCGCCTGCATACTTCTCCGTTAACTGAACTCAATTCATCTATTCAGAATTTTACCTTTGACAATAATAGTTCCATTGCCCCTGAAATCCTGGAAAGTCCAGATGAAATTGGAAATTTAGCCAATTCTTTTAAAGAATTAATGGCTCGATTAAATTCAGCCTATCAGGATCTAAAAAATGAAGAACATTTATTGCAGGGAAAGGTAGAACAAAGAACACTTGATTTACAAAATCAAAATGAAGTTCTTATTAAAATGCAGGATCAACTGGTTGAGTCGGAAAAAATGGCCTCTCTGGGTAACCTGGTCGCAGGCATAGCCCATGAAATTAATACTCCTATTGGTATCTGTTTAACGGCTGTCAGCCATTTAAATGATGCCAGTCATGAACTGCAGTTAAAATATGATCAACAGAAACTATCAGAAAGTGATTTTAAAAACTTCCTCTCTTTATCCCATGACAGTTGTGAAATTGCAACCGAAAATATTAAGCGGGCTGCTCAACTAATTTCAAACTTTAAAAAAATTGCTGTAGGCCAGCATACAGATACTAAAAACTGTTTTAATTTGTACACTGAATTACAGCGATTAGTCAAAATATTACTTCCTAAAAATAATAGTAATACCATTTCTGTCCGACTTGACGGTGATGAATCATTAGCCATTAACTCCTATCAAAGTGCTTTTTATCAGCTATTCAGTAATTTAATCAACAATAGCCTGCTTCATGGTTTTGAAAACCAGAAAAAAGGGCTGATTAAAATTGCATTTAAAATGGATGATGAACAGTTAAGTCTCAAGTATTCCGATAATGGTCACGGCATCCCACAGAAGATCCTGGAACATCTGTTTGAGCCATTTGTAACTACTAAACGTGGTCAGGGCGGTTCCGGTTTAGGCACTCATATTGTTTATAACCTGGTAGTACAGAAACTGGGAGGAACAATAGCCTGTGAGAGCGAGTTAGGTCATGGCGTACACTTCACAATAACCTTCCCTGTTGAAACCTGCAGGCAATAATACTCAAGCAGCCCTGAACTGGGTTAAATATTTATTTCTAATTAACCCTTTAAATTTTAAAAGTAAAATTTACTTTTTTTTTACTTTTAATTCACTATTCATTAACTGCTTTACCAGTAAAATATCTCTTGTCAAAAATAATGATAGTCAGGACATTAGTCAATATTTACTTTTCTATGAAAATAATCTTGTTACATAATACGCGACACTTTCTCACCAACCAGACGACTAATATTTTTTCAATACTATATTTTTTAATGTTAACCAACCCTTGACTTGCATAACACAGTAACTTCAAAACCCGTACCCTGCCATATAAACTTTATATTTCGAGAAAAAATAATGGAACTCTCAGTTGTTATTCCGGTTCGCAATGAAGTGACTAATGTAGAACCATTATTTATGGAAATTTATGCAACCCTTGAAGGCATGGTGGACTATGAAGTAATCTTTGTCGATGATGGCAGTGATGATGGTACAGCTGTAACTCTGGACCAGCTGAGTGAGCAGTTTAATCGTCTACGGGTTCTTCATCATCGCCATAGTTGTGGCCAGAGTACCGCTATACTAACGGGGGTGCGTGCTGCACAGGCACCTTTAATTGCAACCCTGGATGGTGATGGCCAGAATGACCCGGCTGATATCCCAAAATTACTCGATACCCTGCACCAACAGGGTGATAATGACCTGCAGATGGTCTGCGGACAACGACTGAAACGTCAGGACACTTTGATTAGACGGGTTTCATCCCGAATTGCCAACAATGTTCGCAGTAAAATATTAGAGGATAAAACTCTGGATACCGGTTGTGGTCTGAAGCTGTTTCACCGAAAACTTTTCCTACGCCTGCCCTATTTCGATCATATGCACAGGTTTCTACCAGCCCTGGCCTTACCTCAGGGTGCACAACTCAGCTGGGTGGAAGTCAATCATCGTCCTCGAACAGGAGGCCAGTCCAAGTATGGAGTGAATAACCGCCTTTGGGCAGGGATCATTGATCTCTTTGGTGTCAAGTGGCTGCAAAACCGGACCAAACGGCCCGAACTGACTGAGAAATTTTGAGATATGAGTAATACTGACATTTTCTGGCTGACGATCGGTTTTCTCGGTCAGGGGCTATTTTCAATGCGCTTTATTATCCAGTGGTTGCAAAGTGAGCGCGCCCGACGCAGTGTTATACCTGTTGCTTTCTGGTATTTCAGCCTTCTTGGCGGACTGACCTTACTCAGCTATGCTATCTACCGCAAGGATCCGGTATTTATTCTCGGCCAGTCCCTGGGGGTTTTTATCTATTTACGTAACCTTTATTTCATTTACCATGAACACAGTAACCCTTTGTCTGCAAAAGATACTCCACAGATAGATGAATAAAAACAACCTGCCATCACTATTGTCAGCGGGACTTATATGGTTGGTTCTGGTTACTGCCGCACTCCTGTCCCGTAACCTTATGCCATTGGACGAAACCCGCTATGTTTCTGTTGCATGGGAGATGTGGATACATGGAGACTGGCTGGTTCCCCATTTAAATGGTGAAACTTATAGCCACAAACCGCCGCTGTTTTTCTGGCTGATACATCTGGGCTGGGCGATATTCGGACTCAACGACTGGTGGCCACGACTGGTGCCTGCCCTGTTTCAGCTGGCCAGTATATTCCTGGCAACACGTCTGGCTCAGCTGTTATGGCCTGAACCTAACCGGGTATATGAACTGGTTCCTCCCCTGTTGATGACAGGCCTGTTCTGGGCGGCATTCACTGCCACCGCTATGTTCGACTTCCTGATAACGTTCTTTGTCCTGCTTGGAGTCTATGGTGTTTTTATTGCCAGCCGCTATCCCAAACACGGCTGGTTTACCGTGGGTATCGCCATCGGCCTTGGCATTCTTGCCAAGGGGCCGGTTATATTACTTCATGTCCTGCCTGTTGCACTACTGGCCCCTGTGTGGCTCAGTAAATCCTCTCAGAGCTGGTTTTACTGGTATCGAGGCATAGGTATTGCTATATTGATCGGAGCAGCCATTGCTCTGAGCTGGGCCATCCCCGCTGCAATTGTCGGTGGAACTGAGTATGGCTCTGCCATCTTCTGGGGACAGACCGCTGGACGCATAGTGAATTCCTTTCGCCACCAGCATCCATGGTGGTGGTACCTGCCCTGGTTTCCCGTTATTTTATTTCCCTGGCTGTTATGGCCCTCATTATGGCGTGGCATCACACGTCTTTTTAAGACGCAATACGATCAGGGGAGCCGGTTTTGCATAACCTGGATTGCTTCTGTTTTTATACTGATGTCTTTAGTCAGCGGTAAACAGCTCCATTATTTACTGCCTCTGTTTCCCGGTTTTGCCCTGCTGGCAAGCCGCAGTCTTGGCATGCTATCAGACTGGAAACAACCGGTTCGGCAATGGCTTAGTGCGGCAATATTAATCGGTACAGGTTCAATGCTTACCGCTCTGCCATTTTTAGCTCCCCGATTTAGTCATACTCCCTGGTTAAGCGGAATATCACCATTCTGGGGCGTACTGCTATTAGTGGCCGGGATTAGTTTATGGACAATACATATTCAACGTCTCAAAATTGCAATCCACAGCTTAGCCTGGTCAATAGCATTCATCTGTATAGTCATTAATCTAAGCATTGTCAGCCAACTGGGGCCCACCCATGATCTTACTCGTATCAGCCGTCAGCTGGCAGACTATCAACAGGCTGATTTACCCATTGCACATATCAGCAAATACCACGGTCAATATCACTTTCTGGGACGTTTACTGAAACCGTTAGATGTCATTCGAGATTTTCAACTATCGGATTGGGTAAAGGATCATCCTGACGGTATGGTTGTAGTCTATTATAGCGATCCATCACGCCAGTTCACTATGGCCCCTGAATATTGCCAGCTCTTTCGTGGTGGATTGATGGCTATATGGCCGGGAAAATTATTAGCACAACAGCCGCAACTCCTGAACGACTAAGCCAGGCTTATGATACAAATTATTTAATAACGTAGTAAAAAGTGAAAAATTTTATTTGTCTTTAAACAGGGTATTATATTCAATACCTGCTGCATCCAGATCATCCAGATTAACATCTTCCACCAGAATACTATTGCTGGTGTCCGGCTGCTTGATGTCCTTACAGTCATCAAGGGTCAGGATAAAACAGTCTGCCAGATAATTGTAGATGTGTAAATCGGGGGAATTCATCTGAACCTGATCAAACAGATGTACCACAAACAGGGCAATCTCATCTGAATTTTTTTCCGAGGTAATGACAAAGGCTCTTTTTTCAAAGCTAAAACCATTTTGAGTCATAGTATCCATTATAATACCCCAGATATTGGAACATTCATCTGCAGGCTTATTGGCATAGTCCAGGTTAATAAACAGACCATATTTAGTGGCCATGGTATGACTCCATAATTTTTATATGTCAGTGATATAGCTTAAGTTATTGTAACTGCTCAGTGTGTTTAGATTTTGTGCCAGTTCAAGGCACAATAGCTTCGCTACCTCAAGAGGCGCACGGAAAATGTGAGCGTATATCAATACGTGACCATTTGAGTACGAAAATAACGCATCTCTTACCTACAAGAGTGGCGCAAAAGATGAATACGCTGAATAGTTACAAATTATTATGATTAGTACTTTTATTATGTATATATAGATAATAGCCAATTTTGGAGTTTATTCAAAAATTAATGAATGTTTTTTTCCTGTCAGCCATTTATGTAAGACTATTCCTACGCTACTTTCATTTATCCTGTTTATAAATTGAAAAAACGTTTCAATGTTTAAAAACAAATCGTCTCTGGCTGAAAAGTAGTTCAGCGATAATCACCGACAGATAAATGACAACTATCCAGATTAGAGAATCTGGTTTGTGAAGCCATAAGTAAACCATCAGGGTCAGCCATGATGCCAGTGACATAAACATGCCAATTAGCGGCATATGTGACTTTATTTTAATCGCTTTTCTTAATCGCCAGGCAGAAAGATTGATCAGTGCAAAGATAAGCAGAAAAGTGGAACTTGCAAAAGAAGAAATAATATTTAAATTGGCCAGATTCACAAAAGCCAGGGTTACAAAACTGATAATTATCAGTGCTGCCCAGGGTATATTATTCGACTTGCGCCTGAAACCGAAGGCAGGAGGCAGTTCATTTTCCCTGGCCATAACCATGCTTAATCGTGCAGTACCGAATAAGGTAGCATTAATAGCAGAAGAAGCGGAAAACAGGGCTGCCAGGCCGATTAGCAGAAAACCGGCCTGACCCAGAAAAGGTTTGGCCGCTACCGCCAGAGCATATTCCTTATATTTAGTGATCTCATCAGGCAGTAAATTACCCACTGCAACAATAGATACCAGAACATAGACAAAGATGGTAATGGCAATAGACCAGACAATTCCTTTAAGTAAATTATTCTGAGGATCTTCCATCTCATTGATGGTGTTAGGTATTAATTCAAAACCCTCATAGGCAACAAAGATTAATGCAGCACCCATTAAAACCCCGTTAATCCCCTGGTTGAAAACCGGCAGCAGATGGTCAGATTTTGCATAAAACAGGCCGATAATGGCAAACAGCAGGAGTATTAGAATTTTAATAGTCACAATGATCAGTTCACTGCTGCCGCTGGCCTTGACGCCATAAAGATTTATGGCCAGAAATACCAGAATAACCAGAGACTGAAGAAAATGATGCATGGCAGGATTACTGCCTGAGTCCATGCCCAACATGGCCGAACCGTAAACACCAAAAGTAAACGCATAAAGTGACATGGTGCCGATATAACCAACCAGCAGTAACCAGCCGCCTAAACCGGCAATGTTCTGGCTTTTAAAAGCGTGTTCAAGGTAAGTGAAACTGCCACCGGCGGATTTAAAATGCAGACCCAGCCTGGCATAGGATAGGCCGGTTATCATGGCGATAACACCTCCTATAGCAAAAGCCAGCGGAGCGGCATGCCCGGCCAGTAGAATAGCCAGACCCAGCACAGAGAAAATTCCGCCCCCGACCATGCCGCCGACACCCATGGCAATGACCTCTTTGAGGCTGAGTTTTTCACTATTGTCCTTATTATTATCTTTTTTCAGGATCGGTGAAATGGATGGCATTTATCGGCAGCTCATGGCATTAAGTCTTGCCCTGAGGGTTTCAACCTCTTCCATAAGCTGCAGAGCCAGAGCAGCACCAGAAAGATTAACACCCAGGTCCTGCTGTAATCTTCTGACGATAAGCGCCCTGTGCAGGTTCTGGCCGCTGAATTGCAGTCGCGGTACTTCCGGATTTAAAGGTTCCAGTATCCCCTCTTCTACCAGTTCCAGAACCCAGTCTGCATGCATGGAACAGGCTCTGGAAAGTTCGCCCAGGGTCAGTGGATGCTCTTGATCAAGCAGTAGTCCAATCATTTCTTGGGTCATTATTACACTCCTAAATCAGCACGTGGATTAAATGCCAGTTCCTGTTCCATTTTGCGGTACAGTTCTTTTGCCTTATCAGTATCGGCAGGCGGCAAAGCAATATTGAGAATAATATATAAATCACCTGGTTTTTTACCTGGGATCCCCCGGCCTTTTAAGCGCATTTTTTTACCTGATGTGGAATTGGCCGGTATTTTTAAATCCACAGCTCCGGCAGGTGTAGGCACCTTGATTTTTGCACCCAGGGCAGCCTCCCAGGGAGCAACCGGCAGATCCAGGTATATATCCTTGCCTTCTGCACGATAATACTTATGAGGACGGAATTCAATCTCAAGATAAAGATCGCCCTGCTTACCGCCGCCGATTCCCGGTGCACCCTGGCCGCTGAGACGGATCTGCTGGCCCTGATAAACGCCTTTTGGAATACGGACTTTCAGGGTTCTTTCCCTGGTCACCACATGCCCTGCTTCATCAACCTGCGGTGCATGCAGGGTAATTGAACGGGTGGCTCCGTTAAAGGCATCTTCCAGGTCAATCAGAACCTTGGCATGGTGATCTTCACCCTGCATGGAAAAACCACGACCGCCTGAATACTGCTGGCCGCCACCTTTAAATTGCTGACCAAACAGGGTTTCAAAAAAATCACTATACGAAGAAGCATCTCCTCCGGTAAAGCCACCACCACTAAATTCAAAGCCGGCATCCCAGTCTGGAGGTGGCTGGAAGTCCTGACCGGATTTCCAGTTTGCGCCAAGTTGATCATAGGCTGCACGTTTTTCCGGATCTTTTAATACCTCGTATGCTTCACCAATTTCCTTAAAGCGTGCTTCTGCATCCTTTTCCTTACTGACATCGGGGTGGTATTTACGGGCCAGTTTTCGGTAGGCCCGCTTAATTTCATCCTGGGTGGCATTTTTATCTACCCCCATTAGTTCATAATAGTCTTTAAACTCCATAAGTGTTTCCCTGAAAATCAGTGATAAAAACCTGGCTAAAGTGTGTTAGCCTTAGATATAAAATTAAACTCAAGTATAGAACTTGTTCGAATCATTTACATTACTAACATAAGGTTATTTTCTTAATTTACAATATCTAAGGTATATTCGTTAAAGGAGTTTTTATAATGAAAGTTGGAGTAACCAGCCAGAATTTTCGAACCATTACTGGACATGCCGGTAAAACCCGGCGATTTATTATTTACGAAGCAGACAATGAGGGTATTAAGGAAGTTGAGCGTCTTGATCTGCCCAAAGAAATGGCCATGCATAATTTCCAGGGTACTGAGCATCCCATCGACAGGGTTGACTACCTGATAACTGAGAGCTGCGGCCCGGGGTTTATTAACAGAATGAAAAGCCGCGGCATAGCCGTTATTACAACAGCAGAAACCGTTCCTGAGACGGCAGTAGCGACACTAATTAAAGAACACTTACCCCAGTAAAGTGAGTCGTTTATTTTGTTAGAAAAGGCAAAGCGGCTAATGCTGCCGCACCCAGAGAAATAAGCAGGGCTGTAACAGCAATATACAGACCACTTTTAGGTGCAGACTTTGCTTCTTTCTCATCTTCTGCCGCTTGTTCCTGTAACTTTTGTTCTAATTTCTGCTCTATGGCTGTCAACTGCCCATTAACAGGATCTATTGTGCTTTGTATCTGTTCATAAAGCTGAGTCTGAACAGATTCATTATTAATAACAGCCTGCGCCATTTCAGTCTGACGTTCGTTAAACAATTGATCAAGATGTGTATTAATGGTTTCCAGGATCAACTGGTCAAAATCAATACTTTCAAACTGAGACCGAAAACCATCTAGATCCTGTCGCAGATTATCCAGCTGTGCACTAATCTCAGCGGTTTTAGAGTCTGTATATTGATGGGATTCCTTTATAGACGATTTAACTGAAAAAATAATCTTGTTCTCCAACTGCCCGGACAGCAAGGAAAAGTTTTCAGAAAGCTGGTTAAAATCTGACCTGATCGGGTTGAGCTGACTGTTCAGCATATTCTCCACAGCGCTCAGGGTCTGCTGGACAATCATATTCTTATCAATTGCCTGTTCAGGTGTACTGGATAATAATGTTTCTTCAGTTTCAGGGCTTATACTCTCGGTTGCTGAGTCTATGTCTGTTTCAGACGTACTTTCTGCTGTCGAGGTAATTCGGCTCATCTGGGCATCAAACATATCCAGATCAGCCAGTATATCTTTCAGTGGACCAGATGAAGAGGACTTGACCATATAGGAAAAAGCACCTGCGTCCATTGCTTTATGCTTATCTTCATCAGTTTCTTTACCTGTACACATAATAACAGGAATAGCGGCTGTATCTGGATTAGAACTGATTAGGCGAGTGGTTTCAAAACCATCAATTCCCGGCATCAGACAATCCATAAAGATAACATCAGGATGATGGTTTTTTAAAAATTCCAGAGATTCTTCACCATTTTTTACCATATCCACCTTAATATCCAGACTTTCCAGATGTTTTTTTAAGGTTATTCGAGCCATTTTTGAGTCATCAACAATTAAGGCTGATGTAATATTCATATAAATTCCCTGGTTAAGTATCCAACCGGTATTCGGCTTAAAACAGCTATCCCTGAAGAAGCTGGGTAGCAATAATCCTAAATTAATCAGTTGAAACTACTATGGACATTCATAGTAGTTTCAACTGATTAATTTAGGATTATTGCACTATATTAAAATTTGCTCAAGTACTCCAAATGGAGCTGTTGTTCTTCAGACTGGGCAGGCAGAAATGTTTCAAGAACATTAAAGCGATCATAATACAGATACACAGCATACTGATAAGAATCTGTTGGTATCTCGATATCAAAATTGAGGTGTTTTTCCCGAACCATACGTGCAACTGGTTCTGCAGACACTGGCTGATAAACTTCAGTAGAATCAGTACCCCAGGAGTTGATATTGAAGTCTGTAAGCGATAGCAATAAATAACCTGCCAGGAGGAACAGTAAAACAGACAAAAGTATCATTAGACGGCGCTGCGAATTGATTTCAACCAGGTACAGACCATCAGCCATGGAACTAACCAGCTGATAGCGGTGATTATCAATATTTATTTGCAGCGTCTGAGCCATTTATTTTCTGTACCTTCATACCTTAGCTTTTAACATCCCCCTTTGAAAAAGGGGGACTTAAGAGTAGAGCAATTTCTGGATGCACATTAGGTAGTGTAGTACATAAAACAGGGCTTCATTGTGAATTACATCAATAGAATAATGATTGGATGGTCAGAAATTGAGGTTTATGGGTGAATAGCCCAGAACTGCAGAATACCCCTTGAGGTTTCACTGACCAGAGTGTGCTCGTCAGCAAATGCCAGGGTGGTTACATTAGCCAGCGAGGACTGCCAGAAATAACGTCGGGCCGGTTTCCAGCTTTGCAGTTTGGCTCCGCTTTTTACATCCCATAGTATGATTTCTTCCCGGGTATAACCGGTTGCAATACGCTGGCTGTCTGCAGAAAAAGCGGCTGAGGCGACGGTGGCTCGTATTTTGTTGAGCCGGCGCAGTTGCTTGCCTGTTCCTGTGTCCCAGATGTAAATGCCTTCTGAGGCGGCATTAGTCATGGCATAACGGCCATCGGGTGATAACTGCACTTTGGATACTTTAGAAACATGGGGCCAGGTAAATTTCAGCTCCCCGGTTTTTAAATCCCATAACCTGGCTTTAGTGTCATCCGATCCGGATAAGGCATACCGACCGTCAGCTGACAGAGCAATCGTACTGATAATATCATCATGATAAAAACCGTATTTAATACCGCCGGTACGCAGATGAAAATAAACAATCCGGTACAGCGGATATTCGCCACTTTTATCCCGGCTGGACACCAGGGCAAACTCACCATCACTGGACAGTTTAATATCCCGGATATCATCCAGGGACCAGAAATAAAGAATTTTTCCAGCCTGAATATCGTATAAGGCTATGGTTTTCTGTTCTGCAGTCACCACATACCGGTTATCCAGGGAAAAGTCAGCGGCTATCACCCCGGCATCCGGTGAATCATTATGCTGCCATTGATCAATCAGCTTATTATCATCCGTGGTGCGCAGTTCAACATAACCCTGGGAATGAGCAATTAATACATATCTGGCATCATGAGACAGAGTAATACTAAGCGCATTTTCAGTATGTTCCCAGGTTTTACTGGCCTTGTCCGGCATACAGCCGCTGCTTACTATAATCACTATTAGCAGCAATAAAAGCATAGGTAAGCGGGATAAATACTGTGTGTTAATTAATATACTCATAAGTTCTGTCCAGCAATTTCCATAATCAGGATTGGGAAGCCAGCAGGAAGTCACGGTATTTTTCATCACCATCCTGAAACAATTCATCCCCTTCAATTTCCCAGGCCTGTTTTAACTCATCTATTGCCGCAGCCTTATCCCCAGTTTCGAAATAACAGATACCAAGATACAGGTGCACCAGGGGATTATTGACAGCGCCGGCACAAAGGATAGCCTCAAGCAGTTTCTCTTTAGCCTGCTCATATTCGCCCAGGGCAAGCAGACATTCAGCCTGCCCCATTTTAATCCATAAACCTGCATCCCAGAGCTGTCTGGGTTCGGGCAGAGTATTCCAGGCTTTCTGATATTCCTTAACAGCCTGGGTATAGTTCCCGGAATCAATCAGCTTATCAGCCGCCTGGTTAAAGGCTGTTATTTTAGTAAAGAATTTTTGTTCAAGCACAGGCATCAGCGGTTTTCCAGAGAAAGATCATATTGTTTACGATAAACATCGGTGAGATCCAGCATTTCTGCAAAACCAATTATTTCTTTATATTCCTGGGTTAAAATATGAGCCGAGGCCTTATTCAGAGACTCCACTTTATCTATCGTCATATTCTGGTACAGTTTGTCAATTAACAGGTTATTAATAAACTGAACTCTGACACAGGCTCCCCTGTTCTGCAAGACTAATTTAACCACAGTTTCGAGCTGCTCATCCCGGATCAGTTCAAAATCTGTAATGGAAAAAATACTTTCTGTACCGTTTTCATTAATACCCTTAAAGAAATACAGCATAAAACTCTGGTTGTTTTTAGCAGAAGCCCGTATAGCCCGTTCATGCAGCTGGTTTAACCGCAGGGGCGTCGTTAGAAAACGAAAATCATAGCCATGACCTTTGATATACAGTTTTTCCGCCAGCGGGCATGGGGGTTCATTCAGGCCGATGTCCCGTATGTAATGATGGTTGTTTCGATCCCGGGTTATAACTATGGGGATGGTCTGAATATTTTCATTAACAAAGGCTTCATAAAGAATAGTACTGACATAATCAATTTTGTCTTTAATACACAGCTCAAGTTTCTGTTTGTTACGATTAACCAGTCGGGTAAAAAACCGGTTAATTTCAGGGTGACAGGCACCGTTATTGCGAATAACGCCCAGAAACAGTCCGTCCTCGGTACGCCGGGCAATCATGACTTTATGGGGAATATCTTTTAATTGGGTTGAAATGCCTTTTGTCATCAGACTGGAAAAGGTAATTTCCAGTTCACTGCCTTTCTCTATATCAACCACCTGTTTAATAAGCAGTCCCAGGCCGGAACGGGAAAAATCCACCGTTTTTGCCGACCAGGTCTGATTATTATAGCGGACAGAAACATTCATCTCATATTGATAACGAGGATCATAGCGATTATGTCCTACGCCAAAGTGAATAATTTCCGGTGTATGCAGACTGGCATCGTCAATATTTTCAATTAACAGGCCATCGGCCATGCGCACCCACTGATTGCCTCTGAATACCGGGATATCCACAGGCTGACCGCTGTCAAAATTGAGCGGCAGAGAGAAAAATGCCTGTCTGGAATAAACCTGGGTGATATCAGAAAAAATAACCTGAGCAATAGATTCCTGTGCCCGCTGATCAATATTTCTGGAGGCAGTACTGTCAATTTTATGAATTTTGCTCAGCATAGAGCTGATTTTTTCAGCAGCCGGTTTTTTATTTAAATTGGTCGATGCTTTATAAATACGGCCTTTATGGTTAAGCACCCTGGCCAGCACATGGGCCATATCGTGACAATTTTTAATTTCAAAATCAAAAATTGAATTTAAGGTGTTATTTTCATAATAACTGAATAAAATAGCTGACTGACCGGTTCTAGCCAGTTCCGCAAATTTTTCTATACGACGGGTCAGGCAGAAAAACCTGAAATCCGGATATCCCCTGCCTTTACTGAGATAGTCAAAAAAGGTGCTGTTACGTTCAGTTTTAACCACCGTATCAATATGAAAACCATTACGTTTATTCCAGCGAATAAAGATCGGGACATGCTGCATATTAATGGTATAAAGATTTTCATAATACTGTGCCTTGGAGGCATAGATGCGGTCGGTAGCATCAATTTTATAACGCAGACGATTACCGGCAATAAAACGCTGAAAAAAAGAGCGGGTGGACTCGGGCAGGTTTTTCTGAACCAGACTGACATAGGTTTTTTCAGAGGTATGCTGAACATCCCGGATCAGATATTCTATATTTTCAAAACGGGTAAACTCATCTTCCCCGCCCAGCAAGCTATTATACCTGTCTCTGAACTTGTCAAAGCTTAATAACACCGTTTTTCCCGGCATAATAAATGTTCGGGGCATATAAATCTGCAGACCGCTGGCTGAAAGGTTCCTGCTTTTAACGGCAAAACTTTTACCCTCATAAACCATGGTGATCTGCGTTACATAAAGTAGTCGAGGCTCGTGACGGCGAACAAAATAACCCAGGGGGAAAATAGACGGGAGATAAGTGCCTGATGTATCAGGAAAATATTTTCGTATCTGTTTATGGTCAGTTTCTGTACTATTAGCCAAAATTTTTATAATGTCGGGTAAACCGGCACCTCGTATCATGTGAAGAGGTGCTGAGAAAATTCAATACCTTACAGTATGTTACTGTATTATTAATTATAGTCAAAATATAGCTTAAATGGCTTAATTGTCCAGCTAATCATCGGTGGAATTCTTATCCTGGCTGTTTTTAAGTTCATGACTGTTTTCAAGTTCACGGGGTTCTTTGACCAGTATTTCATAATGCCGATAGTAAAGTACATTAGCCATGCTCTGAAACAGCAAAATTAACAGTAATAATACCAGCGGGTGCAGCAGCTGTATGGAACCTAAAAGCAATATTGAAAGGATAAAAATAATCACCAGGATCAAAATATCATTAAACAGGGTCAGGGCATAGCCTTTAGTATATTCATAACTGTTAATAATCGCATTAAGCGGCGTCTGTCGGTCAATCATCACCAGATAAGGCACCAGGAACAGGCGGGTAAACAACCAGATACCAGGTAATACAAACAGCATTAAGCCGGCAAAAATCAATAGCGAAGTCATAACATTAGCCATAAACATATAAGGCCAGCGCAATACGCCCTGCCACAGGCTGTTATAAATACCCGCACCCTGTCCGGTAGCCAGACTGTAAATAAGCGCAATCAGCCCCCCGGTATAAATGGGCTTGATAATCAGGTTCAGAAACTGAGCAAAGGGGCGTACAGTTTCAGGATTAATATGCTCGGCATCCAGAGCACCGATAAACAACGGTGCTAAAAGCTGAGCAAGCAATATCACCAGAATGGCAATAACCAGAGCAAAGCTCAGCAGGCGCAGTATATTACGCCGGAAAAAATAAAATGCCTGTTTTAATGTGACCGTCATGGCTTATCCAAGGTTATAAATATTAAGTCCGAGATCGGCACATTGCTGTTCATGCTCATGATTAGAGATAACCGCAATACTGGCTTCCCTGTTATGCAGGTATTCTCGAGCTACCCGGGTCAGATCATCCAGGCTGACGGCTAATACCTGCTGGCGGAAAGCCTGCCGCTGTTCTGCGGTACGGCCAAACAGGTCATTATGAAAAGCCTGACTGGCATCCCCGGCAGGAGAAGCGGGTTTATCAATACTGCCGATAACCCCAAGTATGGCTTCTTCCAGTTCCTGCCTGTCATGCTCTGTTTCCAGCAGCCAGTCAATAGAACGGTTAAAATCATCAAGGGTATCGCTTAAACGCGGATCACGATAGGAGAAAAATTTAAAACAGGCATTGGCTGAATCCTGGTTAGCCCCGCCTCCGTAGGCACCGCCCTGTTCACGGATAACCCGGTGCAGGAAACCATTACGTAAAAAACCGCCCAGTACCGTTAAAGGCGCTGCATCAGGATGGCCTACAGGTACGGTTTTATAGGCCCTGGCACAGAAATTAACCTGGGTGCTGGTTAACCAGGCCTGCTTAACATTTTCTTCAACTTTCGGCATATCCAGCAAATGCAGACTGTCAGAAGCCTGGATGATATTATCCTGCCAGAGTTTAATGAGATCCTGTTGGCAATGAGGGTATTCATGCTCTTCACAGATCAACAGAAACTGTGCCGGTGCCTGCTTTAGCTTTGTGTGAATGGCAGAAAGTTTATTCATCAGTTCGGTAATTCTGGCATCTCCATCATCTTCCTGAAGCGCATTATCAAGCTGCTTGATGAATTCAATACTAGCCAGCCCCTTATTATTATGAGTCAGTCGTGCAGAAGGACTCATACCGCTGCTGGCGGCCTGCATGGCCAGTGAATGTCCACTACCGGTAACACTGTGTTCCTTGCGCATACGCAGCTGGGAAATCAGTTCTTTAATACGTGCCGGATCATCAAATCGAATGTCCTCAAAAGTCAGTTTTAACAGTTCAGACATTTCCGCATGGTTTCTAATCAGTGCTTTACCGGAAACAATATAAAAGCCTTTCACCTGCTGAGCATCTTCAACCATACCCCGAACCCGGTGATAAGCCTGAATACCGCCGGACACCTGAGACTGCCAGACCTGCATCTGCAGGTAATCTTTATCTCCGCAGCCCAGTTCACCAAAACAGAAATTAAAAATGGGCAGATACTGATGCTCTTCCGTAGTAAAGTCCGGCAGATCCACAATTAACTGCTGATAAACCAGTCCATTGGTACCCTGGTTATAATGTGAGACTTTAAGGGTTTCAGTCCGGGCATCCAGACATTCCGGCACTTTGATTTTTTCAGGGACATCACTAACAGTAACTTTCGGTAAAACTTCTTCAATATTGTCTTCCTGCTGATTCTGCCTTTGGGCCAGTTTATCCGCCAGTTCAATAAGCTGTTGTTTTTCCTGTTCGTTCAGCTGGCTCTTAATAGCCTCCAGACGGGCTTTTTCAGCATCATTTCGACGCTGTTCCATTTGCGGATCAGGTTTAAAAGTTACTCTTACCCGGTGCGGATTATCCAGCAGCTGCTTTTTAACCAGCTGCTTAATATAATCGGGATCCTGAGCTTTGGTTCTGAGTTTCTGCAGGGCTTTATCCAGGTTCATGTGTTCAATCACATCACCGCGGTGAATAGCCGTAGAAAGGCCGGATAAAATTAACTGCAGGCCAAAGGGATAATGATCCCCGCCGATTTCACGCTGGTTAAGTTCCAGCTGGTGCAGTACGGCTTCAACCTGATCCGGATCTATGCCCTCCTGTGCAACTTTTTCAAGCACATCAAGAACCAGTTTTTCAAACGCCTGGGCATGTTCAGGAGAGGAACCTTCAAGACCGCATAAAAAGCTCATTTCCCGGTTGGTATCTTCCAGACCGCATAGCGGTGACGGAGACTGCCCCAGCTCAGTCGTTTCCAGAGCCTGGGTCAGAGGGGATGCAGAATTGTCCAGTAACAGGCTGGATAAAAACTGAGCTTCCAGCTGTTCTTCCAGGTTAATACTGCGTCCCAGCAGCCAGGACAGAATAAGATGGGTTTTATTGGCAGTATCTTCTTCCGGATCCAGCGGATAACTTTCTTCAATATTAAGCGGAGAAAAATAACGTTTTTCATCATTTACCGTGATAATTCTGTCCAGTTTTTCAAAACGGGAAAGTACGTTATGTTCAAATTTTTCCTGATGAGTACTGGCAGGAATATCGCCAAAGGTCATAAAAATGGCATTACCGGGATGGTAATGAATACCATAGAATTCTTTTAATTCTTCATAAGAAAGATCTGGAATATCAGTAGGTTCCCCACCACTGTTAAAGTGATAGGTTGTGGTGGGAAAAAGGTATTTACTGACGGTCTGCCATAGTGCGCTGACGATGGAGGACATGGCCCCTTTCATTTCATTGTAAACCACGCCTTTAAACTGCAGTTCGGTACTGGCATCATCACGCTGTTCAAATTCCAGACGGTGACCCTCCTGCCTGAAGTCCAGTTCATCAAGACGGGAAAAGAACACCGCATCAAGATAGACATCCATCAGATTATTAAAATCTTTAGTGTTCTGGCTGGCAAAAGGATAGGCTGTCCAGTCGCTGCTGGTAAAGGCATTCATAAACGTATTCAGTGAACGCCGAATCATCATAAAAAACGGATCTCGAACCGGGTACTTTTCACTGCCGCATAAAGCAGTATGTTCCAGAATATGCGCAACACCTGTAGAATCGGTGGGTATGGTTCTCAGGGCTACCAGAAAAACATTTTCATTATTGTCGGCGGCAATATGATAGTGTAAAGCACCGGTAGCAGGATGTTCATACTGTTCAATAACTATATCCAGTGACTCAATCCGTTCACTGCGCAGCCATTTAAAGGTTTTATAAGATTGGGGGGATTCACTGGAATGGGAAGATTCCTGAGTTTGTGCGACAGCAGACATCCAGACTGGGCTCCTTGAGATTTATTATTAAATTAAGTTTTAATAGTTAAGTATATAAAATACATTTGAATTAAGCTGTATATTGTAACATTATCCAGCTATTACAAGATAATTTCCAAATTAAGGCAGTTTTTTTCAATATTACTTACCGAAACGAGAAAAACTAACTACAATTAAATAACATACTTCAACACATTTATTTTGGTTTAAGGAATAATAAGGAAAAAGACGGATCTCATGTCTGACGATTTTAATTCCAAACAGAAAAATGCCTGGCTGGACGGTGCCAATGCCGCCTGGCTGGAGGCAATGTATGAAACCTGGCTGGAACATCCCGACTCAATTGAGCCACAGTGGCAGCAGCAGTTTGAACAATTATACCAGTCACGGGCAGAACAGCCGTCTACCGGCGGAGCTCATCCGGATATTATTCATTCCCGCATAAGAGATTATTTTCGTTACCACGCCCTGCACCCCGATACTGTTTCTACACCCTGTCATGAGCCTGAAATTGATCATGAGCGTAAGCAGGTCAAGGTACTGCAGTTAATTAATGCCTATCGTATTCTCGGTCATATCAGGGCCAATTTAAATCCGCTGTTTCCGGAAAATACTAGCGAGGTTCCGGAACTGACACTGGAATACCACCAACTGACTGAGGCGGATTTAAACACCGAATTTCAAACCGGATCACTGCATACCACTGAAAAAGCCAGCCTGAAAAAAATACTCACCATTTTACAGCAAAGCTATTGCAATACCATTGGCAGTGAGTATATGCATATCAGTGAAACCACTGAAAAACGCTGGCTGCAGCAGCAGATTGAAAGCATTACCAGTCTGCCTCCCCTGCACTACAGGGCCCGCCAGAGAATTTTACGACGCCTGACCGCTGCCGAAGGCCTTGAACGTTATCTGCATAGCCGCTATGTCGGCCAGAAACGATTCTCTCTTGAAGGCGCAGAATCTCTTATCCCCCTACTGGATGAACTGGTTCAGACCGCAACCCGTTATGGTGTCAAGGAAACTCTCATAGGCATGGCCCATCGCGGGCGGCTCAATGTGCTGGTGAATATACTGGGTAAAACCCCTGCCGAACTGTTTGATGAGTTTGAAGGCAAAAAAGATACCGGTGATTATGCCGGTGATGTTAAATATCATATGGGGTTTTCATCGGATATTAAAACACCTAATGCCACCATGCACCTGGCCCTGGCCTTTAATCCGTCCCACCTGGAAATAGTCTCTCCGGTTGTAGAGGGTTCAGTACGAGCCAGGCAGCAGCGTTATGGAGACAATGCCGGTGAGCAGATCATCCCCATACAGATCCACGGCGATGCCGCATTTTCCGGTCAGGGTGTGGTTATGGAAACCTTTCAGATGTCCCAGTCCAGGGGCTATTCCACCAAAGGAACTATTCATATCGTAGTCAACAACCAGATTGGCTTTACTACCAGTAATGTACATGATGCCCGCTCCACCTTTTACTGTACCGAAGTATCCAAAATGGTCAGTGCCCCAATTTTTCATGTCAATGGTGATGATCCTGAAGCAGTGGTTTTTGTTGCTCAGCTGGCTCTGGATTACCGCATGAAATTTAATAAGGACGTGGTCATAGACATGATCTGTTACCGCAGACACGGTCATAATGAAGCCGATGAACCTTCTGCTACTCAGCCGGTTATGTATAAAAGGATCAAGGAGTTACCTACAACTCGTCAAATCTACATTAATAAGATGCTGGAAGCACAGATCTTTACACCGGATGAGACTGATGAGCTGTTGAATGAGTACCGGGCCAAACTTGAAGCCGGTGAATCGGTAGCGCCCAATACCACCCACAACACTGAACACAGGGCTTTCTTATGGTATAAATACCGCTCAGGCAATCTTGACCAGAAGGTTGAAACCCGTATCAGTCCGGACACTATAAAAAACCTGATGAGCCAGCTGGAAATTATCCCGGATAACTTTGAACTGCATCCAAGGGTAGCCAAAATCATGTCTGACCGGCATAAAATGACCGCCGGAGCCCTGCCCATTGACTGGGGTTATGGTGAAACCCTGGCTTATGCCAGCCTGGTTAATAACGGCTTTAATGTCCGCCTGTCAGGTCAGGACAGCGGCCGTGGTACGTTTTTCCATCGCCATGCGGTATGGCATAACCAGCTTAAAAATGAGGCTTATGTTCCCCTGAGAAATCTGCAGCCTTACACAGATCCCATTGCAGATAATAAAACTATCAATACAGAATCTGAGATCGGTGAGTTTCTGGTTATTGATTCTCTGTTGTCTGAAGAAGCAGTGCTGGCATTTGAATACGGCTATGCCACCAGTGATCCGGAAACCCTGGTGATCTGGGAAGCACAGTTTGGGGACTTTGCTAATAATGCCCAGGTGGTCATAGACCAGTTTATTTCTGCCGGTGAACAGAAATGGCAGCGTCTGTCCGGCCTGGTGCTGTTTCTGCCGCACGGTTTTGAAGGCCAGGGTGCTGAACATTCCTCAGCCAGGCTGGAACGGTTTTTACAACTATGCGCCCAGAATAATATGCAGGTCTGTATTCCCACAACCCCGGCACAGATTTTTCATCTGCTGCGTAGACAGATGCTGCGCAATATCCGTAAGCCGCTTATCTGCCTGACCCCTAAAAGCCTGCTGCGCCATAAACTGGCAGTCAATACTCTGGAAGATTTTTCAGAGGGCCGCTTTTGTAATGTTATTGATGATCAGACTATTAAAGATAAGGAACAGATACAGCGTATTGTTTTATGCAGCGGTAAAGTTTTTTATGATCTCCTGCAGCAGAAACTGCAGCATGAAATTACAGATATTGCTCTGATCCGTATTGAACAGCTTTATCCATTCCCGGAACGGGAGCTTAAGGATGTTCTATCCCGGTACCCTGATACCCGAGATCTTATCTGGTGCCAGGAAGAACCGCGCAACCAGGGCGCCTGGTACACTATACGCCATTACCTGGAAGCGCTGCAGACAGAGCAGCAGAGTCTGGCCTATGTTGGTCGTGATGCTTCGGCTGCCCCGGCTGTCGGTGTCGCCCGTATCCATCTGGCTCAGCAGAAAGCACTGGTTAATAAAGCACTTAAGATTGAATTAATATCTGATGATAACTAAACCGTTTTAACCGTAACAGTACAGGTATCTTAAATGAGTAATGATAACGCCCCGATAGAAATCAAAGTTCCTGTTTTACCGGAATCCGTTGCTGATGCCGTGGTTATAAGCTGGTACAAACATCCCGGTGAAACGGTAAAAAGAGACGAGCCGCTGGTTGATATTGAAACCGACAAAGTAGTACTTGAGGTACCCTCCCCCGTTGAAGGCGTACTGGAAACTATAGTAGAAGATGATGGTGCTACGGTTACAGGACAACAGATCCTGGGTACCATAAAAGCGCAGGATGTCAGTAATGCTGAAATACCGAAAAAACCACAGGACAAAGCAGAACAATCATCTGGCACAGAGAAACCTGTGACAGACAAACAGATGTCAGAAGCAGAATCTGAAGAAACCCTGTTAACCCCATCTGCGAGAAAACTAATTATTGAGCACAAACTGGATCAGAACCAGATTAAGGCCAGCGGTAAAGACGGGCGCATCCTCAAAGAAGATGTTTTAAATGTTATTAATCAGAAACAGACCACGGCGGGTGAACAAGCAGCAGCTCAGAAAAAAGTGAAGTCAGCAAAATCCTCCGGGCAAAGTACATCTGACAATCAGACCGAAGTAACAAAAACCGATACTCAGCCCGATATGGATTTATCCGCCCGTGAAGAACAACGGGTTCCTATGACCCGTCTCAGAGCCAGGATTGCTCAACGCCTGCTGGAAGCACAGCACAATGCCGCTATATTGACCACTTTTAATGAAGTCAATATGAAACCGGTTATGGATTTACGCAAGCAATACAAAGAACTGTTTGAAAAAACACATAACATCAAACTCGGTTTTATGTCCTTCTTTGTTAAGGCCTCAGTTGAGGCATTAAAACAGTTTCCGGCGGTGAATGCCTCCATAGACGACAATGATATTATTTATCATAATTATTTTGATATAGGTATTGCGGTATCCTCTCCCCGGGGACTGGTCGTACCGGTATTAAGAAATGCTCAGAATATGTCCATGGCCGGTATTGAATCCACCATTAAGGAACTGGCCATAAAAGCCAGGGACAACAAACTGGCTATTGATGATTTAACCGGCGGTACTTTCTCCATTACCAATGGCGGAATTTTTGGCTCCCTGTTATCTACCCCTATTTTAAACCCGCCTCAGAGTGCCATCCTTGGCATGCATAAAATTGAAGACCGGCCAGTGGTTGTTAATGGTGAAATAGTTATTCGCCCGGTTATGTATCTTGCCCTGTCCTACGACCACCGGATCATTGACGGACGGGAAGCCGTGCAGTTTCTGGTGGCTATAAAAAATTATCTGGAAGATCCAGCCCGGTTGTTACTGGAGGTTTAAGCCCATGAGTACTGAATTTGAACAATTTGATGTTGTTATTATCGGTGCCGGCCCGGCTGGTTATGTGGCTGCCATACGCTGCGCTCAACTGGGTCTGAATACCGCCTGTATTGATAAATGGCTGGATGAGGAACAGCAGCCCCGCCTGGGCGGAACTTGCCTTAATGTCGGTTGTATACCCTCCAAAGCTCTACTGGAATCATCCCATGTCTATGCCCAGAGCAGTCAGCATCTTGCCATGCATGGTATTGAGGCCAGCGGCCTGTCATTAAACCTGCAGCAGATGATGGAGCGTAAAAACAAGGTGGTCAAAACCCTAACCTCCGGAATTGAAGCCCTGTTTAAAAGCAATAAAATCACCTGGATCCAGGGCGCAGCCCGTATTAAAAACAATCAGGATCTATTAAACAAACAGGTAATTGTTCATCAGCATAATAAGCAGAGCGTTAAACTCAAAGCCTCCAGCATTATTATTGCTACCGGTTCTTCTCCGGTCAATATTCCTGTTGCCCCTGTTGATAATGACTCTATTGTAGATTCCACGGGCGCCCTGTCTTTTAGTCAAGTTCCACAAAAACTGGGGATCATCGGAGCCGGTGTTATTGGCCTGGAACTGGGCAGTGTCTGGAGTCGCCTGGGGGCAGAAGTGACTATTTTTGAAGCCCAGGATAATTTCCTGTCCATCGCTGACAGCCTGATTGCCAGGGAAAGCCTGAAAATTTACCGTAAACAGGGCCTGGATATACAGCTTGATACCCGTTTACTGGATGCTCATACTACAGCTTCAGGAAATGGCAAAAAAACAGTTCAGGTTAATTACCAGAACAAAGATGGCAAGCAGTCCGCACAGTTTGACAAATTAATCATAGCAGTAGGCCGCAGCCCAAATACCAGTGACCTGTTTGAGGACGAAACCGAACTGGAATTTGATGAAGGCTGCTTTATTCATGTTAACCAGCATTGTGAAACCTCTCTGCCCGGAATTTATGCCATAGGCGATATTGTCCGCGGCCCCATGCTGGCGCATAAAGGCTCGGAAGAAGGCCTTATGGTGGCGGAACGGATTGCCGGTAAATTCAGAGAGGTGAATTATGATCTTATCCCGTCGGTTATTTATACCCATCCCGAAATTGCCTGGGCAGGTAAAACCGAACAGGAATTAAAAACCGCTGGAATTGATTACCAGATCGGCACCTTTCCTTTTGTCGCCAGTGGCCGTGCCCAGGCCGTGGGGGAAACCAGCGGCATGATCAAGGTGCTGGCTGATGCCCGCACGGATCGAATACTGGGCGTCCACATACTGGGCAACAATGCCTCTGAAATCATTGCTCAGGCCGTTATTGCCATGGAAATGGGTGCCAGCTCTGAAGATATTGCTCTGAGCGTATTTGCCCATCCCACTCTGTCTGAATCTTTTCATGAGGCGGCTCTGGCAGTATCGGGGAATGCACTGCATATTATGCAGAAGCGTAAATAAGAAAGCACATTATTTTAACTAAAGTTTAGAGCGACAGTTCACCCTTGAGTACCCTGTTTCGCTCACCTGTTCTTTAACAATTTGTTTGTAACCAGCTGTTTTGAAGTAATTTTTATAACAAATCTTCAAATCGCCTTAAAATATCCGTATCTGGCGGCTGGAATTTTTGGGACTTACCATCCCACCAGTCCCGAACCCTAACCTGCGAAAAATACCTGACCAGTCCCAGGCGTATTCTTCCGGCGGTAATGGGTGTGTTCTTTCGCC
>Ga0256831_1000033_pt1 | contig 64228 bp, 50 predicted proteins | sample 132544metaG_FD_189087 | JGI IMG/M metagenome (GOLD analysis project Ga0256831, IMG submission 189087) | Hydrothermal vent microbial communities from Lau Basin, Pacific Ocean - 132-544 | ecosystem: Environmental > Aquatic > Marine > Hydrothermal vents | place: Pacific Ocean: Lau Basin | collected...
CAATAAAAAAGTCCCGATTTTTCGGGACTTTCTATTGCAAAATATTCATATCATTTAAGCATACAAAGTCCCTTCTTTTACGTAAAAATAAAAGTAAAAAAAGAAACTAAAATATGCGTTTAATGTTTTCATCTGCCTGGTTTATGATGCAAATATATTATTTTTTTGGAAATATTTTGACTTCCTTTTAAAAAAAGCCTAATTTATATAATCAAAGCCTAAAAAAGAACGTAAAACTTCAGGTACTTTTATACCTTGTTCCGTTTGATTATTTTCCAATAAGGCGGCTACCACACGAGGTAATGCCAAAGAACTGCCATTTAAAGTATGCACTAATTGTTTTTTACCTTCTTTATTTTTAAATCGCAATTTCAAACGGTTAGCTTGAAAATCCTCAAAATTGGAAACCGAACTAACCTCTAACCAACGTTTTTGCGCAGCAGACCATACTTCAAAATCATAAGTTAAGGCAGAGGTAAAACCTAAATCACCACCACAAAGACGCACAATACGAAATGGCAAGCCTAATTCGATTAAGATTTGTCTCACATGTTCAACCATTTCATCTAAGGCCTGATAAGAACGCTCAGGATGTTCAATACGGACAATTTCTACCTTATCAAATTGGTGCAAACGGTTTAACCCCCGAACATGAGCCCCGTACGAACCCGCTTCCCGCCGGAAACAAGGTGTATAAGCCGTATTTTTAATGGGTAAATCATTTTCGTATAGCATTTGATCACGATATAAATTGGTTACGGGGACTTCGGCTGTGGGGATGAGATATAAATTATCACGTTCTACATAATACATTTGTCCTTCTTTGTCAGGCAATTGTCCCGTCCCATAACCCGAGGCTTCATTAATCAAATGAGGCACTTGCATTTCGCGGTAGCCGGCTTCTACATTTTTATCGAGAAAATAATTGATTAAAGCACGTTGAAATTTTGCCCCTTTTCCTTTATATACAGGAAAACCAGCGCCGGTTATTTTATTTCCTAAATCAAAATCTATAATATCATATTTTTTAGCCAACTCCCAATGTGGCAAAGCATCATCAGGCATATGTAATACATCGCCATACTCAAAAACTACTTCATTGTCAGCTTCATCTTTACCAAAAGGGACCAATTTATTTGGGACATTGGGCAGTTGATAAAGAACCTCTTGCAAATCCATTTTATACTGTTCCAGGTCTTGTGACAATTGTTTTATCTTTTCTTTCAATTCAGCTGTTTTAGCTTTTAAAAGCTCCGCCTTTTCCCGTTCCCCCATTTTATATAATTGTCCGATTTCTTTTGACAATTTATTCATTTCTGCCAAAAGTTCGTCATTTTCCCGCTGTGTTTTTTTTCTTAAATCATCTAATTCGATGGCTTTGTTTATTAAATCCGACGCCTCAAAATTACGCTTTTTCAGGGCTTCAATAATAGCATCTTTATCGTTTCTTAAACGCGAAATTTGTAACATAATTTGCTCATTTTTATATTTACAAACTTACTCCTAAAATTATTCATTTACAAATAGATTTTTTCATTCAAATAACATAAAACACAAATGCTAAATTTGCCAATTTTACGTTAAAAAACAATTTTAATTAGGAATCTGCTTGACATTGACCTATCTTTGCCGCTGATGATTTTTGGAAAAATATTCCGCACGTGTCTTTAATTGGGTGTATATCGGAATAAAACTTCAAATTTCGATATATAAACAGGGTGTTTTACCGGCTCTTTTGCCGGCAATTGCCTATAAATAAAATTAAAGATGAATACATTTATTGAAACCGGATTGCAAGAAGAAATTTTACAAGCAATTCAAGATTTAGGTTATGAAAAACCTACGCCCATTCAGGCAAAAACCATTTCGCATTTATTACAAACCGAAAAAGACTTAATGGCACTGGCCCAAACCGGGACCGGCAAAACGGCGGCTTTTGGCTTGCCGACTTTACAAAAAGTAAATCCTCAAAACAAAGCCACTCAGGTTTTGATTTTGGCGCCAACACGCGAATTGGCACTTCAAATTACAGCAGATATGCAAAAATTTGCCAAATACATCAAAGGCATAAATGTGGTACCGGTATATGGTGGGGCAAGTATTGAAAATCAGATAAAAGATTTGAAAAAAGGAGCGCAAATTGTAGTAGCGACTCCAGGACGTGCCAAGGATTTATTAAATAGAGGCCGGTTAAAGGTTGATCAAATAAACACTTTAATTCTGGATGAAGCCGATGAAATGCTAACCATGGGATTTAAAGATGAATTAGATGCCATTTTAGCCCAAACGCCCGTAGACAAACAAACCTTATTGTTTTCGGCCACTATGTCCAAAGAAGTTGAAAGAATTTCTAAAAATTACATGCATCAGCCCGACAAAATGTCTGTGGCAGCTGAAAACAAAGGCGCTGACACCGTCGAACATATTTACCATATGGTAAGTGCCAAACATCGTTATGAAGTATTGAAGCGGATAGCAGATATGCATCCGGATATTTATGGAATCGTTTTTTGTAGAACACGGCGCGAAACAAAAGATGTGGCCGCTAAATTGATGAACGACGGTTATAATGCCGATGCTTTGCACGGTGACATGTCGCAGTCGCAGCGTGATGACGTGATGAAAAGATTCAGAAATAAACAATTACAACTTTTAGTTGCAACAGATGTGGCCGCACGCGGATTGGATGTCAATAACTTAACCCATGTTATCAATTATAACTTGCCGGATCAGACTGAGTATTATACCCATCGAAGTGGACGAACGGGGCGCGCAGGAAATAAAGGAACTTCTATCGCGATTATCCATACACGCGAAAAAAATAAACTACGTGATATAGAACGTATCTCTAAAATTAAATTCGCACATAAACCTGTTCCCAATGGTGCTGAAATTTGTTCAAACCAATTAATGAGTTTGACCGATAAAGTGGTCAATACCAAAGTGGATAATAAACAAATTGAACCGTTTTTAGAAGAAATTTACCACAAATTTGAACATTTAAGTAAAGAAGAAGTCATAAAACATTTTGTTTCTACGGAATTTAACCGTTTTATAGAATACTATAAGAATGCCAAAGATATCAATGCCGATGAAAGCCGCGAAAAGAAATCGGTTAAAGAACGGCGAAATAATCAAGATTTTACTCGCTTATTTTTGAATGTCGGTAAAAAGGAAAATCTGACACCTCTGCGATTAATTGGGATTATCAATAATGCCTTGGACTCTAACAATGTCGAAATTGGTAAAATAGAAATTTTGAAAAACTTTTCCTTTTTTGAAATTGATAGTAAAGCTGCCAATCAATTGGCCCAAAAAATACGGGATATCCAATTTGAAGGCCGCGACTTATCCGTCGAACCGGCCAATGCCAGCAATGGTGGCAGGGAAAACGTTCGCAAAGGCAAAAGAAAACGTTCTAAGTCTTTTGAAGGGAGCAAGGGACGAAAACGCTCGAGCAGACGATAATGAGCCAAAAAAAGTGAGAAAAGTCCGGTATATAACTTACCGGGCTTTTTTATTGATTAATGTTTCATGGTAATTTTTAAAAATAATAATGGAGGATGCCAAAACTCCCAAAAAAGCAACCAAGGCTTCTGAAAATACCGGCCAAAAAGTATTTAACTCGGCAGAGTAAAAATGGAAAAAAGAAAATTTATTAAGGTTGAGCATAATCTCATAAACGGCACCCAAACCTAAAACCAAACCGGTATGTTGTAAAGAAAAATGGATAGATTGCTTATAAGATAATCGCTCATTTTCCAAAGCATAATCAAGTATGGTAAGGCCGTAGAAATAAGCATTTAACAGCCAAAATAATAAATTTAAAAGGTATTTTAAAAACATTTTATCAGGAAGAAATATATTAATAACCGATAAAATTAAGAACCCTGTGGTTTGCCAGGCCAAATTTCGCAGACTCATTCGAATGCCCCGCCAAATATCTTTAAGCCATCTGAAGCATTCAAAACCATTTTTTTTACCCGCCAATTTTTGACCGACTTCTTCAGACATCCATGAAAATACCGGAGACAGAATAATTAATAAAATAAAACCCGATAAACTTGCCAACCAATTTATCATTAACCAAAAGTAATGGTGGCCCGGCACATTATGCCAATAATCGAGAAGAAAATTATAAAATAAATCTAAAAATCCTATAGGAAGTAGAAAAAGGCTTGTCAACAATAGCAAAACCAAAATATATTTATAAGGACGATATTTAAATAAATAATAAAGTGCCTGCATATAAGCCCAAGCAGCTTTACCGAATTCAAATATAAAATTCAATAGATGCATAAAGCCATGGGATAAATCATTTGCAACAAACTACACGGATTATGGTTGTTTAAAAATTTGTAATACAGACTCTGCTTGTGTACGATCCACTTTTTGAACATGTTTTAAAGCCTTTAAAATATTATTAACATTTAAATCTTTGCCTTTTATACGCCCCAGCAAGAAATTAAATTGCTTGTCTTTTCCCAAAAAGATAATTTCCTCAATCTTATCCGGCAAGCCGTCGTAAGTTAATAAAACCTGATAACCCTCATTTTTTATTTTGGTTAACAATTTAAAATGCCCACCATGAAGGAGCCGCTTCGCTTCCTCAAATTTTTCTTTTTTTTGGTGGATATCCTTGTTATTTTTATAAACCAATACATTCATTTTTTTGATAGAATGAATTTGACGTAATGTTTCTGCATCCAATTCAGACTCATCAAAAGTGATAATATTTGCGGGGATATTCAAGACGAAAAAGTCCGGGCTTTCAGTCGCTTCAACAAAATAATTTTCAACCGGATCAGTATGACAAGCCGACAGAAATATGGCAAAGAAAAAAAGCAGACTCGATTTTTTAAATGATTTCATTTCGCTACAGCTTTGAAGTTTAATTGGTTTCTTTTTTCTCAACTTCTTTTAGATACTTTCCGTTGACTATTTTAATTTTTTTATTCAGCTTGGATAATTTATTTAGATAAATGTCTCCTGTTAACAACATAATAACCGTACTTGGGTTAGCTGTATTTTTAGATTGTAAAATCATGACTAACTCTTTGGCAATATGAGGTTTGCTTCCCTTTACAATATAAAATTTGACCTTGGCATCTTGATCGTTGACACGCATCAATTCAGTCATTTGCTTGTTTTTTACATAATTTTGGGCATCAGCAAGCATTTTTTGACTCACACCTTGGTCTTCAGTCGAAAAAACTTTAAGGGCTGTCAAGCCGCTTAATGCACTGATTTCTTCTTTAGCTTCCGGACTTTCCGGTTCAATTTCTTTCAGTAGTTTAAACATTTCATCCGTTACAATAACTGAGGACACTTTGTCTTGATCTTCATATTTGTCAAATATGCTCTGCGCTAAACCTATATTAAACATTAATAGTGCGATAAATAAACTTATATTTTTCATTTGTTTGATTTTTTACTTGATTTTTTTATTTTAAAAACTTTTTGGGTAGCGATGGCAAAAATACTTAATGCACTGATATTTTGAACCCCTTTTTCTACGTGATTAGCAAACTTTTTAATTTCTTTTTCGGCTTCCTTTCTTTTATGCCCGGACACCTCAATCTGCTTGACTTTAGTCGAAAGACCGGATAATGCAACATTAGGCAAATGTTTTTGCTGAATAAACCATACAAAACCAATAGCGAGTACTAAAGAAGCAACTGCCGAAAAATAAATTCTCTGCCGGTTATTGGTCGATTTAAATGTAACCGGTTGCGGGCTTATTTCCGCCTTAGCACGTCTTGTATAGTCAAACAAAGCTTTATAAGGATAGTGTTTGTCTGCCACAAATCCAGAAGCGAAATATTGACGTAATAAGTCCTCTTCGGCCAAACTTGTTGTTCCTTCAAAATATTTGTTAAGAATAGCGTCTATTTTGTTGTAATCCAAATTCATAATATTTTATTAAAGCATTTTTTAAAGTTTTTCTGGCTCTGGATAAAGCCGTTCTGACAGCATTTTCATTCATATCTAAAATAGTGCCAATTTCTTTGTATTCATAGCCTTCAACATCTCTGAGTTGTAAAATTATACGTTGTTTTTCGGGTAAATCTTGCATCAATTTTTGCACAATTGCAACGGCTTCATTGGCATCATATTGCTTTTCGGCAGATTGGGACTTGACCATAAATTCAATACTATCCAAGCGTTGTTCTTTTGCTTGCTTTGACTTTATACGGTCCAGACAATAATTACGCGTGGCCCGCATAAAATAAGCCTCCGTATTGGCTATACGGTTCAATTGCTCTTTTTTTATCCATAATTTTGTACAGACTTCCTGCACGGCATCGGCAGCTTCATCAGCTGAAACAAGCATGATTTTAGCCAAGCGGTACATTTTGTCTTCCATCTTTTTGATGGTATTCACAAATTCAAGTTGTGTCATTTTGGGCTTGTTACATCTTACTAACGAATGTATTAAAAAATTGTTACAAATATAAGCATAGCTTAAAATTTGTCAGGCAGTAACACCTCACCTAAGTGGTCTTTAGAATCACTTCCCAATATCATTTTTCTCGATGGAAAGAAAAAACGAAATGAAACCGGGTAGTCTTTTAATTGCCTCATAATGATAATGATTTTTGACACCGACAGATAATCCATATCAAAAATGAGAAGACTATGCTTGTCAAAATTATCGGGTATATTACTTATCCATTCGGCGGATGGAAAATATGGGTAAATTTGCGGCATATGCTTTTTTGCCCCCAAAAAATATATTTTATTAAAATCCAAGGCTTTTTTTGGACTTGTTTTTTTTATCAGTCGTATGGCCAACCACATTTTTAAAAGATATCGACCTAAAAATTCAACAAGTCTGTTACTTTTAAAATGTTTACGATAAAATTGAATTGTGGAGGTATAAAAATTTTTATAGTATTGCGCTGTTTTTCCGGCACTTTCGCCTTTGAAATGAATAATTTTTGCCGTGTGCAAATAATAATTATTCAAACCTGATTGCAAAACACGATATGATAGGTCAATATCTTCGCCATACATAAAATATTGTTCATCAAATCCGCCAATTTTTTCATAAACCTTTTTGGGCAAACACATAAATGCACCGGTTAGCACAGCCACTTTTCCTGTTTCATCGGGGGATAAAACTGTTGCATAATAGCGATTAAAAGGCGCAAATCTTAATATCCGGTCCAAACCGGTTAATTTACTAAAAATACTTATCGGTTGCGGAATGTTTCTTTTACTCTCGGGCAAAAAACGGCCTGTTCCGTCAATCATTTGCCCCCCTACAATACCAAAATCAAGATGCTTTGAAATAAAGGCATCTAACACATCAAAGAAATCTTCACTGACTAAAGTATCCGGATTTAAAATAAGAATAAATTGTCCTTTGGCTGTTTTTACTGCCCGGTTATATGCCTTGGCAAAACCTAAATTTTGGTCAAACCATAAAAATTTCACATTCGGATATTTGGATGGAAGATAAGACCGGCTAGCATCGGTTGAATTGTTATCTGCCACAATAATTTCTACCGCATGTCCTTCTGCTGCCTTTAAAACGGTATATAAACAAGCATCGACAAAATATTTAACATTATAGTTTAAAATGATAACCGAATATTTCATAATAAATTTAGAAGGTATGCTTATCGTTTACGAATTAGCCATAAACCCAAAAAAGTTAAGGCTGCATTTATAAGCAATAGTTCAAAACTAAATTGATATTTCCAACCAAAAAAATGGGGAATTTCTGCAATAAAATAAGTCAAAACAGGTGATAAGATGACCACAACCGGCACCCACTTATCTTTTACTGGGTAAGTGGTAAATAAGCCAAAAACGAACAATCCTAACAATGGACCATAAGTATAACCCGCAAATTTGAAAATAGAATTGATGATACTTTTATCGGTAATAATTTGTTGATAAACCAATAATACCAAAATAAAGAAGATTGATATGCCGATATGAATCAATTTACGCACATATTTTTGTTTTTCAGGAGGATAACGTTTGTCTATTTGTAAAATGTCTAAACTAAATGAGGTTGTGATAGCCGTCATAGATGAATCTGCCGAGGAATAAGCAGCTGCAATAAGTCCTAAAATAAAAAATATTCCGGCAGCCATACCCATGCCTGATTTAACCGCTAAATACGGGAAAATTTTATCGCCGGTTATTTGCATACTTTTTAAATCGATATGCTGATGAGTCGCGTAGGCCAATAAAAGTATCCCAAGTGAAAGAAACAACAAATTCACAACCAATAATGAAAGCGAGAACCAACGCATATTTTTTTGTGAATCTTTCAAATTCTTGACGGTCAGGTTTTTTTGCATCATACCTTGATCTAAACCTGTCATGGCAATGGCAATAAAAATACCGGCTAAAAATTGTTTCCAAAAATAATTGCCAGCGTTTATATCCTCAAAATGAAAAATTTTGGCATAAGGACTGTTTTTCACCTGTGTGAACAAATCGCCTATAGACCAATGAAGCTTTTGCGCTATCAAATAAATAGAAATGACTAATGCAATCAACATAAAAGCCGTTTGCAAGGTATCTGTCCAAATGATGGTTTTAATACCGCCTTTGAAGGTATAAATCCATATTAACAATATTGTTACCGAAACTGTCACGGCAAACGGAACATGTAACTCATCAAAAATAAGTAATTGTAGGACTCCGGCAACTAAAAATAAGCGTAAAGAAGCACCGGCGATACGCGCTACCAAAAATAAAACTGAACCGGTTTTGTGCGTCGTATTGCCAAAACGGCTTTCTAAATATTGGTAAATTGAAGTTAAATTCATTTTATAATACAAGGGCAAAAGCACCTGAGCAATGATAAAATAACCGACAACAAAGCCCAAAACCATCTGCAAATAAGCAAAACCTTGTGATGAAACCCAGCCGGGAACGGAAATAAATGTGATGCCGGAAAGTGAGGCGCCAATCATGCCAAAAGCTACCAAATACCAAGGTGCTTCTCTTTTTGCTCTAAAAAAAACATCATTAGTATCTTCTTTGCCTGTCATAAATGAAATAACAATAAGCACCAAAAAATAAAGCGTGATGATGAGTAAAATGGTCTGTGCTGACATATCATGAATTTAGAATAACGACAAATTTAGAAAAAAAATAAAGACCGGCTCATTATATTAAAATCAAGCCGGTCTTATAAATGCTAAAATGCTATCAATTCACCTGAGAGGAAGCCATTATATCCGTTTTTATTATATCAATCTGCACTTTGGCTTTTTCCAAATCTGCTATAATCTGCTCTTTATTATCTGCAAACGAATGCGTTAAACCGGTAAATAAACGATGATAATATGCCCAACCTTTCTCAAGATTATGCACAAATTTTTCTAAATACTTTTGCTCTTTTTTGTTTTCTCTATCTGTTTGCTTGAATTTATCCTTTAAATAATTAATGTATAAATTCAGCTCTTTTATAAACATATGCGGACGATAAGTGTTGCGTAAAAGATTATTTTTTCCATAAATATGACCAACCATCTCTTTTAAACTAACAATTTTATCAAAATAAGCCATATTAGGTCCCGGACAAACACTCACACCATTATCCTTCACTTTGTAATCTATTTGATGGGTCAGAATAGCGGGTTCAGAAAGACCGACACACAAACATTCAGGATCGGTTATTTTCTCAAATTTTTTGTCATACTCAGCTTTTGGCAAATTAGCTTCGTCAAGTTCTTTTAACTTTAAAAATTGATATTGGCGTGAAGCCGTACAAATCGGTTTATCTGTATAGTCGGTATTGGACACTAAATATTCTTTCGGGCAACTGCTTCCTGCTCTTCCTTTTAAGGCTTTTGCTTTCTTTTTTAACGTCGCGGAAGCCCGTCGCAAGGTGTTAAATGGTACGCCCAAGGGTGAAATCTGACTCAGATATAAATCTTCTTCCCGGGCTTTAGCCAATTCTTTTAAGGTATATTCATCTACTGTAGTTGCTTGAGGCACCAACAAAAACGGGCTTCCCCAACCTACGCTATCCACTTTGTAATGATTGAGCAAAAAATTAAATTCTTCATTGGTCCCCACGCCGCCTTGGGCCGTAATTTTAAGCGGCAAAGATGCCGGAACCGGTTTATTTTTTTGTTTCAAAGCTTTTTGTAATATACTTAAGATTTCTTTCTCCAAGTTATGACGGTTTTCTGTAAATTCTTCTAATATCGGCCCCATCAAAAAGCCATCTGTAGCAAAAGCATGTCCACCACAATTTAAGCCGGATTCGATCCGGTACTCACTGACCCATAGTCCTTTTTTAGCTAAAAATTTACCTTGAATTAAAGCCGAACGGTAATCACTGACTTTTAAGACAATTTTTTTCTTAATATAAGCATTCTCATCCGGAAAAAAGTCATCAAAATTTTCTATATAACCATATAACCTTGGACTCATACCGGCAGACAATATTAAAGATGAAGCCAAATCACTATTGGCAAAGCCACGAAGGGCGGCATGTGCGTCGTTATATTCCTGGGGGAGTTTTTCTCCGTTTTTATAGTTGACTTTATCTACTTTGGTCATAATGTTCACATCAATACTTCCCATACTTAAATTGTCTTTAAGCCAGTTTTTAAGATCGTGGTAATTTGTATGCCATTTGCTTATAAAACTTTGTTTAAGCGTAGAAGAATCGGGTAACATTTCAAAATAATCTAATATATCAGATTTTTTGGATTCAAAATTGTTTTTCAGGTCTTCAAATTTTTCTTTGGTTAATTTGTTTATTAAATTTAAATAGGCTGTAACGCGTTTTGCCATGTAATCATCGGCTTTTTTGGATATTTCTTGATAAGGCAAATTAAATTTGGTGCTATATACACTTCGTAATTTTTCTAACAGAACATTGTCAACTAAAGAAATAACCGAATCAATGCCATATGGGGCTACTTTTAAAGGTGTGTCAATGGTATAGGCGACGCCCATCACCGGAATATGGAAATAGTGTGTTTGTTTATTCATAGAATTTTGGTAATAATAATTAAACAAATATAAGCTATTGACCTTAAAAGAAAGACAGATTAACATAAAATTATCAAAAGATTGCTTAAAAATTTGATTTATCCCCGCAAAACACCCACTATATCTTACGATAAATTTAACTAGTTTAGTTAAAACACAGATTTTAATATTAGTTAAGTTTATAAAATGCTAAAAAAATATTAATTCCTTAAAAAGTAGATAAAGATTTAAACATCAGTCATTTTCAAATTTTATTTTTTTATTTTTAAGGCAACAAACAAATGAACAAGAAACGCTTTACATCTATCGATATTTTCAGAGGACTAACCATAGCTTTTATGATTATGGTTAATACGCCGGGAACTTGGCGGCATATATATGCCCCATTAGAGCATGCACCGTGGCATGGCTTAACGGCTACCGATTTGGTATTTCCATTTTTTCTGTTCATTGTCGGTACATCAATTGTATTTGCCTATCATAACAAACGCCAGTATGTCAATCACCAATTATATAGTAAAATAATAATACGTAGCCTAAAAATCATCTTAATCGGTTTAATATTAGCCGGTTTTATCTTCCATTTTCCTTTTGTCAGAGATTTATCTCATTTGCGTTTGCCCGGTGTTTTACAACGCATTGGTTTAGTTTTTTTGTTAAGTGCCTTGTTATTTATCCGTGTTAAAAATTGGAAATGGTATCTTATGTTACTTATCCTTATTTTAGTCGGTTATTGGTATGCCATGACACAAATTAAAATTAATGGAGAGAAAACCTCATTAACGCCGCAAAATAATTTAGCCTCGGTGATAGACAGGAAAGTTTTGGGCAAAAATCATATGTGGAAACATTATGAAAAAACGGGATATGTACAGGGAGACTACGATCCGGAAGGACTTTTGAGCACTTTGCCGGCCATAGCCACCACTATTTTAGGTATTTTTTTAGGCTTGTTATTGGTTAATCCCCGTATTTCACCCTATGCAAAACTAATTCTTTTTGTTGGTATTGGCCTAATATTATGGCTTTTAGGATGGTTGTGGAGCCATAGTTTTCCACTAAACAAACGTTTATGGACCAGTAGTTATGTTTTGTACACCGGCGGATTAGCTTATTTATTTTTTGCAGTTATTTACTTTATAGTTGATATCTTAAATTATCAAAAATGGGGCAATATATTTAAATATCTCGGGATGAATGCCATCGCCATATTTACGCTATCCGTATTTATTACCAAAGCCTTTTACTCATTACACATACCGGGCACCAACAAGCCAATACACGCTTGGCTTTACCACCACTTCTATACTTCGTGGCTAGGTGACAATGCGATGGCATCCATGTTGTATGCCTTAAGTGTCGTCATTTTTTATATCTTTGTAGCTTGGTGGATGTACAGACGAAAAATATTCATTAAAGTATAATTCATTTTGACTTATTAATTGTTTTTTATGGCGCTTAATTATATTTGGGTTGGATTTTTTTTAATTGCTTTTATTGTCGGATTAATTAAATTGATTTTTTTAGGTGATGTAACGGTTTTTTCAACTATGATGAAAGCGCTTTTTGAACGCTCCAAGCTAGGTTTTGAATTGTCGCTGGGGCTAACCGGCATTTTAGCTTTATGGATGGGAATTATGAAGATAGGTGAAAAAGGTGGTATGATTCAAATTTTGGCACGTCTTGTCAGCCCCTTGTTTACCCGTTTATTTCCTGAAGTACCGAAAAATCATCCGGCTATCGGGTCTATGATGATGAATTTTTCGGCCAATATGTTAGGCTTAGACAATGCTGCGACCCCACTGGGATTGAAAGCCATGAAAGACCTACAAAGTTTAAATCCGGAAAAAGACACGGCCAGCAATGCACAGATTATGTTTTTGGTTTTGAATACCTCCGGATTAACGCTAATTCCAGTTAGTATTTTAGCCCTTCGCAGTATGAAAGGCTCTGCCAATCCAACGGATGTTTTTCTCCCTATTTTAATTGCGACTTTTGTCTCAAGTTTGGTCGGATTAATCTACACTGCATTTATTCAAAAAATAAATTTATTTAACAAAGTTATTTTAGCTTATTTGGGAGGAATGACCTTATTAATTGGTGGAATTGCCGGATATGTCTATTATTTAAAAGATCCGGAAAAAATTAGCATCTTCACTAATTTATTAAGTAACATTATTTTATTTACGATCATTATCGCCTTTATCAGTGTAGCTTTGTTCAAGAAAATTAATATTTACGATGCATTTATAGAAGGGGCCAAAGATGGTTTTCATGTAGCCGTTAGCATCATTCCCTACCTTGTAGCCATGCTGGCAGCCATTGGGGTTTTTACAGCTTCGGGAGCAATGGATTACGTTTTAGATTTTTTTAAATTTCTTTTTATGCACCTCGGTGTAGACACACGTTTTGTCGATGGCTTACCTACCGCTTTTATGAAACCTTTAACCGGTGGTGGCGCCCGTGCTGCCATGGTAGAAAGTTGGGTGGACTATGGCGTCGATAGTTTTGTCGGCCATTTAACTTCTATATTACAAGGCAGTACCGAAACAACTTTTTATGTATTGGCGGTTTATTTCGGCTCTGTAGGTATCAAAAAAACCCGCTATGCTGCAACTGCCGGCATCATTGCAGACATTGCCGGTATTATTACCGCTATTTTTGTTACTTATTTGTTTTTTGGTTATTTAAAGTAAAATACTGTTCCCCCAATTAAGATAGACCTGTGATATGTCCCTCCGCATCAATATGCATATTTTCACTGGCAGGTTTGGAGGGTAAACCGGGCATACGCATCATTTTTCCCAAAATAGGAATGATAAATCCCGCCCCTGTATTTATCTCTACTTCTCTAACAAAAACATTAAAATCTGTCGGTCTGCCCAATTTTGAAGGATTGTCAGATAACGATTTTTGTGTTTTGGCCATAACAATCGGCAGATGGTCGTAACCTAATTTTTCAATGTTACGAATAGTCGTTAAGGCTTTTTTAGAGTATTCGACATCATTAGCACCATATATTTCCCGGGCTATTTTGGCAATTTTTTCTTTTACAGGCTGTTCCCATTTGTATAAAGGTTTAAAATGATTTGCTTTTTGGGCAATTAGATCAACCACCGCTTGTGCTAAATCAACCGTTCCTTCTCCCCCCTTTGCCCATTCTTCTGCTAAAATGGCTTGCACCCCTTTTTTTGCGGCAGCTTCCTTTACAAAAGTAATTTCTTCAGGTGTATCATAAGGAAACTTATTGATGGCAATTATTGGTTTAATCCCAAATTTTTCAATATTTTCAATGTGTTTTTCAACATTGGCAAAACCTCTTTTTACAGCTTCCAAATCAGGCCCGTTAAAGTCTTTTTGCCCGCCATGATGACGCAATGCCCTTACTGTAACCACTAAAACAACGGCTTCGGGATTTAATCCCCCATAAACACTTTTGATATTTAAAAATTTTTCGGCGCCTAAATCAGCCCCAAAACCGGCTTCGGTTACCACATAATCACTTAAAGATAATCCCATTTTCGTAGCTATAATTGAATTTGTTCCTTGGGCAATATTGGCAAAAGGGCCGCCATGAATAATAGCCGGATTATGTTCAAGGGTTTGAACTAAATTAGGTTTAATGGCATCTTTGAGCAAAATGGTCATCGCATCTTGTGCTTTTAAGTCACGTGCATAAACCGGCTCGCCATCCATATTTAAACCAATTAAAATATTGCCGAGTTTTTGTTTTAAATCAGCTAAATCTTTAGCCAAGCACAAAATAGCCATCACCTCTGATGCCGGAGTAATATTAAAGCCGTCTTCACGCGGGACACCATTGGTTTTACCACCTAATCCGGCCACGATATGGCGCAGTCCCCGGTCATTCATGTCCATTACACGTTTCCAGAAAATCTGCCGGACATCTAATTTTAGGTTGTTGTGGTGATGAATATGATTATCAATCAAAGCGGACAGCAGATTATTTGCTTTTTCTACAGCAGCAAAATCACCTGTAAAATGCAAATTAATTTCTTCCATCGGAATTACTTGCGCATAGCCGCCACCGGCAGCACCACCTTTAATACCAAAAACCGGCCCTAAAGAAGGTTCTCTTAATACAACAGTTGCTTGTTTTCCTATTTTATTTAAGCCGTCAGCCAAACCAACACTCACCGTTGTTTTGCCTTCACCCGCAGGTGTGGGTGTTAAGGCTGTCACCAAAATTAAATGATGTTGTTTTATTTTTTCCTCATCAATTAAATAGAGAGGCAATTTGGCTTTATATTTACCGTAAGGTTCTAAATCATCACTGTTTATCCCTAATTTTTTGGCAATTTTTTTTATTTTTTCCGGTTTAACACGATTGGCAATTTCTATATCCGATAAATAGGTTTGAGGCATCATTTTCAATTTTAATGACGACAAATCTAAGTATAATTTTGAATTTATCTACTTACAAAAATGGGCTTTTTAATAAAAAAAGGAAAATTATTCAGGTTGCCAAAGATATTTATCTAAATTGACAATTTGGTTATTTTCGACCGGAATACCTTCACTAATCAGTAGTTGTTCCATTAAATTTGTTCCTTCAAAATGCATTTTTCCGGATAACAATCCTTTTCTGTTGACAACGCGGTGTGCTGGAATATCAGGTTTGCCTTTTTGTTTATTTAACACCCAACCGACCATTCTTGCGCTTTTCTTTTGTCCCAAATACTGCGCTATTAAACCATAAGTTGTAACTTTTCCGTAGGGAATTTGTTTAACAACTGCCAAAACACGATCATAAAAATCTGATGACTGTTTCATAAATAAAGAAAAAGCCTGCATAAACAGGCTTAAGTATATCATTAAATTTTAAAAATTGTAGCGGATGCCAATCACATAGCGGTTGGTTTGTCCATTAATAACACTTTGATCAGGCAAGCCCAATAGTGTTCGTGCTTGTTCTGTATGAGACTGCATAAAGGCGGCATCAATTACAAACATACCAAAATTGTAGCCGGCACCAAAAGAATAGCCATATTTAGAAAATAAACTGGCGGAGCCCTTTACCGGCGAAGTAGCTGTGTAAGTACCGGCACGTAAAAATAATTGGTTAAACTTCAGTTCTCCGCCCAAACTTAATTGATGTACCGGTTGCATATCATTGGCTATACTGGCATTTATTGCATCAAAATAGCTTGTATCGGCATTTTTATCTTTTTCTTTAAAATGCAAGTGGCTCATATTTTGATAGGTATAATCTCCCGATATAACTGCTCGTTTATTTATCAATGCCGAAGCACCTATAATTACTTTGGAAGGTGTAATTATTTTATAGGGGGCAAAAGCATTTTCAATTGTTGGTTGTATATCAAATACATCACCGTTGCCCATTTCTGTATGAATACCCTGTTTAAGATATTCATTTATCTCTAACCATTGGGGTGAATGATAAGCCAGACTTAATTTTATACCTTGTGCAATTTTGTATATCGCTCCAAATTTTAAAGCTAAGCCCGATCCTTCAACCCGCAAACTATTCCTAAACTTGAGATACTGCAAATCCGATGAAGCATCATATCCGCTTTCGGTAATAGTATTATTCTCGGCGTAATCAATGCTATAGGCAGTTAAAGAAAAACCTAATTGAAGTTTGTGTTGGTAAGTTCCGGCAATATTAAAATCAATATGAGATTTTCGCCCTGAACTGCTAAGAGTGTTTTCATGATAAACTTGTGAATACACGGCATTAGGCGTATATTGCATATTGGTATCGTCATTGGGGTCTACAGCATTTATTACATAAGCTTGATAACCCAAATAGGCTTGCTGGGCATTAAAACCTAAATTTTCGCCAAGCCATTTATAATCCTCATCAAAGCCATCAATTAATTTAATATCGGCCAAAGCCACACCATTGGCATTATCAACAAAATAATTGGTTACGGAATGTCCGGCTGTATTTAAACCTTTAGCGATAAAGTAATTGCCATAATCTGCATCTTTATTGTAGTTAATGGCCAGAGCAATTTTATTCCAATCATTTACCTCAGACTTGAAAACCCAAACTGCCCCTATTTGATCTATCCCCAAAAACCGGTCGTCAAAAGAAGTGTAATTAGCAGAGGTGTTTTGGCCAAAATAATTGGTGTTATTTTGGGTGTTATAAAAAGAAAATGTACCGGTCATGCGGTTGGTAGCAAAAGTGGTCGTTCCCGCCGGATTCAATCCGATAGCACTTAAATCACCACCTAATGAACTAAATGCGCCGGACATAGCTGTAAAACGTGCGGTACCATATGGATTGTCTTGGCTATAACGCCAGGCATCTTCAAAATTTTGCGCAAAAATATTTCCCGAAATAATTAAAATAAATAATAAGGCATATGTAAGTTTCATATAAAATTTACTTTGATTTAATGATTCATTAAACTTTTTTATCTTCTACGTCTTCCACTGTTAGATCGTCTTGAAGAACTTGAATGTCCCGAATAACTATGGCTGTTAGAGCCGGAAGAAAAAGAAGGGCGATAAATATGCGTTTGATGTGTTGAATGATCTGAATAAATTGTACGGGAATGAGAAGATTCTGAAGTATTTCTTCTGCGTACAGGCCGCTGTCTTTCTGCTCTATAGGTTGAGTGAGATATATAACGCCTGCTTCTTCCCCGTGCCGTGTGCACGGATTTATTTCTATCTGGTTTGCCACGGTAAACAGGTCGTCCTGTGGGTTTTACATAATGGATAGATCGACCACCTCTATTACCTCGCCCACTTCTGCCATTCACATTTCCACGCTGCGTCCCCGGCGTATAATGTCCTGTTCTGCTGCCTCTCCCCTCTCTTGAAATTTGCGTGCCGTTTCTACCCGCTCTTCCTACACGACCATTGGTATTGGTCCTTCCGCGTCTTCCTTCTGAATTAGTTACACTTCTACGTGAGGTACGTGAAGTATAACGTGGTTGTGTTCTGCTGCCTCTTCTGGAAACATAACCGCGACGTCCTCGGATATAAGCCCGTCTCGGATTATAATAATAATTATTGTAAGGCCCGTAATAATAACCACCATAACCATAATAGCCGCCATAATAGGGATTATAATAGCTGGGATAATAGCCCCAATAAGTATAAGGATCGTAAAAAGGATCGTAATAATTGTAGCCCCAGTTAAAGCCTATATAAAAATTGAAACCGGAATAATAAGGACGGTAATAAGGGCGATAATAAGGGGTGTAAAACCACGGGTCAACATCACAATAATTATGAATGTAAATTTCTTTTTTAGTTATATAGTATTTATCGTCATCGTTGTCATCTACATACTTATCCTCATCTGTATATCCGTCATCGGTTACAATATCATCTTCGTCTAAATCTTGATACAAACCGGCTTTATTTTTAAAGTACTCTTCATAAAAGGTATCACTATTATCGGTCTTGGTTCTTTTGTGGCTATTCTTATTTTCTTTTATAATGACCGTTTCTTTTTCAATAACTTTCTGTTGTTGTGGTACTGAACCATTTCCGGAGTCTTCTCCATAAATACCATCGGCAGCCGATACATTATAATAGCTGTTACAAGAACTCAATAAAAAAACAATAACCAAAGCCAAAAGGCCGGTATAATAAGATCGAAAAGGCAAGATGGTTTTCATAAAACAAAATTTTTAAAGTTAAATTTATAAAAAATAATTAGCTTTGCAAATATTTTGCCTACAAAGGTAATTATGCACTTAAATTAAATGCAACAATTATACCAAACCACTGAAAATGAGTAAAAAATTAACAAAACGCAGCGAAGAATATTCTAAATGGTACAATGAATTAGTCGTAAAAGCAGGCTTAGCAGAAAATTCCGGCATCCGGGGCATGATGGTTATAAAACCTTATGGTTATGCCATTTGGGAAAAAATGCAAGCTCAACTCGATAAAATGTTTAAAGAAACGGGGCATCAAAATGCTTATTTTCCTTTATTAATTCCAAAATCATATTTTAGTAAAGAAGCTAAACATGTTGATGGATTTGCCAAAGAGGCTGCCGTGGTAACCCACTACCGCTTGCGCACCACACCAGATGGAAAGGGTATAGAGGTTGATCCGTCTGCCAAACTCGAAGAAGAATTAATTATACGCCCTACATCCGAAACAATCATTTGGGATACCTACAAACGTTGGATTCAATCTTATCGCGATTTGCCTATTTTGGTCAATCAATGGGCCAATGTCATGCGTTGGGAAATGCGAACCAGATTATTTTTGCGTACAGCCGAATTCTTATGGCAAGAAGGACATACCGCCCATGCTACCCGTGAAGAGGCGGTAAAAGAAGCACAGCAAATGATAAATGTGTATGGCGATTTTGCCGAAAACTTCATGGCTATGCCGGTCATTAAAGGAGTAAAAAGCGAAACCGAACGTTTTGCCGGTGCTGAAGACACTTATACCATTGAAGCCTTAATGCAAGATGGCAAAGCCTTACAATCGGGAACTTCGCACTTTTTAGGACAAAATTTTGCTAAAGCTTTTGATGTTAAATTCCTCTCCAAAGAAGGTAAACTCGAATATGTTTGGGCAACTTCTTGGGGGGTTTCTACTCGCTTAATGGGGGCACTTATCATGACACATTCTGACGATAACGGTTTGGTATTACCACCAAAATTGGCTCCTATTCAAGTTGTTATTATTCCTATTTACCGAAAAGACGAACAACGCAAAGAAATTTCGGCTAAAGTAGATGAAATTGTCAACAAATTGAAGGCAAGAGGCATCAGTGTTAAATATGATGACAGCGATAATTATAAACCGGGGTGGAAGTTTAATGAATATGAACTAAAAGGGGTTCCTGTCCGTTTGGCCATAGGTCCCCGCGATTTGGAAAATGGCACCGTCGAAGTGGCCCGTCGTGACACCCTGTCCAAAGAAATTGTCGCCATGGAAAATGTCGATGAACATATTGACAATTTATTGTCTGACATTCAAGAAAATCTCTATAAAAAAGCGGCAGATTACCGAGATGCGCATATTACCAAAGCCGATAGTCTTGAAGAATTTAAAGATATATTAGAAAACAAAGGAGGCTTTATTGCTGCTCACTGGGACGGCACAGCGGAAACAGAAGAAAAAATTAAAGAATTAACCAAAGCCACTATTCGCTGTATCCCGTTAGACAACCCTGCGGAAGAAGGGGTGGATATGATTTCAGGTAAACCTTCCAAACAACGTGTTTTGTTTGCCAAAGCTTATTAATAACCTTAAAATGCCTCTTCGGAGGCATTTATAATATTATAACGTGATGTTACATACGGATTTTATTCAACATATTGAACAAAAAATCAGTCAATTAGAACAAAAACCAGTCAAACTACGTGCCTATGAACGCATTTATGGCGGGGATATAAATCAGTCATACCGCTTGGCTATGACCGATAAAGATTATTTTATTAAAGTAAACAGTCATAAGTTTAATGACATGTTTGACAAAGAAGCCCGGGCGTTAAACATCTTACAACAAACACAAACTTTTAGGGTCCCTCGCGTATATGACCAAGCGATATTCGATAAATTTTCCTATTTATTAATGGACTATATCGAACCTTTAATTGACACGGAAAACCCTGAGAATTTTGCTTTAAACTTGGTTAAACTTCATCAAAATACGACAGAAAAATATGGTTTGGATTTTGATAATTATATAGGAACTTTGCCACAAATAAATACCTGGCAAAGTAATTGGACAGAGTTTTACCGGACACAACGCTTAAGCACACAATTAAAATTGGCCGGAAATAAAATTCCGGTTTCGATACACAATTCTTTCGATTCGCTTTTCAAAATATTACCGGAACTTTTACCGGAGGAAAATCCCGCCTTGCTTCATGGTGATCTTTGGTCAGGCAATTATTTTTACAATTTAAACGGTGAGGCTGTTCTTGTTGATCCTGCTATTTATTATGGACACCGGGAAATAGATTTGGCTATGATGCGTCTTTTCGGCGGATTCTCACCTAAAATATATGAGATTTATCAAGCTCTTTTTCCCCTCGAAAAAGAATGGAAGAATAGACTAAAGATTTATCAATTATATCCTCTGATGGTTCATGTTAATTTATTCGGCACTTCTTATTTAAACAGTATTGAAATCATATTAAAATATTATGTAAAATAACCTAAAAATTCTTGAGGAACAAACATAAATCACCTATTATTAACAATAAAAAATAGAAAAATGGCTAAACAATTTCATATAAAAGACGAAGTTTCTCCTTTAAAAAGTGTCATCTTAGGGCGTGCCGACTCACCCGGTCCCGTGCCAACACCCGAACAATGCTACGATCCTAAATCCCGGGAGCATGTGCTTGCCGGCACTTACCCCAAAGAAAAAGATATGGTCAATGAAATGGCTGCATTTGAACAAGTTTTAAAAAAACATGGTGTTCAGGTTTACCGGCCGGAATTATTAGAAAATGTCAACCAAATTTTTACCCGTGATATTGGTTTTGTGATAGATGACACCTTTATCAAATCCAATATTTTGCCTGATAGAGAAGCGGAGTTTCAAGCTATTGAAGGTATTTTATCGCAATTTGATCAGCAAAAAATTGTACAACCGCCGGAAGAAGTTCATATTGAAGGCGGTGATGTGATGCCTTGGGGAAAATATATTTTTGTCGGTACTTACAGACGCCCTGATTATCCGGACTATATTACAGCCCGGACCAATGCCGCTGCTGTTGATTTTTTACAGAAAACCTTTCCGCATAAACAAGTTGTGCCATTTGACTTAAAAAAATCGAACACCGATCCCAGAGAAAATGCTTTGCATTTGGACTGTGTTTTTCAGCCTGTAGGCTACGATAAAGCCATTATTCATAAAGAAGGATTTTTAGAACCGGCGCAATACCGTTTTTTAGTGGATTTATTTGGTGAAGAAAATTTATTTCATATCAATAAAGACGAAATGTATGATATGTATGCCAATGTTTTTTCAATTTCACCAAACATAATTGTATCGGAAAAACATAATAAACGCTTAAATAATTGGTTAAAAAAACAAGGTTTTACCGTTGAAGAAGTCCCCTATAAGGAAATAGCCAAACAAGAAGGCTTGCTTCGTTGTTCAACCTTACCTTTACAACGTACCAAAAATGAATAATCAATTGGATGGAAAAAAAATTTTGGTAACGGCACCGGCAATTTACGGTCAAAATTTAGCCCGATTAATCAGGAATAACAAAGGGATAGCCCTTGAATATCCGGCCATTAAAACTTATGTGCCCAAAGATTTAAGTTCATTACACTCTATCTTTAAAAATATAAATGATTTTGAGGATATTATCCTTCCCAGCCGGACAGCAATTGATGCTTTTTTCAAAGCTTATGCTGACACTGGTCAATCTGGAAATTTAGAAAGGATTAATTTTTATGCCTTAGGTAAAGATCAAGTTTATTTAAAAAATAAGTATAATCTGAAAGTTGCTGCCGAGCCGGAGGAAACCGGGCCAAATGGACTTGTCCGTTATTTTAAACAACTTGAAACACAACCTAAAAAGCCTATTTTAGTGGTAGCCCCTAAAGTTATAGGCGTACCAGAACCAAATGTTATTCCGGATTTTATAAAAGCACTTTCTGCTCTCGGGCTTAAAACTATAAAAATAGAAGGATATATGACAGAAGCACAAAATCTGTCGACCAATAAAGAACTTTTCAACCTGATTGCCCATAAAGAAATTGACATAATTACTTTTACCAGTACAGCCGAAATAGCAGTCATGCTAAAGTATTTTGGTCCGGATAATATAAACCAATTCAAAATTGCCTGTTTTGGTCCTTACACCGGAAAAAATGCCGAAAAAATGGGTTTAAAAACATGGTATATCGGCCAAAAATACAGCCGGTTTGAAGATTTTGTTTCAGGCATCTCAGCCTTAATAAAGGCTTAATTTAAAACCAAACGAATACTTAAATTAGGAGTCAATCCTAAAGATTTTTGTTGATATTCAATTAAGGTTTGATTGCTGTCCAAAACATAATATTTGCTCAAAATATTTTTACGATTAGTCAAATTCCAAATAGAAGCTCCTAGTTCCATTTTAACATTTTTAGTCATATTAAAATGATAATTTGCTGACCAATCAATCCGTAAATAATCAGGGAGAAGCGTAGCATTAGCCCTGTCAAAATTTATTTGGTTTGCTATAACGGCTTGTGCAGGTATGGGTAGCGTTGTTGGTTTGCCGGTGTGCCAATTTAGTCCGATACTGGTTTGAAAATTTCGGTTTTGATAACTAATTCCCGATCTCAACCGGTGTTTTAAGGCCCAATTATTAGGAAAATGTTTCTCTGTCAAATCCGGAAAAAAATAATAATTGTGCATATATGCATAAGCAGCCCAAACACTAAATTGTTTGGTTCGTTTATTTAACAAAACTTCAAAACCGGACACGTCGTAATCGCCAATAACTTGGGTATAGATATATTGATTAACAAAACCTTGACTTTGGGTCGTAATATTCTTTACTTTTTTATGATAAATTTCGGCATTAAACAGCCAGCCATGGTGTTTATAAGCCAGTCCGGCAGAAATATTTTTACTGCTTATAACCGGAACATTCCGGCCATTAGACAAACGCCATCTCCTTTTTTCAATCCCTAAAAAGTCTGTTTGAAAATTGATGATCTGCGATATAAATTGCTGTTTCAATTCAGCTGAAAAAGTAAAATGCCACGATGAATTAAATTTATAAATTAAATGAAAACGCGGAGACCAAAAGAATTGCTTAAATTTTTCTAAGTAATTATAACGCAGTGCCAATGAAAATTTGATTTTTTGGCCTATTAATCCCGCATCCATTTGAGAAAATAAACTATGCATCCGCATTACTTCACGTCTGTAACTCAAAATCCTCGGCTGATTGAGTTGTGTCAAATTACTCGTGCCATTTTCAATAAAATGGTAGCCATTAGTCCATAACAAATGCGGCTTTAGATCGTAAGTTGTCCAAGCCTTAACGGAGGTTTCTGAAACGGCATTGGCTTGTTGCAAAATTTTACCGGCTGCTAAATCATTATGAAGTGCTTTTAGTTGGTAGTCGGTTTCATAAATTTGAAAATAACTTGTAAGTTTTGCTCGCCATTTATGTTGCCAAAAAAGGCCTTCGGCCATATTTTTTTGTAACAATTCGCCTTCTTTATTTTGATTGATTCCGGCCAAAACCGCTTGTTTATTAAATTGAAAATTATCAGCTATATACATGAAGTTAAGGCGCCAAAAATTTTTGTGGGAAGGCCTGAATTGGTATTTAAGAGAGAAATCATAAAAATCAAAATTGATATGCGCTTCGCCATTAGACAAACTCTGATTGGTTACTTCCGTATTTTGCAAAATACGACGGTAATATTGTGCATAAGCAGGTGTTTGCACCCAAGGACTGATAGCTTTGCGTCCGCTTATTTCCAGTGTAGAAGTTTTACCTACCGGCAGGCTGAACCATATATCTGTATTAATAAAATTTACGCCGGCTTTCGCCCTCATTTTTTGTGGCATTTGTTTTTTCGAATTCATTAATATGGTACCTGAAACGGCATTGGTATATATGGCAGGCGTTGCATTTTCTATTAAAGACACTTTATGGACCATAAGTGGATTTATGGCTGTAATTAATCCAAAAAAATGTCCTGTTTGATAAAGACGAATCCCATCCCAAAGAATTAGATTTTGGTCATTTGTACCACCTCTTATATTGATATTTGACACCTTTTCGTAAACGCTTTCTACAGCCGGTAAGGCTTGTAAGGTTTGTAATACATCAGGTTCTATTAAGCCCGGTAAAATGCCGAATTTATGAAGATTGATACTCGTGGCACCATTTGTCTCCTTATAAATACCTTTGGCCATCAGATTATGCAAAAAAACAGTCGAAAGAAGATTTAACTTTGGCGTTAAATATAGGGTTAGACATTTTTTATTTTGCTTAGCTACTATATGCTTGGAAATCAGGTAAAAGGCAGGATGACGCACCTTCAATTCTGCATTTTTTTGATGTAAGCGGATAATAAAATAGCCATGGTTATCTGTTTTAACAAATTTTCCGTTTATGTCAACAAGGGCTGAAGCTACCGGTATTTTAGTTTGTTCTTCTAAAATATAACCACAAAATATAAAAGTGGATTTTGGCAGGGCAATTACAATTTGATTGTCCGATAAAGGCTTAAAATCTAAACCACTGTATTTATGCAAAAATTGCAGACTTAATTTTAAAGACAAAGTTTGAGGAATAGAGGGCACATAAATAGGGTCGACTACGGCATCGGCATAAGTAAAGCGACAATTGAATTTTTGCTCTAATTGTGACAAAACCGTTTTTAATGGCAGTAAATCTAATTGCTTTGACTGTGCATGCCCCGCATAAGCCAAATATAAAAATAAGACCCATAATAAATAATATTCCCGCTTAATTGGCACTGATCAGCACAATTTTATGTGTTTCATCATAACGATAGGTCAATCCGAAGGCTTCTACAAGGGCTTTAAGTGCCAATTTTAAATTATGACGCGCAAAAGCACCCGTATATAATTGGTTGGTATCAATATCTTGTGTTTTGATTTTCACCTTATATTGTTTTTCTATTGCTTGCAGCACTGTTGACAAAGGAACACTTTTAAATTGATCATCGTTGTCAAGCCATTCAGGTTTGGGTTGTAAAACCGGTATTTTTTGAATTTGCTTATGAGTGGCCTGCAAAGCTTCACCATGGGTTAACACGACTGTTTTTTTATGAATTTTAACTTTTACAACCCCTTCAAAACATCGCACTTCAAAAATTTCAGTCCCTGCTTTTACTTCAAATTCAGTCCCTACCACGCTAACGATACCGGATGGGGTATTTACATCAAAGCGTGAGCCTTTGGTCACTTTAAAAAAAGCATCACCGGACATTTTTAATTGTCGTTTTAGCTGCCATAATAATCTATTGTATGTTAATTTTGAATGAGCATTAAGCCATACAATGGAAGCATCGGGTAGCACTACTTGTTTTTTTTCAAAAGCTAAGGTTTTTATTTCAACTGTATTGGATTGGATATAAAAGTAAGCCGTTAAAGCAATTATAAAAATAGCTGCCATACGATAAAGCCAAACCGGGTTAAAATATTGACTTTCATTCTTATGGTGTTTTAAACGGGATTTTAATTCCGCATATTTTTTTTCAACTGGAAATTCAGGCGCTTTAAAACGTTTAGCCCCCTCTATAATTTTCACATTCAAATCGTAATCCGGCAATTGTTCAAAAGCCTTCTTTTCCTCTCCGGTTAACTGACCATTAAGCCATTTATAAATTAAATTTTCTTTGTCCATTTGACAGATATTCTTATATACTAAACAACTTAAGTTACAAAACTCCTGAAAATTATTTCAATTCTTGTATTTCTTTCTTAATAATTTTAAAAGCACTGTAGATTCTATATTCTACTACTTTTTGAGTAACATTGAGCATTTCGGCAATTTCTTTATGTTTTTTTCCTTCCACTTTATTCAACAAAAAAGCGACCCGTTGTTCATCGGTTAATTTACCCAAAGCCTGTTGATATTTTTGATAAAATTGGGCTTCTTCCAAAAGATATTCCGGGTTTCTATGCTCAACTTTATCAGTCACCTTTTGTTGATAATTTAACACCACTTTGTCGTGTTTAAACTTATTAAGCATTTGATTTTTGGCAACCTTAAATAAAAATCCACGGGCTTTTTCGGGGAGTACCTTTTTACAATTTTGCCACAACTTCACAAAAGATTCTTGGACCACATCGGCTATTTCGTCATGATTACCATACTTATAATACAGAAAATTATACAAATCACCGGACAATTTTTTATAGACAGCTTCAAAGATTCTTTCGACACAAAGGTTTTTCATTATATAATATAATGTATAAATTACTTTACAAAGATAAAAACTTTTTAACTTGAAGTAAGTTAAAGTAAGTTTTAAAATAATTTCAAAATAAAATAATTTTTTTTCAGGAGTTTTTGCGTTTGAGTTGTTTTATAATAAAACGCCCAAAAATGCTGCTATGAACAAAACAATCAAAATACTTATGGCTCTTTTGATTTTAAGCTTGATCACCATTTCTTGCCGTAAAGAAGTGGTTATAAATGAGACAAGTGAAAATAATCAAGGAATTACAGCCGGTAGTAAAACAGCTCAACTGATTAAAGAGGTCACTTTACATGATGGTTCATTTGACAATATCATTGACAAAGCCAATAATATAAGTATTAAAATGCCCTATACAGTTATTGTAAACGGGCAAACCATTACCATTCACACCAAAGATGATTTGGCACAAGTTGAAAATATATTAGACCAATCAGATTTTGATGTGGATACTATTCAAATTGTTTTTCCCGTTACTTTAATTTTACCTGATTACACAGAGGTCGTTGTGCATAATCAAGCAGAATTTGACGCCTATGTAGCTCAATCTACCCATGAAAATGAACCGGATGATGATATTGAATGTGTTGATTTTGTCTATCCGTTAAGCCTCCAAATTTTTAATACTATTACGGAACAAACACGTGAGATAACGGTTAATAACGATGAAGAACTGCATCATGTTTTAGCACATTTAGACGATCATGATGTATTAAATTTTCAGTTTCCAATTACCTTAAAACTTGCCGATGGCAGTGAAATAAGCCTTCACAACCTACAAGAATTATCACAAGCTATCGAACAACACCAAGATGACTGTGATGAAGATGACGATAACGATTATCATGATGACGACTGTACAGGTTGTACGACGCAATTAATAACGGGTATATTAACCGCTTGCCCTAATTGGTGGATTGACGAGTTGGATAGAAACAATACAGACTTAAGCGACAATTATGAAAATTATTATTTACACTTTTTAAGCAATGGCACCTTAAATGTAACTTACAACAGTCAAACATATATTGGCCAATGGCAAGCCCAACAATCCGGCAATCAAATTGTCTTGCAAATAAATATAACCGATCTTGCGGATCTATCAGGCAATTGGCAGGTCGAAAAAATAGAAAATGACACGCAAGAGAAAAAACTGAAATTAAGTATAGACGATCATAATAAAATGAAATTAAAAAGCAATTGTCCCTAATTAAAAACATAAAAATTAAATATAAACCCTAAAAATTAAATACCATGAAAACAACACTTAAATTATTAACTGTCCTATTGGTCTTAACTGCTTTGTCAAGTTGTAAAAAAGACCCGCAAACAGCCGAAGCTAATTTTACTATTACCGACCAAAGTACAGCAGCCAGAAGTTTTAGCAGAGTGCCTGCTCCCGTAAGTTTTACCTTTAGCAAAGCCGTGGTCGGTGTTAAAAAAGTAAAATTTGAAAGAGAAATGAATGGAGATGATCAGGATTATAAATACAAAGGTAACTATAGTTTTGATATCTTAACCGGCACCAGTACACCGCCCTTACCAACGGTCGAAATTGAACCCGGTGTTTACCACAAACTCAAAGTAAAGTTTGACAATGTCTTGCCCACCGGCAATTCCTTAGAAATTAACGGAACAGCAACTGTCGCCGGGGTTGATTTTCAATTTGAATTCACCTCAAAAGTTGATGCCGAATTCAAAATTGAAAATCCTGATGGCGTATCTGTAGATCCTGGCGATATTGTAACTTTTGCTTTACAAATTGACCTGCCAAGTTTATTCAGTGGAGTTGATTTCTCTACAGCTACTGTTGATGCTGATGGTGTAATAAGAATTAATGCCAATTCTAATGCTGATTTACAAGACATTGTTGAAAGTAATTTTGAAGATGTAATGGATTTTTGCAAACACTAATTTTATATATAATTTTAAACTCGCCCCTCTATTAAAATTAAAAAAATAGAGGGGTGATAAATTTTAATTTAAAAATGATAAGACGAAAAAAATACTGGACATTATTCATTTTACTGGGCTTTAGTTTTAGCATCAACAGTCAAATTACAGAAACAGACCATCAAATGTTTTGGGGGTCATTCGGATTGCATAAAAAACTGAGTAAAGACGTAAGTTTGAACTATTATCAAATTAATTCTTTTAACTTAAATACCGGACAAATCAATTTTATCCAATCTGATATTGGATTGAATTTAAAACTGGCCAATCATTGGTCAACCGGCATTAATTACACCCCTACATTCTCAATAGATAATATTGCCGGCAATCAACTGGTTTATCATCGATTGAGTGCAAAATTAAAATTCAGGCATAAAATTGTCCGTCATTTGTATATGAAAAATTATCTTGTTGCCGAATATCATTTTACACAACGGGCCAAATGGCAAGAGCGTTTTTACTTCCGTTTCGATTTAGAATATAAAAACAAACACAAAATGCCTTGGAAATTAAAACCCTACATTTCACAGAAATTATATTGGTATCAAAATGGCCGATTGTTGCAATATTACAACCCTAATGGTGACAAAACTCTGTTAGCTTCGCCCAACGGCTTACATGCTTACCGGCTTAAAACCGGTTTTAAGCTTTATCCGTCAGAAAAATGGTCATTTAATTTTTACTTTTTAAAACAAAAAGAATTTAATACCAAATTGTTTGGCAGCAAAGACATCAATAATTTAAATCCTAATTCAGGAAGGATCAGAAGAAGTTTTTATGACTTTAAAGTGTGGGGGCTGTCAGTTGGCTATAAACTATAATAAAATTAGCATGGAAAAGATCAAGAAAAGCATTATTACCAAAAAGGTAAAAAACTATAAAATAAATCGGAAAATTAAAAAAACTTACCAACCTAAAGCGGGTGATGTAGCTATATTCAAAATATTGTCCATTGGAAAACATAAAGCTATACAAGGTGTCAATGGTAATAATACTTATATTTTCCCCGGCGATTTAATTATGGCAACTTTTGGCACACGCTATGCTTCAAACCAATTTGAAGGTTATGTTCCGGACAAATATTACAGTCGTTATCAAATTTTGGGACAAGGTGGTGTGGTTGGTATTTTAAAATCCATGCATGAAAAATTTAAAGATATTGGCGCTACCCAAGTCAGATTGATGGGTTATGCTGTGGATGAAAACAACCAAGTTATAAACACCAAATATTATGATGAAACCCCTGTAAATTTCAATCCTTTTAAAAAATGGTCTTTTCCTATTTATCTTTCATTAGGCGCCGGAATGGATAGTGGCAAAACCACGACAGCAGCATTTGTCAGCCGTGCCCTTATGCAACAAAAAAAGAAAGTAGCTTACCTAAAACTCACCGGCACGGTATATGCCAAAGATTGTAGTTTTGTCAGAGATTGCGGCGCCGACAAAGCCATCGATTTTTCCTATTGCGGTTATCCTTCCACTTACTTATGTCAGACAGAAGAAATTTTGGATTTGTTTGAAAACTTGCTTCAAAAAATTGCGCCTGACAACCCCGATGCAGTTATTGTGGAAATAGCTGATGGGTTGTTACAGCGCGAAACCAAAGCCTTAATAAATTATAAACCATTTATGCAACTGATCGATCAGACATTTTTATCTTGCGGTGATAGCCTATCTGTTAAAAGTGGCATCGAAATTTTGGAAAAAATAGGTAAAAAACCTGTTTTGTTGTCCGGTTTATTTACTACCAGTCCCTTAATGGTAAAAGAAGTGCAAGCCATAACGGATATTCCGGTATTTACGATAGAAGATTTTATGGATAAAACCAAATTCAGCCAAGTATTTTTGCCCGTCAAATCTGAAGAAAAACTAACTGTAAATGATTTTTAAATCGGACAAAAATCTTATTTTACAATACATTAAGCAACATAAAAAAAATACTTTATTTATTGTTGGCATAGGAATTCTTGCCAATATTCTGACCATTTTAATACCGGTTAGTATTGGCAAATATTATCAATTGGTTTTTCATTTGCATCCGCATCGAGTCCGTTTTTTAAAAGTTATACCGGATAGTTGGTGGAATACAGTGCCAAAATTTTTATTGTTTTTTTTGGGTTTGATAAGTTTACGATTTTTGTTTTATTTTCTTTATGAATATCTCTTGCGTCGAGAAGCAGCCATTTTTATCAAAGAGATCAAAGATTATTTATTCCGGCATCAACTATATATCCAACCACAAATATACAAAGACCAAGGAACAGGAAAATACTTGTTACGATATTCCGGCGACATCAATAGTTTAAAAAACCTGTATGTTAAAGGGACTATACGCATCGTTATTGACAGCTTAATGATATTAATTGCCCTATGGTGGCTATACAAATTAAATCATGCCGGCGCCATTGCCATATTAGTCTTATCATTATTTTTTTACGGTGTTTTACGGCTTATAAATAAAAAAGTAGAATATTATTCCTTAAAAAAACGTAATAAAACATCCGGACAACTGGCTTTTGTCAGCAGAACCCTGCAAAGTATCCTTAATATTATCGCCCTTAATAAACAAAAGATTGAACACAAAAAATACCGTAAAAGATCTGAATATGTGAAACAAGCCAGTATAAAATACAATAAGTGGTTTGTAATTAACAAAGCTTTTATCTCATTTGTGCAGTATTTTATTTTAAGTGTTGTTTTGTATCTTTTTTTTGTTACTAAACAAACAACAAACAATGCTCAAAGCAATCTAATAAGTTTCATCCTTTTATATATCACTATTTTACCTGTCATTCGACGCATGTTTATGATTGAAACTGTTTACAAATTAGGGCATATTTCATTGCGCAAACTCAAGCACATTTTATCTTTATCACCCGAAGCAATATACGAAGGAAAAAAATTAAAAGTAAAAAATCCGGTAATACAATTTGAAAAAGTCAAATTTCCAAATGCCCAAACCGCTATCAATTTTAAAGCCTATAAACAACAACTTAACACTTTGGCATTACCTGCCAATGTATCCTCTTTGGATCTTATTCTGCCTTTACTTCGTATCCAGGAAAATTATTCAGGAAAGATTTTAATTAACAAAACAGATATCAAAGACTTTTCGCCTTATTCCGTGCGGCAAAATATTGCCATCGCCTCAACGCACTTGCCCTTTACCGGTAAAACCGTTTATGAAGCTATTACTAAAGCCCGTTCAAACAAAATCCGTTCTGCTTTAGATCAAAAATACCAAGGCTTAAAAGCTGCATTTAATTTGAATTTAAATTTAGATGACAGTATAGGTGAAAATGGGTTACAATTAACGCAATTCCAAAAAGAATTTTTGGCTTTAGCCAGAGGTTTACTTCAAGATAAACCTATCTTAATTATCGACGAATTTCCCTTACTTTCAAAAAACTATCCAAAAATTTTAGAACAGATACTGAAAGAGCAAAAGGGGACTATTTTATCTTTAAAATTGAACAACCTATAAATAAATTTAGAAGTAATATTAGCATTTCTCAGGCTTTTAATTTTTAGACCAAAATTCCATTTTATGGGGTCGTTATAATGAAACATATTTTTTTATCTTTGCATTTACTTTTAAAACTGCAAAAAAATGAAGACCTACGATTTTAATCGAATAGACCACAAGTGGCAAAAACACTGGGCTGAGAATCAAACTTTTAAAGCAGAAAACAAATCCGACAAACCCAAATATTACGTATTGGATATGTTTCCATATCCTTCCGGCGCCGGACTACACGTAGGTCATCCGCTCGGTTATATTGCCTCGGACATTTACGCTCGCTACAAGCGGCATCAAGGTTATAACGTGTTGCACCCGATGGGTTACGATTCGTTTGGGCTGCCCGCCGAACAATATGCCATATTAACGGGTCAACATCCCGCGGTAACCACCGAACAAAACATCAAGCGCTACCGCGAACAAATGGATAAAATAGGTTTTTCGTTTGATTGGTCTCGCGAGGTGCGCACATCCGACCCTAAATTTTATAAGTGGACCCAATGGATATTTTTTCAATTGTTCAAATCTTGGTATAACAACGATACCGGCAAGGCTGAACCCATTGCGGAATTAATCAAAATATTTGAAAAAGAAGGTAACAGCAACATCAATGCTGCTTGCAGTGCCGATACACCCGATTTTACCGCTGCCGAATGGCAAGCCATGACACCGCAACAAAAAGATACGATTTTACACAAATACCGTTTGACTTATTTGGCCGAAGCCGAAGTCAATTGGTGTCCTGCATTGGGCACCGTGTTGGCAAATGATGAAGTGGTTAACGGCGTTTCCGAACGCGGCGGTCATCCGGTTGAACGTAAAAAAATGCGCCAATGGATGATGCGCATCACGGCTTATGCCGAGCGCTTACTCAACGATTTAGACACAATTAACTGGCCTTCGTCTCTTAAAGAAATACAGCGAAACTGGATAGGAAAATCCGTCGGTGCCCGGATTAACTTTAAGGTTGCCGGCAGCGACCAATCTTTTGACGTCTTTACCACGCGTGCCGATACGCTTTATGGTGCCACCTTTATGGTAATGGCGCCCGAGCATGAATTGGTCGATAAGATCACCACACCGCAGCAGCGTGAAAAAGTACAAGCCTACAAAGCACAAGCCGCCCGCAAAACGGAGCGCGAACGCATGACCGAAGTTAAAAACAAAACCGGGGTGTTTACCGGAGCTTATGCCGAACATCCATTGACCGGTGAGAAAATTCCTATTTGGATAAGCGACTATGTACTTGCCGGCTATGGAACCGGTGCTATTATGGCGGTTCCGTCAGGTGACCAGCGCGATTACGAATTTGCCCGACAATTTGACATCCCGATTATCAATATTTTTGAAGGCAACGACATCAGTGAAAAAGCCAATGAAGACAAAAATGCCGTGTTGACCAATTCCGGTTTTTTAAACGGCTTGCCTGCCAAAGAGGCTATTCCTAAAATGATTGCCGAATTGGAAAAACGCGGTGTTGGTAAGGCGGAAGTCAATTACCGCCTGCGCGATGCGGTTTTTGCCCGGCAACGTTACTGGGGCGAGCCGGTGCCAATTTATTACAAAAACGGTGTGGCGATGCCAATACCCGAAAAATATCTGCCTTTGGAACTGCCCGAAGTCGAAAATTATTTACCCAAAGACGGCAAACCGCCCTTGGGCAATGCCAAAAACTGGGCTTGGGACGAACAAAATGAAAAAGTTGTGTCCAATGATTTAATCGATCAAAAAACAGTTTTCCCTATCGAATTGAATACCATGCCGGGCTGGGCCGGTAGCTCGTGGTATTTTAACCGCTATATGGACCCGCATAATGACACAGAACCATTTAGTCAAGATGCGATTAATTATTGGCAAAAAGTCGATCTATACCTCGGCGGTAGTGAACATGCCACCGGACATTTGCTTTACAGCCGTTTTTGGCAAAAATTCTTGTATGACATCAACAAAGTGCCCGAACCCGAATACAGTGTTAAATTGATTAATCAAGGCATGATTTTAGGTTATTCGGCTTTTGCTTATCGTATCAAGGGCACCAATACATTTGTATCATTGGGGTTAAAAGACCAATATGAAACCACGCCGGTTCATGTAGATGTCAATATGGTTGATGATTATGATTATTTGGATATCGAAAAATTTAAAGCTTGGCGTCCCGACTTAGCCAATGCCGAATTTATTTTGGAAGACGGAAAATATAAAGTGGGACGTGAAGTGGAAAAAATGTCCAAATCCAAATTCAATGTCGTCAATCCGGATGATATTATCGAACAATATGGTGCTGACACCTTGCGCATGTATGAAATGTTTTTGGGACCGATAGAAATAGCCAAACCTTGGAATACCGCCGGACTCAAAGGCGTGCATAATTTTTTGCGCAAGTTTTGGTCATTATTTCACAACAACGGCGTCTTCGACGTTTCGTTAGAACAACCAACCGAACAAGAATTACGCATTTTACACAAAACCATTAAAAAAGTTACCGAAGATATCGAGAATTTCTCATTCAACACAGCCGTCAGTCAATTTATGATTGCCGTCAACGAACTGGGAAAACTTAAAACCAATAAACAGCAAATTTTATCACCACTCGTGGTTTTATTGGCGCCTTTTGCACCCCACTTAGCCGAAGAATTGTGGGAAGAGCTGGGACATGATCAAAGTATTGCCTTTGAACCTTATCCGAAATATGAAGCCCGATACCTCAAAGAAAGCACCAAAACTTATCCGATAATGGTTAATGGTAAAATGCGGCACAAAATAGATTTACCGGCAAATATGGATAAAGAAAGCATCGAAAAAGCCGTGCTTGCCGATGAAAAAGTGCAAAGCATTTTGGCAGACAAAGAATTGAAAAAAGTGATTGTGGTGCCAGGAAAAATTGTGAATTTGGTGGTTTAATTTGACGGTAAACTTATAAAAATTAATCAGTGGTGCTAAAGTTTATTGGCACCACTTTTTTATAAATTGTTCCCTGTAAAAACCCGTTGTGCTTCATTATAAGCATTTTCAAAGGCTGTCATGTGCAAACCTGTTTCTATTTTATTTTGGGCAAAATAGGTTAATAATTTTTCAGTAGGCAAATTGCCAACCAACTCATCTTTGGCCATAGGACAACCGCCAAAACCTTTAATGGCACTGTCAAAACGGCGGCAACCGGCACGATAAGCGGCATCTACTTTTGCATACCAAGTATCAGGATGGGTATGCAGGTGCGCACCAAACTCAATATCCGGATATTTGGGAATTAAATACGAAAAAATTCTCCGGATACTTTGCGGATCAGCCGTACCGACTGTATCTGACAACGAAATTAAATTAACACCTAAATCACGAACCTTTACCACCCATTGTTCTACAATTTCTTCATTCCAAGGATCGCCATAAGGGTTGCCAAACCCCATTGAAAAATAAACATTGACCTTTTTATCATATTTACCTGCCAAATCCATAATTTGCTTTAGCAAATCACAAGACTCGGCAATGGTTTTGGCCGTATTTCGCATTTGAAAAATCTCAGATAACGAAAAAGGATAACCTAAATAGGTTATCTTATCAAATTTGACGGCATCATTTGCCCCACGTAAATTGGCAACTATGGCTAATAATTTTGTTGCAGTACCTGATAAATCTAAAGCCTCAACTACTTGGGCTGTATCGCGCATCTGCGGAATAGCTTTGGGCGATACAAAACTGCCGAAATCGATGGTATCAAACCCGACATTGAGCAAACTTTGTATGTAACGGATTTTATCTTGTGTCGGGATAAAATCTTTCAAACCTTGCATGGCATCACGCGGACATTCGATAAGTTTTAGATGGCTGCTCAAATTATTTATTTTAGGGAGATAAATATACAAATATTTACCAATTTTGAAGCCGCCTTGACCAAACTTTTATCTTTATTTATTTATCAAAAGATTTTTAAGAACTTATGGGTTTACGTATCTTTGTCATATTAAAAAGTTAAAACATATTATTTATGCACAATTTTACAAAATTCTTATTTTTAATTGTCATTTTCAATTTTTTATCATGCCAATCTCCTCAAAAAAAAACGACAATTTCTGTCTTTAAATATATTGTTCCGCAAGCCTCATACGTCATAAAAATAAATAAAAAGAAGGTTATCCGGCAAACTAACCCCATTGTTACAGCAACATACTTAAATCAAGCCGATAAAGATTTTTTGGCCAAATTAAACTTTAAATTGCCTTATATTATCAATATTTTACAAAATAATAGTAAAATAAAAGGTTTTGTAGCAGCAGGGAAACCGGATAATTTCAAGGCAAATTTCATCCACAAAAATGGGGAATATGAAAGTCTGCCTGTTTATGAAGAAAAATTTCATCAACAGAATTATTTTGCGACCCAACTCAATGGAATTATACTGGTGTCTAACCGGCGACTTTTGCTTGAAAATGCCATAAGAGATAAAAATTTATTAGGTCAACTATATCAAAAGCCCTCTTTCGTAAAAGGTATAAAAAGTTTAGATGAAAATGCTGATTTCAATCTTATTGTACTTACCCCAAATTTAAAACCGGATGTTTATTTCAACTCAGCCCTGAAAATTAAATGGACGGCCATTGGACATTGGTATTTTTATGACATGGTTGAAAGTCAACAACCCATTGCAACAGGCCTCTGTCTCAGTCCCGGGAATGCCGGTATATTAAACAAAGTATTTGAAAATATTGGGAGCGTTAAAGAAAATTTCGCCCAACTACTCCCCTATGCCATAGATGAAAGTATCCTTGTAACTTTTGATGATTTTGAAAAATTTTCGAAGCAACTCAGCCGTTTAAAACTCTATGCTCCAATTTCACCTATTATAAACAAGCAAAAACTAAATAGTTTAAAAGCTATTTGTTATTTTCATGAAAATAACAATAGAGCTTATATGCTTTACCTGACGGATCCTTCATCTTTAATAGGAGAAGAACCCAAAAAAATAAGGGAATTCAATAATTATGATATTTTTAAGTTTGAGTCCGGAGACTTAATTAATGCCCAATTTCAAGGGATTTTACCACAAGTAAAGCCTGAATTTTTTAGTGTGGTCGAAGGAAAATTAATTTTGACTGAAACACAAGCCTATTTAGAGAAAATTTTAAATGACTATGCAAATCATTCAACTTTAGGCCACAGCCAAACTTATCGTTCGTTACAAAATGAAATTCCGGATGATTACCACCTTGTTTTATTTAAAAACAAAACAAAAATTGGTCAACAAGTATTTATGAAAGCGCTAACTTTTAAAGTGGACAACCAATTATGTTTTTCCAACTTGGTTTTACAAAAAAACAAAGGAGATGACAGTCAAGGGCTTATAGAACAAGTTATGACTTACCCAATGCCCCAGCGTCCTACGAGCAGTCCCCAATTGGTTTTTAACCATAAAAGCAAAGCTTATAATATAATTTATCAAGATGATCAAAACCAACTAAATCTTGTTAATTTTAAAGGTCGCACTTTATGGCAAGTCCCCTTAAAAAATAAAATATCCGGTTCAATTACACCGGTAGATTTGTACCGGAACCAAAAGATTCAATATGCTTTTATAACGCCTCATAAATGGTATATTTTGGATCGGTTAGGAAGAAATGTGGATAATTTTCCAATAAAGTTCAAAACTGAAATCACAGGCGGACTAAAAGTCTTTGACTATGATCATAACCGGAAATACCGTTTTGGGATTGTACAAGGTAAATTTTTAAATTTATATGACAATAATGGCAAAAAAATTAAAGGTTTTAATTTTAAAGCCAAAGCTGCTATCGATAAATTACCGCAACATTTCAGAATCGGCAGTAAAGATTTTATAGCAGTACAAGATCGTCAGGGACAATTATATTTATTAAATCGTCGTGGACAAATTCGTATTAAAACCAATCAAAAATTTAACACCAAACGAAATGACTGGGGTGTTTATCAAAAAAAATTCGTCAATATTGATGACGATAATAACATAATTTCTATAGATTTATCCGGAAATATAAAGAAAGCAAAATTAAATCTGGGGAAAAATATTTTATCAGAAATAAAAGATAATACCTTGGCCGCCATTGCCGGTAACAAGTTGTTAATCAATAAAAAAACACAAGATTTGGATTTGGGCACCTACGGCAAACCGCATATTTATAAAACACCCGGACAAACCTATATTTTGATTGCCAATAGAGATAATAACAAAATTTACGGTTTCAATAAAAAAGGAGTGCCTTTGAAAAATTTCCCCATTATAGGACAAGAAATTTTAGATTTTAAATATGATCAAACCGGCAAGTATTTATTGGTTTTGGACAGTGCCAATAACCTATTGGTATATAAATTATAAAAACCGGCCGGATGTGGTTGCTCTGTTCATTAAATTAATTGTAAATTTGCTTTAAAACTTAAACTGATGCTAAAATTTTTACATAGCAGTTGGGCTTTTTTAGTCTTACTGATGTTTATACTTACCTTGTCAATTTATTTTTCGGGCTATGCCAAAAATAAACTATTTGATTTCAGAACCGATTTTCGTATCGCCAGCTTTACATTTATCGTACTTAGTATTCAAATAATTTTGGGCTTACTCACATGGTTTTCATCGCCCTATTTTGCCGGGTTAAAACAAGGCCATATGCCCGAATATATGCACAATGCACACGAGCGTCTGCTTGTAGTTGAACATCCCTTAATGATGATTATTGCTTGGGTTTTAACATTGATTGGTTTTTTGCGATTGAAAAAAATTACCGCCAGCAGAAAAAAATATGCTTCTATTATTTTATGGTACGGTTTGGCATTTTTGTTGATTTTGTCCCGTATTCCTTGGTCTAATTGGCTTTAAAAAAATTGTATGTTCATATCTGTTATTATCTGTACTTACAATCGTGATAAACATATTGGACGGGCTTTAAAAAGTTTGGTCAATCAAGATTTTGACCGCCGGGACTATGAAATAATTGTGGTAGATAATAATTCGACCGATCAAACAGCTGATATTATACACAATTTTAAAAAATCACACCCTGATTTTAATATTACTATTGCAAGGGAAGAGAAACAAGGCTTATCTTATGCGCGCAATAAAGGTTTAGAACTGGCCAAAGGAAAATATGTCTCCTATATAGACGACGACGGTATTGCCCGGGAAGATTATATAAAGCAAATAAAAGCCTATACCCTCAAATATCCGGACGATGTTGCTTTTGGCGGAAAAGTATTGCCCATCTATGAGAAAGGGCAAGCACCAGCTTGGATGTCACCTTATATTGAACGTATTATATCCGTAGTTGATTTGGGTGACAAAGTCAAAATACTCAATAAAACTTATCCTGTCGGCTGCAATATGTTTTTTAAAAAAAGCCTTTTTAATCAAATTGGCGGTTTTAATACTGCTTTAAAATTAAGATCTGATGATAAATATATTTTCCTTAAAATTCGTGCCGCCGGTTTTCGTATTTTATATTTACCCGAAGTCGTAGTATGGCACTTTATCGATGATTTTAGGAACAGTTTAAGTTATGTCAAAAAAATTAGTTTTCTCAATGGTCAGGCCGAATGTGTACGAATTAAAACTTTGTCAAAAAAACGAGTAAATAATTATTTCAAACGTTTGACAGATTATCTACTCAAATTAATGGCTGCTTTTATTTTATGGCTTTATTTCCTTTTAAAAGGCCAAAGTATAAAAGGCAAAGCCTTATTTTTATCTATGTGGCATTCATTAAAAGGCTTTTTAACTTGCTTTAAAAGATCTAATTAAAATGAAAATTCTTCTATTTATTCAAGATTTTATCATCAAGAGCACTCAAAGTTTGGCCAGTTTACTCAAAGTTATTATATGGAGTCGTCCGGTAAAATTGCCCAATCCACAACATCAAGAAATAGTAATATTGGGCAATGGCCCTTCATTAAAAGAATTTTTATCTACCCAATTTAATTTTTTACAAGACAAAGACCTGATGGCCGTCAATCATTTTGCCGATACAGATGCTTACTGGCAGCTCAAGCCGGCCTATTATATGATAAATGTACCTGAATTTTGGACTGATGATGTGGATGAAGATGTCCGTCAAAAAAAACTTCGATTGATTCAAAATTTAATAGAAAAAACCGATTTTCCACTTCACTTATTCTTAGGAAGCGGTGCCAAAAAATCAAAGCTTTGGCGCGATATACCTGAAAAAAATACCCATATTAAACTTTATTACATCAACCCGACACCTGTAGAAGGATTTAAATCATTTAGGTTTTTCTGTTACAAGCACCTGTGCGGGATGCCACGACCTCACAATGTCCTAATTCCTTCACTGATGACAGCCATTAATATGGGATATCATAAAATTTATTTATTAGGCGCTGATCATTCTTGGCTAAAAGACTTGTACGTGGCACCCGACAACCGTGTGTTTTTGACCCAAAAGCATTTTTATGACAGCCAAACTGCCCGCCCCGAAGTCATGAAAAAAATGGGAAAAAACCAACGGCGACTCCACGAAATTTTGCATAAATTTATGTTAAGTTTTAAAGCCTATTTTGACATTGACGATTACGCCAAAACACAAGGTAGTCACATTATTAATTTGACCCCCAATTCATACATTGATGCTTTTGAACGACAAAACCGCTAATAAAATGATCAAATTTTTATTTCTCTTTTTATTATACCTTCCCTTTTTAAGTCAAGGCCAATTTGACAATAAGCAAGCGGAAAAAGTCGATATCATTAAATATGATTTTAAAATCCATATTCATGATCGCACCGACACGATTCAAGGACAAACCAATATCTTTTTTGTGTTAAAAAAACCGGTTAAACAATTGGTTTTAAATTTTAAAAATAAGAACTCCCAAGGCAAAGGCATGCAGGTGCTCAAAGTCTTGGATAGTAAAGGAGAAGAATTAATGTATCATCACAAAAACAATCTTCTAACCATCAATGTAGAGGACTTATCAACCAAACAAGACACGTTTAAAATAAGTATAAAATATGCCGGCATTCCGGAAGATGGTTTATATATTAAAACCAACAAATATGGCAAGCGGACATTTTTTGGTGATAATTGGCCCAACAGAGCACAATATTGGCTTCCTGTTATTGACCACCCGTCGGACAAAGCACTCGTTTCCTGGCATATTTTAGCCCCCAAACATTATAAGATTATAGCTTCAGGGATTTTAAAACGCGTGATCAGTCAAACACATTATAATCGATACGACTTCGCTACCAAAGTACCATTGCCTACCAAAGTGATGGTATTTGGGGCAGCAGATTTTAATATCAAATTTTTTGACCCCTTATATTTGACCAATAAATGTGTCCCTGTCAGTAGTTGGCTCTACCAAAATAGTCCTTTAACAGGCTTTGATGATTATAAATGCTCCTTAAAAATATTGAAGTTTTATGATAGTTTGATTGGCCCTTATGCTTTTGAAAAATTAGCTAATGTACAATCTAACACACGCTTTGGCGGGATGGAAAATGCCGGTAATATTTTTTATGACGAAAATACCGTGGATGGCACTAAATCTGCAGAAAATTTAGTAGCGCATGAAGTAGCACATCAGTGGTTTGGCAATGCGGTCAGCGAAAAAAACTGGCGAGATATTTGGCTTAGCGAAGGTTTTGCGACCTATTTAACAGATGTGTACATCGAAAAGAACTATGGGCAAGAAAAAGCAAACAAACGTTTAAAACAAGAACGCCAAAAAATTATAAGATACAATCGCTTTTCCAAGCAGCCAATTGTTTATCAAGAACAGAAAAATTTATTTAAGCTACTTAACCCCAATTCATATGAAAAAGCTGCTTGGGTACTGCATATGCTCAGACAGCAGGTTGGCGATCCTGTTTTTTTTAAAATATTAGGGCAATTTTACCGGCAATATTATTTAAAAAATGCCGGCACAGAAGATTTTATACAATTAGCTGAGCAAATCTCCGGACAAAAATTAGATTGGTTTTTTGACCAATGGCTTTATAGAGCAGGTATTCCGAAGTTAAAATTTGACAAAAAATTGGCCCCAAACAACCGGCAACTCACCTTAAAAATTTCGCAAACAGGACAAGTTTATCAACTAAAAATTCCCATCCACTTATCAGATGAGAAGATGCGAGTACAAAAGGCCGTCTTGCTAAAGAAAAAGACACAATCATTTCACTTTAAACTGCCTGAAAATATGACGTTAAAGAATCTTAAATTAATCATCGACCCAAATGCAACTTTATTATTTGAAAATGAAAATTAAATGATCAGTAATCAAAAACTTAAATGGCTCATTTTTGCCGGTTTGTCACTTGTTTGGGGCAGTTCGTTTATATTGATGAAACTGGCCATGCAACACCTGACACCTACACAAGTAGGTGCTTTAAGAATGATTATTTCCGCACTTTTTTTACTGCTAATAGGTGGCAAAAAACTTAGTAAAATTACCAAAAGACAATGGCGTATTCTATTCTTTATTGCCCTTGCAGGTACTTTTATACCAACCTTTTTATTCACTTTTGCCATTCAGCATATAGACAGTGGAATTGTCGCTATACTAAATTCGTTTACGCCACTAAATACCCTGTTGATTGGTTACTTCTTTTTCCATTATATTTTTACTAAATGGCAAATTGCCGGTATAATTATCGGTATTTTAGGAACCATTTTACTTGTTGGTAGTGGCCTAAGCGATCAAACTGATGCCAATTACTGGTATGCTTTGTTAGTATTGGCTGCTACCATTGGTTATGCCATTAATGTCAATATCATCAAATTATATTTGGCCGATCTTGATACCATGAGCATTGCCGTCGGCAATTTCGCTTGGGTTTTACTGCCGGCAATTGTAGTGTTATATTATACCGGCTTTTTTCAAACAGATTTTACCCATTTACCTATTTCCGGTTCGCTGTTATATGTGGCCATACTGGCTATTTTAGGAACCGCTATAGCCATGATATACTTTAATAAATTGATTAAAATTTCTAGTCCCGTTTTTGCTTCTTCCGTTACTTATACCATCCCCATTGTCGCCCTTTTTTGGGGAATAATGGATGGAGAACATATTTCGCTATGGCAAATCGTTGCAGGGGCTATTATTCTTTTAGGTGTCTATATTACAAATCGTTAAAATCACAAAATTATGTACAAAACATGGCTACTTATCTCGTTTTTTTTATTCTTACAATGTAAAACCAACTCGCAAGCTATCTACCAAAAACAACAGGATAACAAATCTTATATTTGTTACAAAGGACAAGCATTTTCAATTAAATTTCCACAAGCGAAATATAAGTTGATAAATGCCCCTAAAGGTATGCGTTTTTATCCGAATGGCTTACTAACTTGGACACCGACCAATAATCAGGGCGGTAAATGGCATATTGAGATGGAAGATTTACAAAGTAAAAAGCTTAAAGCATTAGATATTTTAGTCAAAGGCCAAGATATTGTTTATAACGGGATTTTTGTCGATTTCATGTATGAAGGCCATGAAAACGGCACGCCAAAAGAGCCCTTTAGCGCCATTAAAAATGCTATTAAATTTCTTAAAAAACAAAATTCATCTACCCCTATTATTTACATTCGCGGTGGAAGTTACCATCAAAAAAACTATGGACAAAACCTGAATAACAAAAGTTTCATTTTTATAAAAAACTATCATGGCAAAGCAAATCGTCCCCTCACTATTACCGCGTGGGGAAATGAACATGTGACCCTTAAAAGCGATGGGCAGTCAGCTTTTACCATCCATAAAAGCGATAATATGATTATAAAAAACCTTGAGTTTGAAGGTGTGGCACAAAAAATCAAATTAAAAGAAGTAATTAATAATTGGTGGCAAACACCTAAATTTTATAAAGGCAGCGGTTTGTCTTTAAATCATGATTGTCATGACATATTGATTTCCGGTTGTGTGATTCATGACTTTCCCGGTGCCGGAATAGCGGTACATAACAGCGATGCCATTAAAATCAACCGTAATATTCTTTACAACAATGCGTGGTGGAGTATTTCCGGCACAGGCGGTGCCATTCTGAATGGCAGTAAAAATTTGTCTGAAAATAACTCTGAAATAGCCGGCAATCTCTTTCTTAATATCGAAAGTCGTGTTATTTCCCGTGTATTCTCCAAAGGATTTGCGTCTATGGTTGTGGATGAAGGAGAAGCACTGCTGGTACAAGAATACAAAGACAATGGTTTTGGCTATGACTATCAAAAACCTTATGAAGTGTATGATAATTACCTGGCTTATAATGGTAAAGGTATTACTGTGAATAAAGCAAGTCATGTCCGGATACAACACAATGCCATGTATTATTCAAAATATTTTCGCGTCGGTAGTATCAGTCAGGATGTACTCATTTCACAAAATGCCGTTGAAGTCTCCAAAGGCACCCCTTGGTTGTCAGTTAGTCATCAAAAAACAACAGGGGTAAAAGTAATGAATAATTTTTATACCAAAGGAGCTACTGTTAAATACAGTGCCAATAAGGATATCTACCTCACTAAAAACATAGCTTTAGAAAAAGTTTTTAATAACTGGCATCAACCTGTCAACATGGTAAGAAAAAATAAAGCGGGACCTTCTGCCGAAAGCTGGGTGCCAATTGGCCAATTGGTAAATTTGTATGCGCTACAGCCTAAACCATTAAAAAAGACACTTACTAAACAAGAAATTGAAAAAATGGCGGATCAAATTATCGCAGTAGCCCTACAAAAATTCCCCGGCATTCACCTGAAATGCATTCGGAGCAGCCAAAAACAAATAAAAATTGTCCTTGAAAACCTACCCGAATCTTTTGTTAAAAAAAATAATTTACCCGGAAAAAATTTCAATTTAATCTTTAAACACGGTTATCATGGACGGTTTTGTCAGTAAATATACTATATTCTCTTTATTAAAATATTTTAATAAAATATTAATCTATAAATATTTCCATGTTTAATTTAATTAAAAATTACCATTTTTTTTAATTAATTGTCCTTTATAAACATGTCTGTCGTCATTGATTTGATAAAAATAAATCCCCGGGGACAAATTAGGGAGTAACAATTGATTATTTCTAAAATTGTTATTTTGATAGATAATTTTACCTGTAAAATCAAATAAAGAAAATCTGACACCGGCTCCCCTCACGGGTAAGCGTATATTAATAATCCGGCTAAAGGGATTAGGATAAATTTTTAACTCATCATTATTTTGTTTTGCTAAGGCCGTCACATTGTCACCTGACGTATAATAAAAGGTTTTTAATTCATTATTTTCCCATTGGTTTCCAGTGGCATCCCATCTGTAAGCCGTCTGTTTTTTCAACATATGGCTAAAAAATTCATTGATCTCTTCCAAAAACTGCCAATCATTGGCGTTTTCCGGTAAGATTAAATCATTTAAGGCGTAAGCATTATCATAAACATTTTCAATCTTGTATTCATTAACCCATGCTTCGCTCTCCCAAAACTGATCAGTAGAACGTAAAATATTATGCCAAGCATCCCGGACTAATACGGTCCGGTTACTATTTAGCCATAAATTGGTCGCCACATCCCAGGTTTTTGACAAAATTTGGATCAAATAACCACTATTGTCATAAGTGTACAAAGTTTGTGTGGAATTTAACCATGAAGCTATATTAGGATCCCAAACCTTCGAAATAATTTGTTGCAAAACTTGATTGTCAAATATAAAGGTAAAATTTTCATTATTTTGCCAACTTCTTGACAAATTATCCCAAACATAAGATTTTTTTGACGCTAATTGATTAAAAGTATCGTAACTATATTCCGCTTTGAAATCTGGTTGCCAAGTGGCTGAAACGCCATCATTATTCATGATATAATAGGTTTCCGATAATAAGGTACCATCTGCATTATAAGCGAATTCTTTCTTGGCAGTATCTGCCCACGTACGGTTTTGCCATTCCGCATATTTTATAGATAAAATATCCCCTTGCTGATTGTAAGTAAAATTAATTTTAGTTTGATTTAACCTAGTGTTTTGCTGCCATTCTTTATAAATCACCTCTGATAAAAATTGATTTTGATCATACGTATTTAATGTCCGGGTTTCATTTTTCCAAACATTATTAAGTCGTTGTAAGCTAATGTGGTCGGCCACTTGAAGAAAAGCATTATAAATGAACACATCTTTGTTTGTCTCCGTATAATTTTGCATAGCCGAATCCCAAACAGCATAAACAGTACTATCGAGCTTCTGTAGATTGTTTAAAACTTGTCTGGTCGCATTATTTTTTTGGTTAAAAGGAAGATTTTGATTATTATTGAGCCGAATTTCCGGATACAAAATCAATGAATTTTGCCCGTAAAAATTAGCTACAAAAATAACCAACAAAAAAATTGTTAGTTTTATTTTCATAAAAGTTTATTTGTGTTGTTACTTTTTCAAAGAACGAAAATTATACTTTATTTACCAAAATTTTAACATTTCAGACTTCACAAAGTCGATATAATAAAAAAATCTGCCCCGACATCAGTCCGGGCAGATTCTCTTGTTTGTGTTGTATTTGTTTGTGTTAAGCTATTGCTTGTTTTTAAAGACCAATTGACCATTCTCATAATCGACCACAATAGTCGAATTAGAATTGATATTACCGGCCAATATCTCTTTGGATAAATTATTTAAAATATCTCGTTGGATAACCCGCTTAATCGGACGGGCACCAAATTCTGGATCAAATCCTTTATCGGCCAAATAATCAACTGCTCTATCGGTAAATTCGATGTTGATATTTTGTTCCTTCAGCATTTTAGCAACTTTGTTAAGCTGAATACGAACAATATCTTTCACTTCATTTTTAGAAAGTGGTTTAAACATCAAAATTTCATCAATACGGTTCAAGAATTCGGGACGTACACGTCTTTTCAATTCTTGCAAGACCTCTTCTTTGGCTTTTTCGGCAGCTTTTTCACGCTCTTCAGGGGTTTTAGCATTTTCAAATTCTTGTTGAATTTTGTCAGCGCCCATATTAGAGGTCATAATAATGATGGTGTTTTTAAAGTCAGCTGTACGACCTTTGTTATCGGTCAAACGTCCTTCATCAAGCATTTGCAACAAGATGTTAAACGTATCGGGATGTGCTTTTTCGATCTCATCGAGCAAAATAACTTGATATGGTTTACGACGCACTGCTTCGGTCAACTGACCACCTTCATCATAGCCGACATATCCCGGAGGCGCACCGACCAAGCGACTAACCGCGTGTTTCTCTTGATATTCACTCATATCGATACGGGTCATCGCTTTTTCATCGTTAAACAAATAGTTAGCCAATGCTTTGGCCAATTCGGTTTTACCCACTCCGGTTGTACCTAAGAACAAGAACGAACCAATTGGTTTATTCGGATCTTTCAATCCGGCACGGCTACGACGTACCGCATCGGCAACGGCTTTAATCGCATCTTCTTGGCCGACAACTTGGGTATGCAACTCATCTTCTAATTTCAAGAGTTTTTCTTTGTCACTTTGCAACATTTTTTGAACCGGAATGCCCGTCCATTTAGCAACTACTTCAGCAACATCTTCACCGGTAACTTCCTCTTTAATCAACGATGATTTAGATTGTTTTTCGTTCAACTCTTGTTGAGCTTTAGCCAATTTGTCTTCTAATTCTTTGAGTTTACCGTAACGAATTTCGGCTACTTTACCGTAATCACCTTCTCGTTCGGCTTGCTCAGCTTCAAATTTGGTTTGATCAATTTCTTTTTTGATGTTTTGGATATTATCTACCAAATCTTTTTCTTCTTTCCATTTGGTGTAGATTTGGTTACGTTGTTCCTTCAGTTCGGCTAATTCTTTCTCAAGTTCTTTAATTTTTTCTTCATCTTTCTCACGTTTGATAGCAGCCAACTCAATTTCCAATTGCATAATTTTACGATCCAATTTATCGAGTTCTTCCGGTTTGGAATTGATTTCCATACGCAATTTACTGGCTGCTTCGTCCATCAAGTCAATAGCTTTATCGGGTAAAAATCGATCCGAAATATAACGACTTGATAATTCTACAGCATTAATAATGGCATCATCCTTAATACGCACTTTGTGGTGTTGTTCGTATTTATCCTTGATACCACGCAAAATAGAAATAGCTGACTCTTGATCAGGCTCATCGACCATAACTTTTTGGAAACGGCGTTCCAAAGCTTTGTCTTTCTCAAAGTGTTTTTGGTATTCGTCCAAAGTCGTAGCACCAATGGTTCGGAGTTCACCACGCGCCAAGGCGGGTTTTAAAATATTAGCGGCATCCATCGCGCCTTGACCACCACCGGCACCAACTAATGTATGAATTTCGTCGATAAATAATATAATATTACCGTCAGATTTTTTTACTTCATTAACGACCGATTTCAAACGTTCTTCAAATTCGCCTTTGTATTTAGCCCCTGCCATTAAGGCACCCATGTCTAATGAATAAATTTGTTTATCTTTCAAATTATCAGGGACATCACCCTTGGCTATACGGTGTGCCAAACCTTCGACGATAGCGGTTTTACCGGTTCCGGGTTCACCGACTAAAATCGGGTTGTTTTTAGTACGACGTGACAAAATTTGTAAGACACGGCGTATTTCTTGGTCACGACCAATAACCGGATCCAACTTACCTTCGCGGGCTAATTTGGTCAAATTAATAGCGTATTTTTCTAAAGCTTGATATGTATCTTCTTGGCTTTGTGAGGTTACTCTGTTTCCTTTTCGGATTTCTTGAATAGCCGCTTCCAAAGCTTTACGGGTTACACCCATTTCTTTTAACATGCGAGAGACATCATCACCGCTGTCAAAAATGGCAAGTAATAAATGTTCAATAGATACATAATCATCGTTCATTTTCTCTGCCAAATTGAGTGCATCGGTCAAAGTTTTCGATGCTGTTCTGGATAATTGCGGTTGTGCCCCACCATGTTGCTTGGGCAATGAGTTTATATATTGATCTATTTTTTGTTTAAATAAATTAACATCAACACCAACTTTTTTCAAAATATGGGGTGTGACATTTTCATCCACTTCGAGGATGGCTTTCATTAAATGTGCATTTTCAATTTGCGGATTACCTAATCCTTGGGCAATCTGCAAAGCCTTCTGCACTGCCTCTTGGGATTTTATGGTAAATTTGTCAAAATTCATAGTTATTATTTTTTTATAGGTTAATAAATTATTTTTGTTCGTCCTACAAGTTACAAAATTTATTCCCAATTTACAAAAATGACAAAAAAGCATAAAAAACGCTATTTTACTGATTTTTTGTCTGGTTTGCTGTCAAAAAGACGTGTTTTATTGTGATTTTTTAATATTTTTTATTTTAATAGCCATCTTATTTCATGCGTTTAATGATTGAAAAAGGATTTACTGTCAAACGGACAGATAAATTGTCTCCAAAATGAGGATAAGCATATGCTCCTAAACGGTAATAAAAACCTAAGCCTAAATTGGCCCATAATTGTCTAAATTCCACACCGGTCTCATAATAAATTTTGTCCAAAGACTTTATGCCGGTATATTTATTGTCATCATAGCTTAACCCAAAAGCAGCTGCCCCCAGCAACCTCACATCTATGTTTTTTTTAGCCCATAATTTAAGTTGTGTAAATGTATGTTGCAGGTGAATACTTGTGACAAAATTGTCGACAAATTCTAAATCTTTCATGGTTTCAAATGCAAAAGCTTTACTTAAATTGAATCGTTGCAACGGATTGGCAGCTTCATAGTCATTGGTAACCGGCATAAATAATTTATCGATACCGGCACCTTGAGAAGCTAAACCCAAGCGCAAATACAATTCGGTATAATCCAGATTAACATATTTTTTTTTGATATAACTTTGAAAATCGATACGATAATAATCGACATGGTTCATTTGCCATTGCGGGATATTTTTTTCAAAATTGATATAGAATTTAGGATAGCCGTCTTTAAGCAATTTACGTCCTTCTGGCGCTAAATAGTATTGGCTAAATGGAGTGATTTCGAAGTCTAGCGTATAAAAAAACAAATCTTTTTGAGGAAATTCTATTCGTCCACGGTGGAAAGGAATAGGATATTTTGTGTTTATATACGTCTTAGACAAGCCTGTGTTCAGTTTAAAATTTGGATTTAACAAATGGGTGACACTTAAGCCGGCTGTTCGGTGATGATAAAATTTATCATCGGCATAATGATGCATTTTACTGAGGATATAACGTCCCTTATAGGATCTAAAGGCAGCAGACTTTTCCAAATCATCTGTGTAAGAAACCTTAATGTACGTTTGTGTCAAGTGCCGTAGTTTAAAACTTAAACTGCCACTGTATTTCAGTTGTTTATCTTTAAAACCGTATGCCGTATAAGCAGCAATCTGCCATTTATCAGAAAATTGTTCATTGGTTTGCACATTCATTTTTAAACGTATGCCTTCGTACCGGTTATAATCTATCAAATCGATTAGATCTAAATCCAAATGGTCGGTTAGGGGAAAATAGCCATAGGCCAAACTTTTATATTTATGAATATGATAATCTATTTTTTCTTTTTCGCCTATTGAATCGATAAAACGATAAGTCCGTAATTCTTTTGGGGTATATGGTTTATGACGTAAATTTTCCCAAAATTGACGACTACGTTGAGTTGCCAAAGGCGAAACCTGCAAATTAAAACTGATTTTATCAGGATAATTTTTCCCTATTAAAACATCAAAAAAATGTATGCTTGTATGGGCATAAGTATAATCTAAAGTATTTTTCTGCCGGGTATAATGTAAAGAATCGCCATGCTTATCAACAAGGATGGAATCTGTTTGCTGTTCCATTATCTGAATTTGATTGCCGATATTAAGCATATTTTTTTGGTCGGCTTTTTTAATAGTCATAGTAATATCGGCAGGAAACCAAATATTTTGAATTGGGTAATATTTAAAATCATAGATGACGCGAAATTGATAGGCTTTATAAGTGTTTAAACTAAATTTTGCAATAGCCAAGGATTGCTTATCCAAATAAATTCTGCCGGAAATTAATGGTTTTTGGGTATTTCTATAATTGACTACTATTACCGGCCGGTTTTGCAGATGAATAGTATCTTCAATCTCATACTTATAAGTTTTAAAAGAGGCTTTAGCTAAAGGACCAATATACGAGTTAAATAAAAAATTGTAGCGGTCATTGTAAATATTTTGCCCCGACATTTGTAAGGCTATCAATTCATACAAAGGTTTTTTAAGTCCTGCCGTTCTGGTAGCTATAACTTTGGTTTTTTCCCCCCCCTTTTGTCCGTTAACCTTAGCAATACTTTCAAGAAGCCATAAATATTTACCGGTAGTTTCTTTTTTAAACTTTATTAAAGTGGAATCTATTTTAAAAAATTGACCATTTTTATAAACCGTATCCAATTTGCCCGGAATTTTATCTGCTTCGCCTGCCACAACAAATTTCAAATATTTGGTAAAAGCATATTTATGAAGTTTGTATTGATAATTATTTTGTGGTTTTAGCTTTATGGCTTTTTTCATCAATTTAATGGCAGGATTAATATATTTTCCATTGATAACAACTGAACGCAACTGCTCAGAAGAGGCTTGTAAATAAATTTTATAAAAGTTGGTTTGAGGATTTATATTGACTCTTTTGGAGTGATAACCGATATAACTTACAGAAAAATATTTACAATCTTTAGGTATCGATATTTCAAATTGTCCATCAAAGTTAGAAACAGTTCCAACATGCTTACTTATAACAATGTTGGCAAATGCTAAAGGTGCACCGGTTTGCGCATCCATAACTTGTCCTTTAATAAAATGTTGTGCATTTAAATAAGAAAAACAAAGCAAAGAGAGTAGGAATAATGAGTATTTCATAAGCAATTTTCTATCGCTTAAAAATAGTCAAAATTAAAATTCAGATTAAAACTCAGTACATATTTAACATTTTCTTTAAGAAAAATTGAAATTTGACAGAAATTTAGAAACAATCAAATTGAAGTTAAAAAAACTAAAAAACGCAGGCAACTTAATTGCAAAATGCTGTATTTCAGCACAGTATAAAACACTCGAAATCTTCCATAAAGACAACTTAAAATTATAATGACATAAATCTGTTTGTGTTCATACCTTATAAATACAAGCTTTTCAGCACATTTTAAAAATTTTTAAAAAAAAATATTATATTTGCAATGTTAATATAGTAATTTATAAAATTTCACGATTATGAACAAATCTCAATTAGTTGATGCCATGGCACAAGATGCCGGTATTTCTAAAGCCGCTGCAAAAAAAGCTTTGGAATCATTTTTAGAAAATGTTGAAAAAGCTTTAAAAGACGGTGATAAAGTCTCACTTATAGGCTTTGGCACTTTTTCTGTCCAAACCCGTAAAGCCCGTGAAGGTCGAAATCCTGCAACCGGAAAACCTATTTCCATACCTGCTAAAAACGTTGTTAAGTTTAAAGCCGGTTCAGAATTAGCCAATTCTGTGAACTAAAAAATTTTTAAATTTAAAAAATTTGAAGCCGTTTTTTAGAACGGCTTTTTTTATGATTAAAAATTTAAAATTGGTATCATTTTTGAGACAAACATATTATAAACAAACAAACATGGAAATTTCAAGCGGAAAATTATTAATTGCAACACCGGAACTATTGATGGATCATATTTTTAATCAGTCTGTTCTGTTACTGACAGAACATAATGATAAAGGAAGTATGGCTTTTACGGTTAATAAACCTTTGGCTCTAAGATTAAACGATATTTTTGAAGATATTCCGGCCAATATACAACTGTGGAATGGTGGGCCGGTCGAAACCGGAAATATGTTTTACATACATAATAAACCCGATTTAATCCCTTTTTCCATCCCTTTTGATGCGAAAAAAAACTTACATATTGGCGGCGATTTTGAAGTCATAAAAAAACTTTTACAGGATAAAATTATCGATGACCGTCATATAAAATTTTTTCTGGGTTACAGTGGTTGGGCGCCGGGCCAATTAGCAAGAGAAATAAAAGAAAAAGCCTGGTTTGTCACGCCAAATGATATTGATTTGTTCCGTGTAAACCCTAAAGATGTTTGGAAAGAAAAAATAGTATCAGTCAATCCGAATAACATTATTTGGAAAAACGCCCCTTTAAATCCCCATTTAAACTAAAAAAGCTGCCTTTTTGGCAGCTTTTTAATGATTTATTTTATGCAATCGTTATTTTTTATGGGCTAAATAATCGGCCACACCTTCAAACGTAGGTGCTAAAGCTTCTTGTCCTTCTTCCCAATTAGCAGGACAAACTTCACCATATTTTTGCAAATGTGTTAAAGCATCTATTAAACGTAAAACTTCTTTGACACTACGACCTAAACCTAAATTATTAACCAGTTCGTGTTGTACAACGCCATCTTCATCAATTAAGAATAATCCGCGAAAAGCAACCGGTTCACCTTCAAAAGCCATTTCACCATTTTCATCTATCACATACTCCCCCCCCAAAACATTATATTTCATTGAAATGGTTTTGTCCAAATCAGCTACCAAAGGGTATTTAACACCTTGAATACCTCCTTTTTCCTGCGGGGTATTTAACCATGCCCAATGGGAAAATTGAGAATCGATAGAACAACCGACAACGGCGGTATTTCTTTTCTTAAACTCTTCTATTTGCTCTTGAAAAGCAATAATTTCGGTGGGACAAACAAAGGTAAAATCCAAAGGATAGAAAAAGAAAACGACTTTTTGCCCTTTAAATTGTTCCAACGAAAAATTTTCTTGAAATTCACCTCCATTTACAACAGCTACTGCTTTAAAATCGGGTGCTTTTTTTCCTACTAAACTCATAATTTTTATTTTTAAAATTTATAACACAAAATTACGTAATGAATGTTACTAAATCCCTTTAAAATTATAAATGTATTTTATTTTTAAATAAAGAAACATTATACAAATGAAAAAAACTGCTTCATTTTTTTATGAAACAGTCTTTCATTATGCCTTACCAAATTTTAACACGTTCTTCCGGAGCTATGTACATTTTGTCCCCTTTTTTAACATCAAATGCTTTGTAAAATGCCTCTACATTTTTTAAAGGTTGTACCGCACGTACCTGCCCGGGACTATGCGGATCGGTTTTGATCTGTTTTTTCAAAGCTTCTTCTCTCGATTTAGTCCGCCAAACGGTTGCCCAAGACATAAAAAATCGTTGTTCGGGGGTAAAACCTTGAATTTTTCCCGGCTTGCCATGGTCTTTATAATAATCTTGTAAAGCCGTATAAGCAGCATTGATACCACCCAAATCGCCAATATTTTCACCCGAGGTAAATTCACCATTGACGAAAACACCCGGTAAAACTTCAATTTTACTATACTGATCTGCCAATTTTTTGACCAATTTATTAAATTTTTGAAAATCCTCTTTGGTCCACCAGTTTTCAAAATTACCTTCAGCATTAAATTTTGCTCCTTGATCATCGAAGCCATGTGAAATTTCATGACCGATAACCGCCCCCATACCACCATAATTGACGGCTTCATCTGCTTTATAATCATAAAACGGCGCTTGTAAAATGGCTGCCGGAAAAACTATTTCGTTATAAGAAGGGTTGTAATAGGCATTAACTATTTGCGGTGGCATACCCCATTCGGTTTTATCTACCGGTTTTTTTAATTTGGCTATATTTTCATCAAAATTCCATTTGGAAACAGCCAAACTATTGTCAAAATAAGTCCCGCCTTCTTTAGGTGATTTGATGTTTAATTGACTATAATCTTTCCACTTATCCGGATATCCGATTTTAATTTGTAATTTATTGACCTTATCAATGGCTTTTTTCTTGGTTTCGTCACTCATCCAGGGCAACTGACTGATCCGTTCTTTGTATGCTTTTTGCAAATAGGTAATCATTTCACGCGCTTTCTTTTTGGCTTCGGGGGGAAAATATTTGTTCACATACAATTTGCCAACCGCTTCGCCTATAGACCAATTTACAGTCGATAAAGCACGTTCATCTAAAGGTTTACGTTCTTTCTGACCACTTAGGCTTTTTCCGTAAAAGTCCCAATTGGCATTAGAAACTTGCGTAGACAAAGTCCCCGCTGCACCTCTAAAAGTATTCCACGTCAAATAATCTTTTATGGCTTGCACGGGTTCGTTTTTAAATACTTCGTTAAAGGTTTTCATATAATCCGGTTGGCTCACAACCAAACTATCTACATTTATATTCAAGCCTTTTAAATAGGCTTTCATATCAAAATCAGGTGTCAACTTTTGCAATTCGTCAACTGACATTGGATTGTATGTATTCTCGGGTTTGCGTCGTTCTTCTTTGGTCAATTTAGCTTTGGCCAATTTCGTTTCAATCCGCATAATATTATCTTGTGCCCTTGCAATTTCTCCTGGGGTCTTGCCCAAAAATTGTAACATTTTACCGATATGCGCTTTATATTGTTCTCGTATTTTTTTGGCATCGTTATCTTGTGAGACATAATAATCTCTTTCGGGCAAACCTGCCCCTGCCGGATACATATATAAGACATTTTTATTACTGTCTTTCATATCGGCATGCACACTTATGCCAAAAAAAGCTGAAGACAAAATTGGCTCGGCTTTTTGCATAAACCCGGCTACTTCGGCTTTGTTTTTAATCTGATCTATTTGCTTGATATAAGGCATTACCGGTTTGACCCCGGCAGCATTGCGCCCTGTCGTATCCATAATAGAAGCAAAATAATCAAGCGCCTTGCGTTCGTCAGTCCCCTTGGGATAAGACGCATTTTTTTGTGCTTCATTTAGCACGGCCAATGTATTCCGATCGGTTTTTTTGCGCAACTCATCAAAACTACCCCACCGGCTGCGATCTGCCGGTATTTTGGTCTTTTTCATCCAGGTTCCATTCACGAAATTATAAAAATCATCTTGCGGTCTGACTGTCGTATCCATATTTTTTAAATTTAATCCCGTTTCCTCTTTTGTTTCTTCTTTTTGATACTTGGAGCTTGATTTTTGCCGGCAACTAACCGAAAGCAATAAAATAGCCCCTAATAAAATAGACGTTTTTTTCATAGAATTTACTTTTAGTAAACAAAAATACATCGAAATTAGTTTTTAGTGTGTTAAAGATTTGTTATTTTGCAAAATAACTAATTCCCATTATAAATAACTTTTTAAGTTGAACAATATTGAACAAATAAATCAGTTTATTTAAGTAAATTTGACCTTTATTTCAAAACTACTCATAAGTGAAAAAAAAGAAAGCACTGATTACGGGCGTCACCGGACAAGACGGCGCTTATTTGAGTGAATTTTTGCTCAACAAAGGCTATGAAGTTCATGGTATTAAAAGACGTTCCTCTTTATTTAATACCGACCGGATAGACCATTTATACGAAGATCCGCATCAACCGGACAGAAATTTTATTTTACATTATGGTGATTTAACCGACAGCACTAATCTTATCAGAATTATTCAAGAAGTGCAACCCGATGAAATTTACAATTTGGGGGCGATGAGTCATGTGCAAGTTTCTTTCGAAATGCCGGAATATACAGCTGATGCGGATGGACTCGGGACTTTACGGATTTTAGAAGCAGTCAGAATTTTAGGACTGACCGGTAAAACTAAAATTTATCAAGCTTCTACTTCCGAACTTTTTGGCAAGGTACAAGAGGTGCCACAGTCGGAGAAAACCCCTTTTTACCCGCGCAGTCCTTATGCCGTAGCCAAACTTTATGCTTACTGGATTACCGTTAACTATCGCGAAGCCTATAATATGTTTGCCTCAAACGGCATCTTATTTAATCATGAATCGCCTTTGCGGGGAGAGACATTTGTCAGCCGTAAAATTACCAGAGCAGCCGCTAAAATAGTTTTAGGACTGCAAGATACACTATACCTTGGCAACTTAGATGCCAAAAGAGATTGGGGGCATGCCAAAGATTATGTGCGGATGATGTGGATGATTTTACAACATGACCAACCCGATGATTGGGTTATTGCAACGGGCATGACTACAACCGTCAGAGATTTCGCCCGTAAAGTTTTTGAAAATTTAGGAATTGAACTCGAATTTGAAGGCGAAGGTATTAATGAAGTCGGGAAAGTGAAAAAATGCCATCAGCCCGAGTATCAACTACCGGAAGGCAAAACCGTCATCAAAGTGGATGAACGCTATTTTAGACCGACCGAAGTTGATTTGTTAATTGGGGATTATAGCAAAGCCAAAGAAAAACTCGGTTGGGAGCCGGAATATAGCTTGGACGATTTGATTAAAGAAATGACTTTTTCTGATTTAGAATTGATAAAAAAAGAAAAATTGCTAAAAGATAACGGTTATAAAATTCCTCGAAATTTTGAATAATGGAAAAGAAAGCGCGCATATATGTAGCCGGACATACCGGATTAGTCGGTAGTGCCTTGGTTAAAACCTTGAAACAAAAAGGCTATCAAAATCTTATTTTAAAAACGCATAAAGAACTGGATTTAACGGACAGTATTGCGGTAGAACAGTTTTTTAAAACCGAACAACCGGAATATGTTTTTTTGGCAGCAGCCAAAGTAGGCGGGATTATGGCCAATCATTTGCAACGCGCCGATTTTATCTATCAAAATTTGATGATTCAAAATAATGTCATTCATCAAAGCTACCGGCACAAGGTGAAAAAATTATTGTTCTTAGGCAGCACTTGTATTTATCCGAAGGAAGCGCCGCAACCCATGCCAGAAGACAGCTTGCTGACCGGTCCGTTGGAATATACCAATGAACCTTATGCCATTGCCAAAATTGCCGGTATAAAAATGGTTGAAAGTTATAATTTGCAATATAATACCAATTTTTTATCGGTCATGCCGACCAATTTATATGGGCCGAATGATAATTTCGATTTGGAAAAATCGCATGTATTGCCGGCTTTGATTCGTAAAATACACTTGGGAAAAGCACTGGAAAATAATGACTGGAAAGCCATTAGAAAAGATTTGAAACAATTGCCGGTTGAATCGATTGGTGAGCAAGCAAGTGAAGCAGAAATTTTGGCTGTCCTGTCTAAATACGGTATTGAAAAAAAACAAGATAAAGTCGCCATTGAAATATGGGGTAGCGGCACACCCAGAAGAGAATTTTTATGGTCGGAAGATATGGCGGATGCCTGTGTATTTTTAATGGAAAATATCGATTTTAAAGATGTGGTCAAACAACAATTTGGTATAGATAATATTGATCCTAAACGATTTACACCCGAAATACGCAATACACATATCAATATCGGCACGGGTAAAGACATTTCCATAAAAGATGTGGCTTATTTAATTAAGGATATTCTCGGATTTAAAGGCGATTTTTATTTTAATACCCAAAAGCCGGATGGCACGCTTATCAAACTAACCGATCCATCTAAATTGAACCAATTGGGTTGGAAACATAAAGTAGGATTGGAAGAAGGAATTGCTAAAATTTACGAGTGGTATTTAAAACAATAAGTTTTGATAAAAAAAATAAAGGAAAGCAGAAAGGACAATAAAGTATTGAGTAATTATATTTACTTACTTTTAATACAAGGCACTAATTTTATTTTGCCGCTTATTACCTTTCCTTATTTGGTTAGAACGCTTCATCTTGAAAAATACGGGGTGGTGATGATGGCGGGTTCGCTTATGGTTTTTATGAATATTTTTGTCGATTTTGGCTTTAATATCAGTGCCACAAGAGAAGTGTCCATTATACGAAACGACAAAAAAAAATTGTCCGCCTTTTATTGGAATGTTTTTTACACCAAACTTATCTTATTATTTATCAGTTTTATCATTTTGTACCTATTGACGCTGATAGTGCCTAAATTGCAATCTGAAAGGCAGGTTTTTCTTTTAAGCTTTGGTGTGGTCATAGGTCAAAATATTTTTCCGGCTTGGTTTTTCCAAGGTATTGAAAAAATGAAAGTTATCACCTTAATGAATGTTTTGGCAAAGATCATATTTGCCATTGCCATATTTCTATTTATCAAATTGCCGGCGCAATATATTTTTGTTCCGGTTTTAAATAGTCTTGGTTTTTTGATTGCCGGCACTTTGGGTTTTTTGATAAGTTTGCGATATATCCATTACATTAAGCCGCAAAAGTCCGTTATGAAAAGTTTTTTTGGTGAAAATAAAAGTTTAATTGCCTCAAACTTTGCGACCAGTATTTATACGTCCGGTAATACTTTTATTTTAGGTTTAATCGGCGGAGATGAAATGGCCGGTATCTATTCGAGCATGGAAAAACTGGTAATGGCATTCAAAACACTTTACACCCCTTTGTATCAAGCTATGTTTCCTTGGTTGGCATCAAAACCCAAAGAAAAAATCATACAATTTATAGAATACCTCAAAAAACCGGTGGCTTTATCAGGTTTGCTGATTTTCCTTTTGATTTTTATATTTGCCAATCTTATTTTAAACATAGTCTATAACAACAAAGTAATTACAAGCTATAGTAATGTTTTTAGAATATTGGGATTAATCGCCTTTTTTGCTGCTTTAAATATGATGTATGTCTCACTTGCTTTCCCGGCTTTAAAAAAATATAATTATCGAATGATCCCCATGGTAACCGGTGGTGTTATCAATTTTATTTTAGCTGTGGCAGGTGCTTATTTGTTTGGTATTTACGGAGTGGCTGTTGCAGTTGTTTTGGCAGAATTGTCCATCTTGTTGATGGCAAATTATTATTTTAAAAAACTTTAAAAAATCCGGAGAATGAAAAAATTAATTATTATACAAACGGCTGCACCGGATTATAGAAATCTTTTTTATGAAAGATTAAAAAATGTTTTAAAAGACCGGTTTGAATTATATGCCGGCAGCGAGAGTTTTGAAAAAAGCATCAAAACCCAATCAAAACTTCATAAAGAAGTAAATAATCACTTTTTATTGAAGCGTAAATTCTTATTTCAAACCAAAATTTGGCATTTGCTTTTTAAAAATGATGTGGTTGTTTTAGAAATGAATCCGAGAATTTTGTCAAATTGGTTATTTTTAATCATCAGAAAAATACTATCTAAACCAACTGTATTGTGGGGACACGCTTGGCCCCGGAACGGCAAACAGGCTAAAAGTGATATTTTGCGGCATTGGATGCGCAAATTGGGCGATAAAATTGTAGTTTACACACACCAACAAAAAAAAGAATTGCAAGAAAAAATGCCCGACAAAGACATTATAGCAGCACCCAATGCTTTGTTAAAAAGTGAAAGCATGGTAAGCAAACCTAATACATCCGCCAAAAATTTGATTTATGTAGGCAGATTAGTGGCGGCTAAAAAAGTGTTTTTTTTGGTCAAAGCTTTCCATCATGCTTTAGATCTGATTCCGGAAGATGCCAAACTCATTATAGTAGGCGATGGCGAAGAAAAAGAAAACATACAGCAATATATAAATAAGCATAATTTGGCCAAACGCATTCAATTATTGGGCCATATCAGTGATTATAACACCTTAAAAGAACTCTATCATGAGGCATTATTTAGTGTTTCACCGGGTTATGTGGGATTATCTATCACCCAAAGTTTGGGATTTGGTGTACCGATGCTTATATCAAAAGATGAAAATCATTCCCCCGAAATTGAAGCGGTGAGAGAAGGCGAAAATGCGCTGTTTTTTAAGACGGATAATATGGATGATTTTGCTCAAAAATTACAATCGATATACCAATCGAGAGAAGAGTGGCTGAAAAAACGGGAAAAAATTGTCGATTTTTGCCAAAAAAACTATTCGGTAGAGGCAATGGCTGAAACTTTTATTGATTTAATAAAATGATTTTTACGATCTACATATTATTCACAATAGCATTTTTCTTATTGCTAAATTTTTTATTCAAAACACTTTTTCATAAAGGCTTTACTTTTAAATTAGGCTTGGCATTTGGGGTGTTATATTTTATTTTTATTCCGGTTGGCATTTTGCTTTTGACGGGAAAAGTTAATCTAGTCAAAACAGATTTTGGCATTACTACATTGACAGATGTTTTTTTAAAAAAAGACACCAAAGCCTCATTAATTCTAATTTCATATATCTTTTCTTTAATTTTTTACCTGTATTTTTTTAAAATAAAAGACTACAAAAAAAATAAAGCATTTACCCCAAAGTTAAAACAATATTTCATTGTATATTTTGCTTCCTTATTCATTATTTTAGTTGGTTCGGGACTTTTAAAAGGGGGCAATTGGTATGAAGCACGATATTCATTTATGGTTAAAAACGGCGCCTTGGCAATCTTACTTTTATTTGTTATAAATGCAGCAAAAATTTTAATTATTTCAAGTATTATTTATTTATGGACCAGTGGTAAACTAAATTTTAAATTATTTTTATTATACATCATTAGTTTTACTTTGTTTGATATGATTGTGTCAGGAAACAGAATATATCTATTTTCTACCTTTGTAATTGTAGGTTTAATTTTTTTAAAAAGATATCCCTTAAAAATTTTGATTAGCTTACCCTTTCTGGTACCACTCATTTATTATATAGGTTATTTTGCCTCTCTATTCAGACATATGAGGGCACCACTTTTTGCAAAAGGAATACCTACTTTTGAGGTTTTTAAAAGCACCTTTGCCAGGGCAGTCCGGTTGGACCCACCTAATCTCACGTCATTCTTCTTAAACATTTCCGAATCTGTAAATTTTAACGTAATATATAATATTATAAATCATTATGATAAAAGCCTTTACGGCGCCACCTATTTCAAAATTTTTGTATATTTTGTCCCTCGCTCGATGTGGGCACACAAGCCGGAAAGTATCACCAAAATAACAGCCGATTTTTTTGGTTCAGCCTCATTGGTAACAACTATATTTGGCGAGCTGCAAATGAATTTTTCTTATTTGGGTATTTTTTTATTACCCTTAATTCTTTTTCTGACAGAATCCCTCCTATCATATTTTAAATATAATAGTCCGGTTTTTAACTATATACTTTTTATAATGGGCTTATTATTTTTCAGAATGCCATTTTCAGATGAACTGCTCACCTATTTAATTTTAGTATTTATGGTGTATGTCTTCAATGTTAAATTTGTTTTTAAAAAAGCTTATGACAACACGATTAAAAAGAAAGTTTATTGAATGGGCATTGTTATTTTTTGCCTTTTTCCCGATTATACCCAATTCTATCAAAGGACTTCCCGTCATCCTTTTATTATTGGCAGCTCTTCCTTTTTTTGATAAGAAAAAGATCAATTTTAAATTATTCATCATTTATTCATTTTTATATTTTTTATATCTCATTTCATTAGGCTATACTTCAAATATCTCATTTGCATTAAAAAAACTTGAAACAGGCTTATCTATTTTGGTTCTCCCTTTGATTTTCTTTATATTGGCCCCTGATTACCATATAAAAACTAAGTTAAAACTTTTATTTATAAGATTATTTGTTTTTTCTACCACTATTTTTTCTATGCTTTCAATGCTGGCCATTGTCCTTGACCATAAAACGGCCTATTACAAAAATTTTTATTCTAATAAATATAGAATTGTTGTTGAAAAACTACCCTTAATTGGACAACATCCGATTTATGCTTCGTTATTTTCAGCTATTGCCATATTATTCACCATGTATCTATACAACAAAGAAAAAAAAACTTATCAATTAATTTTATTAGGCATAAATTCTATTTTCTTATTGATGTTATCAAGTAAAGGTGTGATTATTTCCTTAATGATTCTGTTTTTTGTCTATATATTTTTCAGGAACAACATTCAGCGGACGAAAAAAATCTTCCTCTTAGCTTCTTTTTTTATAATGATTAGTCTGATTTTTATGTCAAACAGACGAATGAAAGAATTATTAAAACCCGAAACCTATAATAAAGTAAACACAAATTATTCCAATAGTTATAGAATTGCCATAATAGATTGTTCAATTAAAGCCATTAAAAAAAATTGGTTAATTGGATATGGTGTCGGTGATGCACAAGACATTTTAAATGCTTGTTATATAAATAAAAGTAAATTTCTACTGCAAAAAACTTACAATTCACATAACCAATATTTTGACATATGGTTAAAAACAGGCATCTTAGGTTTAATATATTTTTTATTTTTCATCGCCTATATTACATATATCAGCTATAAAAATAAAAATTATCTGCTTACGGCCATAATTTTATTATTTTCTATTAATTTTCTATTTGAAAATATTCTCGACAGGCAATCAGGCGTTATATTGTTTTATTTTTTGATTATTTTTTTAATGGCCAACACTAAACCGGAAACCAAAGTTTTAAATTGACTAGTTTGATGTTTTTTTCTACCTATTTATAGTAAATTAAACAGGTGTAAAAATACAACATTTAATAAAAATGTAACTTTTGTTTTGTTTAAATCTTATCTTTGTAATTCAACCAAAATAATTTTGAACGACAGCTATGAAAATATTACATGTTTTGGAAGATTATTCAGTCCATAGTGGAGGTATCCGCACAGTTGTAAAAGAATTGAACCAAAAGCTAAATCAAGCTAATATAGACTCTTATATCCTCTCTTCCAAAAAGGAAAAAGATGATGAAATTTTTTTAGTAGAAACCGGCAAACCATGGCTATATTCAAAACAATGGGCAGAAGAATTGAATGAAATTTACATAAAAAACAATATCGATATAATTCATATCCATGGGGTCTGGATGTATCCACAATATATAGCTGCCAAATTTGCAATTCAGCACCAAATTCCTTTCCTATTGACCCCACATGGGATGTATGAACCTTTTTTATGGAACAAAAGTAAATTAAAGAAAAAGATTTATTTTAATTTACTGTCAAAACCTGTTTTTTCAAAAGCTGATGCAATTCATGCTATTACCTTTGATGAAAAAAATAATTTAAAAAAATTGTTTAAAAACTCTAATATTATTGAAATTCCAAATTTAATTGACCAAAATAATTTTAAAGAGATAA
>Ga0256831_1000034_pt1 | contig 63765 bp, 67 predicted proteins | sample 132544metaG_FD_189087 | JGI IMG/M metagenome (GOLD analysis project Ga0256831, IMG submission 189087) | Hydrothermal vent microbial communities from Lau Basin, Pacific Ocean - 132-544 | ecosystem: Environmental > Aquatic > Marine > Hydrothermal vents | place: Pacific Ocean: Lau Basin | collected...
TGAAGTCTACTTTCATCTCCAAAACCTCCCTTTGTCTTTAATTTTCCCAGAAGAGAGTCACGAATAGGGGGGTTATCGGTGAAATCAGGCATTTGAGCGCCAGCGGAGAAGACACTCCCCCCTCATCGGCATCGGAGCGAGTAACGGCTTTGAGTATTTAAGGTTTTTGGGCCGAAAATTCTTAAAGCGGAAGGAATTAAGTTAGAGCATGTCAGTAGCTCTGGAAATTGAGTTTCCCATGCTGGTTGTCGGTGTTGTAACGTCTGGGTATCTGTTATTCAGGACACTTCGGGAGAGGTCAGTTGAACTCTCCTTTGCTTCCCTTGGGTGGGTATTTTTGAGTGTCCACGTTCTTCTGAGGATTCTGGGGCACTTTTCTCTGGCCGAAACTTTCCTGTACTTCTTTGCCCTTGGGGTTTCTCTCTACGTTGTCTCCCTAATTCGGGACATGTATCCTTCAAAAACTCATCTCTTTGCTCTGTATCTTCTTATTCCCGCTTCTCATCTTTTGTTTAGATTTCTTTCCTTTCTAGGATATCCAATTCAGCATGGTATGGGCGGTATTGCCGGGGATTCAGGAGTTATATTGCTGATTACCGGTTATATAGCTTATAGGACTTTCAAAAGGCTGTTACTTTCCCTCTCAGTTGTCCCAATAGCCGTAGTTTTCCTTCTTTACAAGGCTCTGAGTGGGACTTTGGTTGGTCTCGTTCTGATGACACTTGGTGCCGTCGTGTTTTCAGTGGCCACTATACGCGTAACTGCAGCTGGCCTTTTCAAGGGAGGGAAGACGCCTGAAGTTAGTGGAAGGGGATTGGTAATTGTTAAAGACATTCAGTTCATACTTGACAAGTACAGGGAGTCTCCAGTTCTACTAATAACCCGCAGAATCCGTGAATATCCTCCCCACTGGTCGGTCTTTAGGATATCAACAGTACCGGCTGAGAATTCAGTTTCTCCTACTGCCCTTGAAAAGCTTCGCCATCTGATTGTTAAATACCTGGTCGAGGCCAGAAGGAAAGGTTCAAAGGGTCTTGTTGTCATAGACTGCATAGATTTTCTGCTACTCTACAACGACAGACTTGCGGTTTTGAAGTTTCTAGGAGATGTGAGAGATTATGCTGTGATTAACGATGGTTTGATTTATGTGGCCTTGGACAGCTCCATAGACGAGCGTACGAGAAGGTTAATAGAAAATTTAAGCGACGGGGAGCTCAAAGGATAACCAGCTCCCTCTCGGCCTTCGTCAGCCTTCTCCCATTTCCCTCCACGACAACGTCGTCCTCTATCCTCACACCGCCGAGGCCGGGAACGTAAATTCCCGGCTCTATCGTGAATGTCATACCGTTTTCGAGAACCGTCCTCTCTCCCGGCCCTATGTAAGGCTCTTCGTGGACATCCAAACCTAGGCCATGACCAGTTCTGTGGGTGAAGTATTTCCCGTATCCCGCTTCCTCTATTGTTTTTCTCGCCATTGCGTCTATCTCTCCAGCTTGAATGCCTTCCCTTACGGCCTGAAAGGCCCTCTCCTGTGCCTCCCAGACAACTTCGTAAATCCTGACGAGCCTCTCATCGGGTTCTCCCAGGGCTATCGTTCTAGTTATGTCGGAGCAGTAGCCCTTCCACTTCGCGCCGTAGTCGAGTATAACCATATCTCCCTTCCTCAACTTCCTCTCGCCGGGCTCGTGATGGGGATTGGCCCCGTTTTCACCGCTCGCCACTATCGGCTCGAAGGAAATCCCGTCGGAGCGCTCCCTAATTTCGATTTCTATCCTTAGGGCGAGTTCCCTTTCCTTCATTCCAACCAAATCCCAGCTCAGAACCTCCTCGAAAACGTCATCGACAACCTTTGTGGCCTTTTCCATGAGCCTTATCTCGTCCCTCTCCTTCCTCATCCTGAGCTCCCTCATGACGAGACTTAATGGATAGGGGTTCATCCTAATCGTCCTGCTGAGCTCTATCAGCCAATCCGCCCTCATGGTGTTCTCTATCAGTAAGTTTCCACCGCTTATACCCAGCTCGTGAGCAATCGTTGCGAGTTTAGCGTAGGGGTTCTCGCCGTCCCGCCAGAACGTAACAGGTGCGTCGTGGATAACGTTCTCGTAGAGGCTCGGCGCGAGAATCTGGAAGTCCCCTTCAGGGTTTACGGCCAGAAGGGTGGGTCTTTCACCGGCTTCGTGTATCCTTATACTGGTGAGGTAGTAGAAGTTCGAGCCCGGGCTTATGAGCGCTCCGTCGAAGCCCTTCTTTTTCATCAGTTCAGCGAGTTTTTCGACCCTCATGCCACCACCGGGAACAGTTTTCCGGCATGGCTTAAACCCTTTTCTCAAGCCTCACCGCGAGCAGAGCCACAATGAAACCTCCCAGGACGTCCCAGACCCAGTGCTCCCCTAGGAGGACCGTTGAAACCGGAACGAGGGCAAGGAAGAGGGCCAACAAAAGGGTTTCCCTCTTCCTCTCCTCCAGAACCGAGAGCAGGCCGATGAAGGCCAGCGTGCAGTGGGGCGATGGAAAAACGAACTCGGGTCTTGCCGTCCAGTCGTTGAGCGCGTAGTGCTCTGGAAGGGTGTAAACCACGTGGGGAGCGTAAACGTGGAAGAGGGCAAAGGAAAGGGCGAGAAGACCAAAGCCCAATGCAAACCTCCTGAAAAGTCTTTTCGCCCGCTCCTCGTCTCTCAGCGTGAAGTAGATTGCCGGAAGCCAGAAGCTTCCGACGAAACCGGCTCTGTAAATGGCCCTCATAACGTGGTGTATTGACCTGTGGGAGACCGTCCAGCTAACTATGGAGTATTCGAAGCGATAAGACGTCAGCGGGAGCTTGAGGAAATAGGGGAGAACGTTCACGCTCCACCTTCCTACCCAGGGATAAACCAGCGCATAGGCATCCCAGGCGAGGTAAACCACGAGGAACGCCAGCTGGAGTTTTAGCCTTTTTCCCTTCATCGTGCAAACTTCTCCGCAATCCTTAAAAACCAACCCTCGAAACTCGACCGACTAGGCGGGTTCGCCCGCGGGATGTCCCCGGAAGGGGGAACCACAAACGAGGAAGGTGAGCAAGATGGGAATGTATAAGTACATTAGGGAAGCCTGGAAGAGCCCCAAGAAGAGCTACGTTGGGGAGCTCCTCAAGAAGAGGATGATTCAGTGGAGAAGGGACCCGGTAGTTAAGAGAATCGAGAGGCCGACGAGACTCGACAGGGCTCGCTCCCTCGGTTATCAGGCCAAGCAGGGCTACGTCGTTGTTCGCGTTCGCGTTAGGCGCGGAGGAAGGAAGAGGCCCAGGTGGAAGGGCGGAAGGAAGCCGAGCAAGATGGGTATGGTCAAGTACTCACCAAAGAAGAGCCTCCAGTGGATAGCCGAGGAAAAGGCCGCGAGAAAGTTCCCGAACCTTGAGGTTCTCAACAGCTACTGGGTCGGCGAGGACGGTATGTACAAGTGGTTTGAGGTCATAATGGTAGACCCGCACCACCCGGTCATAAAGAGCGACCCGAAGATAGCGTGGATAGCCCTCAAGCCCCACAAGGGCAGGGTCTTTAGAGGTCTCACCAGCGCCGGCAAGAAGGGTCGCGGCCTGAGGAACAAGGGTAAGGGTGCCGAAAAGGTCAGGCCCAGCGTTAGGGCCAACAAGGGCAAGACCAAGTGAGCTCTTCCCTTCTTATTCTGTTTCCTCTGGGTTTTCTAGCTTTATCCTTTTGATTCCAACCTTCTCGTAGACTTTGTCCGAGCTTATTATAACGCCCCCACATTTTGCCGCATGGAAAGCATCGAAAGCGTTTAGCCCATGCTCTTTCATGTAGTATGCCGCCCGTAGGTAGACGTCTTCCTCTATTCCAGTCAGCGCCATAACAGCAGAGGTCAGTTTTATGGGGTCCAGATTGTACTTTTTGGCCACTATCAGAAGTTCAAGAAACGTTGTTTCGGATGTCGTTATCTGGCCTTCGTATCGCTCGAGGATTTTCTTCGCGTTCTCCTTGAGCCAGTCGTTTGGCTTCATGAGCGCTAGGAAGAAATCCGTGTCCGCGTATATCATTCCTCGCCCTCCGCTTCTTTCGTGGCTTCTTCCAGTATTTCCTTCCTGAGTTCGCGAATGGACTTATCGGGGAGCTTCCTCCCGAGCTCCTCGAGTTCCTTGAGGGGATTTTCTGGTTTGGGAACTATGAGGATTCCCTCATTGAGCTTAACGAGGTATACCTCCTTCGGGAGGTTCTTCCTTATGGCCTTCGGGATGTAAAGCCTCCCTTTGGAATCAATCTGGGTTAGCATATTTTCCACCGATAGGGTATTTGTGGGAAAACTATTTAAAATTTCCCACAAGCGTGGGATTACCTTTTAAAATCCCCCCTTTCCAATTCATCCTGGTGAAGAGAGATGGCGAAGCTTCAGGCGCATCACGTCAGGCTTACCACGTTCATTCACGCTACCGAGGACGAGGACAAGGTCCTTAAGGCGATAGCGACGTTCATTCCCGATGAGATTGACGAGGACGACGTTCTCTTCGACGTTGAGGAAACGACGGGTTTCTTCGGCAACCCGATAAAGGTCGTCAACGTCGAGATAAAGAGGAGCAGAGCTGTCAGGACATTTCTCAAAAACTTCAAGGAACTGCTGAGCGAGGAGGACAAGAAATACATTCTTGAAAACCTTGATGAGAAGGTTGACGAAGAAGGAACGCTCTACGTTAGGTTCAACAAGCAGAAGGCCTATCTGGGCGAAGCGAAAGTTGACGAAGGCCCGGATGTTGTTCAGGTCAGGATAAAGGCCAAGGCCTTTCCGATGAGGAAAGAGGCTGTGGTTAAAGCCGTGAGGGAGTGGCTGGAGGAATGAGCGAAGGGCCTGAGGAGGTTTCTTTCTCAAGGGACTACTTCGTTGAGATGGACGTTAGGAGCGAAGATGCCTACGAATTGGCCAACGAGTGGTTCGACGAGGTAGTCTTTACAAAAAAGCTCGTTCTCAAAAGCTCCCCCGACTGGACCTCCCTGAAGGAGGAGGTCAAAGCTCTAAGGAAAACCTACGGTAAAGTCGCCCTCCTCATTGTCACCAAAAAGCCGAGCCTCATAAGGGAGGTAAAGGGGAGAAACCTTAGGGCTTTAATCTATGTCCAGGGGGGTGACATGAGGATTACCAGGACGGCAATTGAGTCGAGGGTTGATGCCCTGATAAGCCCCTGGCTCGGAAGAAAGGACTACGGTTTCGACCATACTTTGGCAGGAATGGCCTCGCGAAGGGGTGTTGCCATCGGCTTTTCCCTGGCTCCGCTCCTTAGGGCAAACCCCTACGAGAGGGCCCTAACGTTGCGCTTCATGATGAAGGTCTGGGAGCTTACCAGAAAGTATCGCGTGCCAAGGTTTCTAACCAGCTCGGCCGAGAGCAGATGGGAAGTCCGCTCGCCGAGGGACTTGATGAGCCTCGGGATAAACATCGGCATGGAAATCCCGGAGGCGAGGGCGAGCCTGAACTTTCACCCGAGGAGGATTCTTCAAAAATTGAAAAACTGAGGAAAATCAGCCCTCAAGGGCCGGGAAGTAGTCAGGCTCGTAGTCCTCAAGCTTTCCGTCGAGGTAGTCTTCGTAGCCCTGAAGGTCGAGCAGTCCGTGTCCGCTGAGGTTGAAGAGTATGACCTCCTCTTTTCCTTCTTCTTTAGCTTTCAGCGCCCTGTCTATTGTCCCTTTTATCGCGTGGGCACTCTCCGGGGCGGGGATTATTCCCTCGGTCTTCGCGAACAGCTCTGCCGCCTGGAAGACCTCGTTCTGGTGATATGCTACTGGTTTGACAATCCCGTGGTTGATGAGAACGCTCAGCGTTGGCGCTAATCCGTGGTAGCGTAAACCGCCAGCGTGAATTGGCGGGACGTAGTAGGTGTGGCCCAGGGTGTGCATCTTCATCTTCGGTGTGTATCCTCCCGAATCGCCGAAGTCGTATTTGTAAACTCCCCTCGTCATCGAGGGAGCGGCTCTCGGCTCAACTGCTATGAACTCGTAGTCCGCTTTGCCGTCCAGAACGTCTTTCACGAAGGGATAAGCTAATCCAGCGAAGTTGCTTCCACCGCCGACGCAACCGATTATAACGTCTGGCTCCTCGAACTCCTTCATCTGCTCCCTCGCCTCGAGCCCTATGACCGTCTGGTGCATGAGGACATGGTTTAAAACGCTTCCAAGGGCGTAGCGGGCTTTTTCATCCTTCAGAACGTCCTCTATGGCCTCGCTTATCGCTATGCCCAGTCCGCCGGGGTGGTTCGGGTCTTGAGCTAAAAACTTCCGTCCGATTTCGGTTCTGTCGCTCGGGCTCGGGTATATTTCCGCCCCGTAGAGGCGCATTATGGTTTTCCTGTACGGTTTTTGCTGGTAGCTGGCGCGCGCCATGTAAACCCTGACCTTTAAACCGAGGAGCGCTCCTGCTAAGCTTAGAGCCGTTCCCCACTGACCTGCTCCCGTCTCTGTGACGAGCTTCTCAATCCCCTGCTCCTTGGCGTAGTAAGCCTGGGCCAGTGCGGTGTTTATCTTGTGGCTTCCCGTCACGGTCGCTCCTTCATATTTGAAGTATATCCTGGCTGGAGTTCCGAGGGCCTTCTCAAGGTTCGTGGCCCTGAAAAGTGGCGTCGGCCTTCCAATCTTGGCGTAAAGTTCGCGGACTTTCCTCGGAATCTCTATGTAGCGCTCGTTGCTCATCTCCTGTTTCACAAGCTCGGCCGCGAAAATCCTCAACAGTTTCTCCGGCTCCATCGGCTCATTTGTTTCGGGGTCGAGGGGCGGTGCCAACGGCTCCGGAAGGTCGGGCAGTATGTTGTACCACTTCTTAGGTATCTTCGAATCCGGCAGAACGGCTTTCATTCTACCACCTCCATTTCTTGAGAGTAAGCACTAACCGTCTCAACAAATCCCAAAAGCGAGGGAATAATGAGCGTGATGACTAAACCGAAGCGCTCAGGTCTCAGAATGGGTTGGCCAAAAACACTCCCCCCTTAGTTCAACGCCAAAAGCAATCCCGCCCTTTGAACTCTAAACTAACGCGGGAGCTCAGAAGGGAACCTTCAAAGCCAAAAACAATCACTCCTGCCAATCATGGTGCATCGTCTCTTGGAAGATGAAGTCCCTTAAGTTCTTTTTGGTCGCTCTATTGATGATAAGACAACGCTTACATTCTTAGTATCCCCCTTAACTGCCACTGTGACAAGGTATCCTGCACTTTCGAGGCAGATTGACGTCGTGTTTTTCCCGGTGTCGAGCAAATAGCGGGCGTAGTTGCACTGTTCCCCCGTTCCGTAAACGAGGAAGATTACGGTGGTGTTTTCGCCCAGTATGAACTTTTTCCCCGCGAGGGCCCAAACGGTCGGTGGCTCGGCAGGTTTGAGGGCAAAGCTCCCGTTGAGCTCGGATACCACAACATTGAGCGCTCTCTCGGGTGTGTGTCCTTCGGCTTTCCGGCCGTTTTTCAGCCCGCAGGGCGATACCCTTTCGGCAGTTCTCTCAACGTCTTCTATTTTCCCGCTCAGGACGAGGATTTCTTTATCTTTTATTGCAATGTAGTGCGCCCTCCCTTCCCTCACCCATAGGGACCATTTGCATTCCCCGTCTTCTCCTTCGAGCTTTTTCACATATCCGGTTCCCTTGAGCTCTATTGCTATGCTCCTGTAGGTGTTCCTGACCCACTCGCTCGGCCAGTTCTCCGGAATAAACTTTCCAACCCTAACCCCGTCCAATGAGCTCCAGTTGAAGCTGTATCTTTTAAAAATCGGAGGTTCGCTCTCGTTCCAGAGGTAATCTGTGTGCCATCTGAGTGCGAACCCCTTAACGCCCCTGCACGGGCCTCTAGCCGAGATAACGGCGAGACCTCCCCCGAGAACACGTGTCTCGGCGATGTAAACGCACTCGTTTCCCTTGAACAACAGGGCGTCTTTTATAAGGTTAGAGTACGTCCCGTAGTCCTCCACAAGCTTAAGGTATCCCTCCGCCTCAGCGCTTTCGACTGCTTCCCTGTAGGATTTCTCGGCCTTTTCAAGGGGTTCATAAACGGTTACAAAACGACCTATTACGGGGAGTTCAATTATTTTCGATTTCCATGCAACACCGCTGACGTGAACCGTTGAGCGGGCTATTGTTTCGTTGCAGGAACAGGTGAGCCCTTCATTCCTAGCCAGGGTCTCTACGTTTCCGCAACCCGTGGCGAAGTGGAGACCAAAGGCGACGTTTGGGCCTGTACCGGGCGGGGGCTTTAGGAGTAATATCAGGAGAAGAGAAACTGTCAAATAAAGGGTCATTCGGGATCCCCTTCTGTAGTAGTCCCAGAATATAGCCATTGGAAGGAAGACTGCCGATACGAAGAGAACGAGCCCTAGAATGGAGCTGAGCTGAAGGACTATCCACGCTGAGAATGACAGGAAGGCTGAGAGAAGTATGGAGCCTATTAGCTTGACTGCCATGGCTCTCCTCAGTTGTTACGCCTTGAAGAATTATAACCCTTGCCATGGCTTCAAATGTTTTTGAAACGTTCTGAAAAAGGGGTAAAAATCAAGCTTAGGGGCCCTGGATTATTTCTATAGCCCTCTCAACATCAACGTCTCTGCCCTTTAATGCTATGAGAACGTAGTAGTTACCCCCGTCACTCCTTAGGAACCTCAGGCTTCTGTCCTTCTTTTTCATTAAGTACTCCGCGTACCTTACTTGGTCCTCGCTTGAATACACGAGGATAAGCATATCAACGCCTTCTCCTATGTTGACCTTAAATGAGAACTTCGCAAGATACCAGTCTGGTAAAGGACCACTCCAGTTAGCTGGGCTAATCGTTATGTTCCTTTTCATGAATTCACTTCCAATTGAAAGTGCTACAGCCTCTGCAGTTTTCCACGGGCTCGGAGATGATGTTATTGTCCCATTCCTTGGCCTTCCACAGAGCCACGTTTTTCCTGTGGCCTTCATGACGTCATCGTAGGGGCCCCTAACCGCGAGGAACTTAGAGCCGTTGTAGGCTATGTAGTAGGTTCTGTTCTTGGACTCCCAGAGGCTCCACTGACAGGTTACCTTACTCCAGTTACCCTGAGTCATTGAGTAACCGACGTCCTGAAGTTGCTGTATCACCTTTCCATAGAGCTCACTCGCGTTTTCTGAGGTCATGTTGAGTACATCAACGCTTCCCACTTTCTCCCAGCTCAGGTTGATTAAAACTGGTGGGTCACCGTAACCCCAGATTCCTGGTTTTGGCACGGGTTTTATGTAGTAGTACTGCCAGTAAATTAATCCCGCCAGAATCAGTATTGAAACGAGTGCCAGTACCTTCTTCATACCCATCACCCGCAGGAGGTCTCTCTTACTTTGAAAACGCCCTCGATTAAGTTGTAGGCCTGTGATACATCCCAAGTTGGTCCCTTCAACACGAGGAGGGCATAATAACCGAGGGCATGGGTACAGAGTGTTTTTCCCTCAACGAGAGACCTCGCGTAGTCGAGCTGTTCTTCTGTTGCGTAGATTAGAACGAGTATGCTCACGTTGCCTGTTTTTAGGCTGTAGTTCGCCAGGTTCCAGGGGATTTTTCCGTCCCATTCCGAGGGAACGGCGATTTTGCCGTCTCTTTCCAGTGCCTCTCCTATGAGTGAGACCGTGTAGGAGAGCGCCTTTTCCGGGCTGGGGCCGATAACCCTTGTCATCAGACCCGGCTTTCCGCAACGGGAATTTTCATTGGCCCACTCAACAACATCTCTCAGGTTTCCCCTCACGATTAGAATTCCACTGTACGTTTCCCCAACGTAGTACGCCCTCTTTCCCCTCCAGATTGTCCACCTGCAGGTGCTCCAGTTGGCGTAAACGGGATAGTAGCCGAGGGCCCTTAGCTGGGTTTCTAGTTCTCCTCCAGCATTTCCGGGAAGCATCGCCATCTCAACGTTTCCTTCCTCTTTCCAGTTCACGTTTTGAAGAACCGGAGGGTCGGTGAGGCCCCAGAAGGAGGGTTTTTTGGCCGGCTTAACGTTCTCTCTCACCCGGTTCTCCCAGCCCTTGGGTGAGTAGTTTGCAATACCAACGGATATGAGCGCGATAACGATGATTGCCAGAATCCTGTGCGTTCCCTTCATTCCAACACCTCACGCCACTTCAGTCTGCTCGTATGGGCTCTTCCCCTGCCTGTGCCTGAGGAGGAGGGAGTAGAAGAACTCCTTGAGCTCCGGTGACATTCCATCGTCGAGCAGAATATCGGCCTTTCCGTTGTAAAGCTTCTCTGCTTTAGTCACGAGCAGGGCAATCTTCGGGGTCAGGTGTTCGAGCAGAGCCTTCCCAATCTCGGCGTACTCCTCCTCATCAAGTTCCTCATCGCTCTCGATGGCGATGTAAACTATGAAACCCTTCATCTGGACTGCCAGGACAGTTTCGGTTTCGGTAACCTCGAAGAACGAGAAGTTGTAGCCCTCATTCTCGACCCTTGCTATGAGAAGGCCCTTTATTGAGAGCGTAATGGGGGTTTCTCCAACCTCAAAGATTAAATCCTCGGCGAACTCCCTCCGCGCTATCGAGTAAAGCTCATCCCTCATGCTCGAAACTACTCCGGTTCGGATAAAAGACTTTTGGAACAGATTTATAACTGTCGTGTCATCACTTCAGTTGGTGGTGTTATGAAAGTGGTTCGTTTCGGTGTCTCCGTACCTGAGGAGCTCCTCGAAAAGTTCGACCGGATAATTGAGAGGAAGGGCTACGTTAACAGGAGCGAAGCGATAAGGGACCTGATGAGGGATTTCATAATCAGGCACGAGTGGGAGACCGGCGATTCAGAAGTTGCGGGGACGATAACGATGCTCTACAACCATGACGAGGCGGACGTTGTTAAAGAGCTCCTTGACTTACAGCACGAGTACCTTGAGGAGATAGTTTCAAGCATTCACGTCCACATGGACGAGCACAACTGCCTTGAGGTAGTCATTGTAAAGGGCAAGGCGAGCAGAATAAAGGAGATAGCGGACAGGCTTTTGAGCCTTAAGGGTGTAAAGCACGGTAAGCTCGTTATGACCGGAACGGGGAAGGAACTGGTCTAACCCACTACCTCCACTATTTCTCCCCCTCCCGGCGGAAGGATTGCGTTCAGGTCCTCTTCCCTGACCTTGTAGCCCCACCTCTCAAGGATTGCCCGTATCTTTTTCACGAGCTCACCCTTCTTGAGCCTCCCAGGTCTTATGACGATGTAGCGCTTCGTGTGGGCCTTGATGGCTTCAACCGGTGCGCAGACGACGTAGTCCTCGCCCTCGTAGTTTATGACTCCTACAGCTAGCTTTAGCGGTAATCCGCGAAGCCAGTTCCTTTTTCCGTAGACCATGAAGGCTCCCTTGCCGAGGTATTCCCCGCTGGGGGCCTGCTTCGTCACCTGCTCCGGATACGCCCAGTAGGCATCGGCCGAGTAAAGTCCCAGACTCCACGCTCTGCTCATCGAGACGGCGAACTGACAGGCCTCGAATATCGTCTTTTCTCCGGCTTTTTGTCCGTCCTTAATGACAACGTGAGGGGCGCCGTAAACGTCGGCGTGGCAGTAGAGGTCGTTCTCGGTCATGTGCTTTTTAACAAGCGTTTCGTTTGTGCTCGCGTCTTTGCCAGCTAAAACAAGAAAGCCCTCGCTCGAAACGAACCACCGGAACTTCTCGAACCACTTCTTCTTTCTCCTCTCGATTTTTCTCACGTTGAGTTCCTTCTTCATCTCCTCCTCGATTAGCTTCTCCACTTCGTTTAGCTTTCTCTTCGTGTCCTCGTAGGCTTTCAAAGCTCCCTCGTACTTGTGCCTGAACTTCTTGGCCTTCTCGTAATAGAGTTCGGCGTTCTCGCCGAGGCTTTTGTTGAGGTATAGCTTTACCTTCCTCCCCTCAAGTTCTATGGTTACGGCCTTCTCTTTCGCGTCAATCCCCTTAACCATCTGGGCAACCCTGTTTCCAGCTTTTTTGCCCTCCTCGATTCTCTTCCTGAACTCCTCCCAGCCGAGCTTTTCCGTGGCCTTTCTGAACTCCTGAAGGAGACGCTCAATGAGGGAGTAGTTAGCGTAGATTAAATCGCCTATCTCCTGGTTCTCGTTCATTGCCCTTTCAAAGCCCTTCAGCATTTCCTCCTGCTTTTTCAGAGTGGCCAGCAACTGCCTCTTCTTGCTTTCGAGTTTCTTCGTCCTCTCAATTTTGGCCTTCTCGATTGTGAGCCTGCCGAAGTATTCATCGAGGGCCTCGCTGAATGTTTTAAAGTACTTCTTCTCGAGTCCATCATAGACCCTCAGCTCTATAGGCACTACATCGTGCATGTTGCCGTCCTTGAAGACTATGTTGGGCCTTGGCTCGTCGTTAAAGGTCTTCATCATCGCCTCGTAGACCTTTCTCAGGTCCTCGTCGCTGAGCTCCTTAACCGGAGTCGTCTTCTCGAAACCGGCCCTTATTGAAATCTCCTCCGCGTAGAGGCCACCCATGTTGAGCTTTCTCGCCAGAGCGCGAACGAGTTCAAGCTCCTCGTTTTCCCGCATAAGTTCAAGAAAGCGCTCGAAGCTTACCTCAAGCGGATTTTCTCTGGCCGGAGGGAACCTGTACTCAGCTTTGGGCTTTATGGCCCTGTCCTTGTACTCCTCGTATCTTAGAGCCGCCACAATCCTGTTCTCCGAGTCAACGAGGACGATGTTGCCCTTCCTGAAGAGCTCCCCGATGAGGGTGTAATCGCCAACCCTGATTTTCACAATCCTGTCGAACTGATGTTGCTCTATTGCATCGATGAAGCCCCCACTCAGGTGCTTCCTGAGGAGCATCGTGAAGCTCGACGGCTGTTTAGGGGCCTCCTTGACGTAGCTCGTTAGGTGAAATCTCTTTCCAGCTTGGAGTATTAAATCGGCCCTTCCCTCCTTCGTGCGGAGCTTAATCCTTATCTCGTCCCCATCGTGATAGACTTTGTCAACGCGAGAACCGAGGAGCCATTGAAGTTCCCTAACGACGTAGCGGATATCGACTGAACTCATTTCCTCCTTCATTCTCCCACCCAAAAAAGAATCCTAAGGGGAGGTTAAAAGGTTAAAGCCTCAACGCAAGAAGGACCAGCGCACCGGCAATGGCGAATGCCGCCCTCAGAGCGTCGCTCTTTTCGCTTTCAATCGCCTCGCTCAGCAGTCCGAAGGAAATCCCGACGAGTCCGATGTCGTAGAGAACGTAGGCCAGCTTTGTGAAGACCCCCATTGGCGATGCTAGGATTCCCAGAACGGCCCCGAGGAGAACAACCGCCAGGGCGCCTGCTACGAACCCGCTCTCCGCACCTTTTGTAATGCTCATGTCATCACCACCTTCAATTAGAGCCTCGGGATAAAACGTTTTCTATTGCACACTTCTGGACATGATGACAGGTCTGTTCCGAATAAGGTTAAATACGATGAAACTTAAACACCACCGGTGATACTATGAGGGGCTACGTTACCTTCGTCCTTCACACTCATTTGCCATACGTCAGGAAGCACGGGAAGTGGCCATTCGGGGAGGAGTGGCTCTACGAGGCGATGAGCGAGAGCTACCTGCCCCTTTTGATGGAGTTTGAGAGGCTCCGCGATTCCGGCGTTCGCTTTCAGCTGGTCGTCAACATAACACCGGTCCTCATGGAACAGCTTGCCGACGAATACATCAAGGCGGAGTTTGAGAAATACCTCCTGAGAAAAATCGAGAGAACCAGAGAGGACCTTGAGTCAGGCAAATATCCTGAAAAACCGGTTAGAGATGTCCTTAACCACTTTGAGCGTGTCTACTCATACTGGAAGGCCATAAACGGTGACATCGTTGGTAAGTTCCGGGAATTACAGGAGCAGGGATATCTTGAGGTTATAACGTCTCCTGCAACGCACGCCTACTTGCCCCTTCTCCTCAGGGAGGAGGCAATAAGGGCCCAGATAGCAAACGGTATAGCTACCTATGAGAAGCATTTCGGAAGGAAACCCAGGGGAATGTGGATTTCCGAGTGCGCCTACAGGCCGGGAGGAGAATGGAAGCTCCCCGGCGGAAGGAAGGTTAGGGGAAAGGGCATCGAGAAGTTCCTGGAGGAGTTCGGTATAAAATACTTCTTCGTTGAGAGCAACCTCATTGATGACGGTCCGGTCAGTGACTCCTACGGTGAGCCCCTCCCCACTGGTTCCCTCGCGACACTTAGGCCATACTGGGTTAAGGGTTCGAAGGTTGCCGTCTTTGGGAGGAACAGGGATACTGGTTATCAGGTCTGGAGCGCCCATTTCGGCTATCCCGGTGATTTCTGGTACAGGGAGTTCCATAAGAAGGCCGAGAGGAGCGGAAACCAGTACTGGCGTGTGACCGGAAAGGACGTTGACCTTGGCGATAAGGACTTCTACGACCCCTCTAAAGCCATGGAACGGGTTGAAGAGCACGCGAGACACTTTGTTCAGCTCGTTGGAACCCTCTTGAAGGAATTCGAGAAGAAAACGGGTGAGAAGGGGATAGTCGTTTCGCCCTACGATACGGAACTCTTCGGCCACTGGTGGTATGAGGGGGTTAAATGGCTCGGGCGCGTTCTTGAACTCCTGGCTGAAAGCGGAATCAGGACGACGACGCTGTCAGCTTTCCTCGACAACTATCCGGGCGAGAGGCGTGAAATTGACCTCCCCGAAGGGTCTTGGGGTGCCAACGCCGACCACTCAACGTGGTGGAACAGGGAAACTGAATGGGCGTGGGAGGAAGTCTACAGGGCAGAGGAGAGAATGGTTGCCATAGCGAGTCGCTTTTACGGAAAAGACGGACTCGGAGATAGGGCCATTGAACAGTTGGCGAGAGAACTTCTAATCCTTGAGGCAAGCGACTGGGAATTTTTGATAACCACCGGGCAGGCCAGGGAATACGCGAGGAGAAGAATACTAACCCACAGCAGGGACTTCCAGAGGCTGGCGAATGAAATCGTGGAGTACTTCAAAACGGGAGAAATGGACGTTTCCTTCCTTGAGGAGCTTGAGGAACGCGACAACCCCTTCAGGCCCGTCTTAGTGGGCCACTACGTAAGCCCTAATCCCCCGGAGCTGAGGGAGTTCGTTGAACCGCCGGAGGTTCCGTCAGATTCGAAAGAGGAGGAAAGCGGAGAAACCTCCGTGGAAGCTGGAGTTGAGCCTGGGGAGAGCGGTTTCAAGGGTTCCGGCGAGAGGTTTTACGCCACATCACTGGCTCTCGTTAAGAGGAGAAGGCCAAGGGTTCCCCTCACGAAAAGGCTTGATACGAGGCTCGTCAAGAGGGTTGAATCAACGAGGGGAAAGCTAAGGTCAGAAAATAAGCAGAAACCTAAGCTAAAGCGCCTTATAGACGTTAAGGGAATAGGTCCCAAAACCCTTGCGAGGCTCAACAGGGCCGGTGTAAAAACGCCGGAGGATTTGCTGAAAGCGGACCTCGAGGAGCTCGCGAGAAAAACGGGGGTATCAATAAAAAGGTTGAGAAGGTTCGTGGAACAGCTTTAGAGGAACGCGTGGCGGTGCTTGTAGAGGAGGTAAAGTCCGGATAGTATCAGGTACAGTTCAACGGCACTCAGGACGACCATGAATATCAGCCACCCCTCAACGAACTGAGGGCTTTTGTTTATAGTTCCGGCTATTTTTTCTATTGCTCCAGGTGTTGTCAGTTGCCTTATTCCATAGGTCAGGCCCATTACTCCCTGGATTATCGGTATTGGCGCTGCAGAGTACGCCAGCAGAAGGCCCAGATATCCTCTCCTCTGAAGGGACAGCATGGACAGTATTATTGGAATCGCAAGAATCAGGGCCGTCACTGCCATTATCTGGCTCATGTACACTCCAACAAGAAGGAAGAACGCGGTCATTCCGAAAATATACGTCCTGTAGGCCTTTTTCAGGGCCTTGAGCATTTCGGGGTCGAAGTCGTAGACCGCTGATTTGGAGTATAGGTTCATTTTTTTGACCCTCTCAAGGTATTTCTTCTTTCCTTCCCTTTCAATGCCCTTGTCGGTGCTCATGTTTTTCAGCTCTTTGGCCTTTTTGAAGAAAAACTCTGCAAGTTCGACGTTGTCTTTTTTGACGTTTTTGGCCAGCCGTCTAAAGTTTTCAGCGGCTTCCTTGAGGAGGGAGATGACCTTCTTCTTCTCCTTCTCGTTCAAAACTGTTAGCCTCTCTACCCTTGGTATTGTCGTTTCCAGAACCTCGGCTGTATCCTCAAGAATTCCCGGGCTTTTCACCACTATCCCTCCAAAACTAAAAAAAGAAGGGGGTTTAAGACCCTTGCCCCTGTTTCTCGGCTTCAAGGAGCTTTCCTATGCTCCAGAACATCATTGCAAAAATTACAAACCATGCGAAGAGCATGTAGATAACCCAGCTCCCCATTTCTATCACCTCAGACCTTTATCAGTACCTCGTTCTTTTCTATTTCTTCGCCGTACTTCTTCTTGATGGCGAAGTACGTTTCAATGGCTCCAATGATGAACATTACTATTATCACTGCACCGACGGTTGGCGGTATTCCTCCGCTGACAAAGCCCTTGAACGTTCCAATCAGTGGGATAAGCAGGAATATTGGTGCCACGATGAGGGTTATCCACTTGTAGAACGTTGGTATCTTAACGTAAGCTCCCTTGTGGAGTTCCTCCCAGAAGTTGTCTGGCTTGAAGAGATACACTGCAACTATGATATCAATGAGTGCCAGCAGGGTCAGCTGGAAGCTTATCCAGTTGTCGAGCGGTGTAACGTATTTGTCAAGCCCAATGTATATAACTGGCAGTCCGAGGATGAAGTATATCAGCAGGACTAACCACGTTCCAACATTCCTCTTGATTCCGAGATCCTCTTCAAAGAGTGCCACTAGGTAGTTGTACATAGCTATTGCTGATGTCCAACCGGCAAACCAGAGGAGCAGGAACCACAGTGCGCCGAAGAACCTTCCAATTTGTCCCATACTGACGAAAACGTTTGGCAGGCTTGTGTAGGCGAATCCAAGTCCGAACTTGTGGCCTATCCATGCCAAGGCAGCGTTTTTACCTTGGGCAAGAACATCAGGTGGTACAATCTTTGGAGCGTAGGCGGTTGCGAGAGGTATTGCAAGTGAACCACCGAGGACAACCTCTGCAAACTCGTTGAGCGAAACCGTTGCAATGCCTGAGAGGGCAACGTCATCGTTTGGTCCGAGATAGCTTGCGTAGTTCTGGATTATACCCATACCCAGGGAGAGCGTGAAGAATATCTGTCCCGCTGCTGCGAGCATGACTGTTGCAAAGTGTGCCTTGAGGTAAGCCCAGTTTGGAGTCCATATGAAGGCAAAACCATCGAGTGTGCTCCAGTTCGGGTCAATCGGGGATCCAAGAACGAAGACATATCCAACCATTATGATAGCGAAGATATAGAGCAACGGCATCATGACTTTGACCCACTTCTCAATACCCTTGCTGACACCTCTTCCAACTGCTATGGCTATGGTAACTATTGTGATACCCCAGAACAGGAATACCTCAGTGTGGTTGCTGAGATAGTTGCTGAAGAACTGTCCGGTGTTCTTGCCGAAGTACGCTCCTGTAATGCTGAACCACGTGTACGCGGCGGACCAGCCTATAAGATGCAGGTAGTAGCTGTTGAGCAATGTAACTCCGGCAAAAGCTACCATACCGCTGATTATTCCCATTATGAGGGCGCTCCTTGGCTTGAGGCTCTCCCTTGCCATAAGGTAGTAACTGGGACCCAGTGTTCCGTGACCGTATTTACCTCCGTACCTTCCGGCAACCCACTCAACCCACATGATGGGTATTCCTAGGAAGAACAGTGCCAGGAAGTACGGCACCATGAATGCGCCGCCACCGTTCTGGGCAACCTGGGTTGGGAACCTAACGAAGTTACCCAGTCCGACTGCGTTTCCAGCCATAGCAAGAATTAAACCAATCTTGGTTGCCCATTGGTCTCTCTGTTGCTCCATTTTTAACCACCTCCATTCAGGAGTGTCTCATGCTGGATGCAACCCCTCTGTAGAGGGGCACTATGTATAAAGAGCATCACTGTTTAAAAAGCTTTTTGAAGTCCTTTTTCGACGAAAGACGTTTTACTTTGCCGTAAAATAACGCGAAATGGTCTGATTGTCATTTTTTCAGAAACACAGCTTAATTCTTCTTAATTGGTCCCATAATGACAAATAGTTTTAGAATAAACATGCTAATATGACAAAACAAAACATGATATGTAATTCACGAAATAGTTTTAAACTGTTTTGTTCAACACAGAACGTCCGATGATTGGAATGAGAGTGAGCTGACTTGTGATGACCGACTTCTCGCTGAGGATTTTTATTTTTTTCTTCATTATGGAACCGTATTGTTCATTAATGTCCATAAAATCTTGGATGCACATCCCTCTTTTTAGCTAAAAATTTCGGGAGGGGTTTTTATTTCTCCGAAAATTTGAGATAATAACTTTTTGTTGAAAACTAAGCCTTCTCCGGGCTTTTTTCCGAAAGGTTTATATATGCAAAGGCCGTAACCCATATCGCAGATTACCGAAAACTGAGGTGATAAAAATGGTCGAGATTGACCCGTTTGAGATGGCCGTTAAGCAGCTCGAAAGGGCTGCACAGTTTATGGACATAAGTGAAGAAGCTCTTGAGTTTCTCAAAAGACCCATGAGAATCCTTGAGGTTAGCATACCCATTGAGATGGACGATGGTTCTGTTAAGGTTTTCACAGGTTTCCGCGTTCAGTACAACTGGGCAAGAGGTCCCACAAAGGGTGGTATTCGCTGGCACCCTGCTGAGACTCTCAGCACTGTTAAGGCCCTTGCCGCTTGGATGACATGGAAAACAGCCGTCATGGATCTGCCCTATGGTGGAGGTAAGGGTGGTATCATCGTCAATCCAAAGGAGCTTTCCGACAGAGAGAAAGAGAGACTCGCGAGGGGCTACATTAGGGCAATCTATGACATAATCAGCCCCTATACAGACATTCCGGCTCCTGACGTTTACACCAATCCGCAAATAATGGCCTGGATGATGGACGAGTACGAGGTCATCAGCAGGAGAAAAGTCCCGAGCTTTGGAATAATTACTGGTAAGCCACCCGGTGTTGGTGGTATTGTTGCCAGAATGGACGCTACGGCCAGAGGAGCGAGCTATACTGTTCGCGAAGCCGCGAAAGCTATTGGTTGGGACGACCTCAAAGGCAAGACCATAGCCATTCAGGGTTACGGTAACGCCGGCTACTACATGGCCAAGATCATGAGCGAAGAGTATGGTATGAAAGTTGTAGCTGTTAGCGACAGTAAGGGTGGTATCTACAACCCGGACGGTCTCAACGCTGATGAAGTTCTTAAGTGGAAGAGAGAACATGGTTCAGTTAAGGACTTCCCAGGTGCTCAGAACATCAGCAACGAAGAGCTCCTCGAACTTGATGTTGATGTCTTAGCTCCTGCAGCGATAGAGGGAGTTATTACCAAGGACAACGCGGACAAGATCAAGGCCAAGATTGTTGCGGAGCTTGCGAACGGTCCAACAACACCAGAAGCTGATGAGATACTTTACGAGAGAGGTATCTTGGTCATACCAGACTTCCTCTGTAACGCCGGTGGTGTCACCGTCAGCTACTTTGAGTGGGTTCAGAACATAACTGGCGAGTACTGGGATGTCGAGACAACGAGGGCCAAGCTTGACAAGAAGATGACTAAGGCATTCTGGGATGTCTACAACACCCACAAGGAGAAGAACATTCACATGAGAGATGCAGCTTACGTCGTTGCTGTCAGCAGGGTTTACGAAGCCATGAAATGGCGCGGATGGGTCAAGAAGTGATTTTCTTTCCTTTTCCTTCTCAATTCTCTGTTCTTTATGAGGATAATAAAAAGAGAATTAGCCCTTTGTCCAGTAATCCTTTTCCTCGATCATTGCCCTTATCATTTCGTCCTCGTTCCGGAACATCGTCCTCCTTGAGGGGTTCTGCATGCCGTAGAACTCCATGAAGGGGCTGGGCCTCCTCCTGAAGGGGTAGTAGAGGTATATGGCCGCGAGCGTTCTATATGCCTCCGCCATCTCGCTAACAACTCCAGCGGAAACACCTTCCGCATAGTGGTAAACCGCTATAGCCTTACTGACATCAACGAGGTTGAAATCACGTTCAACGAGCTGTCTCCTGAGTATCTCTGTGGCTTGTTCAATGTCTTCCCTCTCAAGTTCATCAACCTCGTTGCCGTCGAGGAGGTGCTTTATCTTAATCCTCTTTATGTTCGGATTTTGCATCACTTGGTTGTCGTATTCCGCCACAACCCACCAGTCATCTAAAGCTCCGGGGTCGAGGACGGTAAAGTGCTCGCTCAGTTTGTTATAGAAGTCCCTAACGCGGTGGTAGTATTCTTCTTCGTGTCCAGTCATTGGGTAACTGAGATATACGAGTGGCTTTTCCCTCTCCCGGAATATCAGGTCGAGAAAGACCTCGTAGGGATGCCTTATGCCGAACTGGAGGATGTATCGGACGTTTATACCCTCCTTCTTGAGCTCGTGGACGAGCGTTTTGACGTGGTTTATGGCATCTTCACGCCACATGACGAGGGTTGTGAGCTTTATGTTGTTAGGGTTGTTGCCAAAGCGCTCGAACCACTCCGGGTCGTTTATTATCCTCCTCCTCACCGAGAGCACGTCATCCAGAACTATTATCACCCTGTCAGGTTTTAGGAGCTTTAAATTGCTGAGGGTGAAGCCTATGACACTCCCGCTACCCCAGCGGAAGAGGCTCGGGGTTGAGACAAGGTGGTATTTTTTCTCACTGTTGTCTATCTCTTTCCTTATTCTATCAAAAGCTTCATCGCGGATTTCGTTCATCAGGTCCTGATGGCTTATCGCAAAGTCGAGGACATTCTTTCGGGTTATCTTGACCCCTCTCTCTTTTCCGACCTCCCGGAGATATTCAAAGACATGGTAGTAAGCGTAGCTCTCCCCGCTGGCCCTTTCAAGGGCCTCGCTCAGGTATTCGTCGCGCCCGTTCAAGGGTGGGCCTGTTAAAAGAATTACCTCCTTTTTCATCTCAACCACCACTGGAGATTGAGCGAAACCTTTAAATACTCTTTCTATAAGCCGGGTTCAGAGGTTCTTCTATTCTAAAAACCAACTCCAGGGGTGTTGTAATTGACTGAGAATCTAAAGGGAACCACTACCGTCGGAATAGTTTGCAAGGACGGTGTAGTTTTAGCTGCCGACAGAAGGGCATCACTGGGCAATATGGTGCTTTCTGAGGGCGTTACGAAGGTCTTCCAGATAGACGAGCACTTGGCCCTGGCAGGGGCCGGAAGTGTCGGTGACATACTTAGCCTTGTAAGGTTCCTTCGCGCTGAGGCAAAGCTCTACCGCGCGAGGGTTGGCAGGGAGATGAGCGTTAGAGCTTTAGCAACTTTAACGGCAAACATACTTCACGGAAGCAGGTTCATGCCCTACTTCGGCTGGTTTCTCATAGCCGGTTACGACGAAAAGCCAGCGCTCTTCTCCATAGACATGGCCGGTGGCGTCACCGAGGACAAGTTCACCGCCGCCGGTTCCGGAATGGAGTTCGCCTTCTCGATACTCGAGGAGAACTACCGCGATGACCTCTCACTTGAGGATGGAATAAGGCTCGCCCTGAAGGCGATAAAGGCATCCACCAGAAGGGACGTTTTCACCGGAGGTGGAGTTACGCTGGTTACTGTAACTAAGGACGGCTACCGTGAGTGGACTGAGGAGGAGCTAAAAGCGCTGTTCTGAGGTGAGGACGTTGATTCGGAGGGAGACCTACGTTGACGAGATACTCAAGGACATCCGTGAAGTAATAAGCCAGATGGTTCCGCCGAATGCAAGAATAACGGACGTTGAGTTCGAGGGCCCAGAGCTGGTCATCTACACAAAGAACCCCGAGGCCATCATGAAGGATGGCGAGCTCATACGGAACCTCGCGAAGGTCCTCAAGAAGAGGATAAGCGTCCGACCGGACCCGGACATACTGATTCCCCCAGAAAAGGCCGAGGAAATGATAAAGGAGCTTGTTCCTAAGGAGGCCGAGATAACCAACATCAGCTTCGACCCCTCTGTTGGTGAGGTTCTGATAGAGGCCAAAAAGCCCGGACTGGTTATCGGCAAGAACGGCGAAACCCTTCGTTTAATCACGCAGAAGGTCCACTGGGCGCCGAGGGTCGTCAGGACTCCACCGCTCCAGAGCCAGACGATTTATTCCATAAGACAGATTCTCCAGAACGAGAGCAAGGACAGGAGGAAGTTCCTCAGGCAGGTCGGCAGGAACATCTACCGCAAGTCTGAATACAAGAGCCGGTGGATTAGGATTACCGGGCTTGGGGGTTTCCGCGAGGTCGGGAGGAGTGCCCTTCTGGTTCAGACCGACGAGAGCTACGTTTTGGTTGACTTTGGAGTGAACATAGCCGCGATGAAAGACCCCCTCAAGGCGTTTCCCCATTTCGACGCTCCCGAATTCCGGTACGTCCTTGATGAGGGTTTGCTCGATGCGATAATCATAACCCACGCTCACCTTGACCACAGCGGAATGCTTCCCTACCTCTTCCGTTACAAGCTCTTCGACGGGCCCATTTACACAACCCCGCCGACGAGGGATCTGATGACACTCCTCCAGCAGGACTTCATAGAGATTCAACACATGAACGGTCTCGAGCCCCTCTACCGGCCGAGGGACATCAAGGAGGTCATAAAGCACACCATAACCCTTGACTACGGCGAGGTCAGGGATATAGCCCCGGACATAAGGCTGACCCTCCACAACGCCGGCCACATACTCGGTTCGGCGATAGTTCACCTACACATAGGCAACGGCCTGCACAACATAGCAATTACCGGCGACTTCAAGTTCATTCCGACGAGACTCTTCGAGCCAGCTGTGAGCAGGTTCCCGAGACTTGAGACCCTCGTCATGGAGTCAACTTACGGTGGAAGCAACGACTACCAGATGCCACGTGAAGAGGCCGAGAAGAAGCTCATAGAGGTCATACGGGAGACGATTAAACGCGGTGGAAAGGTTCTCATTCCGGCGATGGCCGTGGGAAGGGCTCAGGAGATAATGATGGTTCTTGAGGAGTACGCGCGCGTCGGTGGCATAGAGGTTCCGATTTACCTCGACGGGATGATTTGGGAGGCAACTGCAATCCATACCGCCTATCCGGAATACCTCAGCAAGAGCCTCCGCGAGCAGATATTCCACGAGGGCTACAACCCGTTCCTCAATCCAATATTCAAGAGCGTGGCCAACAGCAGGGAAAGGCAGGACATAATAGACAGTGGAGAACCGGCGATAATCATAGCGACCTCGGGCATGCTCGTCGGTGGGCCGAGCGTTGAGTACTTCAAACAGCTTGCCCCGGACCCGAAGAACAGCATAATCTTCGTCAGCTATCAGGCGGAGGGAACCCTCGGAAGGCAGGTTCAGAGGGGCCTGAGGGAGATACCTCTCATAGGCGAGGACGGCAGGACTGAGGTGGTTCAGGTCAACATGGAGGTTCACACGATAGACGGATTCTCCGGTCACGCCGACAGGAGGGAACTCATAAGCTACGTCGCAAGGGTCAGGCCGAGGCCCGAGAGAATTATCACAGTCCACGGCGAGGCCCACAAGTGCCTTGATTTGAGCTCGAGCATCCACAGGAAGTTCGGCATATCAACGCGCGCCCCTAACAACCTCGATGCCATAAGGCTCAAGTGAGGGCATTGCTGAGCCCTTTCTCTTTTCGATAACGTTTTAAATATCTCCCACAACAGCCCCTTAGGTGGGAGGACGTGAAGATAGAGTACAAGTTCTCTTTCGCAGTTTACCTCTGGGGTATCATAACCGGAATAATCAGCGGAGTGCTCGCCTCTTACAACAGAAGCGCATGGATAATCGGCTTTCTGCTCTACCTCCTCATAGACAAGTTTGTCGTGGCACTAATCAAAGAGCTCCCCCCTGACGTTCCAGACGAGAGGGCGATACTCAGAAAGGCCTTCTGGGGCTGGCTGTTGTTCTGGCTGTACTTCACAATGCTCAGTTATTCCGTGGCAATAAACTTCCAGCCGGTCTGTTACTCGGACCAGAGCCTCCTCTACAAGCTCGTTCATAACGGAACCGCCAAGATAAAATGTGTGTTCAACGCCACTCTCTCGGGGTGATTGCATGAACGTTGAGGATATGAAAAAGGCAGTCGCCAAGGAAGCCCTCAAGCTCATTGAGGACGAGATGGTCGTTGGCCTCGGAACCGGTTCGACTACATCATACTTCATCAGATACCTCGGAAAGCTCATAATGGACGGGGAGCTTGAAGAAGTCTACGGCGTTCCCACATCGTACCAGGCGAGGCTTCTTGCCCTTGAATCCGGTGTCCCTGTGGTGGGCCTCGACGAAGTTGACGCGATAGACATAGCCGTTGACGGTGCCGATGAGGTTGACCCCTACATGAACCTCATCAAGGGGCGCGGTGGTGCCCTTACAATGGAGAAAATCATCGAGTACAGGGCCGGAATGTTCGTTGTCCTCGTTGACGAGAGCAAGCTCGTCGAGTGGCTCGGACAGAAAATGCCGGTTCCAATCGAGGTCATTCCTTCCGCGTGGAGGGCCATAGCGGAGGAGATAGAGGTCTTCAACGCGACTGCAGAGCTCAGGATGGCGGAGAAGAAGGACGGGCCGGTAGTTACGGACAACGGCAACTTCATACTTGACGCGAGGTTCCACCGCATTGATGACCCCCTCGACCTTGAGATAGAGCTCAACAACATCCCCGGAGTTGTGGAAAACGGAATATTTGCTGACATAGCGGACCTCGTTCTGGTCGGCACAAAGGAAGGGGTTAAGAGAATGGAGCGCTGAGGAAGCAAGGTTTATAAACATCAAATCTCTCCAATCCTTCGAAGGTGCGGGGGTTGCCGAGCCTGGTCAAAGGCGGTGGACTCAAGATCCACTCCCGTAGGGGTTCCGGGGTTCAAATCCCCGCCCCCGCACCACAGGAAACTTTTGCTTGGCAAAAGTTTCACCAAAGTTTGTGATTCTTCACTGGTTGGTTTTTGAAGGGAATTCACGTTAAGAGTATTCCTTATGAACGTTGGATTCTCATGAAGAGGGTTATCAATAAGGGTTCAACTCCACCGCGCTTCTTTGAAGCGCTAAAAGTCTGAACCACTCGAAAAGCGCCTAAATTACAAGAATCCAAACGTCAGATAAATAACTCCAAGACGAATCCCCTCAAAATTTACCCCTTTAAAAGGAATCACTGCCTTTGATGAAGCTTTTTCCAAAAGTTTCAGCGCCGCTTTCACTGTCGTTCAAGCGTCCTTAACGGATAGCGGAAGAGTAAGTGCTTTTTTGAAATTTGCAGTTTTTATGAGGGGGTTTCTCATCTCACTTGCTCCTTGGAGAGTGTTTCACTCTAAAACGGCGCCCTTCGGGCGTTAATCAGAGTTGAAACTGTCTGAGGGGGTTTCGTTTGGTGTTAAACCCTCCTTAAGTTGCTTTTTGAAAAGCGCACGAGTAGTTTTCTGCCAGCTTGATGAAGGGCATTCTTTTCGCCAGCCTTTCCTAAAAGCTGAACGCAAAGTTTGACTAGGGTTTGGAAACTTTGCAAAGGCAAGTTTCCTGGCCTCAGGAGTGGTGGCCCTCCGCACCCTTCGGTGCCGGGCCAACCGCTCATCACCGGCCAGATGTCTTTTTATAGCCCTAAGTTATATCCCTTTCGGTGGTTACGATGATGCTTCCGGATTGGAAGATAAGGAAAGAGATTCTAATCGAACCTTTCTCAGAGGAATCCCTTCAGCCAGCTGGTTACGACCTTCGCGTCGGTGATGAGGCTTACCTTAATGGCAAAATCGTCAATGTTAAGGAGCTTGAAACCATAGCAATTCCTCCAAAGGCTTACACCCTTATTCTGACTCTCGAACGAATTAAACTTCCTGATGACGTCATGGGTGACATGAAGCTCAGGAGCAGTTTGGCTAGGGAGGGTCTGATTGGTTCCCTCGCATGGGTTGACCCGGGCTGGGATGGGAAACTGACCCTCGGCGTTTACAATGCCTCTGACAAACAGGTTGAGCTCTCCTATGGCGAGCGCTTTGTCCAGATTGCCTTCATTCGCCTCGAGGGCCCGGCCAAGAATCCTTACAGAGGGCGGTATCAGGGAAGCGGGGAGATAGTCCTGTCCAAGCGCAGAAGTAGTGAGTCCAAGTGAGTTCCAAGAGTGTCCGTTGTGCACAAAGTCGCCATCTCGGCTGATTTTACTGTTTTGGGGGCCGTATCTGGGTGGTGCCCCCTTACGCTTTTTTAACAATTGTCGTAAACCCTACGATGTGCAAAGCCCGGTAGAGTTTTTCCTGTCTAGAATTGCCTTTGTATCTGGGGGTATGTTCGATTTAGGGCATTTAGAGACCTTTTTTACCGAAAGTTTTATATACCTCGAAATGCCTAGAAACTACCGAAAAAGCTTTTACGGAGGTGTTGTGAATGGCCGAGCTTCCGATTGCTCCGATTGACAGGCTTATTAGGAAGGCCGGCGCCGAGAGGGTCAGCGAGGAGGCCGCCAAGGTCCTCGCCGAGTACCTCGAGGAGTACGCCATCGAGCTCGCCAAGAAGGCCAACGAGTTCGCCAGGCACGCCGGTAGGAAGACCGTCAAGGCCGAGGACATCAAGCTTGCCATCAAGGCCTGAAGCCTTTTTGGCTTTTTAACTTCCCATTTCTGAACCGTTATCGTTTTAAGGCTCTTTTCGCGCTTTCGACCATGCCGGAAATAGCCGTTAGGATGACAAAGCGCAATCACAACGCTTTCGTTCACCTTCTTGGGGCCCTTGAGAGTCAGGGCTTCGATTTGGGTGAACTGCTCATAACCAAGGACTTTGGCGAGATACTGAAGGCAAAACCCAAGGTCGTCCTCTACTCCTTCTTCACCGAGGAAATCTGGGGTAACCTGCCGAGGGAGGTTAAACTCCTCAAGGAAAATGGTGCCCTTTTAGTGGCAGGAGGTTATCATGCCATAGCGATGCCAAAGCATACCCTCAACCAGCTCGGTTTTGACATAGCCGTCATCGGCGAGGGTGAGGAGGTGATATACCAGCTTCTCACGACGCTCAAGAGGACTGACTATAAAATAACCCCTGAGCTTGCGAACATAAAGGGGCTGGCGTTCTACCTAAACGGCGAGTTCGTCTTTACGGGTTTCGCCAAAGTGGAGGACTTCTGGCGCTTTCCGCCGTATCCGGAATCCGTTCGGCTGATTTCGCCGATAGAGATAAGCCGTGGCTGTCCGTTCCGCTGTTACTACTGTCAGACGCCCTACATAAAGGGCTTCCGAATGAGGCACAGGCCTATAGACCAGATTGTGAAGTACTCAAGAAGGATGAAGGACATGCGCTACATAACGCCCAACGCCTTCGCCTACGGCTCGCCGGGTGCGATACTCAAACTCAACAAGCTCGAGGCCCTTCTCAAAGCTCTGCAACCCCTCAGAAAAGAGGGAAGGAGACTGTTCTACGGCACCTTTCCAAGTGAGGTGAGGCCCGAGTTTGTTCTACCTGAGACACTTGAGCTACTCATCGACTACGCGGACAATAGGAGGCTGGCGATTGGTGCACAGAGCGGTGACGATGCAATGCTCAAAGCGATGCACAGGCTTCACAGGGTCGAGCACGTTAAAATGGCTGTGGAGTACATGCTCGAGTACGGCTTTGAGCCTGTTGTAGATTTCATTGTGGGCCTGCCAAACGAGACTGAGGAGAGCCAGCGCAGGAGCATCGAGCTGATGAAGTGGATTATGAGCAGGGGCGGGAAGGTGAGGGCTCACTACTTCATGCCCCTTCCGGGGACGCCATGGGCGCGGTGCAAACCTTCTCCCCTGAGTGAGGAGATGAAGCGCTTTTTGGGAAGGATGGCGGCGAAGGGAAAAATTGAGGGCTCGTGGGGGGTTCAGATAGAGCTCTCAAGGAGACTCCAGAAACTTATTGAGGAGTTCTACGAGGAACCGATGAGCTACCACGGTTCGATAACACCGGTTTGTTAGCCGGTGGGCGAAAACTATTTTTGAAGAGATATCCCAGTTTTATCGCCATGAGAAGATTGGCTCCACTCCTGGCTATCATGATTTCAACCCTGTTGGCCTATGTCATTTCAGGCGACCCTTACTTTGGGCTCTCGGTTTTTATAATGGGTGCTCTGATGTACGTTGTTGCCATTAATCCATCTATAGGGGGTCCGCTTTTTTACGGGCTCCTTGGTTTTCTCGGGGGCTTTCTCCTGGCTCTTCTCCTGGGGTTAACGGTATTCAAGAATTCAAGGATTGGAAGCTACGCACTCTTCTCACTCCTTATAATAGGCCCCGCTATTGCTCTGTTCATCGGAAAGAAAAACAATTATCGCCTCTGGTTCTCCCTGAAACCGTGACCCAAAAGCTTTTAACTCCAGGGAGTATTCGGTAGCGAGGCGTTATGTACGCCGAAAACTATAAAAGATTCCTGGAGCTTATAGACGAACTGCGAGAGTTTGAAGGTGCCCTCATCGTTGAGGGCATGCGAGACGAGGTAGCTCTGAGGAATCTGGGGGTCAGGGCGGAGATAATCCGGCTCTCCCGTCTGCCTCTACCAGAGGTCGCGCTCATTGCCTCATCATACAAAGAAATCAAAATACTCACGGATTTCGACAGGAAGGGTGAGGAGCTGGCCAAGAAGTTGCTTCGCTATCTGGCCGGTTATCCCTGCAGAGTGGACATTGAAACATGGAAGGAGCTTAGAAAACTGGTCAAGAAGGACATCAAGGGCGTTGAGGACCTCTACGGCCTTTACCTAAAGGTTGTCTCCGTTTCTGACCCCCGGCTGGAGGGGATTCGATGAAGAGAAAGAAAACGATACTCCAGCATGTTTTGACTGAAAAGCGAAAAAAGGCTAAAGAGGGTGGTTTTATGTCAGGAAAGGACGAGTTTGGAACTACCAAATACGTCATCTACGCCGAGTTTGAGGCTAACGGCATCGTTGAAAGGCCCGACGTTGTTGGTGCTATTTTTGGACAGACGGAGGGTCTCCTTGGGGACGACCTCGACCTCAGGGAGCTCCAGAAGACCGGAAGGATTGGCAGGATCCGCGTTGAGGTCCACAACAAGGCAGGCAAGACCTACGGAACAATAACGGTTCCGTCGAGCCTCGACAGGGTTGAGACCGCTATCCTCGCGGCTGCTCTCGAGACAATAGACCGTGTTGGTCCGGCAGAGGCCAAGATAAGGGTTCTTCGCATTGAAGATGTGAGGGCAACGAAGAGGAAGTACATCATCGAGAGGGCCAAGGAGATACTTGAAACTCTCATGGAGCAGGAGATTCCCGAAACTCAGGAGCTCACCGAGGAGGTTAAGAAAGCCGTCCGCGCCAAAGAGCTCATCGAGTACGGGCCCGAGAAACTTCCAGCTGGACCACACGTTCCGTTTTCGGATTCAATCATCGTGGTTGAGGGCAGGGCCGATGTGCTTAACCTTCTCAAGCACGGCATAAAGAACGCCATAGCCGTTGAAGGAACGTCCATTCCGGAGACCATAATCAAGCTCAGCAAGGAGAGGATAGTTACGGCCTTCACCGACGGTGACCGCGGTGGGGAGCTAATTCTTAAGGAGCTCCTCCAGGTTGCGGACGTTGACTACGTTGCAAGGGCTCCCGAAGGTAAGGAGGTTGAAGAGCTTACCAAGAAGGAAATCGTCAAGGCCCTGAGGAGTAAAGTTCCAGCGGAGCAGGTCATCAACGAGATGTTCAATAAAGGAAAGAGCTTCTACGACCTCATAAAGGAGAGGCAGGAGAAGCAGGAACCCAGAAAAGTTGAACCAAAGGAGCCAAGGGTTGTCCCGGTTAAGATCGAGGAGAGGAAGCCTGAGAAGGTCGAAAAGCCCGTCCCGAAGGAGGAGAAGATAGTCAAGCCCCTCGAGAAGGCCCAGACCCCGGAGCTTGAGGAGTTCAGTGAGTTCATCGAGCGCGTTAAGAAGGACGGCATAGCCCTCCTTCTCGACGAGAACAAAAACGTCATAGCCGAGATACCTGTGAGGGAGCTTACCAACCAGCTTAAAGAACGGAAGGACGTTTATGCCGTGGTCTTCAACGGCGTCATAACCCAGAGGCTCATCGATACCGTCAGCGAGACAGGGGTTAGATACCTGGTCGGGGCGAGGAAGTACAACGTCGTTAGAAGGCCGGTCAACCTGAAGATAATCACCTTTGCCGAGTGATTTTCCTCTTTTCTTCTTGCAAAGTTTTTAAAGGGGTAATATGTTTTTCCAGTAGGGAGCTCCGATGGATTTGGGAAGAATGCTCTTTGGAATTGGTCTTATTCTCTGGGGAATTCTCCTAGCAGTGCTGAACTTTTCCATGATATCCCTTCTTTTTGGAGGGATTGGCATTGTCATGATGTTCGTTGAGTTAGTTGGCTTGGAGAAAAATCCGGAAGATAGAACCCCGCTTTAGGACTAACCTTTATAACCGCTTTTCCGATTCCCCCACGGGTGGTCAAAGATGGTGGAAGAGCTAATCTGGAAGTACGCGCTGGTTAACGCTTACACCCACAAAGGAAAGGCAAACCCGAAGGCCGTTATCGGGAAGGTACTCGGCGAGAACCCCGAGCTGAGGCCTAAAGCGAAGGAGATAATCCCGCTCGTAAACGAGATAGTCGAGAAGGTGAACGCCTTATCTCTTGAGGAGCAGGAGGCAAAGCTCCGCGAGATTTATCCGGAATTCTTTGAGGAGAAAAAGGGGAAGAAGGAGGAGAAGAAAGGCCTACCCCCTCTCCCGAAGGCCAAGAAAGGCAAGGTCGTTACGCGCTTCGCCCCGAACCCTGACGGTGCCTTCCACCTCGGGAACGCGAGGGCCGCTATTCTAAGCCACGAGTACGCGAGGCTCTATGATGGCAAGTTCATCCTGCGCTTCGACGACACAGACCCGAAGGTCAAGAGGCCAGAGCCTATCTTTTATGAGTGGATTAAGGAGGACCTTGAGTGGCTCGGCTTCAAGATTGATGAGATACACATAGCCAGCGACAGGCTGGAGATATACTACAACTACGCTGAGAAGCTGATTAAGATGGGGAAGGCCTACGTCTGCACATGCAAACCGGAGGAATTCCGTGAACTTCGCGACAAGGGCATTGCCTGCCCGCACAGGGACGAGCCGGTTGAAGTTCAGCTTGAAAGATGGAGGAAGATGCTTAATGGTGAATACAGGGAAGGGGAGGCCGTAGTCAGGATAAAGACCGACCTCAAGCATCCAAATCCAGCGGTAAGGGACTGGCCCGCTCTGAGAATCATAGACAACCCGAACCACCCAAGGACTGGAAACAAGTACCGCGTCTGGCCCCTCTACAACTTTGCCTCAGCGATAGACGACCACGAGCTTGGGGTTACTCATATCTTCCGCGGACAGGAGCATGCTGAAAACGAGACGAGACAGAGGTATATCTATGATTATTTTGGCTGGGAATATCCGGTTACGGTGCACCACGGCAGGCTGAGCATTGAGGGAGTTATCCTCAGCAAGTCGAAGACTAGGAAGGGCATTGAGGAAGGGAAATACCTCGGCTGGGACGACCCGAGGCTCGGAACGATTCGCGCTTTGAGGAGGCGCGGGATTCAGCCGGAGGCAATCAGAGAGCTAATCATCGAAGTCGGCCTAAAGAGGAGTGACACAACCATCAGCTGGGACAACCTTGCCGCGATAAACAGGAGGATAGTTGAACCTATAGCAAACCGCTACTTCTTTGTTGCAGACCCGATTCCAATGCACATAGAGGGTTATGACAGGGAATTTATAGCTGAGATACCCCTCCATCCGGATTATCCGGAGAGGGGAGTTAGAAGGCTCAAGTTCGAGCCGGGTAAGCCCGTCTATGTCTCCAGGGACGACATGGATCTCTTTAAACCGGGCAACTTTGTAAGGCTGAAGGACCTCTTCAACGTTGAAATCATCGAGGTTAACGAGGAGGGCATAAAGGCCAGGTTCCACAGCGTTGAGTATGAAATAGCCAAGAAGAACCGCTGGAGAATGGTTCACTGGGTCACAGAGGGCAAGTCCTGTGAGGTCTGGGTTCCCGAGGGTGAGGAGCTGATAATAAGGCACGGCCTCCTTGAGAGCGATGCCGACGTTAAGGTTGATGACGTTGTTCAGTTCGAGCGCTTTGGTTTCGTGAGAATAGACGAGGTAAAAGATGGAAAGGTCAGGGCGATTTTCGCCCACAAGTGACTTACTCTTCTTTCTTTTTAATGAGGTTGTTGGCGAGGAGACCAGTTGCCACAAGTATTATTGCAATTACTGCTCCGATTATGTCAGCGCCTCCATTCTTTGCTGTTGCATACAGGGCGTAAAGTCCCATTGGAATAAGAACGCCGAAGAGAATTGCACCTGCTATTAACTGTCCAGTGGTTGGTTTTAGCCCTGTTACCTTTTCTATCTCTTTCGAAATTACAGGATAGTACTCAAACAATGAAGTGAAGAATATTGATATCGATACCGCAAGTAGTAGTGCCTGAGCAAGTTCTGGAACGGAGTCCGGGATACCAATAAGGAGGGCCATCCCCAGCAGGTATGCGGCAGCTCTGTTTCTTCCAACTTTCATGTTGAATTCAAGAATCTGAAGCCCTACTTCAGCTGTTGGAAGGATACTTGTGACGCCTGCAAGGAATATTGAGATCGCTATAAGTATCAGGAGGACATTGTAGCCTGCTAAGATTGAGGGGAGTTTTCCCATCAGGGCAATTGCCGCTTCTTCTCCTCCATAAACGTACTTTAACAGTTCACCTGGTGTGGAGGGAGCTATGGCATACACTATTGTTATTGTGGATAGCACTCCAATTAGCAACTGAATTATAACACCTGCACTTATAATGAGCTTGGCGTTGAACCGTTCGTTTATAAAACTGCCGAGCATTAAGTAGAATCCAAAACCTAGCCCAACGGCATAAATTGCTCTCTCTGCTGCAGTAGTAATTAAGGCTAGTGTTACTGGATGAGTGCTTACAATCATGTGCTTGGCCATTCCAAGAAAAGCGGCTGTTGAGGGGATCTTTACTACAAACGCAAGAGTTGTTACGACAACAGCAATGACCAAGATCATTGAGCCCGCTGCCATGATTGTAAACGTTTTCTCTTTTGCCCTTGTTAAGATAACAAAGACTATGGCCATCATTATAATCTTTGCTATAAGTCTTCCAACGGTTCCCGTTCCTAAAACTGGAGCCAACAGAATCAGCATGGTATTTGCTGTGTAGTATGACAAGAATATTATTGCCAACGCTAGGATAGATACAATCATTGCAGGCTTCCGCATTATCTTGTTATACAGCTCAACGAAGTAATATCCGGATTTTATGACTTTCTCTGCTTCGGCTATGGCAACGTATGTAAACACTGCTAGGAATGCAACGTGTATTATGAACCCTGTTATTCCGTACTCAAGCCAAAACTGGGGAAATAGTCCTATGGTTCCAATACCCGTTGCAAATCCGGCAACCAAGAACATCAGGTACATGCTCCACTTTTTTATTTCATCCATCATGACCACCTGTATGAGTTGTTTGTCTCTGTAAGTCCGTTTAGAAAAATTAAAAGATTTGCTCTCATACATCAACAGAAAATTTCAAAAAATGTTCATGCCTTTGTCTTAAGATACTCACCTTGTAACGTTTTTAGTCCAGCCCAATCCATTTTACCAGCCCTAACAGGAATTTGTAGGGAAGCTTCTCGTGGTGTGGGTAAATCCTAAGGGCATAGTGCCAGCAGGGATCACCTAAATGTTTTAGTGCACTTCCTTTGTACGTATAAATCCATTCACCGTTTCCAAGGAATTTTGGATGCCTTAGCTCGATGATGTGGGGTTTTTCTATATGATATCCCTCTGCCCTGACACCGTAATAGAGCTCTACTTTAACATCATCTGGTCTTAGTCCATCAAGATTAACTGTAACTTCGAGACCAGACTTGTTCTCATTAATGTTGATATTTACAAAGTCTACATACTGCCATGAGTTCATAACTCTCTCTTTCCATTCTGCTATCTCCTTTGCTCCCTTGTAGTTGTCCCGGGTAAGCCAAATGTGGTTGCTCATGGCTTTGGAATAAAACCTGTCCATGTACTCCTTGACCATTCTGTGGGTGCTGAAGCGTGGAGCTATGCTCTTTATGCTTTCCTTCATCATGTAGATCCACTTCTCGCGATTGCCGTAATATGTGGGAATTATCTCTCTCTCGAGGAGGTCGTAGAGGGACTGGGCGTCCTTAACGTCGTCTTCTTCACTCTCCGGCTCGGTGCTTTCCTCACCGATAACCCAGCCGTTCTTGCCGTTGTATCCCTCAACCCACCATCCATCGAATATACTCGCGTTCAAAACTCCGTTGAGGCCGGCCTTCATTCCGCTCGTCCCGCTCGCTTCTAACGGTCTCCTTGGTGTGTTGAGCCAGACGTCAACGCCAGCAACCATCAGCCTCGCGCTACCCATGTCGTAGTTCTCTAGAATGAATATCTTTCCCCTGAACTCGGGCATTTTACTAACTTCGTAGATCCTCTTGAGGAACTCTTTCCCGCCCCAGTCGTTTGGATGTGCCTTTCCACCGAAGACAATGTAGACTGGTCTCGTGGAATCACTTAGAATTTTCTTCAGCCTTTCTAAGTCACTGATAAGAAGAATAGCACGTTTGTACGTTGCAAATCTTCTTGCAAACCCTATTATGAGCGCGTTTTCGTCTATAGCTGGAATTGGGTCATCTATCCCTAGGCGCTCGTTTTTTTCCATGACCTTTCTTCTGAGAAGTTCAATAAACTGCCTCTTAGCCTCAAGATGAGCTTCCCATAGCTCTTTATCGGGAATCCTCTCAATTGCGTACCATATACCCTCAATGTTCGTATGTTCGCGCCAGACCTTTCCGATGTATCTATCGAAGAGCTTCCTCATCTCGTTGTGCACCCATGTCATTGTGTGAACACCGTTGGTTATCGCCTCTATCGGTATTTCGTCAAGGGGGACGCCGGGCCAGAGGTGCTGCCACATCCTCCTGCTCACTTGAGCGTGTAGCTTGCTGACACCGTTCACGTAGCTCGACGTCCTTATGGCTAGGAGCGTCATGTTGAACTGGTCTCCTTCCCTCCCCAACTCAAGGAGCTCCTCCCTTCCTTCAAGGAACAGTGAGAGCCTTTTCCTGACTTCCTCAATGGGAAACCTGTCGTGGCCAGCTGGGACTGGCGTATGGGTCGTGAAGACAGTCGTTCCCCTGACAACGCTCAGGGCCTCGGTGAATGTGAGGCCTTCCTCCATGAGCCATGCAATCCTCTGGAGGTTGGCGAAGGCGGGGTGACCTTCATTTAGGTGGACTACCCCAGGTTCGATGCCAAGGGCTTTGAGGAGTCTCATTCCGCCGATGCCGAGGAGTATCTCCTGTTTTATCCTCTTGTCCATCTCGGCATTATAAAGATAATCGCATATGGTTCTGTCCTCGGGGCCGTTCTCGGGGACATCGGTGTCGAGAAGGTAAATCCTGACCCTTCCAACTTGGACCTCGAAGGCCCTTGCGTAGACTGTTCTATCTTCTATAGGAACCTCTACGAGCAGTCTCTTGCCGTCCTTATTAAGGACGGGCCTTATTGGCATTTCCTCGGGCTTGTATTCCGGGAAAATCTCAATTTGATTACCCTTTTCGTCTATCTCCTGTTTGAAATAACCGTGTTTATAGAGTAGACCAACGGCTATGAAGGGTAAGCCTAAGTCGCTGGCCGTTTTAACGTGGTCTCCGGCAAGAATTCCAAGACCGCCGGAGTAAATCGGCAGGCTTTTGCTTATGCCGTACTCCATGCAGAAATAGACTATCGGCCTGTCCCATTTCGGATAGTTGGTCGAGAACCATGTTGATTCTGGGTTCATGTAGTCCTCAAACTGCTCCATGACGAGCTCGTAGAGGTTCATAAAATCGTCGTCTCTGAGGAGTTCTTTGAATCTGCTCGTTGGAGTATCAAGGAGTAGCTTTACCGGGTTCTTGTATTCGGCCCAGTGTTCGGGGTCTATCTTTTCCCATAGTTTCGTTGCCCTCCTGTTCCAGCTCCACCAGTAGTTGTAGGCTAGATCTGCGAGTCCAATGAGAGGACTCGGGAGTTTTCCGCGGATTGATTTATAGATGCATTCGTCGGTTTTCACCATAGAAACCACCGATGGTGATACTACTATCTTTGGATTTAAAAATCCTGTCACTCATGGGTTCATAAAAGAAAGAGAAGTTAAGAACCCTCAAGCATTGAGGGACTGATGTAGTCGCCGTACTTCTCCCTTGCCTCGAGAAGCCTGTTTCTCTCTTCTTCAAGAACTTTGAAAAGCTCCTTCGGAACGTCCTTGACCTTCTCGCGGTAGATTTTCTCTATGCGCTCAATCTTCTCCAACAGCTCTGGAACCCTGATTGTGAACTGCTTCTCGTAGTCCTCCCTGCTGTAGTCCTTGTTAAGAACCTCCCTGAAGAGCCTTTTCAGGTCCCCATACTTAGGAATGTAGCCTATCGGCGTCTCTATTGCATCGACATCACCATGCACCCGAAGCTCCATCCACTTGAGCCACACTGCTTTGTCGAGCTTGTGGTTGAGCCACTTACCGTTTTCGCGGAGGAAGTAGTTTACAGCAAAGATTTTCGGCGTCTTCCTGAGCTTTTTGCCAAACTCAAGGTAGTTTCTGATGTAATCTCCCAGGGGAACGCTCATGAAGTCGAGTATCGCCATCGGGTTGAAGGCCCTGACGCCCTCCTTCCCGAGAGTGGCCGCGGTTGTCTCGCTCTCAAGCGAGGCGCCCATCGTTATAATTCCGTGCTCCCAGCTGAAGGCTTCTCTCACCGGAGGCCATGTGTCTGCATCCCTTCCTCCGAAAATCATGCCTCCAACTTCAACACCGCACGGGTTGTTGAGGGCCTCCAAATCAACGTTTGGGAAGTGCTCAAGGGAAACGGTAAAGCGCGCATTCTTGTGGCTCGGCGGTATCTCGTTGCCCTCTCTGTCCTTTTTGCCCTTCCACCACTTTCCGCTGTGGTTCTCCCCTTCCTCCGGAATCTCAATGCCCATGTCGTTCCAGTAGGGCTTGCCGTCCCTTACAAGGACGTTGGAGAAGATTATCTCGACCGGGGAATGAAGGACCTGCCAGATAATCGGGTCGTCCTCGGGGTTTACGCCTTGAATGATGCCGAAAACACCCTTCTCGACGTTCGCTCCTCTGGCTATACCGTTAACGGGCAGAATGAAAGTCAAATCGTCGCCGACTATGTTCTCCCATGGTATCATGGCAGTGGATGTCTTTCCGCACATGCTCGGATATGCTCCTGTAAAGTAGGTCTTTCTGCCGTTCGGGCCGTTAACGCGCATGAGGAACATGTGCTCGCTCAGCCACCCTTCTCTAACGGCCTTCTGGATTGTGAGGCGGAAGGCGAGCTTTTTCAGACCTATCGTGTTGCCACCGTACTGGGTGTTGAGGGAGTAGACCGTCTCGTCTTCGAGGTCAATGTAAATCCTCCTCTTCTCAAGGTTCTTGCTGGTTTTTCTCTCGTCTAGTTCTCCAGCCGAGTGGACGAAGCGGAAGAACTTGGCATTTCTACCGAGTCTCTTGAACTCCTCGTAGCCCTTCCGATAAAGGATGAACTCGGAATGAGCAACGTAGGCCGAATCCGTTAGCTGAACCGCTGGAATCGTGAATATCGAGTTCTTTGGACCCAGCACGAAGAAGCATACGAAGAGCTCCTTGCCCTTCATAACACCCTTCATCAGTTCCCTTATCTCCCTAAGCCCCTCTTCCCTATCCATCGTGTTGAGGAACGGAATCTCCTTTCCGCCGGAGACGAGAAGCTTTGTGTTGGCCTTGTCCCTCGCCTGGTCGTAGTAGTTGTCGTAGTGGACCGTATGGTTCGGCGTTTCGAGCATCTTTTCCTCGCCGTAGTAGAGGGCCTTCCAGCGGACGTAGAGCTCATCCTCTTCGCTGTCAGTACAGACGAAAACCTTGCTCGGCTCGAGCCACTCAATCCACTCAGCCAGAAAAGAATGAAGCTCGGGGTTGTCTATGGCCTTTATTTTCTCAAACTGCTCCTTTGGAAGTAATTCAGCAAGTTTCTCAAGTGCACCCATGGTATCCCCCGACACATGTTGACCGATGGCTTAAAATAGTTGTTGCGACTATATAACTATGGCAACGAACTCTAGGGCCAGATAGGTGTGCAGTAAAATATTTGAGCGAGATGTAGATATAATGGGATGGTGCTCAAAATGAAGGCAGTAATTTTGGCTGGGGGCAAGGGGACTAGGCTCTTACCCTTAACCGTTTACAGGCCAAAGCCAATGATCCCCTTTTTTAACAGACCCCTCATGGAATACGCCCTTCAGAACCTTATTAAGGCAGGTGTTGACGAAGTCTATGTTCTCGTTGGTTACCTAAAGGAGCGTATAATGGAATACTTTGGAGATGGGAGCAAGTGGGGGATAGAAATTCACTACTCCAACAAAGACAACATAAAACTTGGAACTGCGGGAGCGACGAAAAAGGTTGTAAAACACATGGACGATACATTCTTTGTGGTTTCAAGTGATGTCCTTACCAACCTTGATCTAAGGGCACTCTATGACTATCATAAGAAAAAGAAAGCCCTCGCAACGATAGCTCTATCAGAGGTTGACGATCCAACTCAGTATGGCATAGCAATAATAGACTCTGAGGGTAGAATTCAGCAGTTCAAGGAGAAACCCAAGCCAGAAGAAGTCTTTAGTAATCTTGTCAATGCTGGTATTTACGTCTTTGAACCTGAGGCCTTTGATCTCGTCCCAAAGGCCAAGAACTTCGACTTTTCCAAGGATTTGTTCCCGAGAATGCTGGAGAACGATTTGGCTCTCTACGGGTTCCCCTTCAAGGAGTACTGGAACGACGTTGGAAGGCCTTCAAGCTATCTTCAAGCGACGGAGGACGTTTTCCTTGGACGGCTTATACTCCCCCAGATAAAAACTGAAAGCCTGAAAGGAAATCTAGAATACGGAGGAGCGCTTTACACAGGTAAGAGATGCATCCTTAGAAGGCCAGAGATACGTGGTTTTGCAGTTATTGGAGATGACGTTGAAATTGGGAGAAACGTTAAGATAGAGCGCTCTGTGATCTTCTCTGGTGTTACAATCGAGGAAGGGGCGGAAATCAGGGAGGCTATAATTGGGGAAAACGTTCATATAGGTAAGGGTGTTGTAATACAGCCGGGTAGTGTGATTGGGGATAACACTCTCATTGAAGACTTTAGCAAGATTGGTTCAAACGTAAAGATTTGGGTTGAGTCTAGAATAGGTAGGGAAAGCATAATACTTCCTGATTGAGGTGGTGAAAGTGGAAGTGTATTATTCCCAGAGGTTTAACCCCGAAGAGCTGGCTCTTTTAGGCAGGGCTATAGGGACGGTTTCCCATGGGACTATAATAGTTGGCAGAGACGGCAGGGCAATTTCCCGCTATGGGAAGAGAGCGATGGTTGTCGGCATAGTAAGTACTGGTTCAACCATAATGGACGTTCGTTTGATTCCTCTTATAGCACTCAAGGACTTTGCACATAAGAAGGGTCTTCCTCTGGCATATGTTTACTACTATGGAGGAGTCAGGGTTTATGTTAGTGGTATTGATGTTGAAGAGATAAATGCTATTCTCGAAAGTAGGAGCTTTATAGAGGCCCAGCCAAATGATATCGGTGCAACAGTTTATTATCCAAATGCCCTCGACGATTTCCTTCACGAAATCTTTAAGCACTACAATTTCAAGCTAGAGGGCAAGGCTCTCGTTGATGCTATGAACACTCCGGCGGTCTTATTTTTCCCAAGAATGAATGAACATTTTGGTTTTGAAGTTGAGCTTATGAACGACATGATGACAAGTTACCTTCCCCCAAAACCAAAGGAAGTTTTCCTCCACAAGTTGAACAAGGGAGACTATGACTTTGGAATGCGCTTTAGGCCCGATGGTGTCGTTGAGTTTTACAAAGAGAACGAGCAGAAAGAGTTCACAAGCATGTGGTCTCTCCTTGACTATATGAAAAAACTCGCTCTTTAACGGCAGTTTTATAAGCTATCTTTTGGTCTTTTATACGTTCTTTCATCTTGGGGGTGAAGAGCTTGGGGATCTTTATAGTACTTGAGGGCATAGACGGTGCTGGAAAGTCAACACAAGCAAAACTACTAAAAATATGGTTTGAGGAGAAAGGATATGAAGTTGTTTTGACTAAAGAGCCAACAGATACCCCCTTTGGTAAGCTTATAAGGCGACTTGTCTTAACTGGTGGGAAGGAGGGTATTATAGATGGGGCTAAAATAAGCCATGAAGCAGAGGCTTTACTCTTTGCAGCAGATAGAGCCGAGCATGTTGATAAGTTAATAAAGCCATCCCTTGAGTCTGGAAAAGTCGTAATTTCTGACAGATATTTCTATTCCTCCCTTGCCTATCAATGGGCTCGAGGTCTAGACCTTGAATGGCTTATTGATCTCAACCGGTTTGCTATACGACCAGATTTAGTTTTGCTTCTTGACCTTCCCGTTAGAGAAAGCATGAAACGAATAAAAACAAGGAGTATAAGGAGTGAGTTCGACAAAATAATGGAACTTCAGAAAAGAGTGCGTGAGAACTATCTCAAACTTGCAGAGTTATTTCCAGAGATTAAGATAGTTAACGCTATGGAAGACGTTGATAACGTCCATAGACAGATTGTTGCTTTGGTCGAATCTTTACTAGAGAAATGAATGGAGCCCCGGGCGGGATTTGAACCCGCGACCGGCGGATTACAAGTCCGCCGCCCCGCCAGGCTAGGCTACCGGGGCAGTCGCTTTTTAGGATTAATTTGATGGTTATAAATCTTTCTACTTTTCTAACCGCAAAATTTATAAACGTCCCTTATATCCCCTACATTGGGTTGAGCCGCCGTAGCTTAGTTGGTAGAGCGCCGGACTGTTAATCCGGCGGTCCCCGGTTCGAATCCGGGCGGCGGCGCCAGTAATGGGCCCGTAGCTCAGCCTGGTCAGAGCGCGCGGCTCATAACCGCGTGGTCGGGGGTTCAAAGCCCCCCGGGCCCACCAATCTGTTTTTCCTGTTCTTATTCTTGAGAGCATTAAATTTTAGTGAATTAAATTGTTACTTAAGATTTAAAAATTACAAATTGCACGATAATGCTTCAATGGCGGGCCGGGCGGGATTCGAACCCGCGACCTTCGGCTCCGAAGGCCGACGCCCTGTCCAGACTAGGCCACCGGCCCAACCCTACATGGGTTGAGAAAACAAAACATAAAGCTTGCGGTTCAGTAAAGGTCACCAGAAATTTTCTTAGACTCACATTTGAAGAAGTTTGAAAGAAAAGGGAAGAGGTTCAACCGAAGAGGGCGCCGAGACCAGCGAGGGCCTCCTCCTCGCTGACCTCTTCCTCTTCCTCCTCTTCCTCCTCCTGGGCTTGTTCGGCACCGCTCTCGGCCGGAGCGGGAGCGGCAGCAACAGCAACCGGAGCGGCGACCGGCATGGCGGCCTTTTCGATGACCTCGTCGATGTTAACTCCCTCGAGAGCGGCAACGAGGGCCTTTATTCTGGCGTCATCTGGTGTAACACCAGCAGCCTCGAGGACTTTCTTAAGGTTTTCCTCAGTTATCTCCTTACCAGCGGCGTGGAGTAGCAGAGCGGCATACACGTACTCCATCCTTTCACACCTCCAATCATCTTCATTCTTTTTTATTCGCACGTATGCGAGGGAAAGTAATTCAGCCGAAGAGGGCGCCCAGCCCAGCGAGCGCATCCTCTTCGCTGGCTTCCTCTTCTTCCTCTTCCTCCTCAGCTTCTTCAACTTTCTCCTCGGTTGGCTGAGGAGTTGCAACGGCCACTTGGGCCTGAGCGTTTAAAAGCTCTTTGGTTTTCTCGTCAAGTAACTCCTCGGGCAGGTTCTGGGCTATGAGCAGGACGGCACGTATGGCCCTGCCAAATATGTCCTCGACCGTCTCTGGAGTAATGTAACCGGCCTCGATTGCAACGTTCTTGGCTCCAAGGAAGGCCTTCTGGATGATGGCCTCGATGGTCTGCTTGGTTGGATACGCTATGTTAACTGACAGGTTGAAGGCGTGCATGTAGGCCTTCTGGAGCATGTTGATGTATTCTTCCTCGTCTATTGCCAGCACATTAGGTGTATAAATAATGCCATCTTCGTAAGCTGCTAGGAGGTTGAGGCCAACTTCTAGAGGCTCAATTCCCAAGGCGTTAAGGATTCTTGCGAGCTGTTCTGTTATAACCTCACCGGCCTTGAGGACGGTGTAGTCCTTCTGGATGCTAACCTTACCCCTTTCGATTCTCGCAGGAATTCCTAGGGCCTGCATCTCACCGACGAGCGGGCCCGGTGGGATTGAGGTAGGACCGGCAGGAATGACAACGTCCTTCGGAACGACTGCTCCTGGCTTGGCCGGTGCAGGAGTTTTGCTCTCCTCAAGGAGCTTGTAGAGCTTGAAGGGGTTCATCTCAGTGGCGAGTATGGCTGCTCCACCCTCGATGTAGTCGGCGAGCTTCTCAAGGTCCGGCTTACCAAGCTCCTGAGCGGCTCTCTTTATGGCCAGCTCGATGAGAGTGTTCCTGCTCACGCGAAGGAGCGCCTTCCCTCGGAGCTTGTCACGCATCTTGCTGAGCGGATAAGCGGGGACACCGGCCACGTCAACGAGGGCAATTACTGGGTGGCTCTTGATTATCTTGGTGAGCTCCTCAACTTCCTTCTTCTTCCACTCGGCTACGTGGGCCATTTCCCTCACCTCTCTACCTTAACGGCCGGGCCCATTGTGGTTTTCACGTACACTGACTTCACCTGGTTCTCACCGCGCTCGAGCTTGTTGATGATGGCGTTGAGAACCGCCTCGGCGTTTTCGGCGAGCTTCTCATCGTCCATGTCCTCGGTTCCTATTGGGGCGTGGACAACGGGATTGTTCTTGAGTTGTATCCTGACGGTCTTCTTGAGCTTGTTCACTATGGGCTCGAGGTTAGTTATGGTGGGTGGAACTACTACGGGCATCTTATTTCTTGGACCGAGATACCTACCGAGGTACTTACCTATCTTTGGCATCAGTGGTGCCGCCGCTATGAAGAAGTCGTAGCGCTTCGCAAGCTTTCTCGCTTCCCTCGGGCTCTTAGCTATTTCCTCAAGTTGCTCACTACTAATAACATCCAGCCCGAGCTTTTTAGCCGCCTCGGCAACGGCACCATCAGCGATGACCGCGATTTTTGGCTCCTTCCCACGACCGTGAGGTAGCACAACCTCAAGCTTGAACCTGTTCTCCGGCTTGCGGAGGTCTATATCCTTGAGGTTGACTGCTATCTCGACGGTCTGTGTGAAGTTACGCGGCTTAGCCCGGGCCTTCGCCTCCTTCACCGCTTCCACGAGTTTCTGCCTGTCGAAGGCCATTTACAGCCCTCCTTTTTGTTGTTTTCAATTTAAGCCGAAAAAGTCAAAGATGCGTAAAAGGAGGGATTTTTAAAGTTTTCCCTCACTCCTCAGCTTTCTCAAAAATCTCATCGTAGAGTCCTTCGTCAATTTCCCTCTGGACTTCTCTTGGATCCTTGCCCTCAACGGTAACGCCCATGCTGAGGGCCGTTCCAATGACTTCCTTGGCAGCTGCCTTAAGCGTCGGTGAGAGCATCTGGTCAATCTTCATCTTGGCTATCTTGACGACCTGCTCCATCTTGAGGTCTCCAACCGGGGTGTGGCCGGCCTCACTTGAGCCCTTCGGAATGCCGAGCTCCTTCTTTATGAGCTGGCTGGTCGGAGGAATACCGACCTCAATTCTGAAGGTCTTCTTCTTGGGATCCTCAACGATAATCTTGACGGGAACCTGCATTCCCTCGAATTCCTTCGTTGCCTTGTTTATCTCGTCAACGACCTGCTTAACGTTCAGTCCAAGGGGACCGATGGCTGGACCGAGTGGCGGTCCGGGTGTAGCTTTTCCACCTTCAACGAGGACTTCGACAACCTGTGGCATTCATCTCACCACCTTTACTTTTGTCTCGGGCCTGTCACTCCTTCTGGCGTTTGCTTATAAGTCTAACGTATTCGCCCCTTACCGTGACCGGTATCGGGACGATTGAACCAATGAGCTCGACAACGATTTCATCCTTGCTCTCATCAACCCTGACGACCTTGGCCTTCTCGCCCTTGAACGGGCCGGCAATGAGCTCGACGATGTCACCGGGCTCGAACCCGCTAACGGCTGGCTTCTCCTCAAGGAAGTGCTCAATCTCGTGAAAGGGAATCTCGCCCGGAAGAACGCGCTTGGCGTGGCGGATACCCCTTATGGCCTCGTCAACGGCACTCTTGCTTGGGGCCTCAACAAAGATGTAGCCTTTAACCTTACTCGGGGCCAGTATGGCCTGGATTGGGATGTTGTACGTTTTTGCCTTGCTGTAAATGAGGTTCGCAGTCGTTGTTTCCTGACCAACGGTAACGCTGACTGTGAATATCTTTCCCTCGGCCATGGTGCAACCCTCTCAAGAACCAGTAATGAAGTATCCAATTATTCTGATGAGCATTCCTATGAGACCTATCAAAATCATTCCGAGACCGGTAATCTTAACGGCCAGTTTAAACTCTTTCATTCCCGGTTTTCTTGTAACTAGCAATACTCTTTTTGACTCAGAGAGAAAATTTCTAAGTCTCTCGATGACGCTTGCCACTTTCTTCACCCCATTAAAAGTTTAAAATGTTCAGAGTTCATCAAGATCCAGCCTAATGGTTTTCTTCTCCTCTTCTCCGAAATATGGAGTTTCCTCTTCTTCAACAACGGCATAAGGGGAACTAACACCTGTGACAACAAGGAGAATTCTAATCATCTTACCAAGCTCCTCATCCAGCTGGATTCCCCAGATGACCTGTGCCTCTGGGTCGAGCTTGCTCGTAACGAGCTCGATTATCTGCTGGGCTTCCTCAAGCTTGACGTCGCTTCCGCTGATGCTTATTAATGCCCCCTTGGCACCGCTTATGTCAACGTCGAGGAGCGGGCTGTTAAGGGCCTGCTGAGCCGCTTCTAAAGCCCTCTTCTCGCTGTCGCTCTCGCCTATGCCTATCATTGCCACGCCGCCGTCCTTCATAACTGCTCTAACATCGTTGAAGTCGAGATTAACCAGTCCGGGCTTAGTGATGAGCTCGGTTATACCCTTAACGGCCTGAACCAGTATCTCGTCGGCAACTTTGAATGCCATGTGTATCGGCAGGTTTGGAGCGACTTCCATGAGCTTGTCATTGGGTATAACTATTACCGTGTCGGTGTTCTTTCTGAGCTTTTCAAGTCCATACTCTGCATTCTTGATGCGCCTTATCCCCTCAACGGTGAAGGGAAGTGTAACGACGGCGACCGTCAAGGCGCCCATCTTTTTGGCTATCTCCGCAACCACTGGAGCGGCACCGGTTCCGGTTCCACCTCCTAGACCGCAGGTAATAAAGACCATGTCGGCTCCTTCCAGTGCTTCCCTTATTTCCCTCTCGCTTTCCCTTGCTGCTTCTTCACCCATTTTGGGGTTGTTTCCGGCACCGAGACCCCGAGTGAGTTCCTTGCCGATAAGTATCTTTTTGTGAGCTTTGATTTTGAGGAGGTCTTGAGCATCGGTGTTAATGGCTATTATTTTGGCCCCTTCTATTCCGACCTGCATCATTCTGTTAACGGTGTTACAACCGGCACCACCGACACCGACTACGTATATTTTCGCCTGAATCTGCTCAAGGAGCTTTTTAAGCTCCTCGTCTATGTCCGACTGAGTCTGAACCTCGGGAACGGCCTTTGGCTGGGCCGTAGAGGTTCTTTCGATGGCATCTTCAATCAGCTTCAGCATTTTTTCACCCTCCGGAGAGTTTAACACCCTTTGGAGTTTGTGGGGGAGGAGTATATAAACTTAGCTAACCCAAAACTGAACTTAACTGCCACACCGCCTCTTTAAAGGTTTCGGCTCAGTCTCGGATGAACTCAAGACCGAGCTCTTCTGCGAGATTTTTTGCCAGTTGCCGGGTCTCGCCTTTACTCCCTTTCCAGTCAACATATATCGCCTCAACTGTTTCTACTGTCCTATCGATAGCCTTAAGGAGCATCTCCTTTGGAAGGGGATGTACATACTTTGGCGCTATATGGCCAAATGCAATGTCACTGTTGAGAGCCCGTTTAGTCTGCTTTGGAGCGTAGTGACCACCACCTATTCCGATTGCGACTTTGAACTTGGTCTTGTTGTAGTTCTGAAGGACGTAGATAATTGTCTCTGCTATTATCTCGCCAGCTCTGTTGTTTTTCCACTCCTCCTCGCTTGAGCCAATCTCTATGAAGAAACTTGGAACATTCAGTTCACTTGGTCCATGATGCGTTGCCTCGTAGCAGACCGTCCAATTGAGGTCGTTGAGCTCATTCATTTTAAGGAGAGCAAGTTTCATTGCACTTGGCACCGCTATCGCAAGGCTCTCATCTTTTCCGCCGTACATTGCCCTACCCCAGTTCCCAGTGACATGGGTTGTTAAGGCGGGCAACTTCTGCTTGCTTGAATGCCTAGAGGCAAAGGCTATTATCTCAGGCTTGATATTAAGCTGGTTCTCTATAGCATCGTCGAGATTATCATAATAAATCATCTCGTCGTTAGTTGTTAGGATCAATGTTTCATTCCTCTTATAAACAGGATTCCCATCAAAGACAAGCTCAGTTTCTTTGAATCCGAAGTTTTCGATTAGTTTCTCTCTTATGTTCATTGAGGCTGGATCAACTTTTGTTGTCATTATGATTTTCATTGGATTGTCACCGGAATTTGGTTTGAAGATAGCTTATAAAACGTTATGCCTACACAAACCAGTGTTCAAAAAATCCCGCGAATTTATAAAAATTGATAGGAAAAAATGCATGATAATTTGTGAGTTTTTCGAACCTGTAACACAAACTTTTAAAATATAAAAGTTCATTAATAGACTAATATGGCCATGTAGCCATATTATGTGCACCAATGTGGAGGTGAGTAACTTGAAGAAGCTAGGAACACTGGCCATTGTGGCCGTTTTGGTTTTGTCTATCTTTGTTGCTGGATGTATAGGAGGTCAGAGTAGCACATCTACAGCAACCCAAGGAGGTGCTTCCACAACTCAAAGTTCAAGCTCTGGTGTCAGCTATTCTGGAACAATAACAATCTACACTGGAGGTACGAGTGGAGTTTACTATCCGCTTGGTTCAAAATATGCGGAACTTCTCAATAAGGCTGGAATAAAGGCTAAAGCCGTTACAAGCGGTGCAAGTGTTTCAAACGCTAAGGCAATTGGAGATGGAAACGCACAGGCGGCTATTATGCAGAACGATGTGGCTTACTATGCGTACCACGGGTTGTACATGTTCCAAGGGCACCCAATTAAGAACCTTCGCGGTGTTGCGGCACTTTATCCTGAAACTGTTCAGTTCGTTGTCAGGGCTGACAGCGACATAAAGAGCCTTCAGGACTTGGCAGGTAAAAAGGTCGCTATTGGAGCGCCCGGAAGCGGAACAGCAGTTGCCGCTGAGCAAATATTAAAAGCCGCTGGAGTTTGGGACAAGATTCAGAAAGTCAACCAGGACTTTAGCCAGGCAGCTCAGGCTCTCAAGCTTGGCCAGATTGATGCCGCTGTTATAGTTTCAGGTGCACCAACTCCCGCTATAACTCAAATAGCCGTTACAACTCCTGTGAGAGTTATCCCGATCTCTGACGAGGTTCTTAACAAGCTCAAGAGCGAGGGCTACATCTTCTACGTCAGGCAGGTTCTTCCAAAAGACACCTATAAGGGAATGACCGAAGACACGCCAACCCTTGCAGTTAAGGCTCTTCTCGTCGTCAGCGCGAGCCTTCCAGATGACGTCGTTTACGAGATGACCAAGGTTCTCTTCGACAACGTTGATGCCCTCCGCGCCGTCCACCAGAAGGCCAAGTACATAAGCCTTGACACGGCTCTTGACGGTATGAGCATACCGCTCCACCCGGGAGCTTACAAGTATTATGAGGAGAAGGGACTCAAAGTTCCAGACAACATTAAGCCACCTAGCGGGTGAGACACTTGAATCGTAATTTTTTCTTTTTTTTACTGCTTCTCGCTCTTATTGGGTCAATCTTTCCAGTTAACTCTCTTGTTATAACTACCGTATCATCTTCCCATGCATACCTTTTGGGGCAGGTCTGGATGAGAATTGAATACAACCATAGTGTTGAGCATAGTGAAGTCATAGAGGTAATCGAGGTTAATTCAAGTGGCATGTTCGTACGGAAAATGCTCTGGAAAGACTTTGGGGCCGGTCTTCCAGAGGATATACAGGGGAGAGAGGGTGATTACTACTACAAAATCATAGACCAGCCCCTGGGAAAGAGTCTTGACTACTGGTTTATACCGTTTAATCGTCCTAAGATCGTTATTAATAACAGAACCGTTATCAGGCCCCCGACTCCCGGTTTAGTTAAGTTTCGAGTAGAAAAATGTCCTTTAATCCTCGTCTTGGTGGGGAGGTGTTAAGAATGGAAGAAAAACAGAACGTTGAGATTGAGAAATTGGAGGAAGTAATAAGCAGAACAAGAAAGCTCCCTCCAAAACTTGAAAAGGTTGTAACAATATCTGCAATTCTCATTGGTATATATGAGATATTGTTTATCTTTAACTTCAACGGTGCACTCTACAACATGCTCTCCAAGGTAGGGATAAGACTTAGTTTTCTGTTATACACCCTCCAGAGCCAACAGGGGGAGGCTTTTGTTCTGGCCATGATCCTTGTTATAGCGTATCTTCTCTACCCCTTTAGGAAATCAGAGCGGTTTAAGAAAGTGGGTCCCTTGGATTACCTCTTCATAGGGCTAAGCCTTTTAACAATGTTTTATTTGTTCTTTAGGTATCCTCAGTATGCAGAAACTGCATCGGTATATGAAAGGGACGTAATATTTGCGTTCCTAGCGATTTTGGTCGTCCTTGAAGCCACTCGGAGGGTTATTGGGTGGGTTCTTCCACTGGTTGTCATAGTTTTCCTTGGATATGCCCTCAACAACATAGGTTTCAATCTTAAGGTTTTCGCAGAGCATATGTATCTTGCCAGCGAGGGAATCTTTGCGACTCCTCTCTATGTCATGACGATCTACGTCTTTGCGTTCATCTTCTTCGGATCATTTTTGCTTAAGATAGGCATCAGTGACTACATAACCGAGTTTATGATAAGTCTCTTTGGATCTCGGCCAGGTGGTCCTGCTAAAGCTGCGGTAATAGCGAGTGGGTTAATGGGAACTGTGAGCGGTTCGAGTGTTGCCAACGTTTTAACTACTGGAACTTTTACGATACCCTTGATGAAAAAGGCTGGATATCCCCCTGAGATTGCGGGAGCAGTGGAACCTGTTGCATCGACAGGTGGTCAGTTAATGCCACCTATCATGGGAGCAGCGGCATTTATAATGGCGGAATTCTTGGGCATTCCTTACAACAAAATAATAATTGCCGCTGTAATTCCGGCGCTGGTATATTACTCTGGAGTTTACCTATTCATTGATAGGGAAACAAAAAGACTTGGCCTAAAAGGTATGCCAAAGGAGCAATTCAAACCCATTAGATACTTCCTGAGGAAGAGTTACATTCTACTGCCAATAGCTGTTATAACGGTAGCCCTCGTCTGGGGAATTCCTGCCCATATCGCAGCTATATCTTCTCTGGGAGTTGCCATCTGGGTTGCATGGATATCAAAAGATAACATTACCGGAAACGAGGCTCTCTACGTTGCAATAGCCCTAATAGGGACTTTTTTGATGTTTGCCGGCAAGGGATATCCTGTGCTCATTGCTCTATTTGGAATTTTGGTTGTGCTTGGGATATTAAAGAAGGGAGTTCAGTTTAACGAGAAATTCTACATAACAGCACTGTTCCTCCTATTTATAGCATTTAATCAGGCTATTGGAATGAGCAAGGAGAACTTACTGTTCCTGACTGGGATTTTTGGAATAATATTCTCACTTATAGTCGGCGCTATATCTAAAACACTCGATGGAAAAGCAATGTTCTCCGCAACTTATGAGTCAATGATCGAGGCTGGAAAAACGAGCACAGCAGTGATGCTTGCTGCAGCCAGTGCTGGCTTGATCCAGGGATCTCTGACAATAACAGGATTGGCCAACTCTCTTGGCTATCGGCTCGCTGGTCTAACCGGAGGAAACCTATGGCTATTGCTTGTAGTCACAATGGTGTTCAGTCTGATACTTGGAATGGGCGTTCCGACAACTGCGAACTACATCATTACTTCTCTTGTCATGGCACCTGCTATTTATCAAGCAGTTAGCTCTGTTTATCCCTATAACCAGCCTGTTCCGGGCTTTGCAACGGCAATAGCATTGCTTGCTGCACACTTCTTTGTATTCTACTTTGGAATCCTCGCAGACATTACTCCACCAGTAGCGCTGGCAAGCTATGCAGGTTCGGCCTTAGCAGGTGGTGACTTTTGGAAAACAGCTCTAAATGCCGTTCGTTATGCAATAGCTGGCTACATCGGGCCATATATATATTTCACGCACCCAGAGATGTTCCTTATAACAGTCAAGAATTGGCATCTTGGAACTGTCGGGCTAGTACTCTACGATCTTTTTGCTACAATTCTGGTGCTCTACATGTTATCAGCAGGCTTTACAGGGTGGCTTAAGGGACATCTCAAAATGTACTACAGGGTAGCATTGATAGTTGTTGCTCTAATAGCAGCGTCTCTCCACCCAATACCAGTTGCAGTGAGTCTTGGATTAGTTGGAATTGGACTGCTGGGAAAAGTCCAAGGATGAGCTATCCATTTGTCATGTTTTGAAGTATCTCTATGATTTCTTTATTTGCCTTTTCTATGGTTTTAACGGCACTTTGAGATGTTTTTTCTACAAGCCTCACCGCTATGAGAACCATTAAGAGTGCAAGGGCTATCATGAACATATACTCTATCGCAGCCTGAGCCGATCTCATTGTTCTCACCCCACGATAGTCTAGAGCTGGAATAAGATTATAACATTTTGGTGGAGAAAACAAAAGGAAGTTAATAAAGCATGACTTCAAAACCCAATTCACTGAGTAGATCGGCTAATTCTTCATGATCAACATATGCTAAAAGGTGGTGGTTTCCAAGGGTTCCGTCGAGAAACTCAGGAGCATCTTCAACCTTAAGTTTGACCTGAGTTCTGCATCTATTTTCCAAATGTTCATTTCCTTTAACTTCTGTATGAGCAACTACCGCTCTTCTGCCCCTAAGCTTAAACAGAGTTGCCGATCCCTTCGGGAACTCGACGTCAACGCCAACGCCGATGCCACTCTCGAAGTGGCTTCTCAGCCTATAGCGCCAGAGAAGTGGTGCAGTGCAGTGGGCGAGTATAACGTAGTTCTCCCCGAAGTCGGCCACGTTGCCCATGAAGGCTGGCTTGTCAAAGTATTTTCTGATGATGTACATCCCAAGGAGGGAGTTTAGCTCACCCTCGCAACCAGCTGGAATCCCCTCGGCGTTGAACATCGCCAAGGCCAGACACGGTGTTGCGTTGAGCTTTCCTATGAGGTCGAAGCAACCTATCGTGAATCCATCGAGCCTGTAGTCCCTCAGGATTTCCCTGATGGCAAGGTATATTCTTCCGGCCTTCGTTAGGGCCCCCTTCCCGGGCTCCTTTATCTCCTCCGCCCTCTCAAAAACGTTCTCAACAACCTTCCATCCGTCATCGTCGCTTGTCTTGTCATAATACTCGTAGAACTTCTTGAGACTAATCCTCGTGTAGGGGAGTTCGAACCTCTCGTTGACGAGCCAGGGGGAGATTCTACCTATTAATCCAAGCCTCGCACGGAGGAAGGGTTCCAGCGTTTCGAGGGAATCCTCGTAGGCCAGAAGTGCCGCTTTAAGTTCATCCATGTTCTTGACAAGGGTTGAAGGAACGAGTCTCTCGCGCAGGAATTCCCTGATTTCTATTCCAGCCGCTAATGAGTTGTTGAAAGGGTCTCCGAAGATAACGGTGGGCCTTCTGAAGACGAAGAACTCCTTAAGGAAACCCTCTGTTCCGCCGGTTAGGGGGTAGAGGACTATGGCATCAACCTCATTGAAGTTGAGCTCCCCCTTGGCCTCTTTAAAGTCTGCCTTTGAGCTCAGGGTAAAGCCTCCAACTACGTCGAAGTCTCTGGCAAGGGCAGTAAGGAAATCGGAGACCTTTTTCTCAAACGACTTCGGGTTTGCGAGTTCACTAACACCGAAGGCGACGCCAACCTTCATGCTTCCACCCAACTTTTTAAAGCTTCGGCCCTAAATAACCTTGTGGTGGCCGATGGTTCTAAGGTTCGTTCTCGACACGAGCATATTCGTAAACCCGGAAATTAGGAAGGACTTCGGGGATAATCCAACGGAAGCCATGAGGACCTTCCTCAGATACGCGGAGAAGCTCTTCGGCAAGGTGGAGTTCTACATGCCACCCGGAATATATAGGGAGGTCATGCACTTCGTTGACGAGGAGCTGAAGCCGGAGATAGAGCTCTACATCATCAAGAAGCCACCGAACCTACACGACCTCAAGATTCCGGCCTTCGTGGTTTACGAGCTGATAGACGACATAAGGCGAAGGGTTGATAAAGGCCTGAGGGTTGCCGAGAAGGCCGTCCGCGAGAGCGTAATTGAAACTGACAACGTGGACAAGGTAATCCAGAAGCTCAGGAGGAACTACCGCAAAGCCCTTCGCGAGGGGATAGTTGACAGCAAAGAGGACTTCGAGCTTATACTCCTCGCTAAAGAGCTCGACGCGACTATAGTCTCGGCGGATGTTGGAATTCTTACGTGGGCTCAGAAAATGGGAATTAAATGGATCGATGCTTCTACGTTCAGAGATGTCTTGGAAGGACTTGTCAAAAAACTGGCAGAGAAAAATTTATAAAGGCTCCGTCCATCGTATCAACGACGCCCCGGTGGCTCAGCCTGGTGGAGCGGCCGCTTGGTAAGCGGCAGGTCGCGGGTTCAAACCCCGCCCGGGGCTCCAAAATTGGAGTTTTATGTCTAGTTTGCAAGGAATACAGTCCAACTTTGATACTCTGTTTCGATTAATATCTCAATAACTTCTCTGTTTCCCCCATAGTCTATCTCTCTTACTGTTATCTTGTTGTTCACATGGCCTCGTACAACAGCCTTGTGGACTTCTCTCGGTAACTCTTCCGTGACTGGTATGATTACCTCTTCAACATATATTCCCACTAATCTTCCCCTTCGGAGAATAAACCCCTTAATAGGGAGTGTGTACTCAGTAATGTTCATCTCATATTGAGCATTCCTAACCTGCCCAACCCCAAGTGTCATCTTAATCACCCATGTGTAAGTTTCTTATTACATATTTGGTTCTCTTGCTTTAAAAACCTTTCTGAACAAAAATGGGTAGAAAAGGACAGTTAATAGTCTATCTCGCCCTTCTCTTTCAGCTCAAGGTACATCCTCCAGCTGAGGACGGGTTTCTTAGCCGCCAAAACGTCGTCAACTCTCCTGACAGCGGTGTTGTGGGGGGCGCTTTTCACAACCTCGGGACTGCTGTAGGCTTCCTCGCTTATCTTCTTCAGAGCTTCCACGTAGGCATCGAGCTCTTCCTTGCTGACAGTCTCGGTCGGTTCTATCATCAGAGCTTCATGAACAATCAGTGGGAAGTAAACTGTCGGCGCGTGCATTCCGAAGTCGAGCAATCTCTTCGCCACGTCCATTGCAGTAACCCCTGTTTCCCTCTTCATTGGCTCGGCCGAAAAGACTGTCTCATGCTTCCTGAGTTCCTTGCCAGGGAGTTCATAACCACGGGTTCCCAGCAGTTTTCTCGTCAGGTAGTTGGCGTTGAGAACCGCTATCTCGCTCGCGTTCTTCAGTCCCTCGCGTCCCATTATTTTGAGATAAGTTAAGGCCCTGACCATGACCGCAAAGTTGCCGTAGAGCTCCTTCACCTTTCCTATGCTCTTGGGCACGTTGTAATCCAGGTAATAGCGGTCGTTTTCTTCGTCATAGCTCACGAGCGGAACCGGCAGGTAGTCCTTCAGGAAGTCCTTTACTCCAACAGGCCCGCTTCCGGGCCCGCCGCCACCGTGTGGAGTCGAGAAGGTCTTGTGAAGGTTGAGGTGCACTATGTCGAATCCCATATCCCCGGGCCTGACCTTGCCGAGAACTGCATTGAGGTTCGCGCCGTCGTAGTAGAGCAGTCCTCCAGCCTTGTGGACTATCCTCGCTATCTTCACTATCTCGTCCTCAAAGATGCCGAGCGTGTTGGGGTTGGTAAGCATTAAGCCAGCTGTCCTCTCGCCCACGGCATTTTCGAGAGCTTCAAGGTCTATCGTTCCCTCTTCCGTTGAGGGAATCTCTATGACTTTAAAGCCCGCCATCGCTGCACTTGCCGGGTTCGTTCCGTGGGCTGAATCGGCCACGAGCATCTCGTCCCTCTGCGGTTCACCGTTATCGAGGTGGTAGGCGCGGATTATCGAAACGCCGGTAAATTCTCCGTTCGCTCCGGCCGCCGGCTGTAACGTAAAGCGGTCCATACCTGTTATCTCCTTCAGCCACTGCTCCAGCTCCCACATGATTTTGAGTGCTCCCTGGACGGTTCTTTCATCCTGATACGGGTGAATGTAGGCAACGCCGGGGTGTGAGGCTATCTCCTCGTTTATCTTGGGGTTGTACTTCATTGTGCACGAGCCGAGCGGATAAATGCCCGAATCAACGCCGTAGTTCATCTCGCTCAGCCTTGTGTAGTGCTTGACTATCTCCGGCTCGCTCAGCTCCGGAAGGTTGGGTCTGCTCTTCCTCCTCAGTTTCTCGGGAATTTCCACATTGACGTCTTCAATCGGCTTCGGCAGGGTGTAACCGATTCTCCCCTCGCGGGAGAGCTCGAAGATGAGCGGTTCGTCCCATTTAGCCTGACGGAACATTCAGGCCACCTCCTTGAGGGCCCTGATTAGAGCTTCAACCCATTCTTTCCTCGTCGTTTCGGTGGCCGAGAATAGCGCTGTCTCGCCGAGCTCCGGGAAGTGATTTCCTATGTAGTAGCCACCGTGGATTCCCCTCGCGAGAAGGGCTTCGTGTATCTCCCTGTAGGGCCTTTCGAAGCGAACAGGAACATCCTTGAAGTATAGCCCCTCGAATGGAACCTCGGCAACTTCGGAAAGGCGTTTCCTGAGGTAAGCCGTGTTCTTGAGGATTGTCTCACCGAGCTCCTTCAAGCCCTTCGGCCCGAGGCTCGCGAGATGTATGGCTGAAGCGACGGCCACTAGGGCCTCATTGGAGCAGATGTTCGAGGTGGCCTTGGCCCTTCTTATGTGCTGTTCCCTCGTCTGGAGCGTCATCACAAAGGCCCTTCTTCCCTCGGCATCTTTCGTCATTCCGATTATCCTTCCGGGCATCTGACGGATGAGCTTTTTGTCGTTCCTCACAGCAAAAACGCCGGCCCTCGGCCCGCCGAAGTTCATGGGGTTACCAAGGTAAGCGGCCTCGCCGACGGCTATGTCCGCTCCGAGTTCTCCGGGAGCTTCAAAAACCCCGAGCATTGTGGGGTCTGCCCCGACCACGAAGTACGCTCCGGCCTCGCGGGCAATCTCCCCTATCTCCCTTACGTTCTCCTCGACCAGTCCAAAGAAGTTGGCCATTTCAACGTAAACGCCGGCCGAGTTCTCAACGGCCTCCTTGAGCTTTTCCATGTCAAGCTTGCCTTCATCATCCCAGGGGACCTCGACTATCTCCAGATTCGCCCCCCGGGTGTAGGTCTCTATAACGGTTCTCTTCTCAGGGCTGAGTGCCTTCGGAATTACGAAGCGCTTCCTCTTACCCCTATGGAGTCTCACGGTCATCAGGGCCGCTTCGGCTATGGCAGTCCCCCAGTCGTACATCGAGGAGTTGACAACCGGCAGGCCGTAGAGTTCAGCCATCATGCTCTGGTATTCGAAAAGGGCCTGAAGCATGCCCTGACTTATCTCAGCCTGATAGGGGGTATAAGCTGTCAGGAACTCACTTCTCTCGATTATGTATTTGACGTGAGCGGGAATGTAGTGGAAGTATGTTCCCGCACCGAGGAAGCTGGGCATCTCAAGAACTGTTCTGTTCTTTGAGAGAACTTCGTTGAGCTCTAGGAAGACTTCATACTCGCTCTTTCCCTCGGGGAGGTCGAACTCCTTGACCATGCCCTCCGGAACGTCGGAGAAGAGCTCATCAATGGAACCGAACCCGATTTCCCTCAGCATCTCGTCCCTCTGGGCGAGGTTTGGAAGGTAATGCTTCCCCATGCCAATCACCTCGAAAGGTTAAGACGGTCGTTGAAAGTTGGATGGTTAGAATATATGCTTTGTGCTCAATTGTGGGCACGGCCTCGGAAGTGTGCAAAAAGGTATTGAAAGGTAAAAGAAAATCAGCCGGTAACGCCTACGTCTTCAAAGAACTTCTCCATAAGCCCCGCGACGAGTCTGATATCATACTGCATCGTCTGATATACCGCCCACTGGACTTTGGTATACGTCCTGCCGTCCAGGGTCTTGAAGTTACTGGGGGAATTGGGGTCGAAGTTTGCGTGAACAACTATGTTTCTGATGGACCAGCCGTCAACCGTGTCGTCCAGCCAGTCATCCTTGTCAACGTGGGTGTAGATGTAAACGGTGTCCCCCGGAACGGTAACTTCAGTGGGCCCTATAAGGTTAGGGTCTTGGGAGTACTTGGCTATGAGGTGGTGGTCCTTATCGTAGATTTCGACGTAGCCGAGAGTTTTTCCGTAGAAGTTCTGCATGTCAATGTCGAAGAAGACAAGGGTTATGGAGCTGGCTCCAAGGAACTGGAGCTTAAGAACACTCCAGTCACCCTTTTTGAGCTCCCTCGTCCAGAAGTAAGGACCTAAATGACCGAGGGGCCCCCAGAGGTTTATGTCTTTTCCTGTGGCATAGACCATATAGCGCCATGAGTTGTGGGCGGCGAGGTCCACGTAGGCCCACGCGACGCCATTGGACAGGCTCATGTGTCCGTTTTCGTGAGGCCCGCGGTATATGTCCTCTCCCTGAATGAACTTCTTTTTCTCCTCGGGAATCTGCCACCACTTTATGGGGGTCAGGTTAAGGGGAACCCTTCCGTTCAGCATATCGTCGGCAACCGTGGGGGAGACGTTGTTTTCAACGAAATCATGGGCGTCCTCGGCGTATTTGAACTCCTCGAGAACCTCAAACAGGTGGGGAGTGTTGTGGGCTATAATCATCGATGCGTCCTCAAGTATGTGCACCGTCCTGCCAAGGTACAGCATGGCCCCACTGTAGTTGCCTTCTTTCCAGAGTTGCACTGCCTTCTCATAGAGCTCTTGAGCCTTGTCCGCGGCGGAAACATCGTGTCCAGTCGCTATATCAGTGATAAATAGCCCTGCGTGGTCCATCGGGTCTATAAAATGATACTGACTCTCAAGGGTGTACGTCTTGCCCCCGATTGTTACGCTCCCGCCTCTCCAGTCCTCGTCATAGGCACCGTAGAGAAGCTGGTTTTGGTATTTCATCAGGATTTCACCGAGTTTGGGGTTATCCTGATAGACGGCCTTTATTGCCATGTAGGTAAGCCTCTGGTGAACGTTCATTTTGTCGTTCAGACTAGGTCCGTTGGTCGGCCATGCTACTGCGTATGTGCTTGAAAAAAGAACAAAAACAACCACCATGATTGTAGCAATCACTTTTTTCATTTTAACACCCCCTTGGCAGGGATGTTGTTAATGATACCCGGATAAAAATTTTTTGAGTGACAATAGTTACGATGGTTGGAAAACAATTGAACAAACTTTAATTCAACTTCCCAAGACTATTCCCAGGGGACAAAAGTTTAAAGCACCCTAATGTCTCGGGCAAAAGGGGATGGACGATGATAATAGCATTTGATTTCGACGGAACACTCGTTGACAGTTATTCCTGCATTGAGGAGGCCTTCCTTCGAGCGCTTGAAAAGCGTTATCGCTGGCTTCCCGGAAAAAAGCTCTGGGCGAAGTTGCTAACAAAAATCGAGCTCCAGTTCGAGAGGCCGAGCTTAGGGGGACACAAGAAGACCCATAAGCCTCCTTTTTTCCTGAGGACTAAGTTTTTCGAGACCTGGTTCATCGAGAGGGCAAAGCTGAGTAAGCCGATAGACGATTCACCGGAACTGCTCAAAAAACTCAAGGAGGAAGGACACACCGTTATTTCTTTCTCGGCCGAGGACTTCATAGATGGCATGAAGGTTAAAAGGCTCAAGATGGCAGGCCTGTACGACCTCTTCGATGACGTTATCGTCTTCGGTCGTGAAATGACGCTCGATGAGGCCTTCCGGCTCGTTAGGGAAAAATATGGAAACGAGACCTTTATCTGGGTGGACGACAAGCCCTGGCGCTTCATCGGCAGGGGCGATGAGAAAACCGAGTTCGTGTGGTACTACTTCCCCTTCACGGCCAGGTTCGTTGAAAAGAACCGTGAAAAACTTGCCCTAATTCCACACCTTCACGTCATAAGGGACCTCTGGAGTCTATTCGATGTGATTGAGAATGTGAAAAAGAGAAAACATCCAGAAGGATAAAATATTTTTAGGATGTTTTCCAATTACCCTTGGAGGATGCCCATGAAAAATCCCCTAAAGAGCAGGGTTGTGATACTGTCACTGGTTGCGTTCACTGCAATACTAGTCCTCTCTATTGGCCCTTGGTGGAAGGACTTAATGGGTAGCGTGAATTCTCAACCGCCAAACGTTACGGCAATATACCTTGGGGTTTCTCCACCTGCGGGTGAGTGGCAGTTCATCGTTGGGGACAGACTCCTCAGTGACTGTTCCGTTGCCTATGTCTACAACTTCACCCCGACTGGTATTCTCACGATTTACGAAATTGACGAAGGGACATTAAGGGCCCTGGGCTTCGAGGCGAACACAACCCGTTGCACGGACAACCTTGAATACGGCTATGTGGCTGTAAACATAAGCCAGAAAATTGATTCCCTCTCGATAGTCGTCTGGATCAGTAAGAGCTCCTCAAACGGCCAGGACGTTTACTTTGTGGAGCTCGGTAGCTGGAGGTTCGTCAACGGTTCCTACATCGGCTACATAGCTCCGCCCATGGACAAGAACTACATGCTCCTTAACCTCAGCGCAGTTAGGAGAATGGTAAATGAAACCGGAATCCACTACATCAATCGCCGCTGAGATACTCAAGGGTGTCCTCCACGAACTCGTTCCAGTCCTCTTCGCTTACCTCTTCAAGCCTTACGCTGAATTCCTTTCCGAGGTTCCACCTGACGGCAATTTTTCCTTTGTCCGTCTCCGCTATGACCAGCCCAAAGGGTGCATCGCCCATCCAGTGGTGCTTTGAGAACTCGATTGTGAAACCCCTCTTCTTGAGCTCCTCAAGGATTAGCTCGTAGGTCTTTGCCGGGCCGTAGGAACTCCTGGCGAACCCAATATAGGCCATTTTTACTCACCATTGTTACCTTACTGGTCGGATTTAAAACCTTTTCGGTTCCCCTAACAAAGCTTAAAAAGACTTCATCGAACTTAATCTTATGAAGCCCGAGCCACTTCCGGAGAAGGCATTAAAACTGGGAAAAAACCTGATAATAGCTGATCTGCACCTCGGTTACGAAGTTGCCATGGCCAAGGAGGGTTTTTATCTTCCCCGGGTATTTCACGAAGTTGTTGGAAATCTGAAAGACCTTATAGAGCGCGAGAGACCAAAAAGACTTATCATAAACGGCGACTTAAAACACTCCTTTATCCCTGAGTGGCGAGAGAGAGCTGAGTTGAAGGCCTTTTTTGACGAGATAGGCAATCTGGTTGGAGAGATAGTTCTCGTCAGGGGCAATCACGACGTTGGAATTCTTTGGCTTAGAGAGCTTGGCGTGGAGATAGTTGATGAGCTCGAAATCTCTGGTTGGAAGCTCGTTCATGGTCACAAACCGGTTGAGGGTGAGCGCTTTATAATCGGTCATGAGCATCCCGCTATAAGGCTCCGCGACGAAGTTGGTGCCATCCTCAAGGTTCCGGCGTTTCTCTTTGGCGAAAGGCTTATCGTTCTTCCCGCCTTCAGTCCCTGGGCGTATGGAAACGATGTCCTCAGGGAGGTTGTTTCTCCCTTTCTGAGATTTTATCGGGAGGACTTTAGAGTGGTCGTTCCTGTTGAAGGAGAACTTCTCGATTTTGGCAGGCTTTCCCGTCTCCGGGAGGTTTTAAAGAGGCTTTAGCGAAAGGTTTAAACCTCTCGTGGGTTACTTTTGTGGGTGATAGCGATGAACGTGCTGACGGCTCTGATATTCTTTGCATACGCTCCGGCCCTCGCGATACTCTGGTATTTCTATCACAAGGACAGATACGAGCCAGAACCCAAGAGATACGTCATAGCAACGTTCCTTCTGGGTGCCACCCTCTCGGTGGGCATTGCCTATATCGTCGAAAGCGTTTTGACTGTCGGAGGCCTGATACAACCAATACTTCCAACCACGGCTTTCTATGTTGCCTTGGTTGCGGGGCTTGTTGAAGAGCCGGCAAAGGCCCTTGCTGTTAGATTTCCCTACAAAGCCGGTCAGATGGATGGCATAATGGACGGCTTGGTTTACGGCGTCGCGGCGGGTCTCGGCTTTGCGGCTACCGAGAACTTCCTCTACGGCCTAGGTTGGGGCGTGGCCGTAACACTCACAAGGGCTTTCCTCACGCCCTTTGCCCATGGAACGTGGACGGCCATAATCGGTGTTGGTTACGGTCTCAAGGCTGAGGGGAAAGTTGAGTCCCTCTCTCAGTTTTACGCCCTCGCGATTTTCCTCCACTTCATATGGGACTACTTCGCGTTCCTGAGTGCAACGGTTCCGGCTTATAACATAATGCTCATATTCCTGCTCTTAGTTAACCTGTCAATCCTGCGCTACTTCCTAATCCTTGGCGAGGAGGAGGACAGGCAGAGGTTCTGGTATTACCTCGTCAGGAGGGGTTGGCGATGAAGGACATAAAAAAGCTCGAGGAGGCCCTCTTTGAGGCTCGACCCTACGTGGAGTACTGGGACAGGCTGGAAAAACTCGTAAAGGAACTCTGGGAGGAATCGGAGAACGAAGAAGAGTTCATTGAGCGTTTAAAGGAGGAACTCCAGCGGGCGGAAGAGCCCTTTAAAACAGACCTGAGGATTTTCCTTCAGAAGTTTGAAGCCATTGAAGGCTGACCTTTGGTTTATATCCTGTGGTGTATTTGTTCTTCTTGTCAGGTTTTTATGGTTTTACGAGGGGATTATTTCTAACATACTTTTGTTTAAGCTTTCCTAATTCGAAAAGTATTTAAGGAAGATGCATCCTCCCCTCGTGAAAACGACTGGAGGTAGTAGCATGAAGAAGATCCTCCTATCGGCTGTTGTCGCTCTACTGGTCGTATTTGCCGCGGGATGTGTGGGCAAAAGCACGGGTTTGACTGAGGAGAAGGTCATCCATGCTATCAAGAACATAAAAACTGCCCACTACGATGAGAACTTCACAATGGCCATGGACTTTACCCTGCCTGAGGAGAACACGACCGTTAACCTGACCATGAACCTGAGAATCACCGCAATGTTGGACAGGGTCAACAAAAGGGCTCTGGGGAATTACACCGGTTGGGCCTATTACAATGGCCTGAACATATCGTTCAACTGGCCCGTTTACATTGAGGGCAACGATACCTATTTCCAAGTAAACCACAGGTGGTACAATGCGACCGACAAACAGGAAAGCGGTTCAGGTTCCTACAACCTCGACGCCATTCGCTCCCTGCTCAACTCGACAAACGTGACTATTCTACCAATTGCTGACGGATATCAGTTCAAACTTAACCTCAGTTTTGAACAGTTTGTCAATGCAACGGGAAGAACTTATGCTCTCGACAAGCTCTTCAGGCTCAATGGAAGTGTCAAAACAAACGAAGGCTGGGTGCTCGTGAAACTCAAAAACGATGGAACACCCTATTACATTGAAACATACTTTGACCTCACACTCCTGATTCCAGACCCCATCACTAAGGAGAGCGTGCCGGTTCACCTCCGCGTCCATGACAGAGAAGCGCTGACAAAGATAAACGAGCCGGTTATAATAAAAAGGCCAGAGGGCATTGAGAATGCCCCACCTTTCAACGGTCTTTGGGGCTAAGCCCCTCTCGTTGCAACTATTTTTATCCCTTCCCACTCGGCAACGACGTCCCCAATTTTTACGGGGGCCTTTAATTTTAGGTTTGCCAGGAATTTCATAAGCTTGGGTATCTTTTCTTTCGGGACAGGTTCGGCAGTTTTGACGCTCACCGTTGGAAGGGCACCGCCTTCAACAGGAACAACGCTCATCACTACCCGCTTGGGGTTTGTAACCTCCTGTATTGCCCATTCCTTTCCTCTGGGGCATGTACAACCCCTGACATCCTTAATCTTCCCGTTCTCAACTTCGACTTCGATAGCACAGCCGAGTGGGCAGACTATACAGGTGAAGCGATAAATCATGCCTTCACCACCTCCACGGTGAGCCTCTCTGCCTTCCTGATTTCCTCTGCTTTGAGCCTTATCCTGAGCATCTCAGCGGGCTTAACCACGGGAAGCCTTATCCTCTTGTCTACCTCTGGAATCCTGAGCTCAACGTTTTCCATTGGCCTTGTAACGCGGAGGTATAGGTAAACGTCCCTTTCTCCGCTCAGGTAGTGGGGAACGATGAGCCTAACGTTTTCTCCTCTCTCAACCTTAATCCACTTTCTGCTCTCGATTCCACCGTTTTCAATGAACTCTTTGGCTCCCTCCGCTGCAAGTCCCCCCTGCTCTGCCACATAATCAACGAGGTCGTTTATGAGGAGCGAGTTTCCAGCAACGAAAATTCCGGGAATGCTCGTCTCAAGCCTGTCGTTGACAACAGGCCCACCGGTTGCTGGGTCAATTTCAACCCCAATCTTCTTCAGCTTCTTCACCGCTGGAACGAGGCCCGCTGAGACAACCAGGGTATCGGCCTCAATCCAGAACTCTTCGCCCGTCTCGTTGAGGTTCTCGTCAACCTTAACGACCTTAACCTTCTCGACCCTTCCCCTTCCGCGAACTTCCACGACCTTGTGGCTTAGGTAGAGGGGAATGTTGAAATCTCTGAGAATCATGACGTTTCTCGCCAGCCCACCGGGATACGGCATAAGCTCCACAACGGCTTTTACCTTCGCTCCCTCAAGGGCAAAGCGCCGGGCCATTATCAGGCCAACATCGCCAGAACCGACGATGACGACTTCTCTCCCCGGCATTATCCCATAAATGTCCATGAGCGTTTGGGCCTCTCCTGCCGTGTAAATCCCGGCAACCCTGTCACCTACTATTCCGATTTCGAAGGCGTGCCTCTCTCTCGCTCCGGCGGCATAGATGATGGCCTTCGTCCAGACCTGATATGCACCGCTCGGAGAGGTGAAAAACACAACTTTTTCAAGGTCGGAGTAGTTTCTGATTTCAAGGACTCTGGCCGAAGTTCTGTACTCAACACCCAACTCGACGAGCCTCTTGGCAAGGCGCGAGGCGAACTCAGGCCCCGTCAGCTCTTCTCTGTAGTAGTGGAGTCCAAAGCCGGGGTGAATGCACTGTGGCAGAATACCGCCAAGGTAGTCGTTTTCATCTAGTAAGAGAACGTTTAAACCGAGTTCCTTGGCCTTTATTGCCGCGGCCATTCCCGCGGGCCCACCACCTATGACAACGACGTCGTACCTGAGGGCCGGGATATTCGGGAACATCATGCACCATCCCCCCTGAGCAGAACCTTGACGTCTCCTATCCCAATCTCGCTTCCCCTGCCCTTCAGCGTGACCTTCCAGGGCTCGACGCCGTACTCTTTGGCTAAAAGCTGGACTATTTTCGGCCTGCAGAAGCTTCCCTGACAGGTTCCGGTTGTAGCTTTC
>Ga0256831_1000035_pt1 | contig 63741 bp, 87 predicted proteins | sample 132544metaG_FD_189087 | JGI IMG/M metagenome (GOLD analysis project Ga0256831, IMG submission 189087) | Hydrothermal vent microbial communities from Lau Basin, Pacific Ocean - 132-544 | ecosystem: Environmental > Aquatic > Marine > Hydrothermal vents | place: Pacific Ocean: Lau Basin | collected...
CGAAGTGAATTCTGCCCTTGACTTCAACGGCGAAGCGGTCGCCCATCCTCTGTATCTTCGGCTCGCTTCCGTCTCTACCGAGAATGAACTTGACGCCGAGCTTTTCGGAGCGCCTCTTGAGGTAGGCAAAGTCGAAGTTGTCGCCGTTGTATGTTATGAGGACATCCGGGTCCTTCTCCTTGACGACCTTGAGAAAACGCTTTATCATCTCCTTCTCCGTTGAAACTACGTCAACGTAGGGCAGGTCAACCTTTTTCCAGGTTATAACCCTCGCTCCCTCTTCGTCGGCGTAGCTTATCATCAGAATTGGCCCCTCTGCAAACTCCTCACCTTCGTGGTAGAGCGTCTCGATGTCGAAGGCGAGCATTTTAAGCTCCTCATCGCCCTCCATCGGGATTAAGCCCTTGTCAATGAGGTAGCGCTTGGCAAAGGGAATGTCGTACTCGTAGATGTCTATGACAGCTGGATGCTCCCTTATCTTGTCCCTGATTGCCGGAACGTCCTGGGGGTGAGTAAAATAGAGCTTCCACACCTCTATCGGCCTGCCGAGGAACTTCCTCTTAACCTTCTCGGCGCGCTTTACCTTGACTACCGTTCCGTGCCTCTTGGCGATTATCTTTTTGACTTCCTCAATCGCTGAATCGTCTTTTAGGAGCGCGTAGAAGTAGGGCTCAAAGTTTCTGTCGTACTCGATTTTAAACTCGCCGTTCTCCTTTTTGAATATCCTTATGACCGGCCTCCCACCTTCTGTGATGTAATCAGTGTCGAGAATCATTAACTTACACCCGAAAATTTTTGTGAGTATATCCTAATAAACCTCACCACCACCTTTTTAAACTTCCCAGCAAAGGGCCGAGCATGGAGCTGTTTTATAGGATAAGCTTTCAGGAGGTAGTTGCGGACGCTTTAAGCTTAGTTGAGGAGCGTGAGCTCTCTTCCAAGCACGCCCTCGAGAGGGTCTTCAGGAAAGTGGCAGGAAGGGACCGTGAAAAGGCGCGCGGTTTGGCCCACGCTTACGTCTTCGAGATTGAGAAGTGGCGCGCTAAAATAGACTTCATAATCAACTCGGTTTTGAAGGGCTCAACGATTGAAGATTTGGACCCCTATCTGGCGAACCTCCTTCGTATAGGGACGTTTGAGATACACTTCCGGAAGGTTCCGCCAGCGATAGCGACAGACTCTATAATCCGTGTCGTCAAGGAGCGCTTTGACTTCAGCAGGGCAAAATTTGTAAACGCTCTGATGCACTCTATAGAGAAGTTCGACGTCGAGAAAGCGTTGAAAAGGCTGAAAGAGAAGGACAGAATAGCGTGGTTGAGCGTTCGCTTCTCCCACCCGCGCTGGTATGTTGAATACGTCATAGACTTGCTCGGCTACGACGAGGCCGTTCGCTTGCTCCTCAGCAACAACAGACCCCAGCGCTACTACGTCAGGGCCAACACGCTGAAGACTGACGTTGATTCTCTCAGAGATTACCTTGAGGAGAATGGCGTTAGAACTGCTCTGACTCCGGTTCCCGACGTTTTGAAAGTCCTCGAATACAAGACTCCTGTCACGAGGCTTGACTGGTACAAAGAAGGGAAGTTCGTGATTCAGGATTTGGCTAGTGCCTACGTCGCCCACGTCTTGAATCCGGAGCCGGGCGAGAGGGTTCTTGACCTAGCGGCCGCGCCGGGGAGTAAAACCTTCCACGCCGCGGCGCTTATGGAGAACAGGGGCGAAATAGTGGCGGTTGATTATTCCTACGACCGCTTAATGAGAATGAAGGAGAAAATGAAACTTCTGGGAATCAAAAACGTCAGGCTCGTTCATGCGGACGGCCAGAGCTTCAAAGATAAAGCCAAATTCGACAGAATAATCCTTGATGCGCCGTGTTCAAGCTCCGGGACTTACAGGCAGTTTCCGGAGGTAAAGTGGCGCTTTGATGAAAAAAAGATTAAGCGCATCATAAGCGTCCAGAGGAATATGCTCAAAAACGCGTACGAGAATCTCCGCGAGGATGGCGAGATGACATACTCGACGTGCTCGATTAGAGTTGATGAAGACGAAGAAAACGTCCTCTTCGCCGTTGAACGGGTCGGGCTGGAGCTGATAAAGGAGAGCTTCAGCTGGGGGGATAGAGGCTTTCTCGAAATAGGGGATAAGGTCTTCCGTGCTTGGACCCACAGACACGACTGCAACGGGTTTTTCATAGCGAAGATGAGGAAAAGGTAACCTTAGGCTTTAACAGTCTCAGTTTGGGAAAATACTTTTAACCAAAAAAGCAATAATAACACGGGTGATAATGAATGAACGACACTATCCGAGGTGTGGTGTATTCGACACTGCTTTCGGCAGTTATGTTGATGTATTTCCTGAGGGAATTAAAGGCCTCAACGGTCCAAGCGATAGGGCTATCAACAGTTGTATTTGTTGTGTTTTTAGCAGTCTGGCTCGCGAGAAAGGAAACGACGAACAAAACTAAAAGGGCCATTGCTTTAATCGGCCTAATAGCCATCCTTTCCCTAGCTCTAGTGCCTATCAGCGTTCCCTTCGCCATTAACACGTTCATCACCTTTACTGCAGGTGCATTTGCCCTGATTTACAGGGATGAACTTCTAAAGGGAATGCCGGCATTTATGTACGGATGGATCGGTGCGGGCATTGGCTTCATACTGGCCATAATTGTTGTTCCCAGAGTGGTTGCTGGGGACGTTGAGAGGGCCTTCGCGTTGGTGGGGCTTATGATCGTTTCAATGGTCGTTTTTCTGTTTCTGGGAAGGAAGCTCCACTACAGGCCCTTCAACAGGTATCCCAGCTACTAGATATTCTCTCATTCTTTTGATTTAACGGGTCAAAAACAGCGTAAAGGGTCATCAGGTAGTACAACGCCGTGTAGGCCACGGCTTCTCTTCTCCATACTTTTCAATCATTTTTGCACTCAGCTCACGCTGTTGAAGAGCTAGGGATTTAATTATTTAAGGGAAGACATTTTCGAGACTATCACTTACTATCGTTGCCTGTTCCAGTAATTGAACCAACCGTTTGGAAATGGAAAGGGTTAAAACCCTCCCCTCCAATTTTCACACATGGAGAGTGTGGCATCTAACTTTGACGAAGTCTTCGCCCTGGCTAATCTTTTCAGAGCTGGCTACTTTTCAAAAAAACCAAGAAAGAGGAAGCTAAAAGGCTCATGGAGGGAACTGCGTGAATACATCGAAGAGTACAGGGACGTTTCTGGACAGTAGCATCATAATCAATGCTATAGTCGAGACTGAGCTCACCAAGTTTACCGACAGAGTCTTTGAGCGGTTTCCCCTTATAACGTCTGAAACTGTCATAGACGAAAGTGTTTACGTAATAATTCGCAAGCTGTTCGCCGAAATGGGAGTCAAAAATCGCTTCGATGTCAAAAGAAAACTTCAAACTCCCGAGGGTGAGGAAATTATTGAAGAGGCGATAACACTCGTTACGGAGCTTATCGAGGAAAGGAATGTGGCAATAGTCAGGGATGCGGACATATACTTAACGCTCGCAACCATGAAGAAGTATTCGCTCCTTCCTCATGATGCTAAGATAATAGCCACGATGCTTCAAAACGGAATTAGGGAACTGGCAACATTCGATGAGGATTATAAAGTGGTCCAGGGAATTGTTTTGCTCCCCAGAGAATACTGGGAAAAGAAGAAAGATTAAACCAACGGCTTCCTCCTAACGGGGCCCCTTGGGTACTCCTCCTCGAATATCTCCGCTGTGAAGCGGTAGACCTTCGTGTCGGGGTCAAGCCAGCAGTCGGGTGGAAGGCCGGCCTTCCAGCAGGTCTGCGATAAAAACTCCTCCTCGTCCCAGCCCCACTCGATGGGCACCTGCGGGAGCAGTAGCCCGGAGTAAATGCCTTTCTCGATTATCAGCCCGTCCCTGCCGACCTTTATCTTCTTGGGCCTCTCCTCCGGCGGACCTTCGATAGGTTCTGGAGGCGTTAAAACGCTCACCTCGACGACGATATCGTCAAGCTCGCTCTCCCTCACCGGAGGAAAGCGCGGATCATCTACAGCCGCGTAGATTGCCGCCTTTATGGTAGCCTCGACCAACGGGTAAATCGGGAGCGGGAAGCCTATGCAACCCCTCAGGGCCATCTGCGGGGGAACGTTGTGCCTGTTGAGCGTTACGAAGACGCCCATCTTCTCCCATAGCTCCGGGGGGGTGTCTTCTGGTGGTTTTATCACCCTTCCGTACCTCACGTATTCCTCAACGGCTTTTCTCGCGAGCCTGACGAGGAACTCGCCCCACTCGTCCTTTATTCGGTACATCTTTCCTCACCCTTTAAAATTACCTCACGTTAGTTTATTAACCTATCGCAACCCTTAAATTACTGCCGATAGAGATTAAAGCGGGTGTCGAAGGTGGTCATCGTTGAGTTCGTGGTTGTGCCCCTCGGGGAGAAGAGTCTCAGCAGGTACGTTGCGGAGGTGATAAAGCTTTTAGAGAGGAAGGGCGTTAAATACCAGTTGACACCCATGGCTACAATCATCGAGACCGAGACTGTAAGAGAGGCCCTTCAGATAATCGAAGAGGCGCACGAGCTCATGTTTAAACTCGGCGCCGAGAGGGTTTCAACCACAATCAGGATTGACGACCGCAGGGACAAGGAAAGGCACATGGAGGACAAGGTAAAATCCGTGATGGAAAAGGTCAGGGGTGGTTGAGATTAGGGTTCTCGTTCTGGCTATTGACCGAGACGACGACTTCGGGAAGAAGGCGGGCGTTAAGGGGCCGGTCATCGGGCGAGAGGTCTGTATAGACGCAGCCTTAAAGCTCAGCCTGGCAGATCCGGAAGACAGCGATGCCAACGTTGTTTACGCCGCCGTTAAGCTCGCCGATGAGCTCAAAGAAAAGGGGGAGTTCGACGAAGTTGAAGTTGCGATAATAACCGGTCACCCGAAGGTTGGGCTAAAGAGCGATATGGAGCTGGCAAGGCAACTTGAGGAAGTCCTCAAGGTCTTCCCGGCTGATGGCGTCATTCCCGTAACTGACGGCGCCGAGGACGAGCAGATTTTCCCGATAATAACTTCCAGGGTGCCGATAATAACATCTCATCGCGTTGTGGTCAAGCAGAGCCCGGGTATAGAAACCACGTGGTACATCATAGTGAAGTACCTTAAGGAAATTCTGAGCGACCCGGAGGTCGCGAGGGTTGTCTTTGGAATCCCCGGTTTGATGGCGTTGCTCTATGGAATAGCCAAACTTGTTGGTGTCTGGTATCCCGAGAGCGAGAAGATAGTCTCAACGGTAATATGGGGAACCGTTCTCCTCATAATCGGTGGAATCTTCTTCGCCAAGGGCTTTAACTTCAGTCTGGGTAGTGTGGTATCCTCCCTGCGGAAGGCAGTAGTTGAGCAGTTCGTTGTGGTTCTGTCTTTCGTTGCCGGAATCCTTATAATAATAAGTGGGGCAATTAACGCCTATCTCAACCTCGAAAGCTACTCCCTGAAACTGATAGGTAGTTACCCCGGGACGTCTTTACTTGCAACCCTGATTTATCTTAATGCACTGTCAGCTTCCATCGCCTTGGGAATAGCCGTCATGATGGCCGGAAGGGTAATCCAGGCTTACCTCAAGAGGGACCACCACATCTGGTACTATGCCTCTGCCCTTCTCATGACCCCCGCTTTGTGGGTGACGATTGACCTAACTACCCGGTATGCTTTAGCTATACTCACGATTTCTGATATCGATGTCTTCCAGAAGTTGCTCTTTGCTATATTTGATGTTGCCCTTGCAGTCGTGATTGGTGTCTATCTCAGGGGAAAAGTTAGAGGGTGGGTAAAAGTTGAAACTGGAGGAAGCGATACGAAAATACGAACTAAGGCGTGAAGAAGGCCTAAGACGGGCCGAAAAGCTCAGAAAAAAATACAACAAGTGGCTTGAAAAGAAGAAACGGGAACTTTTGAAGGCCCTTGAAAGGCTTGAAAGGGCCCGACCTCCAAAGAAAGTCGATGAGAGGTTGCTCCAGATTGTTGAGGCCGATAGGAGAAACTATGTAAGCGCGATGAGACACGCCTTGGAAGGCATTCGAACAATGGAGGAACTTGGAAAACGGCTCTCGGACCTCTCAAAGATTCATCTTGACTATGGGAAGCACGTCATGATTCTCTTCGAGAAGGAGGTATACGCCATAAACTCTATCCTAAAGGAGCTCAGTGAAGGTTATTCAGAGTTCATGAAGCAACTCGTGAAGGTCCTTCCCCCCGAAATAGAGGTCTCTACAAAGCTGGAAGAGTTAAAAAGAACCCATGAGGAGTTCGTTGAGAAAAAGAAAAGGCTGATTGAACTTGCAGGGCGAGTCGAGGGGGAGAGGAAGAAAGTGGAAGAAGTTCTGTCATCAAAGGAATTCCGCGATATTGAGAAGGAAATCAACGCTGTTTCGGGAAGAATTCGCTCCATAGAACTTGAACTCCGCTCGAAGGTTTCAAAGCTCCAGAAGCCCCTCAAAAGAATGAGGCTCGGAGGAATAGCCGATGAAATCGCCAGGGACAGCGGGGTTGCTCTCGAAAAGCCTGATGAGTTCATTTCGCTCCTCAAGTCTGTATACCCCCGTCTCGACGGAAAGGCCAGAAAATCCGCGGAGTGGTTGCTTGCCAATTTTGAATCGGAGCTTTTGGAGATAAGCAAACTCAAGAGAGAGCTTGTTGAGCTTGAGGAACGGAAAAAGAATGTAGTTGAGAGTATTAAACCCGTTCGTGAAGAACTCGGCTCTTTGGAGAGGGAACTCGCCGTGATTTCCGAGGAACTTCATAAGCTCGAAAAGAAGCTCTCAAAAATTGAGAAAGAGCTCGAAGGTGAGTTGAACAAGCTGGAAGAATACCTCGGCGAGAGAATCGAACGGTAGTCTTATAAGTTAGGCTTTCCTAATTATTTAGGGTGGTGAGGGATGTTCAGGGTGGATAGGCTACGCTTCGGAACGGCAGGAATACCGCTGTCAACCCCTAAGCGCTCAACGATAGACGGTATAATCCACGTCAGGAACCTTGGTCTGGATGCCATGGAGCTTGAGTTCGTCCGCGGGGTCAACATCAAACCCGAGCTGGCGAAGAAGATAAAGTACACCGCCAAAAAGCACGACGTTCTTCTAACGGCTCACGCGCCCTATTACATCAACCTCAATGCGAGCGAGAAAGCCAAAGTTGAAGCAAGCAAGAGGAGGATAATCCAGAGCGCCGAGAGGCTTCACCAGGCCGGTGGCTGGAGCGTCGTTTTCCACGCCGGTTATTACCTCAAGCAACCGAAGGAGAGCGTTTATCAGAGAATCCTTGAGGCCCTGAAGGACGTGCAGAGGGAACTGATGGACAAAGGTGTTAAGGTATGGCTCAGGCCGGAACTCACGGGAAAGCCGACCCAGTTCGGCGAGCTGAGGGAGATAGTAAAGCTGAGCGAAGAACTGGAGATGGTTCTCCCCGCCATAGACTTCGCCCACGCCCATGCGAGAAACAAAGGAAAGTGCAACTCCGTCGAGGAATGGCGCGAGATGCTGGCGTTCATTGAGGACAGGCTCGGTAGGGAAGCCCTCGACAACATGCACATCCACATGTCCGGTATAGAGTACACTGAGAAGGGCGAGAAAAGACACCTACCCCTCAGGGAGAGTGACATGAGGTGGGAGGACTTACTCCGCGTTCTGAAGGAGTTTAGGGTAAAAGGCGTCGTCATAAGCGAGAGTCCCAACATTGAGGAAGATGCACTGCTCATGAAAAGGAAATACGAGGAGATAAAGGTCTAATCAGGCTCTCTCAACTACTCCGTGCTTTTCCAAAATTTCGAGGACCTCCTCAACCGGCAGGGCGTATCTGACATGACCGTTGCCCTCCATCGTCTTCGCCTGCAACAATGCGTTGATTATCGCTTCCTCGGTTGCTTCTGCGGTTGCTCTAAAGAGCCTGCTCAGTGCGTTGTCCGGGAGGAAGCTTACCATTTCTGGTTCTTTTCCAAATGGAACGCTCTGGGCTGTTGAGAACGCTAAAACGACGTCCCCGCTCCCGTGGTATGCGTAGCCACCGGTTCTTGCCAGGCCGATAACCGCTCTCTTCGCGAGCCTCTTCAACTGCCGGGCCGTCAGGGGGGCATCTGTGGCCACCACCATTGATATGCTCCCCCTTCCAGAGGTGCCCCTTCCCGGGTAGTCCTTCAGGTAGAGGCCAACGGGAATTCCGGCAATTGTTAAATCCTCCCTCCTACCGAAGTTTGCCAGAACGAGTGATGCAACTCTGTATTCCTCACCGCCAATCTCGACGACCCTCGACGAAGAGCCTATCCCGCCCTTGAACTCGAAGGCGCTCATTCCAGTGCCAGCCCCAACGGAGCCCTCCTTGAAGTCCAGTCTGGCATTTTTGAGGGCCTCAAAGTAATGCTCCTCCCTAACGGCCATCTTCCGGACGTTGTTGAGATAAGAGTCGTTGCACTCCATAACGACCGGAGAGACGCTCTTCAAATCTTGATTGAGTTCAACCATGTGCTTAACCACCGCACTAGCAACGATATAGACGCTCAGCGTGTTTGTCAGAGCTATTGGCGTCTCGATGTAGCCGAGTTCCTCAACCTGAATGAAGCCTATCGGTTTTGAGAAGCCGTTCATGACGAAGGTTGCCGAGAAAAGCCTCTCCCTGTAGGGGTTCTTTACAGGCGGAAGGAGAACGGTAACGCCCGTCCTTACGTCGTTATCCTCTATTAGCGTTGCGTGACCGACCTTAACGCCTAAATCCGCCATGGAGTTCCTTTTCCCGTGCTCGTAGAGGCCGATTTTTATTCCCAGCTCGGGGGCCTTCATGGTACCCACCCAGTTTACCTTGGAAAAGAAGATTTAACAAACTTGTCCAATCAACGCTTATAAAGATGCAAAACCGAGTTGTGACCATGAAACTCAGGACTGGTTGCCTCATCGCGGTTCCCTCCCTTGCCTTCCTCCTGATTTTCTTCTACCTGCCCCTAGCCGATATCCTACGGCTGGGCCTCTGGGAAGACGGCCCGACGTTACGGTTTATCTCATCCGTTTTGAGCAACTCCTACCACCGCTGGGTTATCCTCTTCACAATCGGTCAGGCCGTGGCGTCGACCATTTTGACTCTCCTAATTGGACTTCCGGGAGCTTACATCTTTGCCAAGTACGACTTCCCGGGAAAGAGGCTAATCCGGGCCCTTCTGACGGTTCCATTCGTAATGCCCGGCATAATGGTGGCCCTTGGATTTATCCTCCTCTTCGGAAAGGACGGGTTCATAGCACACCTGATAGGCCATGACCCCGGGATAATCTACACCTGGAAGGCAATTCTTTTGGCCCACGCATTCTACAACTTTCCGATTGTTGTTAGAATGGTCTCGTCGCTCTGGCAGAGGGTCAATCCCCACTACGAGGAGATGGCCAAAACGCTCGGCGCGAGGGGCTTTAAGCTCTTCTGGAAGGTCACCCTGCCCTTAATCTCGCCGGCGATATTTGCATCCGCAATGCTTACCTTCGTCTTCTGCTTCCTGAGCTTTTCCGTTCCCCTAATCCTCGGTGGTTACCGCTACGTTACAATGGAGGTTGACATCTTCTCGACGGTGATGACGCTCCTTGATTTCAGAACAGGCGCGGCCCTAGCAGTTATTCAGATAGCCCTCAGCGCGCTCTTCATGTACATATACCTTCGTTCCCTCGATGCCTACTCAAAAAGGGAAGAGCAGAGGGTTCTCCAGAGGCCGGCGAGACTTACACGTGAAGACCTTTTCAGCCTCGAGGGACTGGGAATAATCCTATATTCCACTCTCGTTTTCGTCTTCATCGTCGCTCCCCTGATTGCTATAGTATACGATTCCCTTCTCTATAACGGTCATCTGAGCCTTGAGAACTACCGCAGGGTTTTTTCCCCCGAGTATAACCCGATGTTCGGAATCTCTACTCTCGGAACGATTAAAAACTCCCTCCTCTTCGGCTTCACAACCGTTGTCCTCTCAATCCTAATAGCCCTTCCTCTGGCGTATTTCCTCAACCGCTACGATTTCAGGGGGAAAAGGGTTCTCGACGTTTTCGTAATGCTCCCTCTTGCGAGCTCACCAGTAACGGTTGCCCTCGGCTACATCATGGCTTTCCAGTCAACACCTCTCTACTACACCTTCTGGATTGTGGCGATAGCGCATTCCGTGATTGCTTACCCCTTCGTCTTCCGCTCCCTTTCAACGGGGCTCGGTAAGATAAAACGGAACCTGCGCGAGGCGGCCTTAACCCTCGGGGCCAATGAGTGGAGGGCCTTTTTAAAGGTCGAGCTCCCCCTCGCCTTCGGAAGCCTCCTCGTCGGGGCAATCTTTGCCTTCGCGATGAGCATTGCCGAGCTCGGCGCGACCTACATGCTTGCCAAGCCCGAATACACGACCATGAGCCTCGCGGTCTACAAGTTCCTGGGTGCGAGGCATTTTGGGAGTGCCTCGGCTTTATCCGTGCTCCTCATGCTAGTTTCGGCAGTTGGATTCCTGATAATAGAGAGGGTCGGTGAGGAGGTATGGTGAGTGTAGAGCTAAGAAACGTTGAAAAGCGCTGGGAGGGTTTTGAACTTCACGTTGACCTCTCCGTTAAAGACGGCGAGCTTCTCACTTTCCTCGGCCCGAGCGGTTGCGGAAAGACGACGACGCTGAGGATAATAGCGGGCCTTGAGAGGCCCGACTCCGGGAAGGTTCTCTTCAGTGGGAGGGACGTTACCGAACTGGAACCCTACGAGAGGAACATTGGCATAGTTTTCCAGGATTACGCGCTCTTTCCGCACATGACCGTGTTTAAAAACATCGCCTTCGGCCTCGAGATGAGAAAGCTTCCAAGGGCTGAAATCGAAAAAAGAGTGAAGTGGGCCCTTGAGCTCGTGGGTTTGAGGGGGTTTGAGAACCGCTATCCCGAACAGCTCTCCGGTGGACAGCAACAGAGGGTTGCACTTGCCAGGGCCCTCGTCGTTGAGCCGGAGGTTCTCCTCCTCGATGAACCGCTCAGCAACCTCGACGCCAAGATAAGGGAACGTTTGCGGTCGGAAATACGAAGAATCCAGCGTGAGCTCGGCATAACGACGATTTACGTTACCCACGACCAGGAAGAGGCTATGGCGATAAGCGATAGGATAGCCGTCATGAACGTCGGAACCGTTGAACAGGTCGGAAAACCTCTGGAGCTCTATTACAGGCCAAGAACAGAGTTCGTGGCACGTTTTCTCGGGACGGGTAACATACTGGAGCTCGAAGCCGAGAATGGAGTTGCGAGGCTCGGAAACCTTGAGTTCCGTGTTGGTACTAACGGAAAGGTTAGGGTGTTCTTCAGGCCGGAGAGCGTTATTATCACCGAGGGAAACGATGGGAAGGTCGTTGACTACGAGCTCCTTCCCGGCAGAATGAGGCTCTACCTCGATGTTGAGGGCCGTTCAATAATCGCCGAGCGCCCCCTGCCGGATTTGCCATTCGAACCGAATCACGTCCCTTCGAGGGTTGGGATAGTTGTAAGGTCTTTCTCCCTCCTCGGTTTGTAACAAATTTATGTTAAAAAAAGCTTTATAAATTCCAAATATAGCCTTTTTTGTGTCAATTAGGGGGGACGCTCATGAGATGGTTTGAGGAGTACTTCCAGTTTGGAAGGTATGGAACCAACATGAGAACTGAAATCCTTGCCGGCGTGACAACTTTCCTCACAATGGCGTATATCCTCTTTGTGAATCCCCAGATACTCAGCGCTGCAATGGGTAAAGATGCGTTTAATTCGCTCGTCGCGGTTACTGCGCTCTCTGCTGGCATAACGACGATTATCATGGGCCTTTACGCCAGAAAGCCCTTCGCCCTCGCCCCGGGAATGGGACTCAACGCGTACTTCGCCTATACGGTTGCCCCCAAATACGGCTGGAGGGTTGCCCTCGCGGCAGTTTTTGTGGAGGGCTTGATTTTCATAGCGCTCACGCTGACAAGGGTCAGGAGTGCAGTAATCCATGCAATTCCAAAGAGCCAGAAGTACGCCATCGGTGCCGGAATAGGTCTGTTTCTCACACTAATTGGCCTGAACGACGTTGGAATCCTCTCGGCTCAGGTGGAGGGATCGAAGAACGCTATAATATCCCTCGGAAAGACCGTCCTCCTTTCGGGAACACTCAAGTTTACCGGACTTAACACGAGCGTTCTGCTTTCAAAACAGGTTCTCCTGTTCCTCTTTGGTCTCCTCCTAACTGGCGTTCTCATAGCTATGCGCATCAAGGGTGCCCTCCTGATATCAATCCTGACGACAAGCGTTCTCGGCTGGATTACCGGAGCGGCACCTTGGCCGGAGAAACTGTTCTCGACACCCACAATAAGCTACACCTTCATGAAGATGGACCTCCACGGTCTCATTAACGCCGGGGCCCTTGGTGTCGTCTTTGCCTTCTTCATGGTGGACTTCTTCGATACCCTCGGAACGGTAACGGGTCTCAGCGCCAAGGCCGGCTTCCTCACCAAGGACGGCAAGGTTCCGGACGCGGAGAAGGTTCTCCTCACCGATGCGATAGGAACGACTCTCGGTGCCGTCCTCGGAACATCAACCGTTACCACCTACATCGAGAGCGCCGCTGGAATTGAGGAAGGCGGAAGGACGGGAATGACTGCCCTCGTCACGGGCCTGCTCTTCCTTGCGATAGGACTCTTTATTGCACCCTTGGCAAGTTCTATTCCAAGTTTTGCAACGGCCCCTGCACTGGTTATAGTCGGCTACTACATGCTCACCGCCCTTAAGGAGGTTGACTTCAGTGACCACACCGAAGCTTTACCCGCTTTCCTTGTGCTCATCACGATACCATACACATACTCAATAGCCGACGGAATAGGCGTTGGTTTCATAAGCTACACCCTTCTCAAGGTCTTCAGCGGCCGCTGGAAGGAAGTCCACCCGTTAATGTACATCTTGGCCCTGGTTTTTGTGGCCTACTTTGCCTACCTCGGAGGTCTCTTCTGATTTTTATTCCTTATTATGAAGAAGAGGAATCGGCCATTAAACGAAAAGCGTTAAAATCACTCGTCCAGTTTCTCTTTCAGAAACTGCTTGAGGACGTATGGGCACTGCTCCTGTATGAACTTCGCGAACTCCTTCATTCTCTTAACGGTTACCTCGCTCACGTAATGCTCGAACTGGCAGGCGTCGCGCTCCGCTATCTCGGGTGGGATTCCTAGTATGTCAACGAAGAACTTCGTCAGGAAGACGTGCTTTGAATAAGTTTCTTCGGCTATTTTTCTGCCTTCTTCCGTGAGAAGAATCCTGTCGTACTTCTCATACTCCACGAGGCCCTTTTCGGCGAGCTTCTTGAGGGCATCAACAACGCTCGGCGGTTTGACGTTCATTATCTTGGCTATGTCCTTCACCCTGATTACACCCTTGTTTTTGTGAAGGATGTACATTGCCTCCAGATACTCCTCCTCCCTCTTGCTGACATGCACGGCCCTCACCGGGTTAGGGTTGCCAAAAACCTTTAAGTAGTTTTCCCAAAACTTAAAAGTTTTAGGTAAATCGGCTATCGGTGGTGGCTATGGCACTTTACTTCATTGGCCTTGGGCTTTACGATGAGAAGGACATTACACTCAAGGGCCTCGAAGTGGTGAGGAAATGCGATAGAGTTTTTGCGGAGTTCTATACCTCACTCCTTGCTGGGACGAGTATAGACAGGATTGAAGAACTTGTAGGCAAGCCGATAGTGAGGCTAAACCGGGAAGACGTGGAGCTGAACTTTGAGAAAATCGTTCTTCCAGAGGCAAAGGAAAAGGACGTCGCATTTCTGACCGCCGGCGACCCGATGGTGGCGACGACACACCCCGACCTGAGGATTAGGGCCAAAAAAGCCGGAGTTGAGAGCTACGTTATCCACGCCCCGAGCATATACTCGGCGGTGGCAATCACGGGACTTCAGATTTACAAGTTCGGAAAGAGTGCCACAGTGGCCTATCCAGAGAAGAACTGGTTTCCGACGAGTCACTACGACGTCATAAAGGAGAACCGCGAGAGGGGCCTTCACACGCTCCTGTTCCTTGACATAAAGGCCGATAGAGGTAGGTACATGACGGCAAATGAGGCCATGGATATACTCCTGAAGGTCGAGGAGATGAAGAAAGCGGGGGTTTTTACACCCGAGACCCTCGTCGTGGTTCTGGCGAGGGCTGGCTCCCTGAACCCGACCATAAGGGCCGGTTACGTAAAGGACCTAATCAGCGAGGATTTTGGAAGACAGCCCCACGTCCTCATCGTTCCGGGAAGGCTCCACATAGTTGAGGCAGAATATTTGGTTGAGTTCGCCAATGCCCCAGAGGAGATTCTGGAGGACGTTTAGCGAAAGGTTTATATTTTTGTCCGCTCCCCATACTCCGGGCGGGCCCGTGGTCTAGTCTGGTTATGACGCCGCCCTCACGAGGCGGAGGTCCGGGGTTCGAAGCCCCGCGGGCCCACCAGTTACAAACTTCTCCTGCGCGAAGTTTGATCAAGGTTGGCATGTCATTTTTGAGGAATTGTAGTTTTAAGGGAGTTTATTCTTGTAGTTGCTTGTTTTGTTTGATGGAAAACCTGCTTTGAGTTTGAAATGTTTAGAGGACATGCAAACTTATTCTTGTTATTTTGGTGGAAGTTTATTTTTTGGTCAAACTTTGCAAAGCAAAGTTTGCTTGCTTGTGCAAGCGCTGGCGGAAGAGTAAATGCCTTTTTTAGATGAACATGCGGGTTTCTGGCCTATTGGCCATTTGTGAGTTTTTCTCTCTAGAAGAGCGTCCTTTGGACGCCAAAAACAAAGGTGAAACCCCTAAGAAGGCTTCGTTTAGTGTTAAACCCTAACTTGAGTTGCTTTTTGAGTAGTGCACGGCTAAGCTAATTTGCCCTTCTTGAATGGCAAGGGCCAATTTTTGGCCAAGCTTTGGGCAGGTATAGTTTGTTCACCTGCACGACGTTTGCTTTGCAAAAAAATTTTACACTTTCAACCCTAAAAAAGGGTTGCAGGGTTCGAAAGCCTTTTAAATAGTCTTCATAAGCTCCCTCCAGCTTAGGGGAGACAGTAGGGACAGGATGAGGGGAAATGGCCTGGCACGTCTTTATTCCCGATTCCCTGCTTGAAGAAACAGACGACCCGAAAATTCGAACATACAAGGTCGGACAGGTTGCAAGGGCCTGTGCAATATTTGGCGTCGAGCATATCTGGATTTACAGGGCCGGCGGGAGAGACGGAAAGTTCATAAAAACCGTCCTCGAGTACATGGAAACTCCCCAGTACCTCAGGAAGAGGCTGTTTCCCATAATGCCCGAGCTGAAATACATTGGCGTTGTCCCGCCCCTTAGAACGCCTCATCACAAACTCAAGGGAAAACCAAAGGTCGGCGAAATACGTGAGGGCTACGCCTTTCGAAAGGGGAAACGGGTTTACGCGGACATCGGCCTCGACGAGCTGGCAATTGTTGAAGGGAACGTGGAAGGCAGGGCAACGTTCAGGATCGTTTCAACGAGGCCTTTGAAGGTCGTGCTGGCGAAACCAGTGGAATATTGGGGTTACAGGGTTCATTTAAGTGGAAGGTCACTGGCGAAAACACTTAAAAAGGCTCATCTGGATTTGGCAATCGCGACCTCAAGGAAAGGTCGCGACGTGAGAAAGGTCCGTCTTCCCCCGCTCGATGGGGAAGTGGGTATTGCCTTTGGTTCGCCGAGGAAGGGTGTTATGGAACTCCTCGGCGGTGAGTACGACTTTGACTTCGTGCTCAACACGATTCCAAATCAGAAAACTAAAACCGTCCGTACTGAGGAGGCTCTCCTCGCCACGTTGGCGGTATTCAATCTCATGAGGAGGGATTGAGATGGGAAAAGTTCACAGACCAAGGAGAGGTTCACTCGCCTTCAGCCCGAGAAAGAGGGCTAAAAGCGTAGTTCCAAGAATCAAGAAGTGGCCGAAGGACAGTGAGGTCAGGATGTTGGGATTTGCTGGCTACAAGGCCGGAATGACCCACATCCTCATGATAGACGACAGCCCAGGACTTACCAAGGGGAAGGAAATATTCGTCCCTGTGACAATAGTCGAGGTTCCACCGCTCTTCGTCTACGGAATAAGGGCCTACAAGCAGGGTTACCTTGGGCTTGAGACTGCCACAGAGGTCTGGTTCCACGAGCTCAACGAGAACGTAAGGAGAAGGATAAAGACCCTGCCCAAGAACTACAATGAGGAAGCCTTTAAGGCCAAGCTCAGCCAGCTTGAGGAGCTTGTGGAGAGCGGTGAGATAGTTGATATCAGGCTTCTCGTCCACACCCAGCCTTGGCTCATCAAGCTCAAGAAGAAGCCGGAAGTCATGGAGTATGCCATTGGTGGCGACGACGTTAAGGCCAAGTTCGAGTACGCCAAGGAGAAGATAGGCAAGGAAATAAGGGCTAGCGAGGTTCTCCACGAGGGTGAACTCCTCGACGTCATAGCAGTCACGAAGGGTAAGGGAACCCAGGGGCCGGTTAAGAGATGGGGTGTTAAGGTTCAGTTCCACAAGGCCCAGCGTGCTGGGAAAGGTAGGCATGTTGGTAACCTCGGTCCTTGGCATCCAGCCCGCGTCATGTGGACCGTTCCACAGGCCGGTCAGATGGGCTTCCACCACAGAACCGAGTTCAACAAGAGGCTCATCGCGATAGGCGAGAACGGGAAGCTTGAGCTTAACGGCAACGAAATTGAGATAACCCCCAAGGGCGGCTTCCCGCACTATGGCATCGTAAGGAGCGACTTCCTCATGATTGAGGGTAGCGTTCCCGGTTCCTTCAAGAGGATAATTAGGGTTAGACCCGCCATAAGGCCACCCAAGAAGAAGCCGCCCGTTGAGAGGCCGCAGATAACCTACGTCAGTAGGGAGTCCAAGCAGTGAGGTGAGATAAATGAAGGTTAAGGTCTTTAACCTCGAAGGCGAGCCCGTTGAGGAGATAGAGCTCCCCAAGGTATTTAGCACACCCTTTAGACCCGACCTCATAAGGCGTGCAGTCATCGCTTCCTGGACCCACAGGATACAGCCCCAGGGAAGGGATCCGCAGGCCGGTAAGAGACGCGTCACTGAGAACATCGGAAAGGGCCACGGAATGGCGAGGGTCGAGAGGATAAAGACACCACCGAGGTTCGCGGCCTTCGTTCCCTTCGCTCGTGGTGGGAGGAGAACCCACCCGCCGAAGGTCGAGAAGATAATCTGGGAGGACATCAACAAGAAGGAGCGTAGGCTTGCTATAATGAGCGCCATCGCTGCCACCGCTAACCCCGACCTCGTGAAGGCAAGGGGGCACATTATAGACAACGTTCCAGCCTTCCCACTCGTCGTCGTTGACGACCTTGAGAAGGTCTTTAAGACGGCACAGACCAGGGAGATATTCAAGAAGCTCGGCGTCTGGGACGACATTGAGAGGGCCAAGAGGAACACCAAGATTCGCGCCGGAAAGGGTAAAATGCGTGGCAGGAGGTATAAGAAGGCCAAGGGCCCGCTCATCGTCGTGGCCAAGAACGAGGGCATCTTCCAGGGAGCGAGGAACCACCCGGGTGTCGATGTGGTCACCGTTGACAACCTCGGCGTTGAGTTGCTCGCCCCGGGAACCCACCCCGGAAGGCTTACCATCTGGACTAAAGGCGCTATAGAGAGGCTTAGGGAAATCTACGGGTGATGAGAGATGGACCCCTATAAGGTTATCATAAGGCCTCTCGTTACCGAGAAGGCCGTTTCGCTTATCGAGAGGGAGAACAAGCTCACCTTCATAGTTGACAGAAGAGCCACCAAGGCCGACATCAAGAGGGCCGTGGAAGAGATGTTCAACGTCAAGGTCGAAAAGGTCAACACCCTCATAACCATGAGGGGCGAGAAAAAGGCCTACGTCAAGCTCAAGCCCGAATACGATGCGAGTGAAGTGGCCGCGAGGTTGGGATTGTTCTGAGGTGATGTGATATGGGAAAGAGTCTCATCCAGCAGAGAAGGGGTAAGGGAACCACGACCTTTAGGGCTCCCTCTCACAGGTACAGGGGAGCCGTAAAATACGTTCCTCTCAACGTGACAAAGGATAAGACCATCAGGGGAATCGTCGAGGAAATCCTCCACGACCCTGGAAGAACCGCCCCGGTTGCTCGCGTTAAGTTCGAGGACGGAACCAAGAAGCTCATCCTTGCTCCTGAGGGAGTTCTCGTTGGACAGGAGGTCTACATTGGGCCCGAGGCTCCCATAGCGATAGGCAACACCCTTCCACTTGCCAAGATACCGGAGGGAACCTATGTTTACAACATTGAGGGAATTCCGGGCGACGGTGGAAAGTACGTTCGCGCTGGAGGAACATACGCCCTCGTCGTGAGCAGGGAGAAGGACAAGGTCATAGTCCAGCTCCCGAGCGGTGAGCTCAAGCAGTTCAAGCCCGAGTGCAGGGCAACGATAGGTGTCGTTGCCGGCGGTGGAAGGCTTGAGAAGCCAATCGTCAAGGCCGGTAAGGCCTACTACATCGCCAAAGCCAGAAACAGGTTCTGGCCGAAGCCCAGAGGTGTTAAGATGAACGCCGTCAACCACCCGCACGGTGGTAAGGAGCACCACATTGGTAGGCCTTCAACCGTTTCGAGGCGCGCTCCGCCCGGAAGGAAGGTCGGTCACATAGCCGCGAGAAGAACCGGTAGGAGGAAGTGAAGATGGCGAGAAAGAAGGAGTTTAGATACAGGGGTTATACCCTTGATGAGTTGCTCAACATGTCCCTTGAGGAGTTCGCCAAGCTCCTTCCGGCCAGGCAGAGGAGGAGCCTTAAGCGTGGTCTTTCCCCGGAGCAGAAGAAGCTCCTCAGGAAGATTCGCCTGGCTAAGAAGGGCAAGTACAACAAGCCTATAAGGACCCACAGCAGAGACATGGTCATTCTCCCTGAGATGGTCGGCATGACCATTCACGTCTACAACGGCAAGGAGTTCGTCCCAGTTCAGATTAAGGAGGAGATGATAGGCCACTACCTTGGTGAGTTCGCCATGACTAGAAAGGTTGTCCAGCATGGCTCACCGGGTGTCGGAGCTACCAGGTCCTCGATGTTCGTGGCAATCAAGTGAGGTGGTCTAGATGAGCAGGGGCAGGTTTTCCTACTCATTCCAAAATTTTGACCCCGAGAGGATGGCTCGCGCCAGCGGTAGGGACCTTAGAATTTCACCCAAGCACAGCGTTGAGCTTCTCAGGGAGATAAGGGGCATGATGCTCAACGACGCTCTCAAATACCTCGACGACGTCATAGCCAAGAAGAGACCGGTTCCTATGAAGCGCTACAACGACAGCCAGGGACACAAGCCGGGTAAGGGCTTTGGTCCCGGTAGGTATCCTGTCAAAGTAGCTAAGGCCGTCAAGAAGATACTCCTCAACGCCAAGAACAACGCCGAGCAGAAGGGCCTCGACGTTGACCGGCTTAAGATAATCCACGCGGCGGCGCACAGGGGACCAGTCCTCAGGGGTTACATTCCGAGGGCATTTGGAAGGGCAACTCCCTTCAACGAGGAAACCACTCACATAGAGATAGTGGTCGAGGAGATTAGGAGGTGAGACCTTTGGCCATCGAGAGGTACTTCATCAAGGAAGGAGTTAAGGAGATGCTCATCGACGAGTACCTTGAGAAGGAGCTCAGGCGTGGGGGCTATGGCGGTCTTGACATAAAGAAGACCCCCCTCGGAACCAAGGTCATTATCTTTGCCGCCCACCCCGGTTACGTTATAGGCAGGGGTGGAAGGAGAATAAGGGAGCTCACTAGAATCCTCGAGAGGCAGTTTGGCCTTGAGAACCCGCAGATTGAGGTCGAGGAAATCAAGAACCCCTACCTCAACGCCAAGGTTCAGGCGGTGAGGCTTGCCCAGGCCCTTGAGAGGGGAATCCACTTCAGGAGGGCCGCTTACTCTGCCATAAGGGCCATCATGAGGAACGGAGCTAGAGGTGTCGAGATTCGCCTGAGCGGAAAGCTTACCGGTGAGAGGGCTAAGAGCGTCAGGTTTTATCAGGGTTATCTAGCGAAGGTTGGAAACCCGGCAGAGACACTCGTCAGCAAGGGCTATGCCCAGGCCCTGCTCAAGCTCGGTGTCATAGGCGTTAAGGTCGCTATAATGCCACCCGATGCTAGGTTGCCAGATGAGATTGAGATCAAGGAGATAGTCGAGGAAGAGGTGAGTGGCAATGAAGCCCAGTGAGATTAGGGAGATGAGCATTGAAGAGATAGACAAGAAGATTAGGGAGCTCCGCCTTGAGCTTGCCAAGGAAAGGGGTGTGCTCACCATGGGGGCCTCCCTTGAAAACCCCATGGTCATTAGGAACCTCAGGCGCGACATCGCGCGCCTGCTTACAATAAAGAAGGAGAAGCTTAGGGAGAAAAGGTGAGGTTAGGTGCCGAGGATTGTTAACCCTCTGGATGAGATGCTCTTTAAGGAAGTCCTGAAGGAACAGCAGAGGATTAGGGTTTACATCGAAAGGGCCCGTTACGGAAAGCTCAAGACCATAATTGAAGGCATAGATGAGAAAGAGTTTGACCTTGAGGACATAGCAAAGAAGCTGAAGGCGAAGCTGGCATGTGGCGGAACCGTAAAGAAGGGAAGAATAGAGCTTCAGGGCGACCACAGGGATCGTATCAAGAAGTTGCTCGCCGACCTTGGATTTTCAGAGGAGCTCATAGAGGTCGAGTAACGCGGAAAAATATAATCTGGCACGAGCTCATAGGGCTGAAAGCAAAGATTATAAGGGCATCTCATCCAGAGCTGGTCGGCATCGAGGGCTACGTCCTTGACGAGACGAGGAACACCCTCACCATAGGTGGGGAGAGGGTTTGGGTAGTTCCAAAGGACGTGGTCGAGATTGAGTTCGACCTCGGTGATGAAAAAATCCGAATCAACGGTCGTGATTTGATTGGAAGGCCCGAGATGAGACTGAAGAAGAGGTGGCGGAAATGAGAGAGATTGGATTGAGGGTTCAGCCTCCCGCTGAGGTGTGTAATGACCCCAAGTGCCCCTGGCATGGGAACCTCAAGATACACGGGAGATACTTTGAGGGTGTAGTCGTCAGCGATAAGGGTAAGAAGACTGTCGTCGTTGAGAGGCAGTACTACCACTACCTCAAGAAATACGAGCGTTATGAGCTCAGGAGGAGCAAGATTCATGCCCACAACCCCGAGTGTATCAACGCTAGGGTAGGGGACAAGGTTCTTATAGCCGAGACTAGGCCCATAAGCAAGACCAAGAGCTGGGTCGTCGTGGCGGTCCTCGAGAGGGCCGAGAGGAAGGAGGGGGTGTGAAGCCATGGCCAAGAAGGGTGCAGGTGCAACCAGAGGAATTAGCCCCGTCAGGCCAACTCGTGCCCTTCCGATTGGTGCCTACCTCAAGGTCGCCGACAACAGTGGTGCCAAGGTCATTCAGATAATCGGCGTCGTCGGTTACAAGGGAACGAGGAGGAGGCTTGCCTCAGCTGGCGTTGGCGACATGGTCGTTGCCACCGTTAAGAAGGGAAGGCCCGACATTAGACACCAAGTCGTTAGGGCAGTTATTGTCAGGCAGAGGAAAGAATACAGGCGCCTCGACGGAATGCGCGTCAAGTTCGAGGACAACGCGGCAGCTATAGTCACCCCCGAAGGTGTTCCGAGGGGAACCGAAATCAGGGGTGCCATAGCCAGGGAAGCCGCCGAGAGGTGGGTCAGGCTCGGTAGTATAGCGAGCATAGTGCTGTGAGGTGAGAGTTATGAAGCTTGATATGAAGCAATCGAGAAAGCAGAGGAAGTTCCTCTATAACGCTCCCCTTCATCTCAGGGGCAAGATAATGAGCGCTACCCTGAGCAAGGAACTCAGGGAGAAGTACGGCGTCAGGAACCTTCCTATTAGGGTCGGTGACAAGGTTAAGGTCATGTGTGGCGACTTCAAGGGTAAGGAAGGAAAGGTCGTCGAGGTTGACCTCAAGAGGTACAGGATTCACGTTGAGGGCGTTACCCAGAAGAGAACCGATGGAACCGAGGTGTTCTACCCGCTTCACCCGTCGAACGTTATGATTGTTGAGCTCAACCTCGACGATGAGAGGAGAGAGAAGATAATTAAGAGGAGGGCTGAGTGATGGCGAGAAAGGGTCCGAAGAGGCACCTTAAGAGGCTTGCCGCCCCAACCGCCTGGTACATTCACAGGAAGGCCTATAAGTGGGCGGTCAGGCCGAGTCCGGGTCCGCACAGCATGAAGACGTCGATACCCTTGATTTACATAGTCAGGGACTACCTCGGCTACGCGAGAACCGCGAGGGAGGCAAGGAAGATACTCAACGAGGGTAAGATACTCGTCGACGGTCGCGTTAGGAAGGACTACAAGTTCCCGGTTGGAATCATGGATGTGGTTTCGATACCCGAAACCGGCGAGCACTACCGGGTTCTGCCCAACAGGATTGGCAAGCTCATCCTCCACCCGATAAGCGAGGAGGAGGCAAAGCTCAAGCCCTTCAGGATTGACAACAAGAGAATGGTCAAGGGTGCCAAGGTTCAGCTCAACCTTCACGATGGAAGTAACCACTTGGTCAGCCTCGCCGAGAAGGACGCCTACAGGACCTCTTACACTGTCATCATGAAGGTTCCGGAGAGGCAGATAGTCAAGATACTGCCCTTCGAGGTCGGTGCCTACGTCTTCGTCACCCAGGGTAAGAACGTTGCCAGAAAGGGTAAGATAGTTGAAGTCAGGCACTTCCCGATGGGCTGGCCCGACGTCGTTACAATCGAGGACGAAAACGGAGAGCTCTTCGACACCCTGAAGGAGTATGCCTTTGTCGTTGGTAAGGATAAGCCGGAGATTTCCCTTCCGTGAGGTGAGAGACGATGCAGATTAACAGAGAGGCTATCTTAGCGGACTGGGAAGCTCACCCGATGAGGAAGCCGAGGATTGCGAAGGTCACGATAAACATAGGCGTTGGCGAGAGCGGTGAGAGGCTTACCAAAGCCGAGAAGATGCTCCGGGACTTGGTCGGCCAGAAGCCGATAAGGAGAAGGGCCAAGCAGACCAACAAGGACTTCGGAATAAGGCGCGGTGAGCCGATAGCCGTTAAGGTCACCCTCCGTGGGAAGAAGGCCTACGAGATGCTCGACAGGCTTTTGGAGGCTGTTGACAGGAAGCTCAGCGTCGGCAACTTCGACGAGCACGGAAACTTCTGCTTTGGAATCCAGGAGCACATAAACATACCGGGGGTTGAATACGACCCCGAGATTGGCATCTTCGGTATGGACGTCTGCGTTACCCTCGAGAGGCCCGGCTTTAGGGTCGCCAAGAGGAAGAGGCAGAGGAGGAAGATACCGAACAGGCACAAGCTGACGAAGGAAGAGGGTATAGTCTTTGCTATTGAGGAGTTCAAGGTCAACGTGGAGGGATTGTGAGATGGCGAAGGCTGATTACAACAAGAGGAAGCCGAGAAAGTTTGGTAAGGGAGCGAGAAGGTGCATGCGCTGCGGCCAGTACGGTCCGATAATCAGGATACACGGGCTCATGCTCTGCAGGCACTGCTTCCGCGAGGTCGCTCCAAAACTCGGCTTCAAGAAGTATGAGTGAGGTGAGAAAAAATGACTCTGCTTGACCCGCTTGCGAACGCTCTTTCCCACATAACCAACAGCGAGAGGGTTGGAAAGAAGGAAGTTTACATAAAGCCCGCCTCCAAGCTAATCGGCGAAGTGCTGAGGGTTATGCAGGAGAACGGCTACATCGGCGAGTTCGAGTTCATAGACGACGGCAGGGCCGGCATCTACAGGGTTCAGCTCATAGGCAAGATAAACAAGGCCGGAGCTATTAAACCGAGGTTTCCGGTCAAAGCTAGAGACTACGAGTACTGGGAGAAGAGGTTCCTTCCGGCCTTCGAGTTCGGGATTCTTATAGTGTCAACTTCCCAAGGCGTTATGACCCACAAAGAGGCCCGTGAGAAGGGCATCGGCGGAAGGCTGATAGCCTACGTCTACTGAGGTGAGAGAGATGCCGGTAGACGCTTGGATAAGGGAGGAAGTTGAGATTCCAGAGGGAGTCGAAGTTACAGTTGAAGGAAACACGGTCAAGGTCAAGGGGCCGAAGGGAGAACTCCAGAGAGAGCTCAAGTATCCGGGAGTTAAGATATTCACAGAGGACGGTAAGGTCGTCATCTACAAGGAGTTCCCGAGGAAGAAGGACATCGCCATAGCGAGAACCTTCAAGGCTCACATAGCCAATATGATTAAAGGCGTCACCGAGGGCTTCACATACAGGCTCAAAGTGGTTTATAGTCACTTCCCAATCTCAGTTAAAGTTCAGGGTGATGAAGTCATCATCGAGAACTTCCTCGGTGAGAAGGCTCCGAGAAGGGCCAAGATACTCCCAGGAGTTACCGTCAAGGTTCGCGGTCAGGAAATAGTTGTTGAGGGTATAGACAAGGAGGCAGTTGGTCAGACCGCGGCAAACATCGAGCAGGCCACGAGAATAACGAAGTGGGATAGGAGAGTATTCCAAGACGGTATTTACATAGTTGAGAAGGCTGGCAAGCCGATAAAGTTCTGAGGTGTGAGAAATGGACGAGAAGGCGAGACTCCTTAAGATAAGGGCCAAGCTCAAGAGGAAGAAACCGAGATTCCTCCGCCAGGAGTGGTGGAGGTATCCCAAGTTCAAGAACGATCCCAAGTGGAGAAGGCCAAAGGGAATTGACAGCAAGATGAGACTCAAGAAGAAGGGCAAGCCCCGCTCGCCGAGCATAGGCTGGAGCTCACCTAAAGCCGTTCGCGGACTTCACCCGAGTGGTTACGAGGAGGTCCTCGTTCACAACGTCAAGGAGCTTGAGGCCATAGACCCGACCAGGCAGGCCGCGAGGATAGCGAGAACCGTTGGTGCGAGAAAGAGGGAGATTATACTTGCTAGGGCTAAAGAACTTGGGATTAAGGTCCTCAACGCGAGGTGATTATCATGCTCAAGATGCAGAGAAGGATTGCCGCCGACATTTTGAAGTGCGGTGAGAACAGGATCTGGATCGACCCGGAGAGAATTGATGATGTTGCCTCGGCTATAACCCGTGAGGACATTAAGAGGCTCATTCACGATGGCGTCATAAAGAAGAAGCCCATCAAGGGCCAGAGCAGAGCAAGGGCAAGGGCCTTCCACGAGGCTAGGAAGAAGGGACGCCACAGGGGTCCTGGAAGCAAGAAGGGTAAGAAGACCGCCAGGATGGGCAAGAAGGAAGTTTGGATGATGACCATAAGGGCCCTCAGGAAGGAACTCAGGAAGCTCAAGGCTGAGGGCAAGATTGACGCCCATACTTACAGGAGGCTCTACATAAGGGCCAAGGGTGGTCAGTTCAAGAACAAGAGACAGCTCTATCTGTTCATGCAGGAACACGGTATTTTGAAGGAGTGAGGTGAGAAAAATGGCAAGGGGACCAAGGTATAGGGTTCCATTCAGGAGGAGGAGAGAGGGCAAGACCAACTATCACAAGAGGCTCAAGCTCCTCAAGAGCAAGAAGCCGAGGCTCGTTGTTAGAAAGAGTCTTAACCACCACATAGCCCAGATTATAGTCTACGACCCGAAGGGCGACAGGACGATAGTTTCCGCCCACACCAGGGAGCTCATCAGGGACTTCGGCTGGAAGGGCCACACTGGAAACACTCCGAGCGCTTACCTGCTCGGTCTCCTCATTGGTTACAAGGCCAAGAAGGCTGGAGTAGGGGAGGCAATACTCGACATAGGCCTTCACCCGCCGACAAGGGGTTCAAGCGTTTTCGCGGTCCTCAAGGGTGCAGTTGATGCTGGTCTCAACGTCCCGCACAGCGAGGAGATATTTCCCGAGGACTACAGGATTAGGGGCGAGCACATAGCGGAATACGCCAAGGCCCTTAAGGAGGAGGACGAGAGTCTCTACAGAAGGCAGTTTGGTGGTTATCTTGTCAAGGGCCTCGAGCCCGAGAAGCTTCCCGAGCACTTTGATGAGGTTAAGGCCAAGATAATCGAGAAGTTTGAGGGGGCGAGAGAATGAGCGACCCGAGAGAGATTGCCCAGAGGGTTCTTGAGGAGTGGGAGCCAAAAACAAAACTCGGCAGGCTCGTTAAGGAGGGTCAGATAACTGACATTCACGAGATATTCAGGAAGGGTTACCAGATAAAGGAACCCGAGATAGTTGACGTCCTCCTTCCCGAGGTCAACCTCAGGGAGAATCAGGAAGTGCTTGACATCGCTTTGACCGTTAGAATGACCGACAGCGGTAGGAGGATTCGCTTCCGCGTTCTCGCGGCCGTTGGCAATAGGGACGGTTACGTTGGCCTCGGAATTGGTCACGGAAGGGAAGTTGGTATAGCCATCAGGAAAGCTATTAACTACGCTAAGATGAATCTCATCGAAATCAAGCGCGGTTGTGGAAGCTGGGAGTGCAGGTGCAGGAGGCCCCACTCGATTCCATTCGCCGTTGAGGGCAAGGAGGGTAGCGTTAGGGTTAAGCTCATGCCCGGACCGCGTGGCCTTGGCCTCGTTATCGGTGACGTCGGCAAGAAGATACTGAGCCTCGCTGGTGTGCAGGACGTCTGGTCTCAGACCCTCGGTGAGACGAGAACAACTGTCAACTTCGCCAAAGCTGTCTTTAACGCCCTCTACAACACCAACCGCGTAGCCATACAGCCGGGTATGGAGGAGAAATACGGTATTGTCGTCGGCAGGGCGATGCCCCAGAGCTTTGAGCTGTGAGGTGAGAAAAGATGGCTAAGTTAGCGCTCATAAGGCTTAGGAGCGGGATTAGGGCGAGGGGCGAAGTAAGGGACACATTAGCTATGCTCCGCCTTCACAGGATTAACCACCTCGTCATAGTCGATGATACCCCCAGCTACCGCGGGATGATACAGAAGGTCAAGGACTACATCACCTGGGGCGAGATTGACAAGGAGACCCTGGTAAAGCTCCTCAGAAAGCGCGGAAGGCTCGTCGGCAACAAGCCCATCACAGACGAGTACGTTCAGGAGAAGCTCGGGATGAGCCTTGAGGAGTTCGCTGAAAAAGTTATCAACGGAGAGATGAAGCTCAGGGACTTGCCGAACATCAAGCCCGTCTTCAGGCTCCACCCGCCGAGGGGAGGACTCAAGGGAAGCAAGAAGCGCTCCTTCAAGGAGGGCGGAGCCCTCGGTTACAGGGGCGAGAAGATTAACGAGCTCATTGAGAGAATGCTCTGAGGTGGCGAGAGATGATTAGGAGGAGGAAGAAGGTTAGGAAACTTCGTGGAAGTCACACTCACGGATGGGGCTGTAAGAAGAAGCACCGCGGTGGTGGAAGCAAGGGCGGTCGCGGTATGGCAGGTACCGGTAAGAGGAAGGACCAGAAGTTCACCTGGACCATCAAGTACGCCCCCGACCACCTCGGCAAGAGGGGCTTCCACAGGCCCAAGGCCGTAACTTACGTCCCCAAGGTCATCAACCTGAGTGACATCGACGAGAACTTCGAGCTCTTTAAAGACATGGGCGTTATCTACGAGGAGGAAGGAAAGCTCGTCTTCGATGCGACCCAGCTTGGCGTTGACAAGGTTCTCGGCACAGGGAAGCTTACCCGCGCAATCGTTGTCAAGGCCTACTACGTTACGCCGAAGGCCGAGGAGAAAATTAAGGCTGCCGGTGGCGAGGTTATCCTCGCCTGATTTCTTTCAACTTTTGGCAGGTGTCGGCTATGGGGAAGGTAAGGGACATCATATATGCTATTGAGCGTTATTTCCCTGAAGTTGAACGACCAAAAAGGCACGTCCCACTTAAGGAAAAGTTCATGTGGACTGGGATAGTTCTACTGCTGTATTTCATACTCTCGGAAATACCTCTCTATGGAATTCCTCCTAAAGTTCAGGATTATTTTGCAACACTTAGATTTGTTCTTGCCGGTAGAAGCGGTTCGCTTTTAACCCTGGGTATCGGTCCTATCGTTACCGCGAGTATAATCATGCAACTTCTCGTTGGTTCTGAGATAGTGAAGCTCGACCTATCAAATCCAGAGGATAGGAGGTTTTACCAGGCCACTCAGAAGTTGTTCTCAGTGTTCATGAGCTTCTTTGAAGCTGCCATCTACGTCTTTGCCGGTGCCTTCGGTAAGGTTAGTACATCAATTGGAGCATTTCAGACAGTTACGAGTCCTGAGGGGTTTATATATATTGGTCTTGGTCTCGCAATCCTCATAATCCTTCAGCTCGGCTTTGCATCAACAATGCTAATACTCCTTGATGAGCTTGTAAGCAAGTGGGGAATAGGAAGTGGTATAAGTCTTTTCATCGCCGCCGGAGTCTCGCAGACCGTCATCTATAAGGCCCTTGCCCCCGTTCCGAGCAAGGAGTATATAGATCCACTCACAGGTCAGCCGGCAATAGTCGGTGCCATCCCGGCTTTCATTCAGCACCTGCTTAAGGGGGACATAACCGGTGCCATTTATCGCGGTGGAACCCTGCCGGACATGGTCAAACTCCTAGGCACGATAGCCGTGTTCCTTGTTGTCGTTTACCTTGAGAGCATGCGCGTTGAGATTCCCCTCAGCTACGGCCGCGTTACCGTCCGCGGTAGGTATCCAATAAGGTTCATGTATGTTAGCAACATTCCGATAATCCTCACCATGGCTCTCTACGCCAACATTCAGCTCTGGGCCAGGCTACTTAACAACTATGGCATAACGTGGCTAGGAACCTTTGACCAGAACGGATACCCGGCGAGCGGTTTCGTTACATACCTCTACCCGCCCAGGGATATCTTCCATGTCATCGCCGATCCTTGGAGGGCGTTCGTGTACGCTATAATGACAATATTCTGGTCGCTGATATTTGGTTTCCTGTGGGTTGAACTTACCGGTCTCGATGCCAAGAGCATAGCAAGACAACTCCAGCAGGCGGGACTTCAGATTCCGGGATTCAGGCGCGACCCGAGAATCCTTGAGAGAGTCCTCCAGCGCTATATACCATACGTTACCTTCTGGGGTTCCTTCACACTAGCGTTAGTTGCAGTGCTTGCAGACTTCCTCGGTGCCTTGGGAACGGGAACTGGAATCCTGCTGACAGTTGGTATACTCTACAGGTTCTACGAAGAGATAGCCAGGGAGCAGGCAACGGAGATGTTCCCGGCCCTTAGAAGATTCTTTGCTAAGTGACTTTCCTTTTTCGCAAAACCTTTTAAGGCTGTTTTTCCTTTACCAATCAGAACCTCCTGGGTGAGAGCTATGCCGTTTGTCGTCATGATTACTGGTATTCCAGGAGTTGGTAAGAGTACCATCACAAGACTCGCTCTCAAGAGAACCCGGGCCAAGTTCAGGCTCGTTAACTTTGGGGACTTGATGTTTGAAGAGGCCGTTAAAGCGGGTCTCGTTGAGCACAGAGATGAAATGAGAAAGCTCGATCCTAAAACTCAAAAGGAACTTCAGCTTAGGGCAGCACAGAAGATAGTGGAAATAGCCAGGGAAGAACCGGTTTTGCTTGACACTCACGCAACGATAAAGACCCCCGTTGGCTATCTGCTTGGTTTTCCTAGGGAGGTTATCGAGGTCATAAACCCAAACTTCATAGTTATAATTGAAGCAACGCCCAGCGAGATTCTGGGCAGACGTCTCAGAGACCTCAAGAGGGACAGGGACGTTGAGACAGAAGAGCAGATTGAGAGACACCAAGACCTAAATAGGGCTGCTGCAGTAAGTTATGCCATGCACTCAAACGCCCTAATAAAAATAATCGAGAATCACGAGGACAAAGGTTTGGAGGAAGCTGTTAACGAACTCGTTCAAGTGCTTGATCTGGCGGTGAGTGAGTATGATTGAGAGTATATACAGATTCCTTAATGATATATTCGGACCGTTTATAATGAACTACCAGCCTCTCTGGGTTATAACCTTCATGGGGTTCATAATTGGAGGGTTTTATACCCTACTTTACTACTTCGTCACTGACATTGAGAAACAGAAAAAACTCCAGAAGCTCGCAAAGGAAGTTCAAAAGGAAATGAGGGAAGCCCAGAAGAGTGGAGATGAAAAGAGGCTCAGAAAGGCCCAGCAAAAACAGCTTGAGCTCATGAAAATGCAAGGGGAAATAATGAGACAACAAATGATCCCAATGCTTCTCACTATGCCCATATTTTGGATATTCTTCAGCTGGCTTAGAATGTGGTACACGGAGGTTGCTATCGTCAAGGCCCCCTTCACTTCTTTCTCTTTGACTGGTTCCACAGGATGTATCACTCTGTGCTCTCAGGCAGTGAGCTGGGCTACATTGGCTGGTATGTCCTTTCGAGCTATGTGATTGGTATGGTTCTGAGAAAGCTCCTTGACATGGGATAAATTTAAAAACGCTCCGCTGAAAGGGGTTGCGAGGTGAGAACATGAAGCCGATGTATCGCTCAAGGTCATGGAGAAGGAAGTACGTTAGGACTCCGGGAGGAAGAACCGTAATTCACTTTGAGAGGAGAAAGCCAAAGATCGCCCACTGCGCTCTCTGTGGCAGACCGCTCAACGGAGTTCCTCGGGGAAGGCCGAGCGAGCTCAGGAAGCTCCCCAAGACCAAGAAGAGGCCCGAGAGGCCCTACCCGAACCTCTGCCCGAGCTGTATGAGGAAGGTTATGAAGGCCCAGGTCAGGGCTTCCCTCAGCTGAGGTGCGTCTATGCCGAAGGGCTGCCTCGTCATAACCGTCAGTGGCCTGGCTGGTTCAGGCACTACAACCCTATGCCGGAATCTGGCCAAGCATTATGGCTTTAAGCACATCTACGCCGGTTTGATATTCCGGCAGATGGCCAAGGAAAGGGGCATGACCCTTGAGGAGTTCCAGAAGTACGTTGAACTCCACCCCGAGATAGACAGAGAAGTTGACAGGAGGCAGGTCGAGGCGGCCAAGGAATGTAACGTTGTCATTGAGGGTCGTTTAGCTGGCTGGATGGTTAAGGACGCCGACCTTAAGATATGGCTCGACGCTCCCATAATGGAGCGCGCCAAGAGAGTCGCTCAGAGGGAAGGCATCTCAGTTGAGGAGGCCTTCGTTCAGATTGCCGAGAGGGAAAAGCAGAACAGGAAAAGGTATTTAAACCTCTATGGGATTGACATCGAGGACAAGTCGATTTATGATTTAATCATAAACACTGCCAAATGGGGTCCCGATGGGGTCTTCGCGATCGTGAAGGCCGCCATCGACCACCTTTACCCCGACGGCGACGCGGGGTCTGACAAAGGTAAGGAGGTGGGATGAATGCCAGCTATCGAGATTGGGAGGATTGCCGTCGTTATTGCCGGAAGGAGGGCCGGACAGAAGGTCGTCGTTGCCGACATAATAGACAAGAACTTCGTCCTCGTTACCGGCGCTGGACTGAACAAGGTCAAGCGCAGGAGGATGAACGTCAAGCACCTTGAACCCCTTCCGGAGAAGGTTAACATCGAGCGCGGTGCTTCCGACGAGGAGATAAAGAAGGCCCTCGAAGAGGCCGGCATAAGCCTTGAGTGAGGAATGTTTCCTCACTCTTTTCCCCAATAATTTCTTAACACCTTTCCCATGTTCTTTTCTTGGTGGTGAGAATGAAAACCGCTCTGGTTACTGGCGCAACCGGGGGCATCGGCAGGCTCCTTGTCAGGGCTCTTATTGAAAAGGGCTTTCACGTTGTTGGTGTGGGCAGGAGGAAGGAACGGCTTGAGGAACTAAAGTCTCTTGGGAACTTCTCCTATATCGTGGCCGATTTGAGCGAGCCCAACGTCGCAAGAAAGATTGCCGATTCCCTTGGAGGGTTTGGTGTTAAAAGGCTTGATGTTCTCGTAAACAACGTCGGTTACGCAATCAAGAAACCTCTGCTTGACCATACCGACGAAGAGCTTGAGAACCTTTTCAAGGTAAACGCCCTCGCTCCTGTGGAACTTACCCGTGAGCTTCTGCCCCTCCTTGGTGAGGGTTCGACCGTTGTTTTTGTGAGAAGCGAAGTTGCCTTCGTGAACATCCCGGAGTTGCCGTCATACTGCGCCGCTAAGGGAGCCCTGCACTATCTTACGGTAAACCTTGAGAGGGAACTAAAGGACAGGGGAATCCAGGTTATGCGCGTTTATCCCAAGCAGGTTAAAACGGAGTTTTTCACAAGGAATAACGTGCCCTATCCAACGGGTTCGATAGAACCCGAAGATGTCGTTAAGGAAATAATGAGAGGCCTTGAGAAGGGCAAGCGGGAGGTTTTCGTGCCCGGTTATCTGAAGCTCATCAGGTACCTTCCCAACTGGCCCGTTTTCACGTATCGCTTCCGGCATTAGGTGGGTTTATAAGGCAATATTTTGAGTCTAGGCTGATAACGCTCACCTGGTGATGCTCATGGCAAGGGATGAAGTTAGGAGAATCCTTCCGGCAGATATAAAGCGGGAAGTGTTGATTAAGGACGAGAAGGCCGAGACCAACCCGAAGTGGGGCTTTCCGCCAGAGAAGAGACCGATAGAGATGCACATGCAGTTCGGCATAATAAACCTCGACAAACCGCCGGGACCCACGAGTCATGAAGTTGTTGCGTGGATTAAGAAGCTCTTCAACTTGAGCAAAGCCGGCCACGGTGGAACCCTTGACCCGAAGGTCAGTGGTGTTTTGCCGGTTGCTCTGGAGAGGGCCACCAGAGTTGTTCAGGCACTTTTGCCAGCAGGAAAGGAGTACGTTGCTTTGATGCACCTCCACGGTGACGTCCCCGAGGACAAAATCCTAGCCGTAATGAAGGAGTTCCAGGGAGAGATTATCCAGAGACCACCGCTGAGGAGCGCGGTTAAAAGAAGGTTGAGGACGAGGAAGGTTTACTACATTGATGTCCTCGAGATAGATGGCAGGGACGTTTTGTTCAGGGTGGGTGTCGAGGCAGGAACCTACATCCGTTCGCTCATTCACCACATAGGTTTAGCCCTTGGCGTCGGCGCCCACATGGCCGAGCTTAGGAGGACGAGAAGTGGCCCATTTAAGGAAGACGAGACGCTGGTGACGCTTCACGACCTCGTTGATTACTACCACTTCTGGAAGGAGGACGGCATTGAGAAATATTTCCGGCAGGCTATACAACCGATGGAGAAGGCAGTGGAACACCTTCCCAAGGTCTGGATTAGGGATTCTGCAGTTTCAGCGGTCACCCATGGTGCCGATTTGGCCGTTCCGGGGATAGTCAAGCTCCACAAGGGCATCAAGAGGGGCGATCTTGTTGCCATAATGACCCTCAAGGACGAGCTGGTTGCGCTTGGAAAGGCCATGATGACAAGCGGTGAGATGCTTCAGAGGAGCAAGGGTATAGCCGTCGATGTGGACAAGGTCTTCATGCCGAGGGAGTGGTATCCGAAACTTTGGGCCAAGTGAGTGCGTTTTTGTCACCTCTTTTCCCTAACTTTGCGCAAGCAAAGGTTGATAAACCCCTTACCTTATCCCCGACCATGACCCACTACTACTCAGAAGAGCCGGGCACGCCTTTGAAGACCAAGACCATAGAGGTCTGTCTTAGGGGGCACTGCTTCAAGTTCATCACAGCTAGCGGGGTGTTTTCCTTCGGCAAACTCGACAGGGGAACCGAACTTCTGATAGAGAACATGGTTCTCGATGAGAACTGGCGCGTTCTGGATTTGGGCTGTGGCTACGGTGCCATTGGCATCGTCGCCTCCCGCTTCGTTGACCATGTTATTATGACCGACGTGAACAGGAGAGCGGTTAGCATAGCGAGGAAAAACTTAAAAATCAACGGCGTTAGAAACGCCGAGGTCAGGTGGGGAAGCCTCTACGAGCCAGTTAAAGGGGAAAAATTCGACTCAATCATCACCAATCCCCCAGTGCACGCGGGAAAGGAAATCCTGAGGGAAATAGTTATAAACGCTCCCCGGCATCTCAACGATGGTGGCCTCCTGCAACTGGTGATTAAGACGAAGCAGGGGGCAAAGTATATTAAGGCCCTCATGGAGGAGCACTTTACCGAAGTGAGAGAGCTCGCGAAGGGGAGCGGTTACCGCGTGTACGCCGGGATTGCCTAGCCTGGGAAGGCGCGGGCCTTGAGAGCCCGTGGGCGTTTGCCCGCCGGGGTTCAAATCCCCGTCCCGGCGCCAAAATCCCTTTGATTCCCAAGAGGGATGGGAGGTGTATTCGTAATGACCGAGAACTTCAGGCACATAGTCCGTGTTGCGGGCGTTGATTTGGACGGACATAAGCAGTTGAGATGGGCACTGACAGGGATTAAGGGAATAGGAATAAACTTCGCAACTATGGTGCTCAGGGTTGCAGGGCTTGACCCCTACATGAAGGCCGGTTACCTCACCGACGAGCAGGTTAAGCTCATAGAGAAAATCCTTGAGGACCCCGTGGCCCACGGAATCCCTGCATGGGCGGTTAACAGGCCGAAGGACTACGAGACCGGCAAGGACATGCACCTCATTACGGCCAAGCTCGTTATGGCATGGCGTGAGGACATCAACAGGCTGAGGAGGATAAGGGCTTACCGCGGTATAAGGCACGAGCTTGGTCTGCCTCTCCGCGGTCAGAGAACGAGGTCCAACTTCAGGCACGGAACTACCGTCGGTGTTAGCAGGAGGAAGAAGTGAGGTGGTGTAAATGGGAGACCCGAAGAGGCAGAGGAAGAAGTATGAAACTCCCTCTCACCCCTGGATTAAGGAGAGACTCGACCGCGAGAGGGTTCTGAAGAGGAAGTACGCCCTCAAGAACAAGAAGGAGCTCTGGCGCCACGAGACCCAGCTCAAGGAGTTCAGGCGTAGGGCGAGAAGACTCCTCGCGGCCCGTGGAAAGCAGGCCGAAATTGAGAGGCAGCAGCTCCTCCAGAGGCTCTACAGGCTCGGCCTTCTCCCGGCCGATGCCGTTCTCGATGACGTTCTCTCTCTCACAGTTGAGGACGTCCTCGAGAGAAGGTTGCAGACCATCGTTTACAAGAAGGGTCTCGCTAGAACAATTAAGCAGGCCAGACAGCTCATAGTCCACGGCCATATCGAGGTCAACGGCCAGATAATCCGCTCGCCGGGTTATCTCGTCCTCCGCGAGGAGGAGGATGCCATAACCTACGCGAAGAACTCTCCCTTCGCCAAGGAATCCCACCCCGAGAGGATGGTTATTGAACAGGCCAAGCAGGGTGGTGAGGCATGAGCGAGGAAACCCAGCAGGTTAACCTTAAGAAGAAGGAGAAGTGGGGAGTTGCTCACATTTACTCCTCCTACAACAACACGATAATACACATCACTGACCTCACCGGGGCCGAGACGGTCTCTAGATGGAGCGGTGGTATGGTCGTCAAGGCCGACAGGGACGAGCCTTCTCCGTACGCGGCCATGATTGCCGCCAAGAGGGCCGCTGAAGAGGCTATGGAGAAGGGCTTCGTCGGCGTTCACATCAAGGTTCGCGCCCCGGGAGGAAGCAAGAGCAAGACCCCCGGTCCGGGTGCCCAGGCGGCCATTAGAGCTCTCGCCAGGGCAGGCCTCAAGATAGGGCGCGTCGAGGACGTCACACCGATACCGCACGACGGAACCAGACCCAAGGGCGGTAGGCGCGGTAGGCGCGTCTGATCCCTACAACTTCTTTTTTGGTGGTGCAAATGGAGCCGAAGTTTAAGATTCTGGAAAAGAGGGAGGACTCGATAAAGTTCATCGTTGAAGGCATAGACGTTGCCTTTGCCAACGCCCTCAGAAGGACTATTCTTGCCGAAGTTCCAACCTTTGCCGTTGATGAGGTCGAGTTCTTTGAAAACGACTCGGCTCTCTTTGATGAGATAATCGCCCACAGGCTCGCTATGATTCCCCTTACAACCCCGGTTGAAAGGTTTTCGCTCGATTCACTTGAGCTCGACGACTACACCGTTACCCTCTCCCTCGAGGCTGAGGGTCCGGGCGTGGTTTACTCCGGCGACCTCAAGAGTAGCGACGAGGAGATAAAACCCGCCAACCCTGACATTCCGATAGTCAAGCTCGCCGAGGGCCAGCGGTTAGTTTTCAACGCCTACGCAAAGCTCGGCCGTGGAAAGGACCACGCAAAGTGGCAACCCGGCTTCGTTTACTACAAGTATCTCACGAGAATACACGTGAGCAAGGAAGTCCCCGACTGGGAGGAGCTCAAGGGGCTCGCCGAGAGGAGAGGACTGCCCGTTGAGGAAAAGGACGACGAGCTTGTCATAACCACGACCAAGGCCTTCTACCTCCCGAGGAAGTTCGAGCCATATGAGGGCGAGAAGATTAGGGAAGAAGTAGTGCCCGAAACGTTCGTCTTTACCGTTGAAACTAACGGAGAGCTCCCCGTTGAGGAAATAGTGAGCATAGCTCTCAAGATACTGATGAGGAAGAGCGATAGATTTATAAACGAACTCCATAAATTAGCCGACTGACGCGGGGGTAGCCGAGCCTGGCCAAAGGCGCGGGATTCAGGGTCCCGTCCCGTAGGGGTTCCGGGGTTCAAATCCCCGCCCCCGCACCATAACGCTCACCCCGTCCACCTGTCGGTTTCCCTGCGAGAGCGTTGAGGAGGTATGTTCATGGTCAAGAGAACAGGACCCACCGATATTAACCTGAGGAGGCTCATTCGGGCACTCAGGAAGAAATCAAACGAGGAAGGAGTTAAGATATGGAAGGACATTGCCTGGCGCCTTGAGAGGCCGAGAAGACAGAGGGCCGAGGTAAACGTCAGCAAGATAAACCGCTACACCAAGGAGGGTGACACCGTTATCGTCCCGGGAAGCGTTCTTGGTGCAGGAAAGCTTGAGCACAAGGTTATCGTCGCCGCCTGGAAGTTCAGCGAGACTGCTAGGAAAAAGATAGTCGAGGCCGGGGGAGAGGCCATAACCATCGAGGAGCTTATGGAGAGGAACCCGAAGGGTAGTGGAGTAATCATAATGGAGTGATGGGCCATGAGGATTATTAATGCTGAAGGACTTATCCTTGGAAGGCTCGCCTCGAAGGTTGCCAAGATGCTCCTCGAGGGTGAGGAGGTCGTCATAGTCAACGCCGAGAAGGCCATCATCACCGGTAACAGGGAGGACATATTCGCCAAGTACAAGCAGAGAACCGAGCTCAGAACCAGGACCAACCCGAGAAGGGGTCCCTTCTACCCGAAGAGGAGCGATGAGATTGTCAGGAGAACAGTCAGGGGCATGCTCCCCTGGAAGACCGACCGCGGAAGGAAGGCTTTCAGAAGGCTTAGGGTCTACGTTGGTATTCCAAAGGAATTCGAGGGCAAGGAACTTGAGACCATAAGCGAGGCTCACATGTCGAGGCTTTCGACTCCAAAGTATGTCACCGTTGGTGAGGTTGCCAAGTTCCTCGGTGGAAAGTTCTGAGGTGAGAAAGATGAGGGTCATCCAGACTGCCGGAAAGAGGAAGACGGCCATTGCGAGGGCCACTATAAGAGAAGGAAAGGGAAGGGTGAGAATCAACCACAAGCCCGTTGAGATAATTGAACCCGAGATAGCGCGCTTCACCATCATGGAACCGCTCATCCTTGCCGGCGAGGAGATAGTCAGCAAGGTTGACATCGACGTCAAGGTCGAGGGCGGTGGCTTCATGGGACAGGCCGAAGCGGCTCGTGTTGCCATAGCCCGCGCGTTAGTTGAGTGGACCAACGACATGAACTTGAAGGAAAAGTTTATGAAGTACGACAGGACTATGCTCGTTGGCGACAGCAGGAGAACCGAGCCCCACAAGCCCAACCGCTCAACCAAGGGTCCGAGAGCCAAGAGGCAGAAGTCCTACCGTTGATGCCTTTCCTTTAACAATTTGAGGTGTGGAAAATGATAGTTCCCGTCAGGTGCTTCACCTGCGGAAAGGTGCTGGCCGACAAATACTACGAGTTCAAGAAGAGGGTCGAGGCAGGGGAAGACCCTGCTAAAGTGCTGGACGACCTCGGTGTCGAGAGGTACTGTTGCAGGAGAACGCTCCTCAGCCACGTGGAGCTCATCGACCAGGTAATGGTTTATAAAGTCTACTAAAAACCGCAATTCTGGGCGGGGCCGTGGGGTAGCTTGGTCTATCCTCCCGGCTTGGGGTGCCGGAGACCCGGGTTCAAATCCCGGCGGCCCCACCAACATTACGTTCACTGAAAAAACCTCTCTTGAAGGCGTTGGGAAAAGGGGTGGTAAGTATGTTCAAGTACACCCGCTTTGAGAAGGCCCGCATTATCGGTGCGAGGGCGTTGCAGATAGCCATGGGCGCTCCCGTGCTTATAGACGTCCCTGAGGGAATCACGCCCCTCCAGGCGGCCCTCATGGAGTTCGAGAAGGGAATAATACCCCTCACCGTAATAAGGCCGAGCTGATGAAAAATGACGGTGATAGAGAACATAGTCGGCAGGGTTGCAGTGCTCAAGGGCGGCAAATATTCCGTTGAGGTAGATGTTATCACGAGCTCGGGCTTCGGTAGGTTCGCCTCTCCAATAGACGAAAATCCGAGCCTCTACATAGCTGAAGCCCACCGGGCCGTGAGCGAGGTGGATGAGATAATCGGCCCCGAGCTTATAGGCTTCGATGCAACCGAGCAGGAGCTGATAGACAGCTACCTCTGGGAGATAGACGGTACCGAGGACTTCAGTCATATCGGAGCCAACACGGCATTGGCCGTCTCAATAGCCACCGCGAAGGCCGCCGCCAGCGAAAAGAACCTTCCCCTCTACAGCTACCTCGGGGGAACCTTCACCACCGAGTTACCGGTCCCCATCCTTGAGCTTGGCCACGGTGACGATTTTGACTACTACGTAATGGTCCGCGATTTGATGGAGATAACCGATGTCGTTGATGCTTTCACCAGCGTTCTTGAGAACGTCGATGATAACACCGTTGAGGCATATTCTAAAGCTACTGAAAAAGCGACCGATGAACTCGGCCTTGAGGTGGCCCTTGGCCTGGTTCAGAAAAGAGAACTCGATATTGAAACGGTCCTCTCAACGGTTGAGGATAACAACGTTGCCTACATAAAACCCCTGGGCGATGAGGAGCTCTTTCTCGAGCTAATAGCCGGAACCCATGGGGTTTTTGTTGACGGCGAGTACCTCTTCCGTGAGAAGGACATACTCGACAGGCGCTACTACAATGCTCTCTCCATAAAACCCATAAACCTTGGTACTCTCACCGACTTGTACAACCTCATAAACGACGCCAAGTCGGAGAGAATTGCTCCAATCCTCTCGGAGGCTCGCTATGAGTCCTCCGATGAGGCCCTTGCCCACCTCGCGGTGGGTTTCCGTTGCCCGGCGATGGTGCTCCGCAAAGACTCCATCGCCAGGCTGAATGAGCTCATAAGAATAGCCGAGGATTTGGGTGAAAGGGGCAGGATAATAACCTTTGAAGGATGAGGAGGTGTGAAAAGATGGAGGAATATCTCGTTCCACTTGATCAGTATCTAGCGGCCGGTGTCCACATCGGAACCCAGCAGAAGACCCAAGACATGAAGAAGTTTATCTACCGTGTCAGGCAGGACGGTCTCTACGTCCTTGACGTGAGGAAGACCGACGAGAGGCTTAAAGTTGCAGGTAAATTCTTGGCTAAGTTCGACCCAGAGAGCATTCTCGCGGTTAGTGTCAGGCTCTACGGTCAGAAGCCGGTTAAGAAGTTCGGTGAGGTCACCGGTGCGAGGGCAATCCCCGGCCGTTTCCTCCCGGGAACAATGACTAACCCCCAGGTCAAGAACTTCTTTGAGCCGGACGTCATTATCGTTACCGACCCAAGGGCAGACCACCAGGCCATGAAGGAGGCCGTTGAGATTGGAATCCCGATTGTTGCCCTCGTTGACACAGAAAACTTCCTCAGCTACGTTGATCTTGCCATTCCAACGAACAACAAGGGAAGGAAAGCACTCGCGCTCATCTACTGGATACTCGCGAGGGAGATACTCTACAACAGGAAGGAAATTGAAAATAGGGAGGACTTTAAGATTCCAGTTGAAGACTTTGAGATGAGAATTATAAGAACCTGAGGGGAAGTTTTTTAACTCCCCTCCCACTTTAATCTCCTCGCGCGGGGGTGCCCGAGCCTGGCCAAAGGGGCCGGACTTAAGATCCGGTGCCGTAGGGCTTCGCGGGTTCGAATCCCGTCCCCCGCACCAAACCTTTAAAAGTCCTTTCGTGAAGGAAACCCGTCAAGGTCATTTGAGGTGGTTGAGATGGCGAGATTTCCCGAGGCTGAGGCAAGAATCTTTAGAAAGCTTATCTGCATGCGCTGTGGTGCAACGAACCCATGGGGCGCAAAAAAATGCAGGAAGTGTGGCTACAAGGGGCTTCGCCCTAAGGCCAGAGAACCACGCGGTGGAGGACGCTGACTAGGTTTTCTTCAACTTTTTCAGTGTTTCTTCCAGAAACTCTATCCCCTCTTTTAGCAATTCTTCGCCCTTGGGCGTGAGCCTGTAGTACTTTCTGGCCGGTTTTCCAGTCTCGCTTTCCTGCCATTCCGCAGTTACATAACCTTCCTTTTCAAGCTTGTAGAGAACTACATATGAACTGACTGTTGCTGGTTCAAAATCAAATGCCTCTTTTATGCGCTCTTTCAGTTCATAGGCATACATTGGCCTTTCTTTGAGAAGCCTCAAGATATAAAGCCAGAGCACTTCCTTCGTGACCTTATTCCTTAATCTTTCTATTGGGGTTGTCATAATCTCACCTGTTTTATGTCTTGTAAATATTTTTGGAAGATGTAATTTAAGCCTTTTGGGGAAAGGTTTTATACACAGTTATCCTTAAGAACCATTGGGATGAGCCATGGAGTTCAACATAAATACCATGTTTAGTGATATGGGTGTTGGGGCTATTGTGGGTTTTGTTACTGGATATGCCCTTAAAAAATTGATGAAACTGGCTATGGCTTTGATAGGAGTATACGTTCTAAGTCTGTTTTACCTCCAACAGAAAGGCGTGATAACCATCAACACGGATAAGCTTTTCAACCTCACAAACAACATTACTCAGCAGGTTGTTAACGTAAGTCAGAAAGTTCTTGGAATCCTTCCAGGGACTAGTGCTTTTGTTGCAGGCTTTTATTTGGGTTTTAAAAAAGGTTAAGGGGTTAAACCTTCCCGCGGTAGAGAATCTTGACGAGCTCCTCAGGGAGGCCTTCCCTTTTGATTTTCTCCTCCACAAGCTTCTTCTCCTTCTCATATTCAACCTCGATGAACTTTGCATGAAGCGTGTCAACATCAACCAGAGCGAAAGTTGCTTTGTGGTTCTTGCTTGGTGGATAACCAATGCTTCCCGGACAGATTACCCTACCATACCGGGTCATTGCATTAACTGGGTATTTCGGTGATGCAACGAATAATATCTCGTAGTCCTTCACGGGCCTCATTATGGCCTCGTAGTAGCTCGTCGGCTGGTCGGGGAGAACTTGTCCCTCGAATGGGTTCAGTGGACTTCCGTAGACACCAAAGATGTCGTTTTTACCAATCTTGTCCACTAAATAAATCGGCAGGTCCCTTATGAACTCTCTGCCTTCATGTCCGAGGTTTTCCCATGTGTACTTGAGGGCCTTCTTGACGTAATCTGGATAGTTGAGCTTATCAATGTAATCAGGACCCTCTGCATGAGGATCGCTGGCCGCTATTACTTGGTCAAACTCGCCCCTGATGACCTTGACGGTGTTGTTCCTGATGAGGTCATCGAGAGTATCAAGAACCTCCCGCGGATACGGGAATAGTCCTACAACGTTTCCAAGAATGTAGTACTTTTCAATCTCGTATCCTTCCTCCTTAAGGGCCTCTATCTTTTCGAGAGCCTTGGCCAAAGCCGGAAGGTTACCGTTTATGTTCGCTAAAACGGCCACGTACACCATGGTATCACCCCCTTTTTCTTACCAAAAGAAACTAAAAAATCTAGAGTATTTAAACATTTCGGATTGTCCTATAGTCTAAAATCTTGGAGCGTCCAAAAGGGAGAAGTCAGAAGGGGAGAATCTTTTTCCTTCTTTTTCTGCTCTTCTTCTCCCTGTTTATACTCTCGAGGTAGAGCAGGAGGGCGTCCTCTATCATCTGCATCACCTCCTTTTGTTTTTTATTTGAATTCCGATATGGCCAGGTCTTTGTGGAGATAAATTTTGATAAAGGATAATTAACCATGCACTGACTGAGTGTGATTTTAAAGTAAGGTTTTAACACCAAATTGAATCTTTAAGTGGTTTCACTTTTATTGGCGCCCAAAGGGTGCATTCTCAGTGAAACACTAGTCAAGGGAGCGAATAAAGAGGAAACCTCCTTGAGAGGCACCTCATCTTTTGCCAGCGCTGAAACTTTTGGAAAAAGTTTCATCAAAGTTTGTGATTCTTTTGAGTGCCCTTTTAAGAGTGTCCGCGTCCCTGAAAGGCCTTTTGAAACTTGGATTGTACTTTTCTAAACCAAAAACACTCTCCAGGGGCAAGCAACGAGAACCCACTTGGAAATGAAATTTTTCATACTTAATTTCCGCCAGCGCTTGCGCAAGCAAGGGCTGATGGCGGACCGGCGGGGCTTCGAACCCCGGACCTGCGGCTTAGGAGGCCGCCGCCCTATCCTGGCTAGGCTACCGGTCCATTATCCCCTAATCCCTCCCAGAGAATAATATTTAAAGTTTACGGTTTACTTTCAGTGGTGGATAGACATGATAGATGACCTAGATATCAAGATAATATCCCTTCTTCAGAAGAATGCAAGGCTCTCTTATAGAGAGATAGCGAGAGAACTTAATGTTGCCGTTGGAACAGTATATAACAGAATAAAGAAACTTGAAGATGGGGGGGTTATTAAGGGCTATGCTCCAGTTTTAGATTACGAAAAACTTGGATTTGGGTTGACTGCGATCATTGGAATTAAAGCCCAGGGTAGGAAAATAACTGAGATAGAGAGGCAGATTGCCAAGAAAGCAAGGGCAATGATGGTCTACGACATAACTGGTGAGTTCGATATAATTGTTGTGGCAAAGTTCAAAAGCAGAGAAGAAATGAATAGTTTTGTTAAGTGGATACTTTCATTAGATGGTGTTGAAAAAACAAACACAAGTGTTGTTATGCAGGTCATTAAAGAAGAGCCGAGATTATCCCTTGAGGATTAAGATTTCACCTAAAAAGCGCTTTGCAAAGTCTTCAAAACTTTCCACAGGAAGCTCGACTTCTTTCCCGTTTACTTTTCCCCTAAATACATACCGTCTTGCAGTTATCTCCTTGATTTTTTTGAACTCTGGACTTTTTCTTACTGTCTCCTCGAGAACCCTTGTGAACTCATCGCTGTCCACTTCAACGACGACTCCCTCTATTACAACGCGCTTTCCGCACTCGTTCTCATCGCACTCAAACTTAAAAGGAACGCCGGGGGCGAACTCTATTGGCAGGCTCAGCCCCTCGGCGTTGTATATAAATCCCTTCATTTCAATCCAACCTTATGAGGCTTTCAACGGGGAACTCGTATTCCTCCCGGAGTTTCTCCACGATGTCACCAACGCTTATGAGAAAGAACATGCCTACCGGCTTTGCACCCGCCTGCCTCGTCATCTCCACGAGGGCCCTCTGGGTTTCTCCGCTCCTTATGACGTCGTCAACTATGAGTACGTTCTCTCCCTTCTTCAGTGCCCACTGGGGCAGGTAGAGCGTCATGACACTCCCCGAGGCACTTGGGACGTAGCTGACCTCGTAGAACTTCTCAACACCGACTTCTTTCTTCTTCTTGGCGTATACGACATCAACCCCAAGTTCTCTCGCTATATGAACACCCAAGGGTATGCCATCTGTTGCTGCTGTTAAAACTTTGTCAACATCTTTATCAAAGTATCTTCCCGCGACTTCTTCGGCTATGAGGCTCATGAGAGCAGTATCACTAAGAACGGACATATTGTCAAAAAATCCGTGTCTGTCAAACTTTATCCTCTTCTTAACTTCCTCCTCAAGGTTTATGTAAGGCAGAAGGAGTTCGAGTAGTTCCTTTGTTCTCTCAGCGCTTGGCAGAACCTTTCCACGAACGTATCTATTCAATACCGTTATTGGAAGACCGGTTATTTTAGATAGTTCTTCGTAGGTGTAACTTTTCTTTAGGAGCCTTAAGATTCTGATGAGTCTGAGCTTTTCTTGAACGGACTTCAACTGGCTCATTCTCTCACCTCCGCGTGCCCGTGGTTTAACAAAAAAATGTATAAATACGTTTCGGTTCACCCGAGAACCTTTCGGCGGTAGCTCTCTATGATATCCTGGTATTCCTTCAGAAGAAACTCCTTGGTTACGGGTTTTCCCTCAGGATGGTCAAGTCCGGGACAGAAGGAATCCTCCTTCACGTAGATTTCCATCTTTTTTCCATGCTTAACGAAGATAAACGGATAGAGCCTACAGGCGAGGGGACGGTGGTCGTAGATTTTGCACCTTTTCGTTTCGGGGTCGAGGAAGATACACGCCCCATCGAAGGGTCTCTTTCTTATTGCGTAGCCGAGGAATTTGTTTCCCCTGTAGAAGAGCTTCTCGTAGTCAACGAACTCCCAGGCATTGTAGCCGAGCTCCTCGATTTTGGCTATATCTTCATCCCGCAGGGGAATTTCAAGCTCATAACAGCATTTGCCACAGTTTTCAACGCATTTAAATTTAAAAGATGGGTCGTAGTCCACTTCAAGTGTTTCTAAATCAATGGTTGCGACCCATCTTTTCACTACTTCACCCCCGATATGTGCTGGCTATCAGAGTTTCGGTCATCTCGATTTCCTTTATTTTTCTGAGGGTTTCGTCGTGGAACTTGTCCAAGTCGTCAATGGTCGGAACCTCAACGCGAAGGATTATGTCGTATTCCCCGTAAACCCTGTACGCCTCCTTGACTCTAGGATCGTTCTTAAGCTTCTCATAGACTTTTTCTTCATTTCCGGGCTTAACAACTATCAGGACAAAGGCCTCAATCATATCCCAAACCCCCCAAGGTTGAATTTTTTGGCCATCTTGGCGAGTTTTCTCTTGTTCATACTCTTAAACATCTTCTTCATTTGGTTGTACTGGTTTAAAAGCTCTCTGACTTCAGCGGTGCTCGTTCCCGAACCTCTGGCTATTCTCTTTATCCTTGAGTAGTTGATTATCTCCGGGTGTTCAAGCTCCTCTTCGGTCATGGAGTCCATAATCACGCGGTATCTTTTCAGCTTCTCCTCGCCAACCCTTATTGCGTCGTCGGGCAAAGAGTAACCGAGACCCGGAATCATCTGGAGTATCTGCTTTAGCGGTCCCATCTTCTGCATCGCTTCAAGCTGGACGTACATGTCCTTGAGGTTGAATTTGCCCTTGAGGAACTTCTCCACGTCCTCTTCCTTGAACTCCTGCTGTTTCTGGAGCTCTTCAATCTTCTCCAAGAGACCCTGAATGTCACCAAGGCCGAGGAGCCTTGATACGAAGCGCTTGGGGTCGAAAGGCTCCAAATCGTCTATTCTCTCACCGACGCCTATGAACTTAATCGGTGCACCTGTTGCGGCAACTGCAGAGAGGGCACCTCCACCCTTTGCGCTTCCGTCGAGCTTCGTCACTATTATTGAGCCTATCGGGGTAGCCTCCTTAAATGCCAGCGCCTGGTTGTATGCCTGCTGACCAATGGTTCCGTCTATGACAAGGATGACCTCGTGGGGCTTTATTGCCTCGCTTATCTGCCTCATCTCCTCGATTAGTCCTTTCTCTTCCTTGTGCCTTCCGGCAGAGTCCACGATGATAACATCAACGCCCTTCTCGCGGAAGTGCTCAACTCCCTCTCTTGCGAGCTTAACCGCGTCCTTCTCCTCTGGATTTCCAAAGACCTCAATACCGTACGGGTCGAGGAGCTGTCTGAGCTGATGGTAGGCTCCGGGACGCCAGGTGTCGGAGCATACGACGCCGACCTTGTAGCCCCTCTTCTGAAGGTATCTCGCAAGCTTCGCCACACTGGTCGTCTTTCCCGAACCCTGAATACCCACAGTAAGCAGAACGGTTGGCTTCTCCTTTATCTCGAGGGGCTTCGCCTCTGTTCCAAGGAACTTTGTGAGCTCCTCGTAGACTATTTTGATTATGTGCTCCTTCCTGCTTACGCCCGCGGGCGGTTCCTCCTCAAGGGCCCTTTTCTGTATCGTCTTAGTGAGCTGTAGGACAAGTTTAACGTTGACGTCCGCCTGCAGAAGGGCCCTCTGGATGTCCCTGACCACTTCCTTTATCGTTGCCTCATCAACAGTTCCGGAGCGGGCGAGTTTTTTAAGGGCGTTGTTGAGGGCCTTTCCGAGCTTTTCTAATGCCATCTCACCACCGCTACTATGATGGTTGAGAAGTTTATAAACGGTTGGGTGAGCAATCTATGTATAAATGCATTCATTTTCTCGAAATAGAGACTTTATACCTCTGTTTTCTGAACAAACATATACATTAAAGTCCAAAAACCGTCCTGAGACACTTTTTGAGCGAGCATAGCTCTGAAAATGTCATTTCTGCTAAAAACAGCGCTGAAAACCTTTTTAAACTGGAAAAAGCCTATAACATTATGGAAAAAACGGAAAGGAGGTGAGAAACATGATTTGGCCGATGGTCATGTACGAGTACATGCTCATGCGTGAGAAAAAGAGGAGGAAACCAATCCCGGAGGAACTCGAGTACGTCGAGATGCTCGAGTGAACTATTTAAGGGTCTTTTCTATTTCCTTCCGGTGATGCTATGAGGATTCATCACGAGTGCGTTGCCTGTGCTATAAACCAGTGTCAGAAGATAGTTGAAATGAGTCTGGCAGATGAAGCCTCCCGCAGGAAGGCAATGTTGTTCTCGCTGAAGCGTGCCTCGGAGCTTTTCTCTGAGGATTCCATTCCAGCGGTCGTCGGTGGCCTTCTTTTCCTCGACCTCTACGACTTTATTGGAAACAACGACCCCTTTGAGAACTACAAGAGGGTTTCCAATGAGGTTGCAAAAGGGCTCGTTGGCCATTTCAGTGGCGCTGACCTGGGGATGGCGTTAAAGCTGGCAATAGCCGGTAACGTTGTTGACTTCTCGACCGGTTACAACCCCGAGAAGCTTGAAGGGGATATAAAACGGGTTCTTGAAGAAGACCTTTACATAGACCACAGCGATGAGCTTTTTAGGAGGCTTAAGGGCGCGAAAACCCTCCTTTACCTTGTGGACAACTGCGGTGAAATATACTTTGACAGGCTTTTCATTGAGCAATTACTTGAGGAGTTCCCCCATCTCAGGGTTACCGTGGCCGGAAAGGAAGGCCCAATAATAAACGACGCAACCGTTGAGGACTTAGTCAACGCGGGCTTTGGGGAACTCGCGGAGGTAATCTCGACGGGCTCACGGTTGCCCGGAACGCCCATTGAACACGTTTCAGATGAGTTCCTTGAAGTCTTTCGCTCGGTGGATGTTATAATAGCCAAGGGGCAGGCCAACTTCGAGACCCTCAGCGAGCTTAATGATTCCAGGATTTTCTTCCTGCTGAAGGCCAAGTGTCCTGCGATAGCGAGGGAAATCGGCGTCCCAATGGGTTCCCTGCTGTGCCTCAACTCGTATCTTCGCTGATTGTCGATATTATTTTTAACGAATGTCTATCAGAAAGCTTTTTATACTTTGAAGTTGTATATACTTGTGGTGAGCGGTATGTCGACGATTATTAAACGCGACCCCAAGAAGTTTTTGAGAGAAATGAGCGTCCACTATGGCGACGTATGGAGAATGCCTTCAAGCAAATACCTTCTCAGGCCGGACTTTGTTGTTGTTGACCCCAAAACCGGAAAGAAAACGAAGGTCAGCTTTGTGTCACTTGATGATGGTGAGGTCGTCGGTGTCGTTTACGACGAGATGGGATGATTTCGTCTTTTGTCTTACAACTTCTGGCTCTGGCCGGAAGTCATAAATAGAGTTCTGTTCTATCTGACTCGGTGGGAGCATGCCTGTTGACCTTTCCAATGAGGCCCTCTATTTAGCGAGAAGCATTAAAGACCCATACTTAAGGGCCATAACCTACGCGAGAATCGGATATTACATGCACAGGATGAAAAACCCGCGCTATGGAGAAGCCTTCACAAGAGCCCTTAAAGCTGTGGCATCAATTGACAACCCGGTTCTCCTTGTAAAGGCCCTCATCGAGGTTGCCACCTTCCTTGGAAAGACCGGCTCCAAGAGCGCGACCAAAACGTTCCTTCAGGCTTACGAATCGATTAAAACGTTCCCCCAACCTCTTAGGGATGAGATGCTTGAGGAGCTCGTACACAAACTTCTGGAACTCGGCAGGACGGATGATGCATTCTTCTACGCCAAGGAGATTGAGAACAACGTTAAGCGCAACGATGCCCTCCTTAGGGTTCTCCACAACTACATTGAAGCTGGCAACCTCAGAAAGGCACGGCTCATTCTCGAGCTCATCGAGGACGAACCCTGGCACTCAATAGCGGCTTACGAGGTTCTCAAAGAACACCTCAAGAGGGAGGAGTTTGGTAGTGCCATAAAGGTGCTTTCCGAGTTCAGGAGCGAGTACTGGCTTGGAGAGGCCATGAAAGCCGTTGCGGTTCATCTCAAAAAGGCCAACGTTCCGGAGGGAACCTACGAGAAGTTCGTTGACGTCGCCCTCAGCATATCGTCCAAGGTTGGCTTTGAGGTTCTGATGTCCTTCCTCGTTGGTGTGGCCTCGCAGGGGGAGGTCGACTTTGTAATCGGGGTGCTTTCAAAGGTTCCGCGCGAGTTTCATCCCGACCTTCTAAGGTCAGTTGTGCAGGCCGTTCTTGACAGGCCCGAGCTCCTTGAGAGGCTCCTTGACAGACTAATCGGCGATGAGAAAGAGTTCGTTATGAGCTTGATACTCGATTCCCTTCTCGAAAGGGAGCCAAGCAACAACTACCGCGAACTCGTTAAGAGAATCGGCTCTGAAACCGACAGCGAGAGGATAATCGTCAAGGCAGTCCGCTACCTGTCGAAGCTCCACGCCTACGATGACGCATGGGAGCTCGCTTCGAAGGTCACCGATCCCTACCTTCGCTCGCTGGCCTTCGGGAGCATTGCCGTTGAGAAACTCAAGGAAAACGACGTTGACGGGGCAATTGATGCGGCCCTTGAGGTTAAGGACCCCCGCTGGGGTTCCTGGCTACTCAGCGAAATCCTCGCCAAAATCCTTGAGGTTCAGGCCGGCGGCGAGCTGAAAGAGGACATCGAAGAGAGAGCAGAGGCACAGCGCAAACTGTGGGAGACCAGCTAAGGTTTTAAAGTCCTTCCTTCAATTCTCTTTTCAGGTGATACCATGCCGAGGATAGCCATTATTGGGGGCTCCGGTGTCTACGACCCGAAACTGCTCGAAAACATAAGGGAAGAGATAGTTGAAACGCCTTACGGAACCGTTAGGGTCAAGGTTGGAACGTACAAGGACGAGGAAATAGCGTTCCTGCCCAGACACGGCGAAAAGCACAGTGTTCCACCCCACAAGATAAACTACCACGCCAACATCTGGGCCCTTCATGAGCTCGGCGTTGAGAGGATTCTAGCGACTTCTGCAGTCGGTTCGCTCAACCTCGACATGAAGCCCGGCGACTTCGTAATCCTTGACCAGTTGATGGACTTCACAAAAACCCGGCATTACACCTTCTACGACGGTGAGGACAGCCCGCACGACAGGAAGTTCGTTGCCCACGTGGACTTCACCGACCCCTACTGCCCCGAGCTCAGGAAGGCCCTAATCACCGCCGCAAAGGAGCTCGGCTTCACCTATCATCCCACTGGAACCTACGCCTGCATGGAGGGGCCGAGGTTCGAGACGAGGGCCGAAATCAGGGCCTTAAAGATACTCGGTGCGGACGTCGTTGGCATGACACAGTGTCCGGAAGCAGTTCTCGCGAGGGAGCTTGAGATGTGCTACGCGAGCGTCGCCATTGTGACAAACTACGCCGCTGGGATAAGCAAGGAGAAGCTCACCCACACCGAGGTGGTTGAACTGATGGCCAGGAAGGGTGAGGAAATAAAGCTTCTCCTCATGAAGGCCGTCGAGCACATTCCGAAGGAACGTCGCTGTCCGTGCAAGGATGCCCTTAAGGGTGCAACGGGCGAGTGATTTCACCTTTAATTTTTTAGAGAAAGGATTGTTCAGTTGTGGTGGGGCCGCCGGGATTTGAACCCGGGTCACGGGCTCCCAAAGCCCGCAGGATAGACCAAGCTACCCCACGGCCCCAGCGGTAGGAGCATCATGACATTCCCTTATTAAATTTTTCGCTCTGATTTGGCACTAGAAGAGGTATAACAAATTTAAATTTGTAGAGAATGTCGATGTAACAAGACAAGTAAAATAGCTGGTGCGGTGGCCGGGATTTGAACCCGGGCCAGCGGCGTGGCAGGCCGCTGTCCTAGCCAGGCTAGACTACCACCGCACAGACCCGATAGTAACTCATCAGGAGAGCGTTTATAAGTTTTTCGGTTTAATTAAAGGTTAAATTTATAAACACTCTTCTAGAAGGGTTAGCGGGCAGTGCCCCGGTGGCCTAGTCTGGATAGGGCGCGAGGCTGCGGACCTCGAGGTCCGGGGTTCAAATCCCCGCCGGGGCGCCAGTTAAACTTCGTTTCTCTCAACACTCACGCCGAGTTCAAAGAGCTCCCTTGAGATTTTCCTCAACCTCTCGTCGCCCATCCTCTTGGCCTCCTCCAGCATCTCAAAGGCGAGGAACTTGAGGATTCTGCCCCTCTTCCAGCCGTCAGTGGCCCAGATGAGGACATTTCTCAGGAAATCTTTGTCAACGCCCCTCGCCTTTGTGACCTCGTAGGCGACCATCAGCCTAGTCACCGGATTGTGGGTTTTTTCCAGATATCTCAGGACGAGTTCCGGGTTTTCGACGTTCCTCCTAGCGAGAAGTGAACCAAGAACCTGGGAGAACTCCAGTTCGTCAAAAATCTTCTCGGCCTTACTTACGTCACCGCCCTCGAAAAGTTTCACGCCTATCTCCTCAAGATAGAAGCTCCTGAAGGGCTCTGGTAGGCCTCTGGCAAGTTTTTCGGCCTCTTCAAGTTCCCCTTCATCAAGTAGTTTCCGGATGTATTCAAAAACGTAGCTTTCGGGCTCCCTTTCCTCCTTAAAAACGGGCTTCGGTGGTTCCCATTTTGGAGCTTTCTCGGTTCTCTCAACTAACCCGGTCTTTACATCCCCCTTTATTCTGTGGACTACCGAACCGGGCATTAGCTTGCCGTCTTTGTAGACAATCCCGTATGGGAGGGGTTTCAGGTCTTCTAAATCCCTCTCGTCGAGTTTTAGGTCGCTCAGGCGAATCTCGATGCCTTTCGTTGCTATTGCCCTCGCCAGAAAGTTGCTAATCGCCCGAAAAGCCTTCTTCCTGAGAAAGGCGTTCCCAATCTTTCTGGCCGTTTCGAGGGCCTCCTTGAACCTTCCATCCCTGGAAAAGATGTAGGCAAGGGAACGAAGGGTTTCATCCCTTATGGTTGGCTCCTCTATGGAGGTTGCAACCTCAATGGCCCTCTGGGGGTTATCTGCCAGCGCCTCTGCAACCCATTTGAGTGCGTAGGAGCGCCAGTAGGGGTCTTCTATTTCCTGCGCTACCTTCCCGGCTTTTTCAACATCCCCCTCTCCGAGGAGCTGTCTGACGAGCAGAAGCCTCTCGTCCATCTCAACCCCTCAGCCCGGGGAACCATACCTTCTTTCCGGCCTTCTCCTTTTCCTCGTCCCATTCGTGGAGGATTTTAACAGCTTCACTTGCAACTAAAGCGGCTTCCCTTTCTCCAGCCTTTCCAAACTCGTTGGTAATCCTGTTGGCGAAGACCGCGCAAACGCAACCGGCCCTCAGTCCATAGATGTTCGCCAGCGTGTAGAGGGTAGCCGCCTCCATCTCGAAGTTCGTAACCCTCGCCTGTCTCAGGTCGTCGAGTATGTTCCTGGCAAAGCTCGGGAAGTAGCCGTTTAGGCCCGGTCTTCCCTGGCCGAGGTAGAAGCTGTCGGTTGAAGCGGTAATGCCGAGGTGGTACCTAACGCCCAGGCTCTCTGCCGCTTCAATCAGAGCCATCGTTACCTCCAAGTCGGCCACCGCCGGATACTCAACGCGAACGTACTGCTTTGAAGTTCCCTCGAGCCTAACGGCCGCCCTCGCTATAATCAAATCCCCTATCTCCATCCCCGGCTGTATCGCTCCGGTTGAGCCAACCCTGATGAAGGTATCCGCTCCAATAGCGGCAAGCTCCTCAACAGCTATGGCAGTGGAAGGCCCGCCTATTCCGGTGGAGGTAACGCTTATGCGGACGCCCTTGTATTTACCCGTGTGCGTCCTGTACTCGCGGTGGAAGGCTATCTCTTTAGCTTCGTCCCAGAGGGAGCTTATCTTCGGAACCCTCTCGGGGTCTCCGGGAAGGAGGACGTAGCGCGCAACATCACCAGGCTTGCAGGCTATGTGGTACTGGTAGCCTTCCTCCGTCTGTGGTCTCTCAGCGGAGATAAACTTCTCTACCATGGCAACCACCTTTTTATGCGTTTGTGCACTATAATCGACGTTAAACTAAAAAGCCTTTGGGGTTGGGAGCATGCTCCGGTGCACCCGCTGTGGGAAGACCTATCCAGAGAGCTTCCGTTTGAGATGCGACTGCGGAGGAACGTTGCTCGTTGAGCGGGAGCACTACGACTTCTTCGGGAACCTTTTGAATTACTTGGACATGCGTCGCTACCTCAACTTTCTTCCCGTTGGCGGTAACTATCTCCCCCCGGCCGTTCCGGTAATAACTCCAACCGTTCCACTTGACATCAACGGCGTCCTGGCCCTCTTCAAGCTCGACTACCTCCAGCCGAGCGGTTCCTTCAAGGACAGGGGAACCTTCGTAACCGTGGGGAAGCTCATGGAGGAGGGAATCAGAGAGGTCGTCCTCGACAGTTCCGGAAACGCCGCTTTGAGCATGGCCCTCTACTCCCTCCCGGCGGGCATAAAGGCGCATATCTTCGTCTCCTACGATGCAATGCCAGGGAAGGTTTCTCTCCTCCAGAGGCTTGGTGCGGTCATTCACTTCGTTGATGGGGACAGGATGGCCGTCCACGGCAAAGCCGAGGAGTTCGCGGAGAGGGAGGGCCTAACCTACGTCTCCCACTGGCTCAACCCCTACTTCATCGAGGGAACCAAGACGGTTGCATTCGAGGTTTACGAGCAGGTCGGCCTTCCTGACTACGTTCTGGTTCCAACTGGAAGTGGAACGCTCTTCCTCGGCCTCTGGAAGGGTTTCAGGGAGCTTGAGAAGATGGGCGAGATAGCAAAGCTTCCTATCTTTGTGGCCGTCCAGGCTTCTGGTTATGAGAGCCTCTGTGAGCGCTCCCCCGTGAGGAACAACCTGGCAGATGGGATAGCCATTCCAAACCCCCCGCGCCTTGAGGAGATGAAAAGGGTTTTGGAAGAAACCAGCGGCCTCTGCGTTAGCGTTGATGAAATTGAAACCAAAGGGGCATTGAGCTGGCTGAAGAGGGCGGGCTTTCTCGTTGAGCCCACCTCGGCCGTTGTTCTAAGTGCCCTCTGGAGGCTGATTGAGACCGGTGAGATTGCCGAAGGCTCGAGGGTTCTGCTGCCCCTTACTGGTTCGGGCCTTAAACTAACCGAAGGTATTTAAAGTCTCACAACTATTAAAGGGTGGAGGTGAGGGAGATGATTAGGTATCCAGCGGTTGCCGGAAGCTTCTATCCGGCTGACGATACGCTCATAGAGATGCTGGAGGAGTTTTTCAGCGACCTGGGTGAGGAAGGAAGCGAGAGGAAAATCACAGCCGGAGTTGCGCCCCACGCTGGTTACGTATTCTCGGGCTACACTGCCAGCAGGACATACAAGGCGATATTTGAGGACGGCCTGCCCGAGACCTTCGTAATCCTCGGGCCGAACCATACCGGCCTGGGCTCGCCCATAGCGGTCTATCCTGAAGGCGAGTGGCTCACTCCTCTGGGGAGCATAGAGGTCGATGCTGAGATGGCAAAGGCCATAGCGAGGCTATCGGGAATTGCTGATTTGGACGAGCTGGCCCACAAATACGAGCATTCCATAGAGGTGCAGGTTCCTTTCATCCAGTATCTCGCTGAGAAAGCCGGAAAGGACGTTAAAATCGTCCCGATAACCCTCGGCATTCAGGACGAAGACGTCGCGAGGGCGCTTGGAAAGGCAATCTTCGAAGCCAGTGAGGAACTCGGCAGGGACGTTGTTGTCATAGCCAGCACGGACTTCATGCACTACGGCCCGGTTTATGGCTACGTGCCGTTTAGGGCTAGGGCCGATGAGCTCCCGCATAGAATCAAGGAGTGGGACTTCAGGCTAATCAGGAGAATCCTTGAATTCGACGTTGACGGCCTGTTTAGAGAACTTCGTGAGATGAGGCACACGATGTGCGGGCCCGGTGGCGTTGGAACGGCGATAGTCTACTCGCGCCTCGCTGGAGCGGTTGAGGCTGAACTTTTGCACTACACGACGAGCTATGAGGTCAGCCGCTCGACGGACGCGGTAGTTGGCTACGCGAGTATAGTGATGAGGAAGTGAAAACCAAAAGTCAGATAAAACTTTTCCCTCTTTTGCATTTTGGGAGGGTCGAAGATGAGGGTTCTAGCTTCAGCCCCGGCTAAAATTATCCTCTTCGGCGAACATAGCGTGGTTTACGGAAAGCCTGCCATCGCTGCCGCGATAAACTTGAGAACCTATGTGCGTGCGGAGTTCAACGATTCTGGCAGAATAAAGATAGAGGCCCACGACATAAAGACTCCAGGTTTAATAGTGTCCTTCTCCGAGAGCGAGATTTACTTTGAGAGCGACTACGGAAAAGCAGCTGAGGTTCTCAGCTACGTCAGACAGGCGATAGAACTCGTGAAGGAAGAAGCGGACAAAAACGGGAGGGGCATAACGGTCTCGATAACCTCCCAGATACCGGTTGGGGCGGGTCTCGGCTCATCGGCGGCAGTTGCGGTTGCCACAATAGGCGCGGTTTCAAAGCTCCTTGGTCTGGAACTCACCAACGAGGAGATTGGAAAGCTCGGCCATAAGGTTGAACTCCTCGTCCAGGGAGCTTCAAGCGGTATAGACCCGACGGTTTCGGCAATCGGAGGCTTCATTCACTATGAGAAGGGCAAGTTCGAGCACCTACCCTTTATGGAACTGCCGATAGTCGTGGGTTACACGGGCTCAAGTGGCTCGACCAAAGAGCTGGTTGCGATGGTCAGGAGGACATACGAGGAGATGCCCGAGATTGTTGAGCCGATACTGGTCTCGATGGGCAAGGTAGTGGAGAAAGCTAGAGAAGTTATCCTCTCGGATTTGGACGATGAAACGCGCTTCAAGACCCTTGGAAAACTCATGAACATAAACCACGGCCTTTTAGATGCCCTCGGCGTTTCCACGAAAAAGCTGAGCGAACTCGTTTATGCGGCTAGAACCGCCGGAGCCCTGGGAGCAAAAATAACCGGTGCCGGTGGCGGTGGATGTATGTACGCGTTAGCTCCAGAGAAGCAGAGCGAAGTGGCAACGGCCATAACAATAGCCGGCGGAACGCCGATGGTAACGGAGATAAGCAGGGAAGGGCTTCGCATAGAGGAGGTGATACCGTGATAATAGTTAAGCTCGGCGGGAGCGTTTTCAGCGACAAGAAAGGAAAAGCCGAGAACTTCAGGGAGAAAGTCGTCCGCTCGATAGCGCGGGAAATCGGGGAGTTCTACCCCGATGAAGAGTTCATCGTCGTTCACGGCGGGGGAAGCTTCGGGCATCCGGAGGCAAAGAAATACGGGATTAGGGATGGCCTCCTCGGCCTTTCGGGCGAGTCCCTCTTTTGGCGCAAAAAGGGGTTCTCACTCACTCACCATGCGATGCTCAGGGCGAGCATGAAAATAGTGGAGGCGTTCATTGGGGAGGGTTTGCCTGCCGTTTCAGTCTCAAGCTCCTCCGTTTTCCTCATGGACTCCAACAGGGTTGCCTACGGTGACGTTGAGCCGGTTAGAAAGCTGATTGAAACGGGCTTTATCCCGGTTCTCTTTGGAGACGTTGCCGTTGATTTGGCCCGGGGCGTTGACATACTCTCCGGCGACCAGATAGTTACCTACCTCACAAAGCTCTTCAGGCCGAGGAAGGTCGTTTTCCTGATGAGCGTTGACGGCATCTACGAGGGAAAGCCCGGCGAGGGAACACTGCTCTTCGAGATTCCCTCCGGGGAAATCGACGGCCTCATAGAGCGCCTCAAGAAACTTTCTGGCCCAGACGGTGACGTCACGGGGGGGATAATCAACAAGCTTAGGGAAGCAAAGGAGATAGCCCGCTTTTCAGAGGTCTGGTTTGTCAACGGCTTGATTCCGGGAAGGCTGAGCGGGGCCATCAAGGGGGACGGCTTCGGCACGAGGATTGTTCCCTGATTCGAAAACTTTTTATTTTTGTTCGTAATCCTGATAACCATGCTACGTAAGACAATCGCACTCGTCCTTCTCCTCATGGTAGCCCTCTTGGGCCTCCTGAAGGCATCTTCCAGCGGTTACCTCAGCGCTCTCGATGCACATCCAAGCGACCTTAACCTGAGCGTAAGGGCCGAAAACAACACGCTCACCGTTGAGTGGACCCTTGAGGGCTGTAAAATCGTAAGGTCTCTCTCCAGGGGAAGGGATGCCGTGATTCTCGTCTACCCCGGCTGGGTGGAGAAGGGAGACGGCGTGTGGTCGGTCATTGGGGATGTCTCCAACGTCTCGGTGGTTTTAAACGGAAGGAAAGTCAATTTCACAGCTATCTACCACCCCTATCGGCTCATCGTCTCGAACGGGAGCAGAAACGCAACGATTATAGAATCTTCGACGTCCCCTTCGACTTCCCCTCGGCGGTGACATCCGGAAGGATTGAGCTTCGCTTTAGCACATACTATACCTGCAACAACTTCACGGTGGACGTTATCTACTTCCACAGCACCGGGAGAGGGGAATACCACGACCTCGTGCTCCCCCTGTCGGTAAGCCTCGGCGAGGGATTCCCCGAGTTTTCTAACTTCCGGTCTGAGTTCAACTTTACAATCGGCTCCTCCGGGATGGTGAGATTCCTGAGCTCGGCCGTAAACGCCCACTACCTTGGCGACTGGATTGAAGAGCCCAGGGGCTGGCTGGTTGTCAAACGTGTGAACGTCACGGTCTGTCCACCCAAAACCTCTTAACTCTTCACGCCTTCTCTTTTCCGGTGGTGTGAATGGAGGCCTTTGACAGGGAGGAACTCACTATCATCAGAAAGTTCGAGCACATAGAACACTGCCTCAAGAGGAACGTTCAGGCTCATGTGAGCAATGGCTTTGAAGATGTGCACTTCGTTCACATGAGTCTGCCCGAGATAGACAAGGACGAAATAGACCTGAGCGTCGAGTTTCTGGGCAGGCGCTTCGATTATCCAATCTTCATAGCCGGCATGACGGGGGGAACTAAGGGTTCCCAGCTGGCCGGAAGGATAAACAAGACCCTTGCCAAAGCCGCGCAGGAGCTCAACATACCGATGGGCGTTGGAAGTCAGAGGGCGATGATAAGGAAGCCGGAAACCTGGGAGAGCTACTACGTTAGGGACGTTGCCCCCGATGTTTTCCTCGTCGGCAACCTTGGCGCCCCCCAGTTCTCTGAAACGATACCGGAGCGCTACGGTATCGAGGAGGCCCTTAAAGCTGTTGAAACAATTCAGGCCGATGCTTTGGCGATACACATGAACCCCCTCCAGGAGAGCGTCCAGCCCGAGGGAGATACTCAATACCGGGGCGTTCTCAAAGCGTTGGCGGAGCTCAAGGCCGAGTTCCCGTATCCGATAATAGCGAAGGAAACCGGTGCCGGGGTCTCCAAGGAAGTCGCGATAAGGCTTGAGAGCATAGGGATTGATGCCATCGATGTTGGTGGACTCGGCGGGACGAGCTGGAGCGCCGTGGAGTACTACCGGGCGAAGGACGAGCTCGGAAGAAACTTGGCCCTGCGCTTCTGGGACTGGGGGATTAAAACGGCCATAAGCGTTGCTGAAGTTCGCTACTCGACGGATTTGCCCATCATAGCCACAGGTGGAATGCGCGACGGAATAACGATGGCCAAGGCCTTGGCAATGGGTGCAACCTTTGCCGGAGTGGCGTTGCCCCTCTTAAAGCCCGCCGTGAAGGGTGACGTTGAAGGCGTCATAAAAATCCTCAGGAGGTACATCGAGGAGATAAGGAACGCGATGTTTCTGGTAGGTGCCAAGAACGTCGAGGAGCTCAGGAAGGTCCCGCTCGTGATTACGGGCTTCACCCGGGAGTGGCTTGAGCAGAGGATTGACTTATCTGCGTATCTCAGGAATAGGTGAGCTCCTTTTCTTTCCTAAAATGCACACCTTTTTAAACCCCTGAACAGAGTAAAGAGCAACGCAGCCCCACGCCTCAAGAGGGGCCTGGGGCGGGAGGATGATGCAGATGATACGAATCTACACAATCAGTGGTTACGAGGAAGTCGGCAAGAACATGACCGCCGTTGGCTATTCCGACGGCAGGAAGGAGGAAGTCGTGATAATAGACATGGGCATAATGCTCGACAGGGTAATGATTCACGAGGACACGAGCATTCAGAAGTTTTCGGATAAAGAACTCCAGAAGCTCGGGGCAATTCCCGACGACAGAATCCTTTGGAAAAGCAGGAACAAGAAGGTCGTCGCGATAGCCCTCACCCACGGCCACCTTGACCACATAGGGGCAATAGCCAAGCTCGCGCCCCACTACCCGGACACGCCTGTCTATGGGACGCCCTACACGATTAAGCTCGCAAAGGCAGAGGTTAAGAGCGAGGAGTATTTTGAAGTGAAAAACCCCATGTACGAAACGAACTTCGGGGAAATCGTCCAGGTGAGCGAGAACATCGCAATAGAGTTCATCCGTTCAACCCATTCAATTCCACAGGCCTCAATGGTTGCTATACACACGCCTGATGGGATAGTCCTCCATACCGGAGATTTTAAGTTCGACAACAACAACCCCCTCGGCGAGAGGCCGGACTACAAGAGGCTGAAGGAGCTCGGTAAGGAGGGCGTTAAGGTTCTAATTGCTGAATCCACCCGCGTTGCCGAGCCGACGAAAACGCCGAGTGAGGCCGTTGCCCAGATGCTCCTCGAGGACTTCTTTCTCTACGAGGGCATGGACGAGAAGGGACTGATAGCCACTACCTTCGCGAGCCACATCTTCCGCCTTCAGGAGCTCATCTGGATAGCCAACAAGATGGGCAGGCAGGCCGTCCTCGTCGGTCGCTCGCTGGCGAAGTACACGGGCATAGCGAAACAGCTCGGCCTCATAAAGATGAAGGGGGCTAGGGCCGTTAGGAGCCCAAACGCCGTTAGGAAGGTCCTGAAGGAGGTTTCCCAGGCGAGGGAAAACTACCTCCTCATAGTTACTGGCCATCAGGGGGAGCCCGGAGCGGTTTTAACGAGGATGGCCGACGGTGAACTCTACGACATCGGCAAGGACGATACCGTCGTCTTCTCCGCGGGGACGATACCCAACCCCCTAAACTACGCCCAGAGGTACAAACTCGAGACAAAGCTGAAGATGAGGGGCGTCAGAATGATTAAGGACCTCCACGTTTCTGGACATGCAAGCAGGGAAGACCACCGCTACCTCGTCAGAATGCTCAATCCGGAGAACATCGTCCCGGCCCACGGCGAGTTCAGAATGCTAACCCACTACGCTGAGCTCGCTGAGGAAGAGGGTTACATGATTGGAAAGGACGTCTTCGTTTCGAGGAACGGCTACGTCGTTGAGATTCCGTGAAACACCGTATGCCGTAAGACTGATAAAGGGTTCCTCTCTTTTTCCATTAGCTCTTTCATGCTCACGGGGTGATAGCATGGGAAAGTACGATGAGCTGTTCAAGAGGATTAAAATCATGGCCAGAGCCGTTGACGAGAAAATCTTCGAGCTCATTCCCGAGAAGGAACCAAAGAGCCTCTACGATGCCGCGAGGCATTATCCACTCGCCGGTGGGAAGAGGGTAAGACCCTTTGTAGTTCTGCGCGCCACCGAGGCAGTTGGCGGCGACCCTGAGAAGGCACTCTATCCTGCGAGCGCCGTGGAGCTAATCCACAACTACTCCCTCGTCCACGACGACATTATGGACATGGACGAGCTCAGAAGGGGAAGGCCGACCGTCCACAAGCTCTGGGGCGTTAACATGGCCATTTTAGCGGGCGATTTGCTCTTCAGCAAGGCCTTTGAGGCGATAGCCAGGGCCGAGGTAAGCCCGGAGAAAAAGGCCAGAATCCTTGAGGTTCTGGTAAAGACCTCCAACGAGCTCTGCGAGGGGCAGGCTCTGGACATAGAGTTCGAAAAAAGGAACACGGTGACTGTTGATGAATACCTCAGAATGATAAGCGGTAAAACTGGGGCCCTCTTTGACGGCTCTGCAACCATCGGGGCAATCGTTGGGACGGATAACGAGGAGTACATTAGGGCCCTGTCAAAGTGGGGAAGGAACGTTGGAATAGCTTTCCAGATATGGGACGATGTCCTTGACCTGATAGCCGACGAGGAGAAGCTGGGTAAACCCGTGGGAAGCGACATAAGGAAGGGTAAGAAGACGCTGATAGTTAGTCACTTCTTCAGCAAGGCCAGTGATGAGGATAAGGCCGAGTTCCTGAAGGTTTTCGGTAAATACGCCGGCGATGCAAAGGGCGACGCGTTAATACACGACGAGAAGGTGAAGGAAGAGGTTGCAAAGGCCATTGAACTCCTCAAAAAGTACGGAAGCATTGACTACGCGGCAGAATACGCCAGGAACCTCGTTAGGGAAGCGAACGAAGCGTTAAAAGTCCTCCCCGAGAGCGAAGCCAGGAAAGATTTGGAGCTTCTGGCGGAGTTTCTGGTCGAGAGGGAATTTTGATGGGGGAGCTCAGGCTCTCCGATTATTCCTCCGATATCGTTATCCTGTCCCTCCTCCTTCTCATAGTCTCGGCTCTGGCGGTTCCATGGGTTGAAGTTTCCGTGAGCTCCCCGGGCGATGCCCTCTACTTCCTCCTCCTGCCGTGGGTTTTTGGTGGTTCCGCTCCACGAGGGCCTCCATGTCTTTCGGCGTTACGACGATTGGCAAGGTTGCTATAGCGCCCTACGTGGCAATAGAGACTCCATTACCTGCGAAGAGGTACATGCTCGTTTCCCTATCTCCACTGGCACTCTCGGCCAGTTCCCTCTCCCTTGCCTGGGCCTTCCGTTCTAACTTCTGGGCGCTCGTTTACATCTTCAACACGGCGGGAATGGCTGGCGACTTCATTACTGCGCTCGTGCTCTTAAAGATGCCCGGAGATGCAAAGGTCTTCGACGAGGGAACAGTTCTCAGCTCAAAAGATGAAATACCGAGACCTTACCCGTTGTGGGTTTCGTCACTTCTAAAGGCCATCATAGTGCTGGCTTTCCTGTTAGTTCTCCTCCTCGGCCGTGTGGAAGTTGTGGTCGAGAGGTGAACTTTCCGCCAGAATCCACCCAACCGGCGGGTGCTTGGTTCCTCTCTTCCACTTCTCGTAGGCTCTATCCCACCTTTTTAAAAGCTCGGTGCGCTTATCTTTGTCTTTTATACCTTCCACGTATTCCCGCGGGAGGTAAGCTAGATAGTGGGGTAAAGCAGGCTCAAAGGTTCCGCTCTCTATTACATTCCCTCCCGCTTTCTCGACAAGTTCCGTGAGCTTTTCAAGCGTCGGGTAGTGCAGGTCGTCCTTTTCGCCGAACAGCGCCTCGAAGATTTCCTCGCGGAGGTTGTATAGCTCCAAATGTGCCTCCTGCCTCTCGTTGTTCGCTACCGGCAGGCTCTCGGCTATGAAGACTCGCTCAGAGACCCTGAGCATCTCGGAGATAACCCTGACCATTGTCCCCTCATTTTTCAGGCTCCTAACTCCGTGAACAAGAACGGCCAAGTCGAAGGTTTTGAATGGGAAGGGAAGCTCCCTCGCGTCGAGCTTCAGGGGGATTATCCTGTGCTTAACGCCTGTGACTGAAGTTATCTCCTCGAAGAAGCGCCACCTTGATTTATCAACGGCCACAACGCGACCGGTTTCGCCAACGAGGTGGGCGAGTGGAACGGTCGTTAGGGCATGCGCTCCGCAACCGACTTCGAGAACGTTCATGCCCTCTTTGATTGGCGCGAACTCAAGGACGCGGAAGCGTTCGAGCATTTCTACATGCAACCAGTTTGGAGGAAGTGGAGATTCATCTCGGAGCGGGATTTTGGAGAGAACTTCTCTCTTGAACGTTTCCTCGTCAAAAGACATGGACGACACCGAGAAAGGCTAAAAACGTTCTCTTTAAGGAGCTTTCGGAGAAAAGGTTTTATAAGTTGATGCTGAATTAATGGCAATTAAAAATTCTGAAAGGAGAAAGAATAAAATTCACTCCACATAAACAGCTGGCTTCAGTGGCATTGCCTGCCTCTTCTTTCCGCCCTTGTCTTCTTCGGGGTTGATGATTATCTCGAGGCCGAGTTCCTTCTCAATGAATTCCTTTGCCTCTCTCAGAGCCTTCTCCTCGTCTATGCGCTTCACTTCAAAGGCCCTCTCCCTGATGAGTCTCTGGATGAGCTTGCTTACCTCCTTGCCGTGCTTCCTCATCTCCTGCTCTTTCATCAGCTCGGCCATCGCTGACTTGAAGTCCCTCTTCTCTGCAACAACTTCAACTACCTTCCACTTCCACTCTGGTGAAGTGTAGATGTAGGCCTTCTTCGCATCTTCGAGCTTGGCGACCCTTATTATCTCCTTGATGTCCTCGATGACGGACTGGACGAACTGCTCCTCAGCCTCTACCGTCTCGTTCCACCACTCCTCAACGGGTTCAGGCCATTTCGCCAAGCTCACAAAGCCCTCTCCGCCGAGCTTCTCCCACAGTTCCTCGCTTATGTGTGGAGTGAACGGCGCCATGAGCCTGACCCAGACCTCAGCGAGCTTTCTCAATACGTAGCGCTTCGCCTCGTCGTCCCTGCCTTCAGTTCTCCTCATGTACCAGCGGAGGTCGTTTAAAACCGTGTAGAAGGCCCATTGAACTGCCGTCCTCGTCCTGAACTCCTCAAGGGCCTTCGTTGCTCCTTCAATGGCCTTGTTGAGCCTGTGGAGCATCCACTTATCTATGTTCTTCAGCTCAACGCCGTCCTTGGCCTCATAGCTTGCGAACTCGCTTATCAGCTCGTAGAACCTCTCTACCTGTCTGCGGAGCTTTCCTACTTCTTTCCTGCGCCAGTCGAAGTCGCTGTCGTGCTCGGCAAGGCTCATTATGTAGAGCCTGACTACATCGGCACCGTTCTCCTCGATTGCATCTATGAAGTTCAGCACGTTGCCCTTGCTCTTGCTCATCTTCTGTCCTTCCAGCGTTCCGAAGCCGTTGACGGCTATTCCCCTCGGCCAGTGCTCCTTCCTGAATATCGCGGTGTGGTTGAAGATGAAGAACGTCAGGTGGTTCGGTATGAGGTCTTTGGCGGAGCAACGCCAGTCTAGGGGATACCAGTACTCGAACTCCTCCTTCATCTCATGGATTGTCTCCGCCGGAATTCCGGTCTTCTCCTCAAGCTCTTTCTCGCGCTTCTCGTTAAATTCCTCGCGGAAGATATAGTCGAAGAACTCCCTCGTGAGCTTCTCCGGGTTGAGTTTGCCCTCCTTCCTCAGCTGGTTGATGTGTCTGCTTATAGTATAGTAGGCCATGTAGATTGTGGAGTCGCTCAGGCTCTCGATTACCCACTCCGGGTCCCAGGGCAGAGGCGTTCCCAATCCAACTTTCCTCGCGCAGGCCTTCTTGTCTAGCCACTCTATTACGGCCTCGAACTGTGCCCTTCTGCTCTCCGGGTAAATCGTCATGTTTGCTAAAGCCTCTCTCGCCTTCTCCTTCCACTCGGGGTTACCGTAGTCGATGAACCACTGGTCGTGGATTATCTTGATGACTGCCTGGTTGCCAAAGCGCGAAATGACTGGCTTCTCTGCGAACTCGTACATTATCTCGG
>Ga0256831_1000036_pt1 | contig 63463 bp, 74 predicted proteins | sample 132544metaG_FD_189087 | JGI IMG/M metagenome (GOLD analysis project Ga0256831, IMG submission 189087) | Hydrothermal vent microbial communities from Lau Basin, Pacific Ocean - 132-544 | ecosystem: Environmental > Aquatic > Marine > Hydrothermal vents | place: Pacific Ocean: Lau Basin | collected...
GAATCGGTGGGTGAAGAATGGGACATCATCACCATCACCACGGCGAGCTTAAGGGCAGGATGGCCTTCTCGATAGTTCTCAACCTGGTCATCACGATTGCCGAGGTAATCGGCGGAATCCTCTCGGGAAGCTTGGCTTTGCTCAGCGACTCCCTCCACAACTTCAGCGACAGCATGAGCTTACTCGCGAGCTACTTCGCGATAAAAATCGGTGAGCGGAAGGCCAACGAGAAGTACACCTTTGGCTACAAGAGGGCTGAAATCCTCGTGGCTTTCATAAACTCCGCCGTTCTCGTTGGCGTTTCCCTCTTCCTCCTGGTTGAGGCTTACAGGCGCTTCAAAAACCCTGAGCCGATAGACGGCCCGCTGATGCTCGGGGTCGCGTTGATAGGCCTAGCCGCCAACCTCCTCTCGGTTCTCCTCCTCCACAGTCATGCACACGAGAGCATTAACGTCCGCTCCGCCTATCTGCACCTCATGAGCGACACCCTCTCTTCCGTGGCGGTCGTCATCGGCGGAATCCTGATAATCAAGTGGAACATCACATGGGTTGACCCGCTCGTAACAGTTCTGATCTCGCTCTACATCCTCAGGGAGGGCTACGAGATACTGAAGGAGAGCGCTGAGGTCCTCATGGAGGCCTCACCGGAGCTTGACCTTGAGGCGATAAAGGCAGAAATAGAATCCATTCCCGGCGTTAAGAACGCCCACCACTTCCACGCCTGGCGCATAGGGGAGAAGGAAATCCACTTCGAGTGCCACGTTGAGGTTGACGACATGCCTATAAGCGAGGCGCAGTGGATAATAGACGAAGTCGAGAAAAGGCTGAAGAGGTACGGGGTAACCCACGTGACGGTTCAGCTGGAAGCGGACAGGTGCGCCAGCAAGAACGTGATATGTGAGTATTTCCAAGTGCTCTGAATCCCTTGGTAGGTAAGTTCTCTAAGGTCTTCAACAGATGGTTGATAACATCAATGTACCAAAACCGTTAAAAGCGTGCTACCTTTCTTGCTTTTGGTGATACGAGTGAGGAAGGTCCTCGCGCTCCTTGTGATTCTCCTTGTGGTCTCGGTCGCGGGCTGTATAGGGACTTCCAACTCAACGGGGACAACCACTCCATCCCCGACAATGACGAGTTCAAGTTCGGTATACATCACGGTCACCGATGCCCTTGGAAGAACCGTAAAGGTTCCGAGAAACGTTACCCGTGTCGTCGCGGTCGGCCCAGGAGCGCTGAGGATTATCGTTTACCTCAACGCGACCAGTAACGTCGTCGGAATCGAGGAGTTCGAAAAGAAGTATCCCTTCGGAAGGCCCTACATCCTCGCTCATCCCGAGCTTCTCAAACTGCCCGTTATCGGGCCCGGTGGCCCCGGAAAGCTCCCCGACATGGAGGCCATTATCAAGGTTCACCCGCAGGTCATATTCATGTCATTCGTGAGCAAAAGCGAGGCCGATGAGGTCCAGAAAAAGACAGGAATTCCAGTAGTCGTTCTCAGCTACGGGACGCTGAAGAACTTTACAGACCCCGTTTTCTTCAAGTCCCTTCTCCTGGCCGGAAAAATCCTCGGGAAGGAGAAGCGCGCTGAGGAGATCATTAAGTTCATAGAGGAACAGCAGAGCTACCTTGAGAACCTCACGAAGGGTTTGAAGAGCCCGAGCGTTTACGTTGGGGGAATAGGCTTCAAGGGCGCCCACGGGATAACGAGCACCTTCACAGACTACGCTCCCTTCACGGTTCTGAACCTTGACAACGTCGCTTCAAACCTGAGTTCTAAAAACGGCTGGGTGCAGGTTGACAAGGAGTGGCTCCTCAAGGTGAACCCTGACTACATCTTCATAGACGAAGGCGGATTGAAGATAATCCTCGACGACTACAAGAGCAATCCGGATTTCTACAACTCTCTGAAGGCCGTTAAAGAGGGCCACGTTTACGGGGTTTTGCCGTATAACTTCTACAACACCAACATCGGGATAGCGATTGCCGACGCCTATTACATCGGAAAGGTTATCTACCCGGAGCGCTTCAAGAACATAGACCCCGTTGAGAAGGCCAACGAGATATTCACCTTCCTTGTCGGAAAGCCGGTATACAACGAGCTTGCCAAGGAGTTCGGAGGGTTCGGTAAGATAAACCTTGCCAGCGGAAACGTTACCTACGGACTACCGACGAACCCGTGATGCAGATGGACTACAATGCCTACCTCAGGAGGAAAGTCCTCATAGGTCTCGCCCTTTTCCTTTCCCTGTTAGGGGTCTCCATTTTCTCGCTCTCAAGCGGGCCCTACCACGTCCCGGTTAAAGATGTCCTTGCAGTCTTCTTTGGAGGTGGAACTGAGGATGACAGGCTCGTTGTTCTGGGCATAAGACTCCCCCGAATCGTCGCCGGAATCCTTGTGGGGGCTTCAATGGGCATTGCTGGAGCGGTTCTTCAGGGCTATCTCAGAAACCCACTGGCCACGCCTTTCACGATGGGGGTCTCAAACGGTGCCATGTTCGGCGCGTCTCTGGCAATACTCCTTGGTGCTGGTTATTCCCTCAACTCCGGTCAGGTCTTTCTCAACAACCCCTACGTTGTCGTTCTCTTCGCTTTTCTCGGTGCCATAAGTGCAACCCTCGTAATTCTCGCCCTTGCAAGGCTTAAGGGGCTCTCACCGGAGGCGATAGTCCTAGCTGGCGTCGCGATGAGTTCTCTGTTCGTGGCCTTGACGACCCTCGTCCAGTACTTCGCCAACGAGCTTCAGCTTTCGGCAATGGTCTACTGGAGCTTTGGAAACCTCGCGAGAGCAACGTGGGGAGAGAACCTCATAATGGCCGTCGCATTCGCCTTCGTTTTTGCCTACTTCCTGCTCAAGAGATGGGATTTAAACGCATCAACACTCGGCGATGACGTCGCGAAGAGCATCGGGGTGAACATCGAGAGGGAGCGGTTGATTGGAACGCTCCTTTCGGCATTCATAACCTCTGTAACGGTGGCGTTTGTAGGCGTCATCGGCTTTATCGGGCTCATAGCACCCCATTCGATGAGGCTAATAGCAGGAGGCGACTACCGCTCGCTGATTCCGCTCTCAGCCTTAGCTGGGGCCCTTCTCCTGGTTTCGGCTGATACCGTTGCGAGGCTTATAGTTTCACCGATGAACCTCCCTGTGGGCGTTATAACGTCTTTCCTCGGCGCACCGACGTTTATATACCTCCTCGTGAGGATGGAGGGAAGGAGATGATTAAAGGGGAGAACCTTCGCTTCTCCTACGGCGAGCGGGAAGTCCTCAGGGGGATAGACCTTGAGATTGGGGAAAGTGAATTTGTCGCAATCCTCGGTCCAAACGGCGCCGGGAAGAGCACCCTTTTGCGCTGTCTGGCGGGAATTCTGAGATGCGGTGGAGTCTTTATCAAGGATAGGCCTCTTCACGATTACTCACAGCGCGAACTTTCCAGAATTCTCGCGTACGTTCCCCAGCGGACGGAGCCGGGTTTTCTGACGGTCTTTGACACGGTTCTTCTCGGCAGGAGGCCCTACATGGGACTGACGCCCTCCGAGAAAGACCTGAGGATTGTGGGGGAAGCCCTGAAAAGGCTCGGCATCGAGGAGCTGGCCCTCAAAAGGACGAACGAAATCAGCGGTGGGGAACTCCAGAAGGTCAGCATAGCGAGGGCACTGGCTCAGGAACCCCAGGTTCTGCTCATGGACGAGCCCACCAACAACCTCGACTTAAGGAGCCAGCTCGAAGTTATGAGACTCGCGAGGGAGTTCTCAAGGGAGGGGAAGGCGGTTGTAATGGTCATGCACGACGTTAACCTTGCCCTGCGCTTCGCTAAAAGGTTCGTATTCATGAAAAACGGAAGGATTGTTGCCGACGGTGGTCTTGAAGTTCTGAGTGAGGAACTGTTCGAGGAGGTTTACGGAGTTAAGGTTGAGATGGGAGAAATAAGGGGAGTCCCCGTTATAGTTCCCCTTTAGAGCTCGGCCTCCCCGAGTAATTCGAGCATCTCGAGAAGTCTCGGGTCCTTGACCTTTTCAATGGCCTTCTTGGCCTCTTCCTCTTCAATCTTGCCGTCCTTGAAGAGTGCTAGAGCTTTGACCGCCTCAAAGAATTCCTTCATGTCCGGGAATGCGTTGATGAACATATCAACGTTCAGGTAAACCGTCTCGAAGTCATCGTCGAGGAAGAGTTGCCACAGGACGTCCATCAGGGAGCCGAAGGCTATGTCCTCGTAGTCTGTTCCCTTCGCCCTTATGAGGGCGTAAAGGCACTCCTGCAGGGCGGCATCGTAGTTCTCTTCCTCCTCGAAGATTTCCTCAAAGCTCAAGTGGGCCTCAACCAGAAGCTCGTTGTCGTTGAGGGCCTTTGGCAGGACTCCGGCTATTATTGCCTTGCCCTTGTAGGTGTCTCCCGCCTCGAAGGTTATGTAGCCCCTGTAAATCTCAATCCTCAGGAGTTCCCTCTCGTCTCCAAGCTTTTCGTAGAGTTCTTTGGCCTTCTCGATTAGCTCGAGGGCCTTCTCGTACTCCTGAAGTTCCTCGTGAATCATCGCCATGCTGTAGTATATCTTCGCGGCGTGCTCGACGTTGCCCTTTGCTACTTCCTCCTCCAGGAGTGCCCTGAACAGTTCGAGGCTCTTTTCGAGTTCGCCGATGAGGTAGTAAAGGTCAGCCAGGTGGAACTTGAGCTCGAAGTCGTCGCTCTCCTTTGCGAGTTTCTCAAACTCTGAAATCCTGTCCTCGTTGAGTATTTCGTGGTAGTAGTAGAGCACGAGCTTGTAAAGTTCCCAGTCCTTGCATTCCTTTGCCAGCTTTTCGGCCTTCTCAAGGACTTCTTTCAGCTCTTCATCGCTGAGTTCGTCAACCCTGTAGTAGAGAAGCCTCCTGAGCTTTTCGCAGTTCTTCTCCTCGATGGCCTTCAAAATCTCCTCCATGTTTTCACCCCCCGTCTCTAACGCGCCGGAGTATTTAACCGTTTGGCTACATTTTTAACCTCCAAATGAGAGTTCCAAAACATGCTTGAAGTCTTTTTCCTCGGAACCGGGGGTATAATGCCAACCCGTGAACGGAACGTGCCAGCGATAGCGCTCCGCTATAGGGGTGAGATAATCCTCTTTGACGCTGGAGAAGGCACGATACGGCAGATGAACACCGCGAAGCTCAGTCCGATGAAGGTTGACAAGATATTCATAACCCACTTCCACGGTGACCACTACCTCGGCCTCGGCGGTCTGATTCAGACGATGAACCTCTGGAACAGGGAAAGGCCCCTCCACATCTACGGGCCGAAGTACACCTTTGAGTTCCTCCAGAATTTCCTCAACAGCGGGTTCTTCAGGCCGGGCTTTGACATACACGTCCACGAGCTCGGGGAGGCGAGGCTAAAGTTCGGGGATTATGAAATCTGGAGCTTCAAGGTCGAACACGGGATTCCGGCCCTTGGCTACGTCTTCAAGGAGAGGGACAAGCGCGGGAAGTTCCTCCCTGAGAAGCTGGCAGAGTTCGGACTCAAGCCCGGGCCGATACTGGGGAGGCTTGAGAGGGAAGGTAGGGTTGAGGTTAATGGAAGGGTCATCCGCCTCGAGGACGTTACGGGACCGAAGAGGAAGGGACTCAAGGTGGTCTACACCGGCGATACCGAGCCGTCCAATAGGGTGAAGCTCTTCTCCGAAAGGGCAGATTTGCTAATCCATGACGCCACATACATTTCTCCCGAGGACAGGGGCGAGAGTTACCACTCCACCGTCGAGGAGGCCTGCGAGACAGCGAGAAAGGCCAAAGTGAAACTCCTCGCGCTCTTTCACAGGGCATTTCGCTACACTTACGAGGAATACCTCGGAGCATCGGCGGAGACATGCGGAAAGCTTGGCGTGAACTTCATTGTCCCAAGGGACTTTGACGTCCTAACCTTCAAATCGGGAAAATGGCAACTTGGAAACGCTCTAGGTGAGGGGTCATGAACTACCTCCGCTACGTCAAAATCGTGGGCACGATGCACGTCTCCCCAAAAAGCAGGGAGGAGGTTGCGAGGATTATAATCAACGAAAGGCCCCACGCCGTTGCCATCGAACTTGACAGGGCCCGGTTTCTGGCGATGGAAACGAACGTCGAGCTGACGCTCCAGGATTCCCTCAGGCTCGGGAGGAGGGGGGTTATAAACTACGCCCTTGCGAAGGTCGAGGAGAAACTGGGAGAAGCCTTTGGAATGTCCCCCGGGGAGGAAATGAGAACTGCCATAGAGGTCTCTCGCTCTCTGGGGATTCCGCTTTACCTCATCGACGAGGACATTAACCTAATCCTCGCCAAAATAGCCTCGGCTCCGCTGAGGGAGAAGCTCCTCATGGCCCTCGAAGGGCTGAGCGTTTTCCTTCCGCTGGGAAGGGCAGAGCTGGGCGACCCGCTGGAGGAGTACCGGGCCATGATGGTTGAATTTAAGCACAGGTATCCATACCTCTACCGCGTCCTGGTTGAGGAAAGAAACGAGATAATGGCGAGGAACCTGATGGCGATAGTTGATTCCCTTCTCTCAGCTGGGGTCAAAAAGCCGAGGGTTGTGGCCGTTGTCGGCCTCGGCCACAAGCCGGGAATAGAGAGGCTCCTCAACGGACGTTACTTTTATATGTAAAAGTGCGAAAAGTCCGTGGGGATTGGCTATGAGGGACAGGCTTGAAAAGATGCTGAACGTGGAAATACTCGACATCGAGGAAACCGACGACAAGATTATCGTTTACGTTCCGGCCGACAAGGTGAGGATTGCCGTGGGAAGCGGTGGTTCCGCAGTAAAAGCGGCGGAGCTCGTGATAGGGAAGAAGATTGAGGTTCGCCCCAAGGAGTGACATCACTCCCGGTGATAACCCGGGGAAAGGTTAAATAATCTAAGGTGGATTTTCTTTGGTGGTTGCCATGGAGTACAAGAAACCTTTTGGTGTTAGAATAGAGGAGAATGGTGTCATTCCGGGAGCAAAGAAGCTCGTTAGAAGGCTCAGCGACATGGAGGGCTACTTTTATGATGAAGAGGCCTACAGGGAACTCCTGAAGGAGGACCCGATAGTTTACGAGGTCTACGCCATCGAGCAGGAGGAAAAGGAAGGCGACCTCAACTTCGCCACGACGGTTCTCTACCCGGGCAAGGTCGGAAAGGAGTTCTTCTTCACGAAGGGTCACTATCACGCCAAGCCGGACAGGGCGGAAATCTACTATGCCCTGAAGGGCAGGGGTGGAATGCTCCTCCAGACGCCGGAGGGAGATGTGGAATGGGTTCCGATGGAGCCGGGAACGGTTGTCTACGTCCCGCCCTACTGGGCCCACAGGACGGTTAACACCGGCGACGAGCCCTTCATATTCCTCGCCGTGTATCCGGCAGATGCGGGCCACGACTACGGCTCGATAAAGGAGAAGGGCTTCGCCAAGCTCGTCGTTGAGGAAGACGGGGAAGTCAAGCTCGTTGACAACCCGCGCTGGAAGTGAGCGAAACCCTTATTAGTTCCCTCTTACTTTTCACTCTCGGTGATACATTATGTGGGACAGGCTTTACGCTTCTGCCTTCGAGAAAGTCATTAATAGGCTTGGAAACATCGGAAGGGTTTTGCTTGCCTACAACACCAACATAGATGCCATAAAATATCTGAACTCGCGGGACCTTGAGGAGAGAGTGAACAGGGCCGGGAAGGAAGAGGTTCTCCGCTATTCAGAAGAGCTCCCGGAAAAGATAATGAGCGTTCAACAACTGCTCGGCTCAATTCTGTGGAGCGTCAAGCTCGGAAAAGCGGCTGAGCTCTTCGTCGAGAGCTGTTCTACAAGATTTTATATGAAGCTTTGGGGCTGGGACGAGCTCAGGATGGGGGGTCAGGTGGGAATCATGGCCAATCTCCTCGGCGGTGTTTACGGCATTCCGGTAATAGCTCACGTCCCCCAGATTTCGAGGCTCCAGGCCGGTCTGTTCAAGGACGGACCGATTTATGTTCCGAAGATTGAAAACGGTCAGCTCAGGCTGGTTCATCCGAAGGAATTCAACGCTGATGAGGAGAGTTGCATACACTTCATTTACGAGTTCCCGAGGGGCTTTACAGTTTTCGACTTCGAAGCGCCAAGGGAAAACCGCTTCATAGGCTCGGCAGACGACTACAATCCAAATCTTTTCATAAGGACTGAGTTTAGGAAGAATTTTGATGAAATAGCTAAAAATGTGGACCTCGCTATAGTAAGTGGTCTTCAGGCGTTGACTAAGGATAACTACCGCGAGCCCTTCGAAACGATAAGGGGACACCTTGAGGTTCTCAACGATAGGAACGTTCCCGCTCACCTCGAGTTCGCTTTCACCCCCGATGAGACCGTCAGGAAAGCTATCCTTGACTTTCTCGGCAACTTCTGGAGCGTCGGTTTAAACGAGGTCGAGCTGGCCTCGATCATGGAGGTTATTGGCGAGAAGAGGCTCGCTGAAAAGCTCCTCGCCAATGACCCCGTTGACCCGATAGCGGTCACAGAGGCCATGCTCAAGCTCGCTGAGAGGGCCGGCGTTAAAAGAATACACTTCCATACCTATGGCTACTACCTTGCGTTGACCGACTACAAAGGCGAGTTCGTCAGAGATGCACTCCTCTTCGCGGCTTTAGCCGCTGCCGCAAAGGCGAAGCTCGGTGACGTTCACTCGATGGACGACATCGTGAAGGCCATGAAAGTTCCGGTCAACGAGAGGGCCAAACCGGTTGAAGAGGCCCTCGCCAAGGAGTATGGAATGGAGAAAGGACTGGCCGAAGTTGATGACTATCAGCTCGCCTTCGTCCCGACGAAAATCGTGGAGAAGCCCAAGTCAACCGTCGGAATCGGCGACACGATTTCAAGCTCGGCCTTCGTTGGGGAGTTTGCATTGAAGATGGGGTAACCTTTTAATTTTCTTCACCTTATTTGGTTCTTGAAAAGTCGATTTTGGAGGTGATGCCTTGCTACTAGAGGCACCGGTTTATAAGGAGCTCTTCGGGGCAGTTGAAGTCTATGAGGTTCAAAAGGTAATAAAACTAGACAGCGAGACGAGGGACGTTGGAACCTTTACCGTTAAAAACGTCCCAAGGGAAGAAATCTACAGAATCCTTGAGGATATAGCCATAGTTGTCCCTATGAAGAACGAGAAGCTTCAGCTCGTTGATGGCGTCCTTAAGGCGATTCCCCACCAGTGCCCCATAATAATAGTCTCAAACAGCAAGAGAGAAGGCCCGAACCTCTTCAAGCAGGAGGTCGACCTCGTTAAGCACTTCTACAACCTAACGCGCTCGAGGATAATCATGGTCCACCAGAAGGACCCGGGTCTGGCAGAGGCCTTCAGGAAGGTAGGTTATACCAACATACTTGACGGTGATTCAGTGAGGAGCGGTAAGGGAGAGGGCATGCTCATAGGTCTTCTTCTCGCGAAGGCCATTGGGGCAAAGTACGTCGGTTTTGTTGATGCCGACAACTACATCCCCGGTTCTGTGAATGAGTACGTTAAGGATTACGCCGCAGGTTTTCTCATGAGCGAGAGCGAATATACTATGGTGAGATTGAGCTGGCGCCATAAGCCGAAAGTAACTACTAGAGGGCTGTATTTCAAGAAGTGGGGTCGTGTGAGCGAGATTACCAACCGCTACATGAACGCCCTCTTCGGAGTTGCAACTAACTTCGAGACCAACATAATAGCGACCGGAAACGCCGGCGAGCACGCAATGAGCATAAAGCTCGCAGAGATAATGCCCTTTGCCACAGGTTATGCTATAGAACCCTATGAGCTCGTTTACCTCTTCGAAACCTTCGGCAGATGGGAGAGCAAGAGAGAAGACGTATATGAGCAGGGAATTGAGGTTTTCCAGATAGAAACCCTGAATCCGCATCTCCATGAAGACAAGGGCAAGGAGCACGTCAGGAACATGCTTTTGAGCTCCCTTGGAACGATATATCACTCCAAACTAGCCACAAAGGACCTGAAGGAAAGAATACTCTACGAGCTGAAGCTCCACGGTCTCCTTGAAGAAGGGCAGGAACCCCCTAAGCCCCGCGTGATGCCGCCTGTAGAGGGAATAGACGTGGGGGAGTGGATGAAGGTCCTTGAAGATGAGACAGAAACTCTGCTGAGGTTCGAAGTATGACCACCCGGGTCATTTTCCTCGACCTCGATGGAACGCTCCTTGGAGACGACTATTCCCCGGAGAAGGCCAAACCCATAGTTGATGAGCTCGTAAAAAGGGGTTATGAGGTCATTATAAACACCTCAAAAACACGGTTTGAAGTCGAATACTACCTCTCGGCTTGGCGACTTGAAAAGCCCTTTGTTGTTGAAAACGGAAGCGCTGTTTACGTTCCCGAAGGCCACTTCCTGGGAGATATTATCAGGGACGTTACCAATCTTCACAGGGAGAACTACTGGGTAATGGAGCTTGGAAAATCCTACATAGAAATCAGGGCCGTCCTCGATGTCATAGCTGGAGATTATGGGCTAAAATACTACGGCAACTCGACTATAGGGGAAGTAATGGCTTTCACGGGTCTTCCGGAGAAACTGGCGAGGCTCGCGATGATGAGGGAATACAGTGAAACAATATTCCGCTGGAAAAAACAGGGGTTCGAGAGGGAACTCTCGAAAAACGGCCTCAAAACAACGAGGGGGACCAGGTTCATAGGGGTAACTGGAAACACCGACAAGGGAAGGGGTGCAAAAGCCCTTCTTTCACTTTATTCCAGCCTTGAAAAGGTTGAAAGTTACGCTGTGGGAGACGGAGAAAACGACTTTCCACTCTTCGATGTCGTTGATAAAGCCTTCATCGTTGGAAACCTATCCCATCCCAAGGCTACTCATATAAGCTCGATTGATGAATTGCTGGAGGTGATACCGTGAAGACCGTTATCCTTGCCGGCGGAAAGGGGACGAGGCTCTGGCCCCTGAGCAGGGAACTGATGCCCAAGCAGTTCGTCCGATTCCTCGACGAGAAAAGCCTCTTCCAGAAGACTGTTGAGAGGGCCTTGATGTTCTCAAAGCCCGGCGAGATATTCATTGTGACCAACAGGAACTACAGGTTTAGGGTTCTTGACGATTTGAGGGAGCTGGGAGTTGAAATCCCCGAGGAAAATCTACTCCTTGAACCCGCTGGAAAGAACACTTTACCCGCAATCCTCTGGGCGACGCTCCGAATAGAGGAGGAATTCGGGGATTCCGTCGTTGCCGTTCTGCCCAGCGACCACTTAATTGAAGTCAATGAGGCTTACGAGAGGGCCTTTGAGAACGCCGAAAAGCTGGCTAAGAGCTATCTGGTGACCTTTGGAATAAAGCCGACCCGACCCCACACGGGCTATGGCTACATAAAACCCGGGGAGAAGATAGCTGAGGACGGAACGGTCATTGGTTACACCGTTGCCGAGTTCAAGGAAAAACCGGACTTTGAAACGGCAAAGAGGTACGTTGAAAGCGGTTACTACTGGAACAGCGGAATGTTCGCGTTTTCGAGTTCCCTCTTCATCGAGGAAGTTCAGAAGCACGCGCCTCAGGTGTGGGAAGCCTTTGAGGAGAGCGGTGACATCGAGGAGGTTTACAACCGCGTTCCCGAGATAAGCATAGACTACGGCGTCATGGAGAAGACCGACAAAGCGGCAGTGGTTCCACTCAACACGAGGTGGAGCGACCTGGGGAGCTTCGATGCCATCTACGAAGTTCTCGAAAAGGACGCCGAAGGGAATGCCATCAGGATTCGCGGAAAGAACGGCTACCACGTCGGTGTGAACTCAAGGAACAACCTCATAATGACGGAGAGACTTACCGCGACGGTTGGAGTTGAGGATCTGATAATCATAGACACCGGCGATGCCCTTCTCGTTGCCAAAAAGGGAGAGAGCCAGAGAGTCAAGGAGGTTTACAAGGCACTCAAAGAACTCGGCGACGAGCGTGTCGTTGTCCACAGAACGGCCTACAGGCCCTGGGGTAGCTACACTGTCCTTGAAGAGGGCGACCGTTACAAGATAAAGCGCCTGACGGTTCTGCCGGGCAAGAAACTGTCGCTCCAGATGCACTACCACCGCTCGGAGCACTGGGTCGTTGTCAGGGGTACTGCGAAGGTAATCGTTGGGGACAAGGAGATACTCCTCAGGCCCGGTGAGAGCACTTTCATTCCGGCTGGAGTCAAGCACCGCCTCGAAAATCCTGGGAAAGTTGTGCTGGAAGTTATAGAGACCCAGATTGGTGAGTACCTCGGTGAGGACGACATCGTAAGGTTCGACGACGAGTTCGGGAGGGTCTGATATGGGGAGGCTTTTCGGGACCTTTGGGGTCCGCGGCATAGCGAACGAGAAGATAACTCCTGAGTTCGCCCTGAAAATGGGAATGGCCTTCGGAACGATGCTCAAAAGGGAGGGAAGGGAAAAGCCCCTCGTCGTTGTCGGCAGGGATACGCGCGTCAGCGGTGAGATGCTCAAAGATGCTTTAATCAGCGGTTTGCTTAGTGTGGGCTGTGACGTTATAGACGTTGGCATCGCCCCAACGCCCGCTATACAGTGGGCCACCGCTCACTTCAACGCTGACGGTGGGGCGGTGATTACCGCCAGCCACAACCCGCCAGAATACAACGGCATAAAGCTCCTCGAGCCGAACGGCATGGGTCTCAAGAAGGAACGTGAAGCCGTCGTTGAGGAGGTCTTCTTCAACGAGGACTTCGACAGGGCTAAATGGGATGAGATAGGCGAGGTCCGCGAGGAGGACATCATAAAGCCCTACATCGAGGCGATAAAGGCCAGGGTGGACGTTGAGGCGATAAAGAAGAGAAGACCCTTCGTTGTAGTTGATACTTCCAACGGTGCTGGCTCACTAACCCTCCCCTACCTCCTCAGGGAGCTCGGGTGTAAGGTCGTGAGCGTTAACGCCCATCCCGACGGTCACTTTCCAGCGAGAAATCCCGAGCCGAACGAGGAGAACCTGAAGGAGTTCAAGGAGATAGTGAAGGCCCTTGGAGCGGACTTTGGCGTTGCACAGGATGGGGATGCAGACAGGGCAGTATTCATAGACGAAAACGGACGCTTCATACAGGGCGACAAGACATTCGCTTTGGTTGCCGATGCCGTGCTGAGGGAGAAGGGTGGCGGGCTCCTCGTAACGACGATAGCAACATCCAACCTTCTCGACGATATAGCGAAGAGGAACAATGCCAAAGTCATGCGCACAAAGGTCGGCGATTTGATAGTTGCAAGAGCTTTGCTTGAGCACAACGGGACAATCGGTGGTGAGGAGAACGGGGGAGTTATCTTCCCTGACTTCGTCCTAGGCAGGGACGGGGCAATGACGACGGCAAAAATAGTCGAAATCTTTGCGAAATCCGGCAAAAAGTTCAGCGAGCTTATCGATGAACTGCCGAAGTACTATCAGTTCAAGACGAAGAGGAAAGTGGAAGGCGACAGGAAAGCGATAGTGGAGAAGGTCGCGGAGCTTGCCAGGGCAAGGGGATATACCATTGACACCACCGACGGGACGAAGATAATCTTTCCCGACGGCTGGGTTCTCGTGAGGGCCAGCGGGACGGAGCCAATAATCAGGGTCTTCAGCGAAGCCAAGAGCGAGGAGAAGGCAAGGGAATACCTCGAACTGGGACTTAAGCTGTTGGAAGAGGCCCTCAGGGGCTGAGTCTTTTTTTCTTTAGTATCTCAACGGCCTCCTCAACGCTGAGCGGTGTTTCCTTCAGTCCCAGCATGTGGAAAAGTTTCACAATCTCCGGGACGTCAAGGTTAGCACTCTCTATCAGTTCCGGTCTTGAGAAAAGCTCTCTTGGTGTTCCCTCAAAAAGGACTTCTTCTTTGAGCACGTAAACCCTGTCGGCCAGGCGAATCAGCCTGAGGTCGTGGGTTACCACCACTACTGTTCTTCCCTCGGCCTTCCACTTCCCAATCATGTCAAGGACGAAGTTCCTGTTTCTCAGGTCTAGGTCTCTGGTCGGCTCGTCGAGGAGCAGGACTTCGGGTTCCATGCTCGTCACGCATGCTATAGAGGCCTTCTTCTTCTCCCCTCCGCTGAGGCTGTAGGGGTGCCTCTCGGCAAGCCTTTCTATTCCGAGTTTTCTGAGCTCTTCCCGGGCCCGTTTCAGTCCTTCCTCCTTCCCCCACAGGTGGACTGGACCGAAGGCCACATCCTCCAGAACGGTCGCGCTGAAAAGCATGACGTCCGGGTTCTGGAACAGGAATCCAACCTTCCGCCGAAACTCCGGGTCTGTCATGGTTTCCTCCGTTATCGGCTTTCCCTCGAAGAGTATCTCACCCTCACTCGGTAATACAAGTGCGTCCATCAGCTTCAGCAGAGTCGTTTTTCCCGCGCCGTTGGGGCCAACTATCGCCACGGTTTCCCCCTTCTCTATCTCCATGTTGATGTTTCTCAGCGCCCATTCCCCGGTTGGGTATCGGTATGAGACGTTTCTAAGCTCGTAAATCTTCATAGTAACCCCCTCGTGAAGGCCAGCGTAAGAAGGACAACAAGCGCTGTTACGATTGAGAAGGCGTAGTCCACCTTTCCAAGCCGGAACTCCCTTATGGGCTGGACTTCGTTGGTATAGCCCCTCGAAAGCATGGCGTAGTAAATGTCTTCTCCAAGGGCGTTTGCCTTTATGAAAGTTGCACCTATGTGCTTTCCTGCCTCCTTCCAGCTCTCCACCATGCCGAGCTCCCCCGCGAGTCTTGCCCGCCGGGAGTGCATGGCATCAAGGAGGAGCTTCGCGAGAAGGAATACGTACCTGTAGGTGAGGGTGGCTATCGTTATCACCATTCCGGGAACCCTGAACGAGGCCAGGGCCGAAACTATCTCGTTCCACCTGCTCGTCATTGTGAACAGTATTGCATAGGAAACGGCCGTTGCAACCCTCAGCGTGAACAGAACCGCCCAGCGGATTCCCTCCCATGTCGCGGTAAGGCCAAGAACTTTGAAAGCAGTATCACCGGGAACCATAAAAATCGATGGGACGGCAATTATCCCGGTGAATACCGGAATGAAAATCCAGACCCTTTTTGTGAACTCAACCACAGGGAGCTTTGACATGACTGCAAGAACGAGGGCCAGGAAGTAGAACGCAACCACAACCCTGATGTCCTGAAGGGAAACAACGGTTGCCACGAGGACCACAAGGGAGACCGTTTTAAGCCGTGGGTCGAGGCGTTGAAGGAGGCCGTTCTTCCGGGCGTGTCTCTCCGAAAACACGGCCTCCGTTGTGAACTCCAGAACTTCCCTTGCTGTATCCTCCAGGAACCCCATTGCCCTCACCAAAATTGAAAGAAATCAGGAAGAAGTGCCCTTCCCGACCGTGAACTTTACCAGGGCATAGTAGAGGAGCATCACAAGTGCAGTCCCGACCACTGCTGAGATGATGTATCCAATGGATGCGTGCAGTTTGTCTTCCCAGCCGGGGACGTTGTAATCCGGAAGAACCGCGTGGTTCCAGATGTCTGCCAGCTTTTCCATTCCCGGAAGCTTGTGGCCGACCATCTGCTCGACGGTGTTGACGTCCCATTCACCCCACGCGTCACTGTAGTTCCAGACGAGGAGTATTCCTATGGGGGAGAGGATTATCATGACGCCGACAATGGCGAGCAACGTTTTTGTGACCCTGTCCATTCAATCACCCCCTCGTCTTGGTTATTGTCCTCATGGCAAAAAGGTCGGGTCTGCTCTTCTTGACGTACCACACAACTGCCGCGGTGACGACAGCCGCCGCTGGACCAGCGGTAACGAGGTGCGCTATTGCCATCGCGGGAACGGAAACTCTCAGTGGATACGGGCAGTAGCCGGGCTGTAGATAGGGCTGAATTCCGAGTTCAATTCCCGCCATAATCGCCGCAGTCACTATTCCCACGTAGGCCCCTATTCCAGCGGATACAATCTCGTTGAGTTTCAGCCTCTGTGTAAGGAAGCGGTAGGTGTAGTAGCCGACGAAGGGCAGGACAACGCCCATGTTGAAGACGTTTGCGGCGTAGGTCGTTATCCCACCATCGCCAAAGAAGAGGGCCTGTATCAGGAGCACTATTGTCAGGGAGACCGTTGCCGCCCATGGGCTGATTAGTATCGCTATTATCGTCCCTCCAACGATGTGGGCTGTCGTTCCCCCGGGAACTGGCATGTTGTACATCATCACAAGGAACGAAAAGGCCGTCAGAACTCCCAGGAGGGGCACCTGGCTTGGCTTCAGGTTCTTGAGCCACCTGAAGGCCTTGTACCATATCGGTATCATTATCAGGTAGAAAAACGCACAGGTGTACGGACCGAGGTAGCCGTCTGGAATGTGCAATTTCACCACCTCTTTCATCGGTTGGTGTTATCAGAACTATGAATAGTGCTATTCTATAAAAAATTTTCTAAAAACAGTGTTACAAACCTTTGGTTCCCAACCAAGTCCCAAAGAAAAGGGGGAATCAGAGGTAACCCCTGTCCTCTTCCTCCGGGGCCGGGGGCATCTGCTGTTCAAGCATTGCCCTCTGCATCTCCTGAACCTTCCGGAGTATCTCCTCGGTTTCCTTTGCGCGCTCCTCAAGTGCTCTCATGTCGAGCTCAATTCCGAGTATCTTCGTAACGGCGGTTAAAACGGCCTTCGCGGCCTTTGCATCGACTATGTACCCGAGACTCTCGCCGAGCAGACTTATGCCGTACATCGAGCGGAGCTTGCCCATGCCGAGGAGCAGTCCGGCCGCTCCGACTATCGCCCCTCCCTCGTCTTCCCTCCAGATGACTTCAACGGAACAGTCCTTGAGCTTCTCCTTGTAGTAGTCCACTAGCTCCTCATGGGTTACGGCCGCTAAAACCCTCGGTTCGCCCTGCAATTCTGGAACCTGATAGCCACCCATGGTTATTATCTCCCTGACGCCGAGCTCCTGGACGAGGTCGAGCATCTTACCAACCACCTCGTAGTGGCCGGGGCTGTCGGTCGGAGGAACCTGCTGGTCGCCGGTGATTATGATTAGGTCCCTTCCATCCTCGTCAGGGTTTATCCAGTAGTAGAACTCGTTCTTCATGAGCTCAACGATTGAGCCTTTCTTTATGATAACCTGATGCATGAAGTGTGGCGAATAAAGCTCCGCGAACTTAACGGCGTTGAGTTCCTGAATGAGGTGCTCGGCGGCGAGCTTTCCAACCAGCCCAATTCCGGGGAGGCCCTCTATAAAGACTGGATCCCTCAGCTTGGGCCTCTCAAGGAGATAAATGGTTGTTTCCTTCATTTTCTCACCCCTATCCCAAGGACTTCCCTCTTCCACCTGCGCCTGTACTCGCCGTAGGGGTCCTCGGGTGAAAAGCGCGGTGGGTGGGCCACCTTGGTCTTCGTGCCACAGACCGGACAGGTCTCCTTGAGGGTGTACCTGCCACAGTTGGGGCACTTCCTTATACGGAACTTCATCGTTACCTCCTCTTCTTAATCTTCTTTATGCGTTTCTCTTTTCTAATCAGCGTGGCCTCTCCGCCGGCTTCTTTAATTACCCTGAGAATCTCCTCGGCTATGCTTTCGAGGACTTCTTCGGCCTTGTAGTAGTCCGGGGCCGTTATGTCAATTCTATACCTCGGTGCCCCTTGATATGTGAATTTTACCTCTATGTCCTTTTCCTTGTTTGCCCTGTCGCGGGCTCTTATGAGGGCCTCCTTTATTATTTCGATACCATTCGGCTTTGGAACAGTTATCTCGAACTCGGCATCTATCGTCACCGTCGGAATCTCGACGTAGGCTTCTATGATTGGCTTGAGAGCTTCGAGCCACTCGTCGGGAATGAGGCCCTTCAGAACCTCGATGCCGTTCTGGGCGGCGTCTTCAAAGGCGGCGTAAACCTCCCCGTACTCCTCCTCCAGAGGAACCCAGACCTCTCGCCAGGCAGTCTCAAAGTCCTTGCCAATCCTCTCCGCGGCCATTTTGAGGAGGTTCTCGGCCTTCTGGGCGCGCTTGTACTCCTGGAGCTTCGCCTTTCTCTGTTGCTGATTGACGCGCTTGAGGCTCAAGTCTATGTGCCCCTTCTCCGGGTCAACCCTGATTACCTTGACGACAACCTTTTGACCCTCTTTCACGTAGTCCCTGATGTTCTTGACCCACGTGGGAGCAACCTCGCTTATGTGCATGAAGCCCTCCTTTCCGGGATACTCGTCAAGGGTGAGGAACGCTCCATAGGGGTGAATGTTCTTGACGGTAGCAACGACGAATTCACCTTCCTCGGGGAACTCCTTGGCCTTCCTCGGCATTTCAACCACCTCTAAATTTTTCTCTCCGAAAGGTTTACGAGAAGAGGTTTTTAAAAGTTTGGCGGGATGGAAAAAGGAAGGGAATCACTCAAGAACCTCAAGGATTTTGGCCTTGACGATTCCCTTACCGCCGGTTGGTTCGACCAGAGTTGCACCGCAGACGAGACAGCGAACCGGAGTGGCCGGGTGGCTGAAGACTATCTGCTCGTTTCCGCAGTCTATGCACTTAACGCGGAGGAACCTTGAGCGTGGCATTGGAATCAGGTTCTTCGGGAGCGCCATGCGTCACACCTCCACCAGCTCAAACTTCTTAACGCGGAAGCCCTTTCCTCTGGTGTGGGCCTTACCGCAGACCGTACACCTAAACCTGAGGTCGAGCTTCTTGACAGGCTTCTCCCTTCCGGCTGGGTTCGGCCTCGGGAATCCGTGGTAACCCTTCATTATTCTGCGGAATCTCCTCTGGCCCTGGCTGAGCTCGCTCCTCGGCCTCTTCTTGACCTTCTCGACCTTGTGGATGGTGTGCTTTTTACAAAACGGACAGTATGTTCTTATCTGCTTCGGGTACTTCATCTCACTCACCCCCAGCGAAAAGCCCGGTGGGCTCCTTTCCGGATACCCCCGAGCCATGAGCCGATGACAGCTCGGGTTTCCCGTTTGTGGGGATATTTAAAAAGCTTTTTCCCATTTCCCGAAACTTTTAAATACTAAATGTTACTAAAAAGTCCCGGTGATGGGAAATGAAGAGGATGATTGACATCGTCAAGGAGGCAAAGAAGGTCGAAGGAAAGGCCGAGAAGGACTACAAAAAGCTACTCAAAAAGCTCGACAAGCCCGAGTACGCGGATTTGAGGGGACTGATTCTTAGGATTGCGATTGATACGGCCTTCCACAAGAGACTGATGGAGGCCCTTGAGAAGGCCTACGATGACGCCGTTAAGCTCGTCGAGGAGTATTCCATCGAGAAGCCCAACGAGGACTACGCACTAATCCCGGGCGTTCCAACGATGGTCATGCCCCTCGGTTTTGGGCCGGTGGGAGCCAGAATTCCGCCGGAGGAGGTAATAGAGGAGTTCCTCAAGGACTTCCCGACGGAGGTCGTTCTTCCTGAGGACGGCAAGAAGCTGGTCGAACTGCTCAGGAAGTACGCCGAGGAGGAGGCCAAGATGAGGGAGCTCTACGAGGAACTCTCAAAGCGGGCATTCCACCCGGTCGTCAGGGAACTCGTCAGAGAGCTGAGGAGAAACGAGGAACAGCACGAGAGCTTCATTAAGGGCCTCATTGAGAAGTACGCTAAAGAGTGAGTATCAGGGGAAGGAGGAAGGGAACCAAAGCTGTAAGGACGAACCCGTGGACAAAAGCAACGAGCGCGACTTCCCTTCCTCCAAATTTGGTTATTATCGGCAGGGTCGTGTCCATAGTTGTTGCCCCTCCCATGGCGACGGCTTTTTTGGGGTCAATCCTTTTTGTTGCGATTGGATATATCAGAATAGTCAGGATTTCCCTCATAAGGTTCCCAAGGAATCCAACGGCACCGTAGAGCGGGGAATACTGCGCTATCAACGGCCCTGTGAGGGAATACCACCCACATCCGGCCCCGATTGCCAGACCCCACTTCGGTTCTATGCCGAGGAGGAGCGAAGCAATAAGACCTCCAAGGATTGAGCCAATCAAGGTCAAAAACGGCAGGAGGAGGGCTTTTCTGCCAACCTTCATGAGCTCTTCCTTCCTGAAACTCAAACCGAGGTCCATTCCGATTAGGAATATCAGGACGTAGAGCATAACTTCATAGGCGTTCCCAAAGTTCGGGGAGAGGAAACGCCCGACGAGTACACCCAATGTGAGGGAGGTAAGAACGAGGTAGAGGAACCTCACCCAACCACCTCCGCGAGGAGAAGGCTTCCCGCTATCGTCAAAACTGCAAAAACCGTAGAGGCAAGGAGGAGCCAGAGGCCGTTTACCTGGACTTCCCCGGTTTTCACTCCCAGGAAGAATATCATAGCTAAGAGGGCAACGCTAACCGGGGCCTCAAGACTGGGCTTTTTCCCACTTCGCCGGAGCAGGTAGCCAAGAAGAAGGCCGAGGGTTAGGGGTATGAAGACGTTCATGCCCGAGATTCCACTCTGAAGGTTAATAAAAGTATCGAAGGGGCTCGGAGGGTGTTCACGTCATCACATCTCAGCGTGCTTGCTATTCTTCATCGCCCGGTGGAGATTTGGACGGTCGGTTTTAAACGTTTCCGAAAATATACTGGATTTCAACGGCTTTTCATGAAACCTCTCGGCTCAAGGTTTTTATTGTGAACGCCCAAGCTTTGGGGTGGTGGTTGTCATGATTAGGGCATCTGAAAGGGCCATGGGCGTGGAGTACGCCATCAGGGACGTTGTTCTTCCCGCCAGAGAACTTGAAAAGAGGGGGATAAAGGTCATCAGGCTCAACATAGGTGACCCCGGAAAATACGACTTTCAACCGCCGGAGCACATGAAGGAGGCTTACTGTCGTGCAATAAGGGAGGGCCACAACTACTACGGTCCCAGTGAGGGTCTCCCCGAGATGAGGGAAGCGGTTGTTAGGAGGGAGAAATGGAAGAACGGGGTTGATATAACACCAGATGACGTCCGCGTTACTACCGCCGTTACCGAGGCTCTCCAGTTGATTTTCGGTGCACTCCTGAACCCCGGCGACAACATACTCGTTCCAAGTCCCAGTTATCCGCCCTACACGGGCCTCGTCAAGTTCTACGGTGCCGAGCCAAGGGAGTATCTGACGATTGAGGAAAACGGCTGGCAACCTGATTTGGACGACATGAGGAAGCTGATTGACGAGAGAACTAAAGCCATAGCGGTTATAAACCCCAACAACCCGACGGGGGCACTCTACGAGAAGAAAACGGTAAAGGCAATTCTCGACTTGGCGGGAGAATACGATTTGCCAGTCATAAGCGACGAGATATACGACCTGATGACCTACGAGGGTAAGCACGTTTCTCCGGGCTCGCTCACAAAGGACGTTCCAGTTATAGTCATGAACGGCCTCTCGAAGGTTTACTTTGCCACCGGCTGGCGTCTGGGCTATTTCTACTACGTCGACCCAGAGAACAAGCTCGCCGAAGTCAGGGAGGCAATAGACAAGCTCATGCGCATAAGAATCTGCCCGAATACACCAGCTCAGTTCGCGGCGATAGCAGGTCTAACCGGGCCGATGAACTACCTTGAAGAGTACATGGCAAAGCTACGCGAGAGGAGGGACTACATCTACAAGCGCATCAACGAGATACCCGGTGTAAGCGCCGTCAAGCCTCAGGGAGCTTTCTACATCTTCCCCCGCATAGAGGAGAGGTCAAAGTGGAAGAACGACAAGGAGTTCGTTCTGGACGTTCTCCACAATGCCCACGTGCTCTTCGTCCACGGTTCTGGCTTCGGCAGGGCCGGGGACTGGCACTTCAGGATAGTGTTCCTCCCGCCGGTTGAAGTACTTGAAGAGGCCATGGACAGGTTTGAGGCGTTCATGAAGGCGAGGCTCTCATCCACCTGAGACCACCGGGATGACCTCAACTTCCGTTCCATCTTCCACTTTTTCGTCTTCCAAAACGACCCTTCCGTTGATTCTCGCTATCGCGCTCTCAGTGTTGAAGCCAACTTCCCTTAGGATGTCCTTAACGGTTATCCCTTTCCTCCATTCCACTTCCTTCTCGATTCCCCTTCCAAGGACCTTTACCCTAATCATCCCAATCACCTCACCTGAAGAGAACTGTCCTCCTAAAGACGTCCCTGTGGTTTCCGAAGGCCTCGAACATCCTTCCCGAGTAGTGTTTTACAGCAGAATCGAGGAGTTTGTTGAGGTTGTAGTTTATCTCGTCGCTCATCGGCATGTAAAGCGGGGCCGGCTCGTAGTAGTCCATTCCCTTGAGGAGGGACGTTGCGAAGTACCAGAGCGTCTTCTTGATTTTCCTTCCCCTAAGGGGTGAAAAGCTCGCATTTCCACCCCCAAAAGACGCATGGAGGACGACAATCTTCTCAACTTCCACACCCTTTTTGAGAAGTCTCCTCCTCTCGGTGCTTTCCAAATCCACTATCCTGTACCCGCTCCTCGTCGTTTCGTCGTAGTCAATGGAAACCCCGTAAATCTCTTCAATTTTCGGGTCGTAGACCAGAACCTCGGTTCCGCCGATGACGTACAGCCTATCGTCCCTGACGTCGAGAACTGTGTTTTCCGTGCTCAAAACGTCCATCCCCTCCGAGACTGCCAGAGCTGACATCGTGCTCTTTCCCGTGTGGGGATAACCAACGAAGAGAACGGCCCTCCCCTCAAGGTTGACGACGCTCACCGAATCCGTCACGAAAATCCTGCCCTTCCTTGCACCGGCCCTCGCAGTTGCCTGTAGGAGGAAGAAAACCGGTGCCTCGTTCTTATATGCCGATGGGACGGCCGACTCGAGCTTGTAACGGTCCTTCCCGTTCACGTCGTACATGGCGCTGAATACCCTGAAGGAGTCCCCTTTAAAGCGCTCTATCAAAACGTCGGGCTTTATCTCGGCTCTGAGGACGTCCGGAAGATAGCGTCGGGCAAAGAGGTTTCTAAAACCCTCGACGAAGCCGTCGTTTAGTTCGCCACTGAAGAGAACACCGACACCTCCGACGCTCAGCATCGTCATCAACGACGGTTTTGTTAGACCGTTATAAACCCTTCGCAGGGTTTTTATATCCACTCTCAAAGACAACTTGAGGCCTATGGTAACGCTAATAATAGCGGAGAAGCCCAACGTCGCCAGAAAAATCGCCTATGCCCTGGCCGAGGGTAAACCCGTTAGGAAAACCATAGGAAAGGTAAGTTATTACGAGTTCACCCGCGACGGGAAGAAGGTTATAGTTGCACCCGCAGTTGGGCACCTGTTTTCCCTTGCGCCAAAGACAAAAACCTACGGTTATCCAGTTTTCGACATCGAGTGGGTGCCGGTTTATGTCGCCGAGAAGGGGAAAAGCTACGCGAAGGACTACATAAAGGCCTTAGCCACGCTGGCGAAGAAAGCGGATGAGTTCATCGTCGCCTGTGACTACGACACGGAAGGAGAGGTAATAGGCTATACCGCCCTCAAATACGCCTGTGGCGTTGACCCCTCCAAGGCAAAGCGCATGAAGTTCTCGGCCTTAACCAAGAAGGACCTCCTAAAGGCCTGGTACAACCTCGAGCCGACCATAAACTTCGGCATGGCGGACGCTGGAATAGCGCGCCACGTTTTGGACTGGTACTGGGGCGTAAACCTTTCGAGGGCACTTACCTCGGCCATAAAAAGGGCCAGCGGTAAGTGGATGGTTCTCTCGACAGGTAGGGTTCAGGGGCCAACGCTAAAGTTCCTCGTTGAACGCGAGAGGGAAATCCAGAACTTCCAGCCCAAACCATACTGGGTCATCAAGATGCTCCTTGAGAAGAACGGTGAGAAATACACGGCCAGCTATGAGAAGGACAAAATCTGGGACGAGGAAGAGGCCAAGAGAATAGTTCAGGAAGCCAAGAAGGGGCCTGCCTTCGTTGAGAAAGTCGAGGTTAAACAGCAGAAGAGGAATCCCCCCGTTCCCTTCGACCTCGGAACCCTGCAGAGAGAGGCATACTCAGCTTTCGGCTATAGCCCGAAGAAGACATTGGAGCTTGCACAGCGCCTGTATGAGCGAGGCCTATCCTCATACCCCCGCACCTCATCGCAGAAGCTTCCCAAGAACCTTAACTTCCGCTCGATAATTCAAAACCTCGCCAAACTTCCCCAATACAAGCCCTTTGCACACGAGCTTCTGGGCAAAGAAAAACTCAAACCCGTCGAGGGCAAGAAGGAGGACCCGGCACACCCTGCAATATATCCTACGGGCGAACTTCCCAAGCCGGGGGAGCTTACCAAGGACGAGCAGAACCTCTACGATTTGATAGTCAGACGCTTTTTAGCTCTGTTCATGGAACCGGCAGTTAGGGAGAGCATGAGGGTTGTGATAAACTCCAACAACCACCGCTTCATCCTCAGTGGCTCGAGAACGGTCAAGGAAGGCTGGCTGAAGGTTTACGGCAAATACGTCAAGTTCGACGAGGTTATTCTCCCGCCTTTCAGGGAGGGTGAGCCCGTAAAGGTTCTCCAGATAAAGCGCGAGAAGAAGAAGACGAAACCCCCAGCTAGGTATTCGCCTGCATCGGTCATCAAGAAAATGGAGGACTTGGGAATTGGAACGAAGGCAACGCGTGCCCAGATACTTGAAACCCTATACCAGAGGGGCTACATAGAGGGCAAGAAGAAGATAAAGGTGACCCCCCTCGGAATGAAGGTCGTGGAGGCCCTCGAGAAAAACGTGCCCGACATAGTGAGCGTTGAACTGACGAGGGCCTTCGAGGAGAAGATGGAGGAGATAATGGCGGGAAAAGCCAAGAAGGATGAGGTCATCGAGGAGAGCAAAGAGCAGTTGATAAAAATCCTCAAGGTCTTCAAGGAGAAGGAGCTCGACATAGGGAAGATGCTCCTTGAGACGACCGGAACGGGAGTTACAACTTCAAAGGAGTCCGCGAAGGTTGAAAAGTCCGGGGGTTCTTCAAAAGCCACTGAAAACAAAAAGGTCCAATCGAGGGAAAAGCTCGTCCTCGGAAAGTGTCCGAAGTGCGGTGGCGATTTAGTGCTCAAATACAACAGGAAAACTGGAAAGAGGTTCGTGGGTTGCTCCAACTGGCCGAAGTGTGACGTAACTTACCCAATCCTCCAGCGCGGGGAGGTCATCCCGACCGGAAAGACCTGCTGTAACGGTGCTCCCGTTGTGAAGATTCGCGAGAAGGGCAGGGAGTACGAGATATGCCTTGACATGAACTGCAAGAACTGGAAGCGATAGTCTTATTTGCTTTCCTCCCCAACTTTAAACATGGACGACTGGGAAAGGGCCTCAAAGGTTCTTATCGACAACGCCCGCGAGTTTCTTGAGAGGCTGAGGGACGAGGTCAGGTTAAACGAGGTGACGCTGGCGACCCTCCTTGAGGTTCAGTCAACCTTCGTCCTCGGCCTGGCTGACGCGAGCCTGTATGCCTTTTCTTTATGCAACGATGACGACGTTGAGCTCTCCTACAGGCTCTTCCTTGAAGGTCTCGACGTGCTCAAAGCCGGCCATCTGTTTATCAGCGAACCGGAACTTGACCTGTGGCTTTCCCCGTTGAGGGGACTAAACCCCGAAAGGGGGTTTTCCCTCGACAGAAGGTTCTCCCTCCTCGGTGAGCCTAAGCCAACCATGGTGTGGGCCAACAGGATAGTCCAGCTCAGGAATGCACTCCATGGAAGGCCCGTTAGGGACCCCTTGAGGAACATCGGTTACGGGATAGGCGAGGAGGACAGACGCTTTCCAGTCCTTTTAAAGGCCGTTAGGAGGCTTTACAGGCTCTACCCCGCTCCAATGGAGGAAGTTGCCAGATTACTCACCCTTGAGCTCAGCGCTGGACTAGACGAGAGACCTCTGGAGTGCTCGGACGGAACCTGCGACGAGATAACCGAGCTCCCAGACGTTTCAGGTTTCAGAAAAACTGTTTCCGGAGAAGTTGAGCTCTACTACCTCATCGAGAACTCCAAGGGTATAAGCTCTCCCTGGGGAAGCCTGAGCGTTGGAAGGGCGAGGGAGATAGTCGTGTTCTCAAGGAAGAAGGGAAAGGGATTCAGGCTCAGAGAAGTTCCTTGAGAAGGCTGAGTCTCCTCTTGCTCATAAGGACCTTCGGGTGCTTGAGGAGGGCCTTTATGACCTCGGTGTAGTCTCCAGAGGCAATTTTCTCGGCGTCTGCACCTCTGAGTATCTGGATGAACAGGTCGAGGTCTTCATCGGTGAGCTTTTCCGTAACGCGCCTAACCTTAAGAACCTTCTCAAGCCTCTTTCCGTCGGTCTCCCACCACTCCTTTGTGTAGTTCTGGAGGAGTGAGAGGTTTTCCTCTTCCAGGGCCTTTACAATCCACTTGCTCGCTATGGTTCCTGCCTCCATCGCTTCTGCCATTCCACCGCCGTGCATCGGGTTTACCTGTCTAGCTGCATCGCCGACAACCAAAACGTTGTCCTTGACAAGCTCCTTCACGAAGCCTCCAACCGGAACCACTCCAACGTTTACCTCAAGGATTTTCCTCATGGGTATGTTGTTCTCCTTCAGCCACTTGTCGAGGTAGTACTTTGCCGTCTCCGGGTGGTCGGAGGCTATGCCTATTCCCACATTAGCTCTATCCTCGTCCTTCGGGAAGACCCAGACGTAGCCCCTTGGCGCTACCTCGTTGCCGAACCAGAGGTGGATTAAATCTGGGTCAAACCCCTCTATGAGCATCTCGTATTCATAGCTCGAGTCGAACTCGTGTGGCGGAGCGTATGTGTTTATGCCGGCCTTTCTTGCTATCGTGCTTTCGACTCCATCTGCCGCAACGATTATGTCCGCGTATATCTCAACAGGCTCGTCCTCGTGCTTGGCCTTTATTCCGGCCACCTTGCCGTCCTTCCTTATGACGTCCAAAGCCTCCGTTCTAGCTAAAACGTCCGCCCCGGCCTTGGCCGCGTAGTAGGCCAGCATCTTGTCGAAGACCTTCCTCTCGAGGATTACACCGCTGACCTCCTTATAGCGGAGCTCGAGCTCGTAACCGCTTGGAGAATAGAGCTTTGCACCGTAAATCTCGCGGTTGATGAATCTTTTATCATAGGGGATGTCGTACTTATCGAAGACCTTTATGCTTATCCCCTCGGCGCACTGTTTCGGCGTTCCAATTGCCCATTTCTTATCAATGAGCAGAACCGAAAAACCGGCCTTGGCAACGTTTCTCGCTATTATAGGCCCGGCTATTCCGGAACCAACGACGACAACGTCGTACTTCCAGCTCATTCGCTCACCTCCAGGGGTTCAGCGCTCAGCGCTCCAACCGGGCAGGCGTTAATGCATATCTTACAGCTGATGCACTTGTCCTGGAGAAACTCCCAGCCCGTGGAGTGGACCTCTATGGCGAGGGTCGGGCACACTCCAGCACAGCCACCGCAGAGGTAGCACCTGTCCTCGTTAACGACGATTTTAATCTTCTCCGGCATGGTCGTCACCGCCGAGCTTTGCCTTCAGTCTTTCGTCATCTATCGTTATGGTGTCGTCTTTTATCCTTAACGGAACGAACTTGTCCAGCTCACTAACTTTCGCGAGCACTTCCCTCTCCTTAAGGTTGAGCCTGTCGCTCAGTTCTTCAACCGTGGCTTTTCCGTTGAGGAGGACGTAATGTAGAATGGCTAACTGCGTCATGTCGCCGATTTCCTTTAGATATTTTTCCTTAATCATAGCCATGAGCCTGTCTCTCTTGTTTTCTATGCTCTGCAGGGTTCTGAGGACGTTTTCAAGTTCTTCACTCAGGGTTCTGAAGGTCAGAATCATCTCTCCCAGGGTTTTCTGCTCCTCCAGATGGTCTGAACTCTCCGAGTTAGCTCTAAGGTCAAGCCCGCGATACCAGAAGATGTTCGGAGTGATAGTTACCACATATGTCTTGGCGATGTTTATGTCGTAGTACTTTCTCGCGGGTCCTATGAAGGGCCCCTCCCTCTCGTAGGATTTCAGGATTCCCTCTCGTTCCATTATTTTAAGGTGCTTTGCCACGGCCGTTGAGGAGACACTAACCTTACTGCTCAGAAAACTGAAGTAGCATTCGGTGCAGGTGAGGTGACTCAGCAAATCGCGCCTCACCTTGTTTCCAAGGATGTAAAAAATGTCTGGTTCATCCATGGCCCACACCACCCAAACCTGTGACGTAAAGCTTATATATTGGACATTAAACTTAAGGTTGCAAACCTGGGGATTTTCACCCAGAGAAGATGGTTTGTGATGATTATAAACCTTTAGATGGGGGTGTGATTGATGGGACTGATTAGCGACGCCGACAAGAAGGTAATAAAGGAGGAGTTCTTCTCCAAGCTCACCGAGCCGGTTAAGCTCATGGTCTTCACCGGAAAGGACCACTGCCAGTACTGTGACCAGCTCAAACAGCTCGTCCAGGAGCTTGCCGAACTCAGCGACAAGCTGAGCTATGAGTTCATAGACTTCGACACAGAGGAGGGCAAGAAGAAGGCCGAGGAGTACAGGATTGACCGCGCTCCGGCAGTCAGCATAACCAGAAACGGTCAGGACGTTGGGGTTCGCTTCTTCGGCCTTCCCGCCGGCCACGAGTTCGGTGCCTTCCTTGAGGACATAGTTGACGTCAGCAACATGAGCACGGACTTGATGCCCGAGAGCAAGGAGGAGCTCGCCAAGATTGACAGGAACGTTAGAATACTCGTCTTTGTCACTCCGACATGCCCGTACTGCCCGCTCGCAGTTAGAATGGCCCACAAGTTCGCCATCGAGAACACCAAGGCAGGTAAGGGCAAGATTCTTGGAGACATGGTCGAAGCCATTGAGTACCCTGAGTGGGCCGACCAGTACAGCGTCATGGCGGTGCCGAAGATAGTCATCCAGGTGGACGGCGAGGACAAGGTCCAGTTTGAAGGTGCTTATCCTGAGAAAATGTTTATGGAGAAGCTCCTCCAGGCCCTGGAGTGACCTTTCCTTTCTTTTCTGTCCGGCTCTTGTCGGTGTTTTTAAAACTTCCGAAGTTTGAATGAACAACTTCATACATCAAAGAACCAAAAAGGGCTGGAAATCGGTTCTTAAACTTTACGCAACCGATATAAAGCCTTTCCACCGAGCTACCACTCGAAAAGCTTATATACCGGAACCCGCAGGTGGGGGTAGTGATATCGTTCTATAAAAAACGTTAAGGGGGCAATTCTCGGTGGCGGCGAAAAAAGAATTTAATATATTCACTCACGTGCTGGTTCCCGAGCACAGAATCCTTAGTGAGGAGGAGAAGGAGGAACTCCTCAAGAAGTACAGGATTAAGATTTCCCAGCTTCCACAGATTAAGGCTTCTGACCCTGCCGTTGTTGCTCTCGGAGCAAAACCCGGCGATGTTATCGAGATAAAGAGGAAGAGCCCCACGGCGGGTTACTACTACTATTACCGCCTCGTTGTGGAGGACTGATTTTAGGGGTGAGAGTTTATGAGCAGAGGAGTTACCGTTAACGAGCCCACTCTAACTCCTGACGAGCTCTGGCTTGTTATGGAGTCATACTGGAAGGAGAAAGGCCTTGTGAGACAGCACCTCGATTCTTACAACGCCTTCATTGAGCATGGCCTTCAGGAGGTCGTCAATGAGTTCGGTGGCGTTAAACCGGACATCCCCGGTTTGGAAGTCAAGTTTGGGAGGATTAGGCTCGGTGAGCCCGAGTTTCAGGAAGCCCAGGGGCAGAGAAGACCCCTCTATCCAATGGACGCGAGAATTAGAAACCTGACCTATTCTGCTCCCCTTTACCTCGAAATGATTCCTGTCGTCAACGGCATCGAGCAAGAACCCGTCGAGGTTCGCATCGGTGAGTTACCGATAATGCTCAAATCCAAGGCCTGCCGTCTCTACGGTCTCAGCGATGAGGAGCTCATAAAGCTCGGCGAGGACCCGAAGGACCCGGGAGGATACTTCATCATAAACGGCTCCGAGAGGGTTATAGTCTCTATCGAAGACCTCGCTCCAAACAAGACACTCGTGGAGAGGGACGAGAGGCAGAACCGCGTTATTGCCAAGGTCTTCTCCTACAGGCACGGTTACAGGGCTCTGATTACCGTTGAGAGGAAGAAGGACGGAATCCTCTACGTGTCCATTCCGAACGTCCCCAAGCCCGTCAAGTTCGTCTACGTAATGCGCGCACTCGGCCTTCTCAGCGATAAGGAGATAGTTGAAGCCGTCAGCGACGACCCGAGGATTCAGCAGATTCTCTTCGACAACCTCGAGGATGCAAGCGACATAAGAAGCCAGGAGGAGGCACTTGACCTCATAGGAAGGCTCTCCCTTCCGGGCCAGCCGAAGGAGTACAGGCTCAAGAGGGCGGAGCACATCATAGACAACAACCTCCTCCCCCACATGGGAGTCGAGCCCGGGAGGAGGAAGGCTAAGGCCTACTACCTTGGCATGATGGCCCTGAAGGTCCTCGAACTTTCGCTCGGCCTTCGTGGTGAAGACGATAAGGACCACTACGCCAACAAGAGGCTCAAGCTGGCCGGAGACCTTCTCAAGGATCTCTTCAGAATAGCCTTCGGTCAGCTCGTCAAGGACATGCAATACCAGATGACCAAGACCTACCAGAGGAAGGGTGAGAGATACACCTTCGAGAACGTCCAGCGCTTTGTTAGAAACTCGATAAGGCCCGACGTCCTGAGCGAGAGGATTGAGCATGCCCTAGCTACCGGTGCCTGGCCCGGTGGAAGAACCGGTGTGAGCCAGCTCCTTGACAGAACTAACTACATCTCAACGCTCTCCCACCTCAGGCGCGTGACTTCCCCGCTCAGCAGGGACCAGCCCCACTTCGAGGCGCGTGATTTACACGGAACCCACTGGGGTAGAATCTGTCCCACCGAGACGCCCGAAGGTCCCAACTGTGGTCTGGTTAAGAACTTAGCTTTGATGTCCCAGATAACCACCGGCGTTCCGGAGGAGGAAGTCCGCGAGTACCTCATGAAGCTCGGCATAGTCCCGATTGAGGAGAGAAGGCCAGCTCCGGGTCTCTACCGCGTTTACCTCAACGGTGTCCTTATCGGAACAATCGAGGATGGACGGGGTCTCGTGAAGAGAATAAGAACCGACAGGAGGAGCGGTAAGATAAGCGACGTCATAAACGTGGCCATCTACGAGGACGAGGAAGTTAAGGAAATCTACGTCAACAGCGATGACGGTAGGGTTAGGAGGCCCCTCATAATAGTCGAGAACGGAAAGCCCAAGCTCACCCGCGAGCACATTGAGGGTATAAAGAACGGAACCCTTACCTGGAGCGACCTCATCAAGATGGGCGTCATCGAATACCTCGATGCCGAAGAAGAGGAGAACGCCTACGTTGCCACCTGGCCATGGGAAGTAACCGAGGAGCACACCCACCTAGAGCTGATGCCGGCCGCGATACTCGGTATACCGGCTTCACTCGTTCCTTACCCGGAGCACAATGCTGCACCTCGTAACACCTACGGTGCCGGTATGGCCAAGCAGAGCCTCGGCCTCGGCTGGTCAAACTTCAGGATTAGGGTTGATACCAGAGGTCACCTCATGCACTACCCGCAGGTTCCGCTCGTCAACTCGAGGATAATGAAAGCAGTCGGTTTCGAGGAGAGGCCCGCTGGTCAGAACTTCGTTGTGGCCGTCCTCAGCTACCACGGTTACAACATGGAGGATGCCGTAATCATCAACAAGGCCTCAATCGAGCGCGGATTGGCCAGGTCAACCTTCTTCAGAACCTACGAAGCTGAGGAGAAGAGGTATCTGGGCGGTCAGAAGGACGCCTTCGAAATCCCCGACCCGACGATACAGGGCTACCTTGGTGAAAAATACTACAGGCACCTCGACGAGGACGGTCTCATCTTCCCCGAATCGAAGGTCGAAGGAAAGGACGTCCTCGTTGGTAGAACCTCTCCGCCTAGGTTCCTTGAGGAGCAGAGTGGCCTTGGAGGTGTCGCCCTCCAGGGTAGGCGCGAGACGAGCGTGACGGTAAGGCCGAGTGAGAGGGGTATAGTTGACAAGGTCATCGTCACCGAGACCGGCGATGGAACCAAGCTCGTTAAGGTTACTGTTAGGGACCTCCGCATTCCTGAGCTGGGAGACAAGTTCGCTTCAAGACACGGTCAGAAGGGTGTTATCGGTTTAATCGTCCCGCAGGAGGATATGCCCTGGACCGAGAGCGGTATCGTTCCAGATTTAATCGTCAACCCGCACGGTATTCCAAGCCGTATGACCGTTGGACAGCTCATAGAGGCAATAGGCGGAAAAGTGGCTTCTCTCAAGGGCAGGCGCGTTGATGGAACGGCCTTTATCGGTGAGCCAGAGGAGAAGCTGAGGAAGGAACTTGAAGAGCTCGGCTTCAAGCACAGCGGAAGGGAAATCATGTACGACGGTATAACCGGCAGAAGACTTGAGGCGGATATATTCGTCGGCGTTATCTACTACCAGAGACTGCACCACATGGTCGCCGACAAGATGCACGCGAGAAGCAGAGGTCCGGTTCAGGTCCTCACCAAACAGCCAACCGAGGGAAGGGCCAGGGAAGGTGGTCTTCGCTTTGGTGAGATGGAGCGTGATGTCTTAATCGGTCACGGTGCGGCAATGCTACTCATAGAGCGTCTCCTGGAGGAGAGCGACAAGACTGAGGTGTGGGTCTGCGAGAACTGTGGACACTTAGCTTTAGAGGACAAGCGTCGCGGTAAGGTCTACTGTCCGGTCTGTGGCGAGGAGGAGAGGATAAGCAAGGTCGAGATGAGCTACGCGTTTAAGTTGCTCCTCGACGAGCTGAAGGCGATGGTGATTAGGCCTTCCCTCAGGTTGAAGGATAGGGTGTGATGGCCATGCAGTCGATGAAAAAGGTCATCGGAAGTATTGAGTTTGGTATACTCTCACCCCAGGAAATCAGAAAGATGAGCGCCGCCGAGATAACAGTTCCAGACACCTACGACGACGATGGTTATCCAATAGAAGGGGGCCTCATGGACAAGAGGCTCGGCGTCATTGACCCCGGTCTTAGATGTGAGACCTGTGGTGCAAGAGCAGGAGAGTGTCCGGGCCACTTCGGCCACGTCGAGCTTGCCAGGCCGGTAATTCACGTGGGCTTTGCCAAGACCATCCACCGCGTTCTGGAGAGTACATGTAGGGAGTGCGGAAGGATAAAGCTCACAGATGAGGAGATTGAGGAATACATGAAGAAGTTCGAAGTTGTCGGCGACAGAAAGAAGGCCAAAGACAGGCTCATCAAGGAGATACACAAAAAGGCCAAGGAGAGAATGGTCTGCCCGCACTGTGGGGCACCGCAGTTCCCGATTAAGTTCGAGAGGCCGACCATCTACTGGGAGCTCAGGAAGGACGAGGAGGGCAACGAGTACAAGCACAGGATGATGCCGAGCGAGGTTAGAGACAGGCTTGAGAAGATACCCGACAAGGACCTACCGCTCCTCGGCCTGCACCCCGAGAAGGCCCGTCCCGAGTGGATGGTTCTCACCGTCCTTCCAGTTCCGCCCGTTACCATGAGGCCATCCATCACGCTTGAGAGCGGTATTCGCGCTGAGGACGACCTCACTCACAAGCTGGTCGATATCATCCGTATCAACAACCGCCTCAAGTCCAACATCGAGGCCGGAGCGCCACAGCTGATTATAGAAGACCTCTGGGACCTTCTGCAGTACCACGTGACAACTTACATCAACAACGAAACATCTGGAATTCCCCCGGCCAAGCACAAGAGCGGAAGACCGCTGAAGACCCTCGCCCAACGTTTGAAGGGTAAAGAGGGTCGCTTCCGTGGAAACCTCAGCGGTAAGCGTGTTAACTTTTCAGCGAGAACTGTCATCAGCCCTGACCCGATGATAAGCATCAACGAGGTCGGCGTTCCTATACCTGTGGCAATGGAGCTAACCGTTCCTGAAAAGGTTACGGAGTTCAACTACGAGAAGCTCAGGCAGAGGGTTCTCAATGGCCCCGATAAGTATCCTGGCGCCAACTACGTTATCGATCCCGAGGGAAGGAGAATTCGCCTCATGGAAACCAACCGCGAGCTCATAGCTGAAAAGCTCGACATCGGCTGGACGGTTGAGAGACATCTCGAGGATGGTGACATCGTTCTCTTCAACAGACAGCCATCGCTCCACAGGATGAGTATCATGGCCCACCGCGTTAGGGTAATGCCCTACAGGACGTTCCGCCTTAACTTGGCAGTCTGCCCGCCCTACAACGCTGACTTCGACGGTGACGAGATGAACCTCCACGTGCCACAGACGGAGGAAGCTCAAGCAGAAGCGAAGATACTCATGGAAGTCCAGAACCACATAATCTCGCCGAGGTATGGAGGCCCGCTCATAGCTGGAATCCAGGACCACATCTCCGGAGGTTATCTCCTCACGCGCGAGGGGGCGTACTTTACGAGGAGTGAAGTCGAGCAGATGCTTATGTTTGCCGGCGTTGATGTTGACGAGCTTCCAAAGCCCGACAAAGTCGAAAACGGCGTTGAACTCTGGAGTGGAAAGACTATCTTCTCGCTCCTCCTTCCGGATGACCTGACCATATGGTACCGCAATAAGCTCTGCGATGAACCCGAGAGATGTGAGGCACTAGAAAAGCTCATCGAGGAGAAGCTCGTTCCCAGCGAGGAGGAAGTCAGAAAGCTCGCCTACGACGGCTTCGTCTACATACAGAACGGAAAGCTCCTCAGCGGTGCAATAGACAAAAAGGCCTACGGCAGGGAGGACGGAAAGCTCCTCGACATCATAGTGAGGGAGTACGGCGTCGAGAGGGCCAGGCAGTTCCTTGACCAGGTTACCAAGTTGACAATCTGGGTAATAACCCACAAGGGCTTTACCACTGCGATAGACGACGAAGACCTGCCTCAGGAGGCCCTTGACAGGATTAAGGAGATAATCCGCGAGGCTGAAGAGAGAGTTAACAGGCTCATCGAGGCCTACAAGCGCGGTGAGCTCGAACCTCTCCCGGGTAAGACCCTGGAGGAGACCCTTGAGAGCAAGATAATGGCCGTTCTCGCTGAAGCGCGTGATAACGCCGGTAAGGTCGCTGAGAAATACCTTGGTATGAACAATCACGCGGTGATAATGGCCAAGACCGGAGCGAGGGGTAAGATACTCAATATCACCCAGATGGCAGCTTTACTTGGCCAGCAGTCCATTAGAGGAAAGCGTCTCTACCGTGGCTACCGCGGAAGAGTTCTGACTCACTTCAAGCCCGGGGATTTGGGAGCCAGAGCCAGGGGATTCGTAGTAAACTCCTACAAAAGCGGTCTAACGCCTCAGGAATACTTCTTCCACGCGATGGGTGGTAGGGAAGGTCTCGTCGACACCGCGGTAAGAACTGCCCAGAGCGGTTACATGCAGAGGAGATTGATAAACGCCCTCCAAGACCTCAAGGTAGACTACGATGGAACCGTTAGAGAGCCCACCGGAATCATCGTTCAGTTCCGCTATGGAGAGGACGGCGTTGACCCGATGAAGAGCTGGGGCGGAAAGACCGTTGATGTGGACAGGATTATAATCAGAACCCTGTTGAAGACCCGTGCTAAGGGGTGATGCTCATGGTTTCCAAGAGGACTATCAAAAGTCTTGTTGATAAAGCCGACCTTCCTCCAAGTGTTAAGGAGGAGCTTTACCAGAAGCTTGTGAAGTACAATGAGAAGTACGACCTCAAGAAGGCCGAGGTTGAGGCCATAATCGAGGAGACTGTTAAGGAATACCAGAACGCCTTGGTCGAACCTGGGGAGGCCATAGGAACGGTCGCGGCCCAGTCAATTGGCGAGCCATCAACCCAGATGACCCTTAACACCTTCCACTACGCGGGTGTCGCTGAGATAAACGTTACCCTCGGTCTGCCGAGAATCATCGAGATTGTTGACGCTAGGAAAAACCCATCAACGCCCATTATGACCGTTTACCTCGACGAGAAGCACCGCTACGACAGGGAGAAGGCCCTTGAAGTCGCGAGGAGGATAGAAGGAACAACCCTTGAGAACCTCGCGAGGGAGGAGACGATAGACATCCTCAACTTTGAGTTCATAGTCGAGATTGACCCAGAGAGGCTTGAGAAGGCCGGCCTCGACATGGATAGGGTTAAGAGAAAGCTTGAGAGCTCCTTTAAGAGTGCTGAGGTCGAGGTTGATGGATATACCCTCATAGTGAGGCCAAAGAAGGCAACGAAGCTTTCAGATTTGAGAAAGCTTGCCGAAAAGGTTAAAAAGCACCGTCTTAAGGGTCTCTCTGGCGTTGGGAAGACCATCATAAGGAAGGAAGGCGACGAGTACGTAATCTACACCGAGGGCTCTAACTTCAAGCAGGTCCTCAAGGTTCCGGGCGTTGACCCCACGAGAACCAGAACCAACAACATCCACGAGATTGCAGAAGTTCTCGGAATTGAGGCAGCGAGAAACGCCATCATCGAGGAAATCGTCAACACGATGCGCGAGCAGGGTCTTGAGGTTGACGTCAGGCACATCATGCTCGTCGCCGATATGATGACCCTCGACGGCGTAATCCTGCCGATAGGCAGGCACGGTATCGTCGGGGAGAAGGCGAGTGTCTTAGCGAGGGCGGCCTTTGAGATTACAACTCAGCACCTGTTCGAGGCCGCCGAGAGGGGAGAGGTTGACCCGCTCAACGGTGTCGTTGAGAACGTCCTCATCGGCCAGCCGGTTCCAGTCGGGACCGGAATAGTCAAGCTGGCAATGAATCTCCCCCTGAGACCGAAAAGGGAGTAGGGAGGTGTAGTTAATGGTTGACTTCGCCTTTGAACTTAGGAAAGCCCAGGACACGGGTAAGATAGTTATGGGAGCCAAGAAGAGCATACACTACGCAAAGGTCGGCGGTGCCAAGATGATTATAGTGGCCAGGAACGCGAGGCCTGACATAAAGGAGGACATCTACTACTACGCCAAGCTCAGTGGAATACCTGTTTACGAGTTTGAGGGAACGAGCGTCGAGCTTGGAACTCTCCTTGGAAGACCCCACACCGTTTCGGCCCTCGCGATAATCGACCCGGGCGAGAGCAAGATACTCGCCCTTGCCGGGGGTAAGGAGTGATGCCGCTCAAGCTCAACACAGACCAGATAAAGTACATAGCCCTCTTCGAGAGCATGACCGGAGCGACGGTCTTGGACTGCCTCATAGACACCAACAGGAACAGGCTCATCTACGTCATCAAGAAGGGCGAGATGGGTCTGGCCCTCGGAAAGAAGGGTGCGAACGTCAAGCGCGTCCAGGGGATGCTCGGCAAGGAAATTGAACTCATCGAGCACTCCGAGAATCCTGAGGAGTTCCTGAGGAACATTTATAAGAGCCTCGGAGTTAAGGTTAAAAAGGTTCATATCACCGAGAAGAAGGACGGTAAGAAGGTCGCCCTCCTCGATATCGGCCCGCGCGACAAGCCTCGCGCAATAGGAAGGGGCGGTCAGAATATAAACCTCGTGAAAGAGTTGATGGAGAGACACCACGGCATTCACGACGTGATTATAATTTGAGGTGATGTTCATGCCCGGAAAGAAGGCTCCGTATGGTGAATTCGCTGGTAGAAAGCTTAAGCTCAAGAGGAAGAAGTTCCGCTGGAGCGACATAAGGTACAAGAGAAGGGTCCTCAGGCTTAAGGAGAAGAGCGACCCGCTTGAAGGCGCTCCGCAGGCCAGGGGAATAGTCCTTGAGAAGATAGCGGTCGAGGCCAAGCAGCCGAACTCGGGAATGCGTAAGGCAGTTCGTGTTCAGCTCATAAAGAACGGTAAGGTCGTTACCGCCTTTACACCCGGTGACGGTGCCATAAACCACATCGACGAGCACGATGAGGTCATAATCGAGGGAATCGGCGGTCCTAAGGGTGGTTCTATGGGTGATATCCCCGGAATCCGCTACAAGGTCGTCAAGGTGAACCGCGTTAGCCTCAAGGAGCTCGTCAAGGGAAGAAAGGAGAAGCCGAGGAGGTGAATGGGATGGCCAAGCCACTCAGTGAGCGCTTCTTCATCCCGAAGGAGCTCAAGGTCATGGGAAGGTGGAGCGTTGAGGATGTCGTTGTCAACGACCCCTCTCTGAGGCCCTACATAAACCTCGACGCCAGAATCCTCCCGCACAGCCACGGCAGGCACGCCAAGAAGCCCTTTGGCAAGGCCAACGTTCACATCGTTGAAAGGCTCATCAACAAGGTCATGAGGAGCGGTGCCAGCCACTACAAGGCCGGCGGTCACTTCATGAGGAGGGAGCACCGCTCGATAATGAGCAAGAAGATGAAGGCCTACGAAGTTGTTAAGGAGGCCTTCATGATTATCGAGAGAAGAACCAAGCAGAACCCGATTCAGGTACTCATAAGGGCAATCGAGAACTCCGCCCCGAGGGAGGACACAACCACCATCGCCTTCGGTGGAATCCGCTACCACATGGCTGTTGACGTTTCTCCCCTCAGGAGGCTTGACGTCGCCCTCAAGAACATAGCCCTTGGAGCTAGCATAAAGTGCTACCGCAACAAGACCACCTACGCCCAGGCCCTCGCCGAGGAAATTATAGCTGCTGCCAACAAGGACCCGAAGAGCTTCGCCTACAGCAAGAAGGAAGAAATCGAGAGGATTGCCCAGTCCTCACGCTGAGGGCTGGAAGTTTTTCTCATTCATTTCTCCATTTGTACGTTTCCAGATTTCTGTCCCAAAACGTTTTTATGCTCGTTGAGTAAGACAATTTTGGTGGATGTAAGATGGTAACAGTCAAAGTTTCCTCAAAGGGCCAGATAGTCTTACCCAAGGCAATTCGCGAGAAGTTTGGCATCAAAGAGGGCGACGAGCTTGAGGTTCTTGACTTTGGAGACGAGATTGTGATCGTTCCGGTAAAGAAAGACCTGAAGCTCAGGGGGCTTGTAAAGTTCGAGAAACCTGTCAGAGAGATACTCCAAGAAATCCGGAAAGAGGAAGAGGAGCTGGAGGCCAGAGAATGAGGGTCGTCTTGGATAGCTATGCAGTTTTGGCTTACATAAATGACGAAGCGGCCGCGGAGAGAGTTGAGGAGTATCTCAACCTCGGGAGGAGAGGGAAGGCAGAACTTTACATGAACGTGGTGAATCTCGGCGAGGTTTACTATGTCATCTCAAGAAAGAGGGGAACGGATATAGCAAATCTTGCAGTTGCCCTTATCAGGAGGGAACCGATCAAACTCGTGGTTGTCGATGAGAGGCTCGCTCTCATAGCCGGAAGGATAAAAGCCTTCCACCGGCTCAGCTACGCCGATGCCTTCGCCGTTGCAACGGCAATAGACCTGAACGCAACTCTCCTAACCGGAGATGATGAGTTTAGGAGCGTTGAGGACAAGGTCAAAATAGAATGGCTTTGAGTTCCCCATTGTTTTTCAGGTCTTCTACAGCCAAAAGGGAAATGCTGGATTTACTACCACTTACCGTGCTGTTGTAGGTGTGTGCAACTCTCTTCCCAGTATTATACCCTCCGGGAGGAGGGAAATCTATAAGTACCCGGAGGGAGGAGGGAAATGGGCGACGCGGATTTAATCTTGGTCTTGTTGGATTTTTTTCATTGTTTGGAGCTTGGTTGAGATTCAGTGATTTATACAATACAATAAATCCTGAGGACTGCAAAACTAAGAGCTGCGCGAAAGATGGAATGGACAAGGGACTGCAGGTGGTAATCCTCTCAGTTATTTCATTCTGGTTACTTTCCTTCGAAATTATAACAAAAGCGGAAAAAGACAGCACCACGATCATAACCGCTCTCGGTCTATTGACATTTGGATTTACTGTGTACGGTCTCTACAAATGGCGTGCATACAGGGAAAGATACAAGGAGCTCCTCCTCCAAGAAGCCATCGCCAAGGGCGTCGAAATCGGCATGAAGAAGGCGAAAAAAGCCTAAAGCTCTCCTGCTTATCTTAGAATTCTTTTTACAACCTCATCCGAGATCCTGAAGCCGTTTCTTCTCAGCTCTTCCACGTAGGGAGCAATCTGAGATATAAAACCTCTTCTCTTCGCGAGGAGGAGTAAGCCAAGCGTTCCCGTTATCCTCACCCCAAAGCCCCTCGCGACTTTTCTCGCGTCCTTGTCATCGAGAACGATCAAATCAACCTCATTTTCGAGGGCAAACGCTATCGTCTCGGCCTCTCCGTGGTCAATCATCTCAAGCAGAAACTTCATCTTCACCATTCCGGGTAGCTCAACAACTATTTTCTTTCCCATCTTCCCACCGGGTTAGCGATTGGTGTCATGATATTTAACGCCTTCGCCCAGTATTATACCCTTCGGGAGAAGGGAAATCAATAAATACCCGGAGGGAGAAGGGAAATGGGAAGCAGGGTAGAGGCTCTTGAAAAAGAGCTTAAAGGAAGTAATCTTCCTTTAACCTTGTTTATCCTGTTAATATCCACTCCAATTTTGGGAATATATTACTTTTGGGATGCATTCAGGAACACAGAATCTACTTTAGGGATTATAGCAGGATTGGTAAGTACCATTGGAGTTCCAATAGCATTAGTAGTTGTTGCATATGACCTTCTCAAGCTAAAAGCTGATCCCCAAAAGTTCGTCGAAGCTTACAGGAAAGATGAAGCCCAAACCTCAGAGATAGAGATTCTGGAGAAGGCTTATTCAAAGGCACATGACTACGTTTCAGAGGCGTTCAGGGATACACTAATACTCTGGCTTGGCCTCGGATTCATAACGGCACTCGTAGAGATTGCCGTGATAACGGGAAGCCTTGAGGTAAAAGACTCCACCAGGTTCTGGGTGTTAATAGGACTCTCCTCCCTCTTGTCCGTAGTGAGCTTTATCCTGATGATAATCTTCTACCTCCGCAAGCGTTCCATCGAGAAGGCCCTCTTCGCAATCCAGCTCAAGAAGACTGACAAGGCAGAGCTTTCGATAAAGCTCTGATTCTATCTTTTTATCAAACTCCTCCCCACCATATTGTTTGGCTTCTCAACGCCGAAGAAATCAAGTATCGTCGGCGCTATGTCCATGAGCGAGGCCTTCTCAAGGTTTATACTCTCAAAGCCCCATAGAATGAGCGGAACTTTAACGACGGGCTCGTTCATTGACCCGTGCATGCCCCTGACCCAGTGGCTTACTCCCTTTACCCCCTTACACATCCTGTGGGAGCAGAACCAGTAGCCGGGCTTGGCCGAGACAATCAGCTCGCCACTGTTTGGCGTGTCCAGGTGAGGAAGCTCATCGCGGAAGAAGACCTCTCCAACACCTGGCGCTCTCCTCAGAATCTCAAAGGCTTCCTCGGCCTCGTTGGGGTTCCTCAAATAGACGTGAACTCCCCCACCCGACGAAACCCTAAGCGTCTCAACCCCGTGCTCCCTGAGGTAGGTTTTCAGGTTCACCCAAGTATGAACATCCTCCTGCCCGTGGTCGGCAAAGATTATGAATGCGTACTCCTCTTTGAGGCACTCCCACAGGGTTCTGACGGCTGTATCAACGGTTTCCACGGCCTTAAGAGCACCTTCGCTTTCCGGCCCGTGGTCGTGGCTCATTCCATCAATCGAGGCGAAGTGAACGAGGAGCAGGTCAGGTTTACATTCTTCGTAGATGTAGAGGGCCGAATTCAAAACCCAAACGTCCTTCCTCCAGTCCCTTCCGTGTTGTCTGTACAGCTCGTTGCTTGCAAAGAAAGGCGGGAAAATCCTCATGTCCGTTCCGCTGAAGGGAGGCATAGTATAACCGGTGACCGAGCCCGTTCTAATGCCTTTCTGACGGAGTATGTCCACGACAGTCGGAGCCTTTATGACCTTGTGGGGGTTGAATGCAATCTCGTAATCGTAGAAGTTAACCTTTCTGTCGCTTAGCCTGTCGTAGTAGCCGTTCTCAACGACGCCGTGGTCCCTGGGCCAAACCCCCGTCATTACGCTCGTGTGAACCAAATCTGTGAGCGTTGGGAAGATGGAATCAACGACCGCGAAGTCACCGCTTTCAGCTAACTCGCTCAGGAAGGGCATGTGCTTTAGGTTGTAAACCCCGTTCCCGTCGAGGCTTATAAGGGCGAGCTTCTTTCTCATGGTTCAAACCCCATGGGCTTAATTCAAACTCCCGTAAATGTCGGGCTCGTCTTCGAGGAAATCTTTTAGGGATTCCTCCGAGAGCTTCATTATAGCGTAATTCTCCTCCGCTTCGAGTAACTCGTAAAGGAGCTTCTCTATGTTCTCAAGTTTCCTCTCAATTCTAATGAGTTCCCTAACGACATCAATCCCTTCCACTTTATCACCCCCAATCGGTGTCAGCCTGACGTGCACTCATCACTCTTCAGTGGGATGGAGTGGTCGTCATCCACCGCGATTTTCTCCGTTTAGCAGGTATATATTCCTTCCGAGCCATTCATCAAGGATCTTCTGCCTCGTTAGATTACCCAGTATGTAGCTCCTCCTGAGATATTCCTCGAGGGGATGTTCAAGGCGTCTCCCAACGGCTTCAAGTGCTTCACTGAGGGTCTCAAAGCGACCTATCGGGTTGTTAAGGGCCTTCTTCACACCGAGCCTTATCTGCCACACTCCTACCGGGGCGTAGTATTCTGGCGTAACCTCTCTGAACACGACTGCTCTCGCCTGTCTCCTTCTCCCGCGCAAAGCTTCGAGAACGCTTAAACGCGCCGCGTGATAGGCACCGGCCGTTTCTTTCACGTACTCTTTCCTTCCTCTGAAGTCCTCGTAGTCGTGGATAACGCTCGGCCTCTCGCTCCCGAAGAGGGAACCCCTAAGCCAGACCTCTAAAAGCTCGAAGGCGTAAGTTTCAGGCATCAAAAGAACAGCATAGCGGTTTCCAAGAAAGCGGTAGAAGTAAACTTCATAGTTGTTTATCTCAGGGTAATGCAGAATTTCGCGCCTGAGGTTCTTCCCAATCGTGTCCTGGACAGCTGTGATGCTCCACCTCGTCGGGACGAGCTTTTTCTCGACGCCTAAAAGGCCTGCGGAGAGAAGCCTTATGATGTAGTATTCATCGAAGCCCCAGTTGTAGAGTCTCATTATTGCTTCCTCTGCCTTAAGCTCGTCGCTAACCACGTAGTCCGTTTTTCTTGGAATTCTCGGGTTCTCCGTTAGTTCAAAGTCCAACAGTTCCGCCTTGGGACCCAGTGGGGGAGCGAACTCGCTCGGGAGGACTTTGAGGACCGGCTTCTTCTTGAGAATTACCTCGCTGTCAACGGGCTTAACGCTCATCGCCAGTTCTTGAACTTCGCTCAGTATTCTGCCGCTCTTCCTGACGTTTACATCCGCCCTTGTCTCACCCATGACCAGGAGGGAGCGGTAGTAGAGAATATCGCGTATCGTCTTGTTCTCCCATTTAATGGGGCTGTCGAGATAACTTGTATTTCCCTCAATCGGAGGGACTAGTGGGCCGATTCTAACCTTGGGGTAGCCGTGCTCGCCTACGAAGATGCTTGGCGGAGAGGAACCAAAGAGGTGGCGCTTGTTTAACCTCTGCTCAACGGTTCGGGCTACCCTAAAGCGCTCTAGAATGGGACAGGTTGGCCTGCCACAGAGCAGTTTCCTGCCCTTGCAGATGGCACAGAGTCTTGAGTTGAATAGCTCCACCATTATGGGTGACTCGCTCCGGGAATGTAAAAGCTTTGTCCCTCCAAAAAACTTAAAAACCCTCTTCCGCTCATATACCTCGGGCGTGCCGCGGTAGCCTAGCCTGGTAGGGCGCCGGCCTGCTAAGCCGGTGGGCGGTGCCCACCGGGGTTCAAATCCCCGCCGCGGCGCCATTAATTTCTCTTGGTTCAGTGCCGGGATAGCCTAGAGGCGAGGCGAGGGACTGCAGATCCCTTCCACCCGGGTTCAAATCCCGGTCCCGGCTCCAACCTACTTTTCAGGGAGTTAATGCCCAAAAAAGCATTTTCAAAGAATGTTCGTGTGGTAAGTTTCAGTATTTAAAGAGAAGAAAAATCAGAGAAGCATTCTGGCATCGACGGCAACGGCGCCGTCTTCGTAGGCGAAAATCGGGTTGATGTCGAGTTCCTTAATCTCTGGAAGTTCTAGTGCAAGTTCGCCAACCTTGACGATGATGTCGGCAAGGGCCTCTATATCAACTGGCTTCTCACCGCGTGCTCCGGCGAGAATCGGGTAGGCCTTTATCTCCTTTATCATCTCAAGGGCCTCTTCCTTCGTTATTGGCGCAACACGGAATGAAACGTCCTTGAGTATCTCGACGAATATTCCACCGAGACCGAACATCACAGCCGGACCGAACTGCGGGTCGCGTATCATACCGACGATGACTTCCTTGCCGAGCGGGAGCATCTTGTATATTATGACTCCCCAGAGGTCGGCATCTGGCTTATACTTCTTGGCGTTCTCCATGATCTCTCTGAATGCCTTTCTTGCTTCTTCGTCGTTCTTTATGTTGATCTTAACTCCACCGGCGTCGCTCTTGTGGATAATCTGTGGAGAAACTATTTTCATAACCACAGGATAACCGATTTCACGGGCAAACCTAACGGCTTCTTCTTCGTTAGTTGCAACTTTAAAGTCTGGGACAGGAATACCGTAAAGGCGAAGGATTTCCTTCGCTTCGGGTTCAACAAGGGGCCTGTTTTCTGCTTTGGCCTTTTCGATTATCTTCTTTGCTTCTTCAACACGGTTCATCTCAATCACCCCGTAAGCCTGACGTTTATCACTCAGAGGGAAAGGTTAAAAGGGTTTCCATTTGCAAAGTCTCTATTTTCCCATGTTTTGAATCTGCAACAATCCAAAATTAATGAATTTTAGAATTTAAAACAACTGAAAATAGGAGAGTTTCTTAGCTCTTTCTCAGCGTTATTTCAAAGTTCTTGTCTCCTTTCGTTATGTCCATCACGAGACTTTTGTCATAATCTATAAACTTAGTGCCCACTATGTTATAACCCTCCTTTTTGAGAAAGTCTGCAATCTTGAGGCCGAGGTCGTCGAAGAACTCAGCTGCCATAGTCGCGAGGCTTGGCTCCTTTATTCCAAGTTCATCGTGGTACCTCCGGGCCAGCTCGAAAACGTCTTCCATGGTAACCACCGGGAATAGTATTTTTCCCCAACGTTAAAAACCCTTTCGCCGAAAGGCTTAAATCCACACGGTCTAACCCTCGGGAGTGGTAACGATGGCGAAGGTTCTCTGGGTTCTCAAAGCTGGAAACAAACTCTACTCAAAGGTCCTTGACGATTACCCCTACTACGTTGAGGCTGACCTTTTCTCTGACGAGAGCCTCTGCACCTGTCCCCTCGGGGGAAACTGCGGGCATGTCTCAGCTGTTAGAGACGCCTATGAGAAGGGGCTCTACTTCGATGCTGGCAATGTTGAGCCGAGAAACTCTGAGGCCGTTGCGTGGAGCTATCTCTCCCAGGTTCCAAGACTTGCACTCGAAGTCACTATCGCGGAGCTTTTTAGTTCCCTTAAGCGGGACGAGAGCGGGAGCGAGAGTGCCATGCTCTTTCTCCGTGCGCTTAGGCTCGTTCGCGAGACGGGTGCCAGAGAGTATCTTTACCCCCTCGGTGAAGCCCTTGAGGAATACTCCTCCGTTTTTCATGATTATCTCCTTGTGGAGAAGTTGTGGAAGGCTTACGAAGAAGTCAAAAACACCCTCGAAAAGGAACCCTTATAAGGGCTCGCTGGCCGAAATAAACTTAGAGGGTGGGAATATGAAGGCGATTTACAGGGAAGTTTGTCCCAACTGCTCGGGTAGAATCTCCGATGAGAGGCTTGTGATGAAAAACCCATGTGAGAACTGTCTCGATAATCCCGTCACCGCTGAAAACTACTTCGAGCTCGTCAGGGCCGTGAGGGAAGCTCTGAAGGAAAGAAAGAGACTCAAGGCGTGGGAGGAGATATACTCCCTCGAGAAGGGCCTTAGAGATGTCGAGGAGTTCTTCACAAAAGCCACTGGATTCACCTTCTGGAGCGCCCAGAGGACATGGGTCAAAAGGCTCTTGAAGGGGAGGAGTTTCTCGATTATAGCGCCGACGGGAATGGGTAAGAGCACCTTTGGAGCTTTCATGTCCGTTTATTATGCAAAGAGGGGCAGGAAGAGCTACATCGTTGTCCCCACAACTCCCCTCGTCGTCCAGACCGTGAAAAAGATTCAGGCTATTTTAGAGAGGACCGGTCTCAACGTAAGGCTCGCTTATTACCATGGCAACCTGAGGAAGAAGGAAAAGGAGGAAATGGTTTCACTTATCGAGTCCGGGGAATACGACATCCTCGTAACCAGCGCTCAGTGGCTCGCTAGGAACTTCGATGAAAAGCTTAAAGGAAGGCACTTCGACTTCATTTTTGTTGACGATGTTGATGCCTTCCTCAAGGCGAGCAAGAACATAGACCGCTCCCTTCTCCTGCTGGGCTTCACGGAGGAGATAATAGCCAAGGCATGGGAGATAATTAGACTGAAGAAGCAGATGAGCAGGTACCTGAACGGTAGAGCCGAAGACAGGGAAGAGAAGCTGAAGGAGCTTAACCGAGAAATAGAGAAGCTCCAGCGCGAGATTGAAAAGTTCAAGCGAAAAAACAGAATAGGGATAATGATTATTGCCTCGGCCACAGGAAGCGCGAGGGGAGACAGGATAAAGCTCTACCGTGAGTTGCTCGGCTTTGAAGTTGGCTCTGGGAGAAGCGCCCTCAGAAACGTCGTGGACAGCTACCTAAAACCGAGCAAAGACGTTAAGGAGCACGTTGAGGAACTTCTCAAGAGGCTCGGAAAGGGTGGTCTAATCTTTGTCCCGATAGACCAGGGGCTGAGCTATGCGGAGGAGCTTGTCAACTATCTCCGGGAGCGCGGGTTTAAGGTCGAGCTCGCGAGCTCAAAGAACAAGAAGGCTGTGGAGAGGTTTGAGAACGGGGAGGCCGATTATCTCGTCGGTGTCGCAACCTATTACGGCTCAATCGTTAGGGGCCTCGACCTGCCCCATCTAATCCGCTATGCCATTTTCACCGGCGTGCCAAAGTTCCGATTTTCCATAGATCTCGAGAGGCCAACCATATACAGAGCACTGGGTCTGCTCAGTGAGGTTATGGACTTCCTCGATGATGAAGACAGAAGAAAGGCCGAAAGGCTCTACGCGAGGCTCAGGAGGCTCATAAGGAACATACCCCAGTTTGAGCTTATGAAGATTGAGGAGGCTCTGGCGGAAGGCCTTCCAATAGAGAACGACTTCCACAAGACGGTTCTCAACGTATTTCGCGAGCTCGTTGAGTTCCTGCGCGGGGTTTTGAGAAAGGAGGAAGTACTTAAGAGGCTCGCCGAGGACCCCTTCGTCAGCCTTGTGAAAGAAGGTGACAAGTGGTTCATTGAGATTCCCGATGTCAGGACGTACATTCAGGCGACTGGAAGAACGAGCAGACTTTTCGCCGGTGGAATAACCAAGGGTTTGAGCGTCCTTATAGTTGACAACGAGAAGGTCTTCAACGGTTTAGTAAGACAGATGCGCTGGCGCTTCACGGAGTTTAAGATGGTCCCCTTTGAGGAGCTTAACCTCGATGAGATCCTCAGGGAGATAGACGAGGACAGGGAAAAGGTCAGGCTCGTGATGGAGGGCAAGATAAGCTCGAAGGTTAAAGACCTCGTCAAATCCGCCCTCATGATTGTTGAGAGCCCCAACAAGGCCAGAACCATAGCAAACTTCTTCGGTCAGCCGAGTAAAAGACGCATCGGCGATTTGGTGGCTTACGAGGTCAGCATAGGTAACAGACAGCTAACTATTCTCGCGAGCGGTGGGCATATGTTCGACCTCGTGACCAACGAAGGCTACCACGGGGTTCTCATTGAACGCGACGAAGACATGCTTAAGTTCATCCCCGTTTACGACACCATAAAGCGCTGTCGCGACTGTGGTTACCAGTTCGTTGACTGGGAGAAGAAAGGAGTCTGCCCGCGCTGTGGAAGCCGGAACGTTCGCGATGCCATGGAGAACGTTATGGCCATGAGGGATATCGCCCAGGAGGTTGATGAGATACTCATAGCTACGGATCCGGATACGGAGGGTGAGAAAATAGCGTGGGACATCAGGAACATCCTCAGCCCATACACGCCGAACATCAAGAGGACGGAGTTCCACGAGGTCACGAGGCCGGCCATACTGAAGGCCATCGAAGAAGCCAGGGATGTCAACGAGAACCGCGTCGAGGCCCAGATTGTAAGGAGAATCGAGGACAGGTGGATTGGCTTCGAGCTGAGCGGTGAGCTCCAGAGGGTTTTCGAGAATAGGAACCTCTCCGCCGGAAGGGTTCAGACACCAGTTCTCGGCTGGATTATCGAGAGATACAAAGAGTTCAGCGAGAGCGAGGTTTACTACCTTGGTTTGACCCTTGAGAACGGCCTTCAGATTACTGTTGAGCTTGGAAAAGATGGAAAAGACATCGAGCCACCTGAATACGTCACCGTTGAGGAGGTTCAGCTGGAGGAGAAGGAATTAAATCCGGCTCCGCCCTACACGACCGATGCCATGCTCCGCGATGCTTCTACCTTTCTAAAGTTATCGGCGCCCGAGACGATGCGCTTGGCTCAAGACCTCTTTGAGATGGGTCTAATCACATACCACAGAACCGATTCAACCCACGTTAGCAACACTGGAATAGAGATAGCGAAGGAGTACATAACTCAAGAACTCGGGGAGGAGTACTTCAAACCGAGACACTGGGGTGAAGAGGGAACCCACGAGGCCATAAGGCCAACGAGGCCGATAGACACGGGAAGATTAATGCAACTGATTAGGGACGGAATAATTCAGCTACCCCGGGGCCTGACAAGAGACCACTACCGTCTCTATGACATGATATTCAGACGTTTTATGACGAGCCAGATGGTTCCGGCGAAGGTGCTCTACGAAAGGGCCGTTATAAACGCGGGCGTTGGAAAGGTTGAGGTTGAGGGTTACGTTGAGATAATCAGAGATGGCTGGACGAGGCTGAGGAATCCCCCGCTGAGACAGTTACCGAAGCTGGAACCTGGAGCTAAGCTTAAGGTCGTTGAATCGAAGAAGTGGAAAGCTCCAAAAGTTTCACTCTATACTCAGGGTGACATAATAGCCCTGATGAAGGAGCGTGGCATTGGAAGGCCTTCAACTTACGCCAAAATCGTTGAGACGTTGATAAGACGCGGTTATGTTGTTGAGACAAGGGGTAGGAAAAAGCTCGTTCCGACGGAGAAGGGAATCAAGGTCTACCACTATCTTGTGAGCAAGTACCGCGACCTCGTCAGTGAGGAGCGCACGAGGGAGCTTGAAAGGATCATGGACCTCATCGAGGAAGGGAAGGAGGACTACATGCGGGTCTTAAATGATCTTTACTTTGAAATTCGGCGTTATGTGTACGGAGAGGAGTAACATTTAGCCCTAGTCTATATCTATGCCTCTTGGTGATTTTTCCTGTTTTGTTTTCCTGAACATAAGAACTTTCTGCAGAACGCTTCTTTATGGTTGTTGTTTTATCTGATTGTAAAACCAAAAACCTTAAAATCAAGATAGGAGTAATACTGTTGCACAATCATGCAATCTCCATCTCATTTGCTGAAGTCACTAATTGCAATTTAAGTATGTTTTGATAAAACACTTTCAATATTTGGAAAAAGTTTATAACTATATTCTTCCAAAAACTAAGATAGAAAATTTGGTGGTGGTAAACATGGTCAAGGACAGGATGGTGGAACTCCTTCAAGAACACTTTGAGTTGAACCTCTACGAAGCTAGGGCGTATGTGGCTCTCGTCGGCTTCGGCGTTCTTACTCCAGCCGAGCTTGCCAGCGTCTCCGAAGTTCCTGCACCGAGGACCTACGACGTCCTCAGGAGCCTCGAAAAGAAGGGCTTTGCCATAAGCCAGCCGGGTAAGGTCAACAAGTACAGGCCCGTTCACCCGGAGAACATCCTCGAGAAGTTCATCGAGGAGTGGCAGGAGCGCGTTAAGGAAGAGCTTGAGGCCAAGAAGCAGGCCAAGGAGGAGCTCCTCCAGCTCATGAAGCCCCTCATCGAGACCGAGATTCCGAAGTACGGCGTTGAGCGCGTATGGGTCGTCCGCGGAATCAGGAACGCCACGCTGAAGACCAAGGAGATGTTTGAGGACGTGAAAGAGAAGATTCTCCTGGCTGACGATGGATACATTGCAATCAACCTTGAAAACGACCTCATTAAGGCCATTGACAACGGCGCCAAGGCCAAGATAATCGTCACTGAACCTGTCCTCAAGAGGATTGAGGGCTCAAAGATTCTCGACTACGCCAAGAAGGGCAAGCTTGAACTGAGGGTTCTCGACAAGTTCGACCTCCCGATGCTCATCTGCGACGATGAAGTCTTCTTCGCCCTCGAGGACATGGCGGCAAGGTACTTCAACTACGAGACCCAGGTCTGGATTAAGGACTTCAGGATAAGGGACCTCTTTGAGGCCAAGTTCAACGAGTACTGGGAGAAGGCCAAGAAGGTCTGACGTTCCTTCTTCTTTCAATTTGGCTTTTGTTTTGAAAGATGTGTTAAAAAAGCGTCAAACGTACTTGAACTCCTCTTCGAGCTCGTCCTTCTCCTTCAGCTTCCAGTATAGCTTTCCGTCCTTCTGGTAGCTCTCAACCTTCCCGCTCTCGGCAAAGCGGAGCAAATAGCGCCTTACCTCCATCGGTCCGATACCGGTCTCTTCGGCTATTTCCTCCACCGTTTTCGGACCATTTTCGAGGGCCTTGAGAACCTTCACGTTCTTCATTCCCCTCCCTCCAGCTGTTTATAGCGTTCCAACAGGTTTATTATGAGCTCCATTACCCTTAAGTGTTTCTCAAGCTCGTTGATGTCATCCGGTAGTGAGTTGGCAAGCTCGGTGAGCTTCTCCATCAGCCTCTCTTCTACTCCCTTCATCTCGTTGGCTTTCTGCCTCTTCCTGTGCTCGCAAACGGGACAGAAGACTTTTCCGTCCTTTTCGAAGAGAGGTGAACCACACTTGGGGCAGTGTCTGTCGAGCATCTTGGCGCCAGAGAGCATGAGGGGCATTATAATCTTCCTGATCTCCTCGTCGCTGATTGACATCGAATCACCCCACTAGGAGCTGAAATACCTCGAAGAGGGCCTTCTTTCCGAGCCTTGAGCGTCTGAGTCTATCCGAGATTTCAGCTATGTCAAATGCCACAATCCGGAAGTTCTCTTTTATAGCCTCTAGGATTTCCAGGAGCTGTTCAAGGGTGAGTTCACCGTGCTGGAATCGGGCTATTTTGTATTCAGGCCTTAGAACGTCCATATCAACGGTTAAGTAAACCTCCTCGCCGAGATACTTCTTTGCTTCATCGATTATCTCCTCAACGGAGTTCGTCTGGAAGTTCTTATATGCCCTCCACTTACCTCTCATTTTTCTGCTCCTGAGCGTTGCCGGATAGACTTTGACACGCCTCGTCCAGAGCTGGGTTCTCTCGGTTGTCGGAATCATAAGGACTGGCGCCATAACGACTGCCCTATCAACGAGCCTTCGCTCTAGGGCGTAAGCAAGCCAGGAACCGTGGTCGAGGTAGTCGTGCATCAAATCCGTGTGGGCATCAACGCTGATTAGAGCTTTGGGCCTCAACTTCTCAATTATCCCGTATGTGGCAAGGTGTTCGCCGATTATGTATGAGCTATCTTGAGGAACCCTGTCCGGAAGTAGCTCAACCCTGCTGGCTTCAACTATGACGTAATCATCAATCAGCTTGTTCCTCTTTAAAAGCTGGAGCGCATACAGCACTCCCTCTCGATTTGGCTTCTCACCAAAGGGGATGAAAGTAACCATTCAACTCACCGAAAAGGATTAGGTCGTTCTTTTTTAAACCTTGGCGGAATTTTTTAACATCTTTTTGTTCATTTTTATAGTCAAACTTTAAAAAGTCGACCCGAAACCATAAATCGAAAACCTTTCGGAGGTCTCGCCATGATACTTCAGGTTGCCCTTGATTTAACTGACATTGAGCAGGCCATTTCTATAGCCGAGAAGGCCGCTCGTGGTGGCGCTCACTGGCTTGAGGTAGGAACGCCCCTCATTAAGAAAGAGGGCATGCGCGCGGTTGAGCTTCTCAAGAGGCGCTTCCCGGACAGGAAAATCGTTGCCGACCTCAAGACCATGGACACCGGTGCCCTTGAAGTCGAGATGGCGGCGAGGCATGGAGCTGATGTCGTTTCCATCCTCGGCGTTGCGGACGACAAGACGATAAAGGACGCCGTTGAAGTTGCGAGGAGGTATGGAATCAGGGTCATGGTTGACCTTATAGGGGTCAAAGACAAGGTCAAGAGGGCAAAAGAGCTCGAGAAGATGGGCGTCCACTATATACTCGTCCACACTGGTATAGACGAGCAGGCCCAGGGTAAGAGTCCTCTCCAGGACCTTGGGGAGGTTGTTAAGGCCGTTAAAGTTCCCGTTGCTGTTGCAGGTGGCCTAAACCTTGAGACGATTCCGAAGGTCATAGAGCTCGGCGCGACGATAATAATCGTTGGAAGCGCGATAACTAAGGCAAAGGACCCCGAGAAAGTTACGAGGCAGATAATCGACCTCTTCTGGGGCGAATACATGCAGACCATTAGAAAAGCTATGAAGGATATTGTTGAGCACGTCAATAACGTCGCCGACAGCCTCAAGCTTGAGCAGGTCAGGGGCTTCGTGGATGCGATGATTGGGGCGAATAAGATATTCATCTACGGTGCCGGGAGGAGCGGTCTCGTTGGCAAGGCATTCGCGATGAGGCTCATGCACCTTGACTTCAACGTCTACGTCGTCGGTGAGACGATAACTCCTGCCTTCGAGCAGGGGGACTTGCTCATAGCCATCAGCGGTTCAGGTGAGACAACAAGCATAGTCGATGCGGCTAAGATAGCGAAGAAGCAGGGTGGAAAAGTTGTTGCGATAACGTCTTACGCCAACTCTACCCTTGGTAAACTAGCCGATGTTGTCGTCGAGATTCCTGGAAGGACAAAAGCCAACATCCCAACAGACTACATAGCTAGGCAGATGCTCACCAAGTACAAGTGGATTGCCCCGATGGGAACTCTCTTCGAGGACTCGACAATGGTGTTCCTCGATGGAATAATAGCCCTCCTCATGGCGACGTTCCAGAAGACCGAAAAGGATATGAAGAAGAAGCACGCGACCCTCGAATGATAGCTATGCGCTCTTTCACCCATCTTTTCGTTGGAGTTGGCAACGCAGGAGCTAGGATAGTTGACAGGATAAGTGCCGATGGAGTAGTTAAGGTAACGATAAACCCCGGCCACTACCTCCTTCGTCCCAAACGATATACGGGGAGGATTAGGGAGTTTTTTTCTCACCTCCTAGAGGATACGTTCCTCTGGTTTGTGTTTGAGGACAAGCCGGTGAACCTTGAACTGGTTGATTTGATTCTTGAGAGTAGCCCATCCGATGCCATAAGGCTCGCCTACGTTTTAACTCCCAGGCGAGAGCTCGTGCATGAGAAACCGCCCTGGGCGGATAACTTTGAAACGGTCTTCTACGACTCCCTCTGGGACTTCCTTACCGAGGACGTTCCCCTCGGAATTGCCTTTGAGAGGGCATCTGTTTCGATAGCCGAGCTCTTTTCACGGCTGTACTACTACCTTGAAAACCAGATGCTTGTGAACATTGACTACGCCGACCTGTTCAACATGATTCGCGGAGGGAACGTTGGGATAATGCGCCTCCTAGATAGAGTTGATTTCAGCTGGCACTGGGGGATATGGGAGAGGGGGCTCATAGGAATCCTCGTCGGCAACGACTTCCCGCTCAGGGGGGCCCACGAGATTCTGTCCCGCTTTCAAGAGTTGTTAGCCGAGAAAGATGTAATATGGGGTATAATAACCGACGAAACCGTTAGAGGGGTCGAGATACTGGCTCTCCTCGTGAAGGGGTGGGACGATGAAGGCGGTGCTGTTTGACGTCGATGGAACCCTACTCACTGAGATGCCCCTGATTCAGCTCTTCCTTCCCCGGGTCTACGATGAGCTTTCAAAGAGGCTCGGCATCACAAAGGAGGAAGCGAGAAACCGCTTTTTGAACGAAATCATGGCAAGGAAGGACACCTATGACTGGCACGACTGGAACTTTTTCTTCGAGCTCTTCGGTGTGAACCTGAAATACGAGGACCTCCTTAGGGAATACCCCCACAAGCTTCATGTATACCCTGACGTTCGTCCAACCCTGGAGTGGCTCAGGGAAAGGGGTTACAGCCTCGCGGTGGTTACCAGCGGGCCCTCCTACCAGAGGCTCAAGCTCCAGCTTACGGGTCTTGAGGGATATTTCGATGCAATCGTCACGAGGGAGGACGTCAAGGCAATCAAACCCGAGCCTAGGATTTTTCTCCACGCCCTTGAAAAACTTGGTGTTAGCCCTGGAGAGGCACTCTACGTCGGTGACTCCCTCAGCCAGGACGTTTACGGGGCAAAGCACGTTGGGATGACGGCCGTCTGGATTAACCGGGAAGGAGCGGACGGCTACCATATGGCTGATTACGAGATTAGGACCCTTCATGAGCTTAGAAAAATACTGGAGGGGTTGGAATGAGGGAGATTTTCAATGGGGAGGGAGTTTTTGTTAAATACATGGAGAAGGAGGTCGAGATAAGGCCCGGCGATAAGCTTGTCCATAGGGTTGAAGAACCGACGGAACTCTGGTGGAAGCTGAAGGAAACCTTAAAGGGCAAGAAGGTTCGTGTTGTGGTTTACGAGGTGGAAGAATGATTGCCCACCTAATCAACACCGATGCGGGTAAAAGGGGCGTCCTCAAGCTCTACCTCGACTACCGGCGGAGAAATTTTAATTTTTTACATAATTCTGCAAAGCTGTTTTTAGACAATTATGGGAAAGTGTTAATCGTTACTGGCTTTCCGATTCCTCCAGACAACATTCCGGAAACGGATGGTCCACCCGGGGCTCTCGCACTTTACAGGGCAATAAACGAGCTCGGGGGAGATGCCGAGATTCTAACGCAGGAGGAAGTGATTCTGGCAATGATGCCCTTTCAGAAGGCCCTCTCGTTAAAGTTTGCGCGAGAGCCCGACGTCTCTTCCTACGATTTGGTCATCTTCATTGAGACCCCGGGTAGGGCAAAGGATGGCAACCATTATTCAATGTTTGGACTTCCAGTGGGGGGAGAGACCTTTGACTGGGTGGCGGAAGAGGCCAGAGCCTACGGTGTTCCCACGATTGGAATAGGCGATGGGGGCAACGAGATTGGCATGGGTAAGGTCAGGGACCTGGTAGTTAAGCACGTCCCCTATGGTGAGAAGATAGCGAGCGTCGTTGAGACCGATGAGCTGATTCTCTCGGCGGTTTCCAACTGGGGTGCCTACGGCCTAATCGCTCAGGCCTCGCTGGAACTTGGGCGGAACCTGTTGCCTGACTGGGAGGAGGCGTTTGTCGTTAGGATTCTCGTTGAGAACGGCCTTATAGACGGGGTAAGCAAAAGGGGAGAAATCAGCGTCGACGGTATTCCGATTGAAGTGCACAGGGCTTTTATTGACGCTATATTTAAACTTGTTGAAATGTCCCTGTGATTAGATGCCGAACTCCTTTTTCGTTTCATCAACTATCCTGTTTATCTCCTCTTGGGAGAGCTTTTTGGTCGCCTCCGCCAGAAGGAGCACTTCAGGTGTAATCCTCAGGAGGAGATAAGTTTTCTCAGCCCCTGATATTATGTATCTGTCTGAGGCCTCGAGTCCCGAAAGTGCCCTAAAAATTTCGGGGGTCTTTGCAGACAGTTCCTCGTATTTCTCAAAGTTACCCATTATCGGCAGTCCCTCCGAAGTCGCGTAGAGGTATTTTCTAAGTCCGTACTTTTTGGAGAGAGCCTCCTCAAAATTTTCAATCTCTTCCGTTGTTTTTGTTCTCAGGAATTTTTTTATCCTCTCCATTATACCCATGTCTGCGTGCCTCCAATATTTTTTTGCACAGTCCTTCTATATCAGTTATGATATTTTCAGGACAGTTACCTGTTTCCCTAAAAAGTTTTTTGATCATTGTGAACTTCTCCCAGCATCTCTTTTTTATCTCATTTGGAACCCACAGGTAGTCTATTCCAAGGTTGTTCAAATGCCTGATAAAGCGGTTTTCAAATCCGTTTGTTGGAACTAATGGTGAAACTGGAAATATCATCACAAGCTGAGGCCTTAAAACACTAAGTACAAAGGAGTCGAATATTTCGATAATGTCTTTGAGTTTTGGATTGTCCAGCACGCAACAGTATAAAACTTTACATTCGGAAATATTGCAGATTAGGAGGAGTCTCCGCCCTTTTTCAATCCTAGGGGATACTCCAATAAACACCACGGGAACGTTTCTGTTGCAGAGAACGTTGAATTCTTCAACTATCCTCATAAACTCAGCTTCTTTGTATTCGTTTATTGTTCTCCAGATTTTGTACCTCGATATTTTGATATTTTCTTTTTTTAAATGCTCTTGTATCCTCGATATTGTGTATCCCTCTTCTCTAAGACGCAGTATTTTCTTTTTAATATCTCCTGCCAGTTCTTCTCTTTTCCGTCCTGGCTTTTTGAGGTGCGGATCCTTTATTATTTGAAGAACCCTTCTAGGGGTTATGCCGAATCTTTCGGCTATTTCCATTGTACTAACTCCATTTTCCCATAGGTGAAGTATTTCGTTAACCTGATTTTTATCAAGTTTCATAACAATACATAGGGCAATAAACAATTTAATATTTTTTGGATAATATGTCCAGTAACCGAAATAATTATCGAATATTTCGGAAAAAAGTTTATAATGCCAACATGAATATAATTAGAATGGCCTTGGCAGTTCCCCACCCGATGAGGAAAACTGCAAAGATTTAGAATATGCTCAACGAGGGGGGGTGCATCTTCGATGACGGAGGCGAAGGTCGTGGAGAGAATGAACGAGAGGTCTGAGGAAATGGCAACAAAGGTTAACAATCTTATATTGTATGGCATTTACAAGGTTCTTGGTGCCGGTGCGAGGGGACTAGGTAATTCCATTGGCGAGGAACTACTCCATGCCATGATGGATGAGTATGGATTGAACTTTGAGGGTAGCAACGACCCGCAGGAACTGCTCAACCGTTTCACAGAGGTCATGATAAACACCCTTGGCTTTGCCGAGAAGGGTGAAATAGACGTTGATGGGAATAAGGTAACACTAAAGCTTGATAACCCAATGGATCTTTACGCCCTTCAGTTGCTTGAGAAGAAGGGGATGAAGCCAGTTCTCTATCCCATGGCAAATGCAGTTGCGGTAGCTATCAAGAAGTTTTCCGGTAAAAACGTCTTGATCAAGGAAATACGCGTTCATGAGAAACATGTTGAGGTTGACATGCTAATTCTGGGGTGATGAAGATGTTTGAGAACGTTATAGCCGACCTTCTCAGAGTTGATGGTGTTAAGGGTGTTGCTGTTGTTAGCAAAGACGGCCTTCTCATCGAAGGGCAGGCGAGCGATAGAACGATTGACGTTGAAAACGTTGCAGCGATGGTCGCTACCATATACGGTACTGCATTAAACGTTTCCAAAGAGGTGTTCCATGAAGAGGCAGTTGACATGGTTACCCTCGAGTCACCAAAGGGCAAGATAATAACCGTTGAGGCGGGTGAAAACGCCGTTCTTACTGTCCTTACAGACCCAAAGGTCAACCTGGGTCTCGTGAGAATTTACCTCAAGAGGAATGCTCAAAAGATCGCTTCAATGCTCTGAGATTCTTTTCTATTATTTTTGAGGTGGTTTAAATGCTTCCGGGAAAGTTTGTTGGCGTTATTACGAACTTTGACGATCCGTTGGAGCTAACTGGAAAGACTAGGGAAGGTTATCTTAAACTAGCATGGAGGAGTGATTCCAGTATAAAAGTTGGGTACATTATAATGAAAAAGGGCAAAATATTGGGGGCTATTGTCGAAGATGTTCTTAATAATACCTCAATTCAAGGCGACATTGCATTCGTTGAGATAGTTGAGGCGATAAAACAGGGTCTTGTGAAGTCTGTCGAGATATATGAAGCAAACGTTGAGGAAATCCTAAATGAAAATCCCAAGGCATACATCACCGAAGTCTCCACTATCCCAAGCTCTGGAAACGACTTGGAAAGTTTCTTATCCCTCCTTAAGATGTATAAGGGAAGCATAGAGATACAAGATGGCTCAAAAGCGTGGATTCTTTACGTGGAACATGGAATAGTAAAGGCCGCTAGAGGCATCAGGGGATCAAACCTCCGGGGTGATAGCGCAATTAGGGAAATATTCCGTGAGATGGGCCATCTTCTGAAGGAGGGCAAATATACAACTAGCGATAGGGTTCAATTTTCTTCCTCAGACACCGTTAAAAAGGGAGAAATTTTTATCGAAGGTTTAGAACTCCTGAAGGAAAAAAGACGGCTGGAGAAAGGCTTTTAATCCCTTCCCAGCTTTTTACCCCCGGTGAGTTCATGAGGCTCGAGGAGTTCATACCAGATGCTAAAACGAAGGCGCTCATAGAGAGAACGCGCGAGTTTGCGAGGGGCTTCTTTGAGAGGGAGGGAACGCACGGCTTCAGCCACGTTGAGAGGGTGTTCAACCTCTGCATGCACATAGGCAGGGAGGAGAACGCTGACCTTGAAGTTCTGGCACTATCTTCTCTCCTCCACGACATAGCGAGGCCCCTTGAGGACAGCGGAAAGGTCGAGGACCACGCCGTTGAAAGTGCTAGGATAGCCAGGCGCTTCCTTAAAAGCCTCGGCTATCCAGAGGAGAAAGTTGAGGCGGTTGTCCATGCAATCGAGGCCCACCGCTTCTCCCGTGGTCCAGAGCCGAGAACACTCGAGGCTAAAATCCTCAGCGACGCGGACAAGCTCGATGCAATAGGCGCGATAGGAATAGCGCGCGTTTTTATGTATTCCGGCGAGCACGGAAGGGACATTGAGGCTTCCCTCAGGCACTTCGAGGAGAAAATCCTCAAGCTCAAAGACCTCATGTACACCGAAACGGCAAAGCGTATCGCCGAAGAAAGGCACAACTTTACGGTGGAATTCATCGAGAGGATAAGGCGGGAAATCGAGGGCGAGCTTTGAGTTCTTTCTCTTTTCGCCTCGCATAATAACCTTTTTAAAGGGCTTCCTGAATTAAGGGTTAGCCCATCAAGGTCATTCTAAGGAGGTGAGAACGTGAAGGCGCCAATCTGTGAGGTTTGTCTCAAGACCGACGACATTCTTTGCCCCGCTGATGAAAAGAAACTTCAAGAGGGTATAATCTCCGAGCTGGACGTTAAGGTCGCACGCTTACTCTACAAGCTTCTTGGAGATGTGGACATCGAGTTTAAGAAGGCCGTCGAGGCTGGAGATCTTATCGTCATAGTCGTTGGCGAGGGAGACGTACCCATAACCATAGGCAAGGGCGGAAAGAACATAAAGACCCTCATTAGGGAGCTTGGTAAGCGCGTCAGGGTCATCGAGGGCATGAAGGCTGAGAGCACCGATGAACTCAAGAAGCTCGCCTCCGACCTGCTTTATCCCGCCGGCGTTTTCGGCGTTAACGTCGTTTACAGGCCCGGTGGCGAGACCTACTATAAAGTCCTCGTCTTCGGCAGGGACAGGAAGAAGCTCCCGGAGAAGCCGGAAATCCTTGAGAGCGTTCTCAGCCAGATAGTTGGCAAGGAAGTCAAGATTTCCTTCGTTTGATTTTTCTTCTCCTTATCGAATACATTTAAAAGCTCGCCCCTACTCCTTCTGGGGATGGCCATGTATAGGACGCACTACTCGAGCGAGATTACGGAAGAGCTCAACGGCCAGCGCGTTAAGGTTGCCGGCTGGGTGTGGGAAATAAAGGACCTGGGCGGAATTAAGTTCCTCTGGATAAGGGACAGGGAGGGAATAGTCCAGATAACGGCGCCAAAGAAGAAGGTAAGTCAGGAGATATTCAAGCTCATTCCAAAGCTCAACAGCGAGGACGTCGTTGCGGTTGAAGGCATCGTTAACTTCACGCCCAAGGCGAAGCTCGGCTTTGAGGTTCTCCCGGAGAAGCTCGAAATACTCAGCAGGGCTGAAAGCCCGCTCCCGCTCGACCCCACCGGAAAGGTCAAGGCGGAACTCGACACGAGGCTCGACAACCGCTTCATGGACGTAAGAAGGCCCGAGGTAATGGCCATATTCAAGATACGCTCGAGCGTTTTCAAGGCAATCAGGGACTTCTTCCACAGTGAGGGCTTCATCGAGATTCACACGCCGAAGATTATCGCTACAGCAACTGAAGGTGGAACCGAGCTCTTCCCGATGAAGTACTTCGAGAGAGATGCTTTTCTGGCCCAGAGTCCGCAACTCTACAAGCAGATTATGATGGCGAGCGGTCTGGACAGGGTCTACGAGATAGCGCCGATTTTCAGGGCTGAAGAGCACAACACGACTAGGCATTTAAACGAGGCGTGGAGTGTTGATGCCGAGATGGCGTTCATCGAGAGCGAGGAGGAGGTAATGGAGCTCCTTGAGAGGCTGGTAGCTCACGTAATCAACTACGTCCGCGAGCACAATACCAAGGAACTTGAAACCCTTAACTTCGAGCTTGAAGAACCGAAACTGCCCTTCCCGAGGCTGAGCTACGAGGAAGCCCTTGAAATCCTGTCTGACCTTGGAAAAGAAATCCCGTGGGGAGAGGACATAGATACGGAGGGAGAAAAGCTCCTTGGAAAGTACATGGTTGAGAACGAAAACGCTCCCCTCTACTTCCTCTACCGCTACCCGAGCGAGGCGAAGCCCTTCTACATCATGAAGTACGACGACAGGCCTGAAATCTGTCGCGCTTTCGACCTTGAGTACCGCGGTGTGGAGATAACATCCGGTGGCCAGAGGGAGCACCGCGTTGATGTCCTCGTCGAGCAGATAAAGGAGAAAGGACTGAATCCAGAGAGCTTCGAGTTTTATCTCAAGGCATTCCGGTATGGCATGCCGCCCCACGGAGGCTTTGGTCTCGGGGCGGAGAGGCTGATAAAGCAGATGCTTGACCTTCCCAACATCAGGGAGGTCATCCTATTCCCAAGGGACAGGAAGAGGCTTATACCGTAAGGCCTTTATACCTTCTCCCCTTTCATTGTGTAGGCAGTTGTGTACATATTGGTGTGTGGAGGTATGCATAATGAGAAAACCTGTGGCTTTAATCCTGATAGTGCTCCTGTCTTTGTCAATGCTTCATATCCATCGAGTAAGTGCTTCGGAAATTAAATACGCCAGTGTTACTGGTATCAGCCTGCCCTTGGGAGGAAGTGTTCAGCTTGGTCCATACACCATCAAGTTCACGGATGCCAGCATTACTTGGGACAGCGTATATCTTACTGTAGAGGGACCGGACGGTCAGATAAGCGCAGTCCTCAAAGTGGGCGGTTCTTTGGCTTATCCCTCCGGCGACCCCACTAAGATGCTCCTCAACGTTTCCGTGCTGTGGATAAGGAGTGACACGAAATCCGTGCTCCTAACAATAAGCTCCCCTCTAACAAAGCTTTATTCGGATAAGGCGATACCGGTTGGAACCGAGTTCTCACTCCCATCGGGATTTCCTCCGATAAAGATAAAACTGGTTTCCGCCTCTGACACAGATGCAACCTTTACAGTTACAATGCCGTATGGCGCTACCTACACACTGGAAATCCCGAAGGGTGAGTCGAGGTCTGTATCCTACAAGCTTGATGAGATTCACACCTACGTTAACTACCTGTCTATTGAAGTTCTCAACACTACCAAGAACAGCGGTGCTGTAATTAACCTATACGTTCCCAGGGTTGCATCCACGACCCTCAAGATAACAACGCCCGGAGAAACGAATCCCGAAAACCCAGTTACTCCCGTTGTTAAAACGACACTCCTCTACGACGACATCATTTACGTTGGCGAGAGGCTTCCTGTTAAGTACAACGGCACAACCTACTACTTCAAGCTCCTCTCGGTGATTCCTGACCTGGCGAGGGTTGAGGTTTACACCGCAAACGAAACCTATGCAAACTTTACCCTCGAGGCCGGCGACGTCCCCAAGGCCGTTCCCGGAACACCTTTCCTCGTGGCAATCTCAAAGACCCAGCCCGACTACAAGAGGGCCGTCCTCAAAGTTTACGGCCCCATTGAGGCCCAGGTAATTCCGATACTCCGCTCGGCTAAAGTAGTTGCCAACATAACCGCTGTGCCGAAGAAAGTCCTCCTTGGTCAGGACATAGTGCTCTCGATAGGCGTTGAGAACCTCGGTAGGGGAGATGCCTACCAGCTGAACGTCGCGGCGCCGATTCCAAACGGCTTCCAGCTGGTGAGCATGACGAAGAGCTGGCAGATAAAGAACCTTCCCGCCTTCACAAAACTTCCAATGCTCGTCTACGTCCTCAGGCCGACGAAGGTTGGAAAGTTCGACATCGGTAAGGTTCTCGTGACTTACTACGACGACCAGAGCCTCGAAACCGGAAAGATGAAGACCATTTACTCGGCTCCACTCACCGACATCGAGGTTTACGCTGTGCCAAAGCTCTCCCTTAACGCCCTTGCTTACAACGGTACATGGAACAACTACGTTACCGCTAAGGTAAACGATACCGTAACAATTGCCCTGACCCTTCAGGCTTCAAAGGGCAACCCCGCCTACGAGTTCATAAAGAACGCCACACTCATACTGAGTTATCCGAAGTCCCTGAAAGGACAGAGCGTCATAAACCTGGGCACAATAAAGGCAGGGGAAACAAAGACTGTCAAAGTTCCACTACAGGTTACGGGTGAAAACCTGTCCCTCGTGAAGGCCACGCTCAGATACCTTGACCCTCTCGGCAACCAGCACGAGCTGAGCTTTGGCACGGTTGCAACAATCAACAGCGTGCCTCCTGAGGTAGTCGTGAAGACCGTCAAGGTCTGGCCGAACCCGGAGGAGCTCCCGGCTTATATCAACCAGACCCTCTCGAAGGTGAACAACGCCACTCCCTTGGCGGAGCAGATACTTGACGTGGTTTCACCCTACGTCCCCAAGAAAAGCAACCCCTGGAAACCCCTGGCGATAATTTTCCTCATAGCGACCATCGTCCTCGCTGGATTCAGCTACAACTACTGGCGCGAACTTGAGGCCCTCAAAGAAAAAGTCCTCAGGAAGAAGCAGAGACGCCCTGGAGGACTGCCCAAGAAGGAGGAAGAGGAAAGCGAGATTGAGCTTCTTTAGTCAATTTTTTAAACCCTTCTCAAAACTTTTTCCCATGAGCCCCTTTAAGTACAAGCAGGTTATTGTTTCACGGAAGGATTTAAAGCTCAGCAAGGGGAAGTTCGCGGTTCAAGTGGCCCATGGAGCTGTCACGGCAACTCTCAAGGCTCAGAAGGAGAAGCCGGAGTGGTTCAAGGCCTGGTTCAACGAGGGACAGAAGAAAGTTGTTGTAAAGGCCGAGAACCTTGAGGAACTCTTCCAGCTGAAGGAGAAGGCAGAGAGGCTCGGACTTCCGACTGCCCTCATAAGGGATGCCGGTTTAACCGAGGTTCCACCCGGAACGATTACGGTTCTGGCGATTGGTCCAGCCCCTGAGGAGCTCGTCGATAAGGTCACCGGACACCTGAAGCTGGTGTGAGACATGGACTACCGCGAGTTCTTCTCCCACTTTGGTTATCTGAGCGAAAAGCCCGGGATAGGGGGGAGGATAAAGGCTTTTCCAGAGGACTTCGTGGTTATCGAGGAGCCGTTGCCTTCAGTCTTTGAGGGGAAGAGGTACGCTATCTTCCTTCTGAAAAAGCGCAACTGGGACACCATGACGGCTATAAAGGAGATAGCGAAGCGCGCTGGAATAAGCCACCGCGATATAGGCTTCGCCGGAACCAAGGACAGGCACG